>Ga0315548_1000534_pt1 | contig 35077 bp, 35 predicted proteins | sample SalMarSW160110MG_2_FD_202540 | JGI IMG/M metagenome (GOLD analysis project Ga0315548, IMG submission 202540) | Salt marsh sediment microbial communities from the Plum Island Ecosystem LTER, Massachusetts, United States - Salt Marsh Sediment SW1601-110 ... | reverse complement strand
TCTCTTTCAATATATTTCTGGTATTCTTTCAAAGTGGTGGCGCCGATCGCCCTCAACTCCCCTCTGGACAAAGCCGGCTTTAAAAGATTGGAAGCGTCAATCGCTCCCTCGGCCGCACCAGCTCCCACTAAAGTATGTAGCTCGTCAATAAACAAAACATAGCGGCCGCCCGCTCTGTGCACTTCTTTTAATAAAGCCTTGACCCTATCTTCAAATTCCCCCCGGTACCTGGTGCCAGCCACCATAGCCCCCAAATCTAAAGCAATAATTTCTTTGTCCCGCAAAGATTCGGGTACGTCTCCCCTGATGATTTTCTGCGCCAAACCTTCCACCACCGCGGTCTTGCCAACGCCAGCCTCGCCGATCAGAACCGGGTTATTTTTAGTCCGACGGCTAAGAACCTGCATGAGCCTGCGAATTTCGTTCTCTCTACCAATGACTGGATCAAGCTTGCCGGCTCTGGCCAACTGGGTCAGGTTGCGGGCGTACTTTTCAATCACCTGATATTTTGATTCTGGTTCGGGATCAGTGATGCGGGTGCCGCCCCTGATCTGGGCTAAAATTTTCAAAGCGTCGGCGTAATTGAGTTTACCGAATTCCAAAGAGGCTGCCCCGCTTGATTGCAAAAAACTGGCTTTATTCAAAAGCTCTTTAGCCTTGCTCTCGGTATCAAGTAAAGCTAAAAACAAATGCTCAACTGAAATAAACTCGTCGCCCATTTTCATTGATTCCTGCCGAGCCCGATCCAAAACCTTGGCCATGTCCTGGGTCAGATAGAACTGGCCGAAAGTTTGGGGCGTGGCAATGGTCGGGATTTTCTCCAAGGCAGTCTTGGCTTTCTTTTTTAAATTCTCAATATCAACCCCGATTTTCTGGAGCAAAGTCAAAACTACGCTCCCTTCCTGGGACACCAAAGCCAAAAGCAGATGCAAAGCATCTATCTGCTGCTGCCCGGCCTGCCGGGCATTGTCCTGGGCCGCTAAAATTGCCTCCTGGGCCTTATGAGTAAAATTACCTGCTCCGTTCATATCTATTATTATATCACATTATAGTCTAATGAAAATTCCAAAAAGAATCAAGCCCTGTAATAAAAAGAAGAAGGCAAAACCTTCTTTGGCCTAATAATTAAATTTTAGCTTATTCCTTTTTCTCGCCGAGAACAACGATGATATTTATTTCTTCCCCATTTCTTAAAACTAACAAAGTTACTTGGTCGTCCGGATCGTACTGGTCAATAATTTTGAATAGAGAATTATCAGTGGTGATTTTTTCGTTGTTAAACTCCAGAATAATATCGTCGGCTTCTAAACCAGCCTCGGCGGCCGGGGTTCCCGGCACAACGGCCTGCGACGTCTTGTCGCCGTTAGGATCTCTGCCAACCCAGGCGCCGAAAGCTACCGGCAAATCAAACTCTGCCTGCAGATCTTCATTAATAATAGTGTAATAAATGCCAAGGTATGGATAAACTATCTTGCCCAGTTCTTTTACCTGCCTGATGTCTCTTCTGGCTTTGTTGACCGGAATGGCAAAACCAATGCTTTGAGCTTCCAGAACCGTGGCCGTGTTAATGCCAATCACTTCTCCCTTTAAATTCAAAAGTGGGCCGCCCGAATTGCCCTGGTTAATGGCTGCATCAGTCTGGATAACGTCTTCAATCGTTTCCACAAAACCACCGCCCGAAGCGGTAATGGTCCGGCCCAAACCGGAAATAACTCCAACCGAAATTGTGTTGCGAAATTCTCCCAAAGCGTTGCCAATGGCCACTACTGTCTGGCCCGGTTGCAAACTATCCGAGTCTCCTAATTTGACCGTGGAAAACTTTTTCTCAACCAAATCGCCGTTGCCGTCAATATTTTTTTCCGTTTCAATCTTCAAGACAGCCAAATCCTGGAATGGGTCGCGGGCTAAAACCTGAGCGTTAAACTTGTTGCCATCATTGGTAAAAACCGTGTAGTCGGCTTCAGCGTCAAGAACGACGTGCTTGTTTGTTATAATCATGCCTTCCTCGGAAACGATAAAGCCGCTGCCCCCGCCGATCTCCTGGGTTTCGTAGCCTTTCTGGCGGTACTGGGGTATGTCAAAATATTCCTCAAACGGACTCTGGTAATATTTCTCGTAGACCGGCAAATCCTTGGTCACAATAATACTGACGACGGCCGGCGAAGTCTCGTTGACCACGTTGATAATGGCCTGCTCTTGGGTGGTTTGAGCGAGATACTGGGTTTCTGTGGCTGGTTCTTTTTCAAGAAGTTGCTGGAATCCGGGCATTTCCGACAAATAATTCCTGATTTCCAAATAGAAAACACTGCCAGAGACAATGCCAGCTAAAAATCCGAAAACCGAGGCAATGACAACGGTCAGGATTAATGTTTTAAAAATTCCTCCCGAACATGCTTTATCACCTTTCGTTTTCGGGAACTTAACCCCGGGAAATTTGAATTGTGGCAAATCGTACAAAGACATGTTATTTTTTCCTTTTTTGGTAATCCTCCACCGCTGATTTGACGGCCTGTTCGGCCAAATGGACGCAGTGGACTTTGGCTGGCGGAATATTCCCAAACTGGGGAGCAATATCTTTATAGCCAACCTTCAAGGCCTCGGCCAATGTTTTTCCTTTAATCAAATCGCAAATCATGTCGGAGATGCTGATGGCGTGCCCGCAGCCCATTGTCTCAAACTTGGCGTCTTTAATAACCTCTTTGCCTTTTTCCTGCCTGACTTTAATATAAATTTTCATGACATCCCCGCAACGCAAGTTCTGCGTATCGCCGACGCCGGAAGCCTCTTTTATTTTACCCATATTTTTGGGACGAAGGAAGCGCTCCAGCACTTTTTTGGAATAATATTGTGGCATGTTATTTATAGCCTGATATTTTCCTTAATCTTTGGATGATCGGAGGCAAAACCTTGAGGAGTTTCTCAATTTCTTTCTGGGTGGTCGGCCGGCCCAAAGTTATCCTTAAGGAACCGTGGGCTTCCTCGTCGGAAAGGCCCAAGCTTTTCAAAACATGAGAGGGCTCCAGAGTTTTTGAGGAGCAGGCTGAACCGGTTGAGACGGCAATCCCTTTCTGGTCCAAGCTGATGACAATGGCTTCGCCTTCAACTCCTTTAAAACTAATATTGATGTTGTTGGGCAGACGATGAACCGGAGAGCCATTCAATCTGACCCCGGGAATCGTCTTTAATATGGTTCTGATGATTTTGTCTCTCAAATGCTTGATTTTAATATTGTGGATTTTGATTCTAGGATCCTGGGTTTCTTTAATAGCTTCGGCTAAGCCAACAATGCCAGCCACATTCTCTGTGCCCGACCTTAACCCGGCTTCGTGCCCGCCCCCGTAAATCAAAGGAGAAATTTCAGTTCCTTTTTTGACAAAAAGAGCGCCAACGCCTTTCGGCCCGTAGATCTTGTGGCCGCTTAAGGTTAAAAGGTCAACCCCGAGATTTTTAACGTCGCACTCCAGAAAATTTACGGCCTGGACAGCGTCAGTGTGAAATAAAGTCTGATGATTGATCTTTTTTATCAGTTTGGCTATTTCAGCAATCGGCTGGATTGTGCCGATTTCGTTGTTAGCGTACATTATGGAAACCAAAACCGTCTGTTTTTTCAACGCTTTTTTAACGTCAGCCAATTGAACCAATCCATCTTTATCAACGGGCAGATAAGTCACTTCTACCCCCTGCTTCTCCAGCTCTTGGCAGGGCTCCAAAACAGCGTGGTGCTCAATCTGACTGGTAATCATGTGGGGCCGGGTTTTGATGTTTTTAACTGCCCCGAAAATAGCCAAATTGTTGGCTTCGGTAGCTGAACCGGTAAAAACAATCTCTCCAGGCGAACAGCCCAAAAAATCAGCCACTTTGCCGCGAGCGTCATTAACCGCCTCCAGCGCTTTCTGTCCCAGCTGATAAATAGAAGAGGGATTGCCGAAATCCTTTTTCAAGTAAGGCAGCATTGCTCTCAGAACTTTCGGGTCAATCGGCGTGGTGGCAGCGTAATCTAGGTAGATTTTTGCCATACAACTCATTCTACCACAAAAAGAGTTCTTTTTGTTATGTAGATAGGATTGAAAAGTTTAATGTTTTTTATATAAAGTGGTTTTAATTGAATTTTCTTAAAAAGACGGAACCAACTGGCTTTGGGCAAGAAGCGACATCGGCTGGGGATCTTAAAGAAAATATTAAACAAATTACCATGCAACCAACAGAAGATTCGATGGACAAAGTTTTCTGGTGTATCTTCATAAATAATAATTTTCCCCCGGCAAACCCTCTTTATCTCAAGCAAAAGATTTTTAATGCTGGCTGTATGGTGTAAAACATACGAAACTAAAACAATGTCAAAATAGTTGTCCGGAAAAGGTATTTTTTTGCCGTCAAAAAAAGTAAAAGGTAAATTAGTTTTACGACTATCTCTGACATCAAGTCCCCCAACCCGAGCTCCTAATTTCTTATTAATTAAAGAACCCAAAAAGCCCCTACCGCAGCCGAAATCTAAAACCTTGCTGTTTTTACGAATATAGGGCGACAATTCATCAACCATCTTCTCGTTGAATTTGATATAAATGGAAGAGATAATTTTTTTCATTTGTAATGATTAAACCTATATTTAAAAATATCCGATTTGACTGGGCCAAAAAAAATCATATGAAGTTGGCATAAGAAATATTTAAGCCAGGTTTTCAGCCAGCCGTCCTGCCGGAATCGCCGTGGTGAAACGAAAACTTTGGCTGATCTCAATACCCCGAACTTCCCGCTTTTGGCTATTTTCCTGACATAATCCAGCTCTTCGCCAAGCTTTATCTCTTCATCAAAACTTCGGTGAAAAGATTTCTTAACTAAGATAATGTTCATGGCCTGGGGTAAAAACTTTTCTGTCAACAAGGAAGGGAGATTGTATAAAAACCTGTAGGATAAATTGTGAAATTTACCTTCAGATTTTAACAGGAAAGTTGCTGCATCAAGTTCTTTTTTTTTAAACTCTCCTAGGAATTTGCCCAGCGAATTGCCATCTAATATCGTATCAGCATCAATAAATAAAATCAATTCTCCCTGAGATGCCTTTATCCCTTCGTTCTTACCTTTGGGAGGAAAACCGCCGCTAACAACTTTGCAGTCGTATTGCCTGGCTATCTCGCAGGTTTTGTCTTGTGAGCCAGCGTCGCTGACAATAATTTCGTAATCTTTAAAAGACTGCCTTTTAATAGATTCTAATAACAAAGGTAGATAATTCTCTTCGTTCAAAGTTTGAATAATAATTGAGAGCATATTTTTACTTTCTGGTTTTGGGCGTGTGCCAAAAACCCATATATCTGCCGAACATCCAGCGGGTTTGAGCCTCCAAGGCGGGCAAGCTGGTGAAAAAAATCATTACCACCGGCAGTAAAAGCCACTCCAAAACCAAAAACAAATATCTTTTCCTTCCATAAATAATTGGCTTGGCCGGCATTAATAAAATACTGAAATAAGCAGAAGATACCAAGCCAATCATACCGGCCGTCATAATGTTGCGAGTAAAAATAGGCAGATTGTAAGAAAGGATTGTCTGGCGAAAAGCTTCTCCGCCTAAAATAACGGGTAACCAACCAAGTAAAAGGATTATGAAAGACGCAGTTGCCCAAGACCAGTGGGTTTCCCCGATTATAAAAAACCAATAGAGCTTTTTTCTTAAGCTGATTTTTTTATTCTTTAAAAATCCGAATAAAAAATAAGGGATATCGCCCACGCCGTAAGACCATCTTTTCTGCTGCTTGTAAACGTTCTTCATCGTCCTGAAAAAGGTCGGAGCGACGTTAGCATCCATAGAAACAGGATAATATAAAGAAACCACCTTATAATCTCCGCTGTATCTTAAAAAGCACTGCCAAAAGATCCGGGAATCGTCAGAAACTATGTTTGTCTGCCGAAAATCAACGTCAACCAAGGCCTTAAAGCTCATAGAATGAGAGGAAAAGGTCAGTAATTTTTCCGGCCTCTCCTGACACATCATCTCCCAAAAACTGGCTGAAAAAGCGAAAATTCGAGAAATGGGCGGCGCCTGCCAGATATTATTAATAAAAAGAGGGATTGGCTGGAAGCTGGTCCGCACGGGTGATTTAACCGTCAAATAACGATGGGTGAGACAACTGAAATATTTTGGGAAAACACATGTATCAACGTCAAAAGAAGAAATGATAATATTTTCATAAGGGATTTTTAGAGGATCGATAATTTTTTCTTTTGCCTGTCTTGACCCCCAAGCATCATTAGAACCTTTTCCTGCCAGTTCGCCGGTTAAACCGACTGGATGATAGGTTATCAGTAATTTGAAAAACTTGTCTTTAAATTCTTTTTCAATAGCCTCGGCCACTTTTTTAGTTTCCTCACCTCCTCTTTCTTCGCAGCTTAAAATCACGATCATCCTGTCTCTCGGCCAGTCGGTCTCAGCCAAAGATTGAAAAGAAGCTCTGACAACCTCCAGTGGCTCTTGATACAACACTAAAACAGCCAAATGATAAATTTCCCGCCAATCCTTAATCGATAATTGATATTTTTCTACCGGCAAACGATTTAATTTTTCAATCCAATTGATTTTCTCATTCTTCCTCATTTGTCTATAACAGGAATAGAGATGTAAGGCGAGATAAATCGCCCGGGCCAGATAATAAACGACGAAACAAATAATAAAAACGGCCATCCAAGTCGGCTTCAACCAAGAAAGCAAAATAATCGTAAACAGGGTCAACCAACTGAAAGCACCTGGAAGAATTTCCAGGGCTCTAAAAATTATTCTCTCTTTTTTGTCTTTTAGCTCGGCCGCTCGCCCAATTTTCAAATAATAAGGAATACTCATTAAAACAATTTCTTAGCTTCGTCCCATATTCCAGAATCATTTTGTTTTTCTTTAAGCCAATACCACCATTCGGCCCCCCATAAATAGAATTCTTTTATCCCGGTCCTTTTGGCGAAATTAATATTATATCTGAATTGTGCCAAATCCATGGTTTTCTTCTGCTCGTCCAAAGAGCAGTCGTTGATGCCGGCTGCACACCAAGGCTCAGCTTGCAGTTCAATGCAGATTACCTTTTTATCAAATAAGCTCTCGATTAATTTTGTCTTCAAATAATAAAATGCGGAAGGAAAAGGCCAGGTTAGATAAATGCCGACTTGGCGGACCCAAACCCTTTTATACATCGTAGTACCAGCTATATCTCCAAAACTGGCAGCTGTTATCCATAAAGAACCTTCCCCGCTGTCGGAAACAATAATGGGTTTTGACTGGTTATCTTTAGATTTTACAAAAGCTATCTCTTTTTTCAAGAATTCTTTATCAACCCAAGGGCATTCGCCAAAAGGGAAAAAGGGCTCGTTCTCCACCTGCCAGGCGAAAACAGCTTCTGATCCTTGGTAACGTAAAACAAGCTGTTCAACCAATTCTAAGATTTCTTCCTGCTGAACTTCTTTATCCAAACCCTTGGCCCAGCCGGGAATATGGCATTCCGGCCAGCGACCGGTTTTCATGCCGATAACCAAAAGAATCTCAATATTATATTTCTCCGCTTCTCTTATCTGCCAATCAAGGTCGGCAAAATCGTAAACGTCCTTTTCTTTTTCAATTAAATCCCAGTAGGAAGCGAGTTTTATTTTCTTTACCTTTAAATCGGTTAAAATTGCCGAGTATGACTTTTGCCAGTCAGTGCCTAAATAGGTGGCGTGTTTTTGAGAAAAATTAACCCCCCAGACAATTCCTCCGGTTTCTTTGGGTTGCCAAAGGAAAAAGAAACCGGCTAAAGCAATCAAGAGGACTAAAACAATTAATAATATTTTGGAAATTGCCTTCATTTGATAGATAAAATCACCAAGCCAAAACTAATTAATAAAATCGCTATGATTTTCTGGAAGATTACCTCTTTGGAAATCTCTTCTTTCAATACTTTGGGAAATTTCCAAGAAAACAAAACGGCAAAAACCAACAAGAAAGCGTACTGTATGCCCTGAAGAGCGTTGATAAAGGCAACGTAGATCAGAGGAGCTAAAGCAACCGCCCAATTCTGCAAGATGTTAGCTCCGGCTCCGGCCGCCTGGCTGGAAAAGAAAATTGCTATCGTTTTTTTCTCAAGAGCCATTTCCTGTTTAAATAGTCCCTTTCTCAATTCGGAGCTGGAAAGAAAAGCCAGAGCCATTAAAACCCCGCCCAACCTTATCCAGACCAAACTTAGCAAGAACGGGTGGCTGTTGTAAACAAATTTAGCGAAAACAAAAGAAAGGGCTAAGAAAAAAGCTGCAATGACAGAAAGTTGAATGCTTTTTAAAGAAAACCTCTTAGATTTTTGATAGGTAATCAAAATTGTGCCTAAAATAAGCAAAATAAAGGCTAAAATCTGCCAAGATCCCAGAATTTCGCTTCCCCAAGAGAAAATATAAATAAGAATGAAAGTGAAAATAGGCAAGATTCCACCGACCGCCGGCACCATTCTGGAAGGTTCGAACTGTTTCAACCCTTTAAAAAACCAGAAAATTCCCCAAACAAAAGAAGCTCCAGAAATAAAAGCTAAAATAATGTCCTGGACATCAAAAACATAAAAATCTATAAAAGGAATAAAAACCAAAACCCCCAAGCCCAAAAGTCCAATATAAAAAGCATAAACTTTAGGATTAGGAATAGGCCCGGTCAACAAATACTTGTCAACCAGATAAACCAAGGCCAAAATCAAATAGGCAACAATAGTGACAGTTAACCAAAGCATATTTTCTTAATGTTTAAAACGCCTAATTGTTCTCCCTCAACAAAGCCTTCCATAGCTGCTTCGGCAAAATACCCCTTCTCCAGCCAGTCAAACAGCCATTGGTTGAGATAGCTAGGGTTTTTTTGCGGGAAGCCGAAGCCGGAATTTAAAAGCCATCTTTTATTAAAATCCTCCTGGGAGCCGATCGGCGGGGCAATGATAATCGGCAGGCCCAAAGCCGAATAAAAAGAAAGTTCCGATGGCTTGGTCCACAAAATATCAGTCTGCCTCAAAGCTTTGTTGAACTGCCGGAAATACTGCTTTATATCTCCAGCATAAATAATTTCAACCTTCAATCCTTTGGTGTGTTCTTGGAAGTATTTTCTAACCTTGGGCCGGATGCCAGCCACCAGTATCAGTCTAACCTCGTCTTTTTTAATTCTCTCGGCCAAAGCCCGGGCAATACCTACCCCGATTTCTTTTTGAGCGCCCGCTCCCCCGACCGCAAACATAATAGTTAAGGGATGATTTGACTTTGAAGGAATTTTGCCCAATTTCGCTTTGATCAAGGTTTTGTATTTTCTAAAATAGTGGCCGTAAGGATCTAAATTCAAAAGCCGCTGCTTCAAGTCTTCCTTCAAAATCTCCTTCCTTTTCGAGCCGACGTTCTCCAAGGGTAAAGGATAGCCGGTTAAAAAAATATTCTTTTTGTCCACCCCGTAAAGCTGCAGCCTTTCAGCCACCCGGGAGGTCGGGGCAAAGTATTTGATTTTGCTTTTCTTCGGCTCCAAGGGCGCCCAGGTTCGGGAAATGTCGGTATCGCAGACAACGCAGTAAATTTCGCCTGGATAGTTGAAATATTCGGCCATGAAAACAGCTGTAAAAAAAGTGCCGATCAAAGGCAGAGGGTTATGGCTTAATTTTTTAATCAAATGCCGGCCCAGGCCTTTTTTAATCGGAGATAGAGTTTGTTTAAGCTGAAGATTGGGTTTAGACAAATCGCGGTGGGGATAAAACTTGCGAATTCTCTGTAGTTTATTGAACAAGCCGAAAATTAGCGGGCCGATGAGCGGAGTCCGGCTGAAAACGGAAATAAATTCGTAGCCAGCTTTGGCTTGAGCCCACATCTCGCGGTCCTTTTGGGGAATGCCCTGGTAATTATTGGCGTTGATAACTTTGCTAGACACTGCCAAATCTTTCAAAGGATAGGCTGTCCGCTGGTGGCCGTAGCCCATATCAACCGCTATGACCCAGGCTTTTTTCTTCATTGTTCTATTATATCACTTAGAGAAAAATTCGACTATTTTGGTAATGTAAGTCAGCAGCAGCCAAATTGGCCAGGAAAGCAGCCAGCCCAAAGGCTGAAAAATCAGACCGGCCAGAATAAAAATAAAACCCAAACCCATCAGATAAGCCAGTAAAGGAACAATCAGAACATTAGTCAAAACAGCCACTTTAGAAAAATAGCCGAAATTATAAATCAGGATCGGTAAAGTAAAAATTTGGGCGGCCAGAGTCATGGCTAAAACCCGGAATTTGAGAAATCTCTGCAAAAAAGGCGTCAGATAAATTATACCCATCACCGCCAAGAAAGACAGCTGAAAACCGACATCGGATTTCAAAAGCAGGGGGTTAAAAGCCAACATACCGACAGCGGCGAAAACAACCGCTCTCACCCCGGCCTGGGGACGGCCCAGTTTTTGCGCCAGAAGAAAAAAACCGCCCATAATCCCCGCCCTAACAGCCGATGAGGGCAAACCGATCATTACAATAAACAAACCTAATAGCAGTAAAGTGAAATAAAAAGACCGGGAGCGGGACAAACCCAATCCTAGCCCCAAATACATCAGAATTCCCATAAGTATCATGACGTGCATGCCAGAAATTGCGGTGATATGCCTGACTCCGGCCTGATTTAAGTCTTCCTTCAGATCAGCTGACATCTTTCGTTTGTCGCCCAGAAGCAAAGCAGCCAGAATAGAGCTTTGGGGCGGGGACAGGTTCTGTTCGATCGGCTCTCTTAGCCTATCTTTCAATTGTAAAATCTTGGCGTAAATAAAATTCCCTTGGTTGGCAGCTACCAGTTCTACCTTCGGATAATACATGACCGAATAAATGCCGTCTTTGGCCAAATAATCCTGGTAGTTGAAATCGGGAAATTCCTGAGGAATCTGCAATTTACCGGTGATTTTCAATTTATCGCCGTATTGGTATTCCGGGTAACGGTTGACGGTCACCAGAATCTTTCCCTGAATTGAACGAGGCTCTGCCTCCCTCAGAGTTAATTTGGCATTGTCTTCCCTGACGTCCGGCTCCTGAATTACTGTGGCTATAAAAGTAGTTTCTTTTTCTAGCGGATGGATTGTCTCTGAAATAACTGCCTGATGCCGCCAAACACCCAGCGCCAAAAACAGCAGACAAAAACCGACAACCACCAGTTTTTTCCGCTGCCAAAAAACAGAAACCAGGAAAATCCCCAAAATTAAAAATCCCAGCAACAGAATCTGGGAAATTGTTAAGAACGATGAAGCAGCTACGCCAAAAACAAAACTCAAACAAAAGAACAAAAAAATTCTCGAAGCCGCCATTCTTTTATTCTATCTTATCTGGCAGATTTCAAAAAACGGAGCAATGTCTTTTTGAATTTCCCGAAACCATTCCTCGGGATATGGCTTTACTTTTTCAAATTTAGGATCAATAGTTTTTTCCGGCCGGAAATTCTGAAGGTAGTATTTTTTAGCTGGCGTCAACCATTTGGCTATCTTGAGAATATCTTCTTTTTTATGAACCGTCGAAACAATGGTCGTCCTAAATTCGTGGCCGACGGCGGAATCTTTCAATATTTTGATGCTTTTTTCTATCTCGGCCGGGTCAACGCCCAGCACTGCCCGATATTTCTCCTTGGGCAGCTTGACGTCCATGGCCACGTAATCAATCAACCCTTCATCGATTAGTCCCTTCAACGTTTCGGGATTTGAACCGTTGGTATCAAGTTTAACTAAATAACCAAACTCTTTTATTTTTTTAATAAAACCGGCCAGTTCTTTGTTGATGGTCGGCTCCCCCCCGCAAATCACCACTCCCTCCAGTAGCCCTTTTCTTTCTTCCAGAAAATCAAAGAATTCTTTTTCTGATATCTTAGGCTGTTTCTGTATTTCTTCCGGCAAAACCAGTTCCCGGGAGTAACACCAAGGACAGCGTAAATTGCACCCGCAGAGAAAAACAGTGGCCGCAACGCGGCCGGGATAATCGATCAGAGTGTTTTTTTGTAATCCGCAGATTTGCATTAAACCTTGGCTGGTATCTTAAATTCTTTCCTGTCTTTAAACTCTTGGCTTTTCCCTTCATTCCATTGCTTTACCGGACGGAGATACCCGACAATCCTGGAATAGACTTCGCACGGCTGCTTAATCGTGCATTTCGGACATTCGAAATGTTCGCCGGATAAATAGCCGTGGGAAGGACAAATCGAGAAAGTGGGAGTTAAGGTAATGTAAGGCAGGTGGAAATTCTCAAAAACTTTCTTCACCAGGTTTTTGACCGACCGAACATCGGAAATCCGTTCACCCAAAAAGAGATGTAAGACCGTGCCGCCGGTGTATTTGCACTGGATTTCGTCCTGGAGCTTTAAAGCCTCGAAAACATCATCGGTATAGTTGACCGGCAGCTGGCTGGAATTTGTGTAATAGGGCATCTCTTTGGTGCCGGCAGTAATAATATCCGGATATTTTTCCTTGTCTTTTTTGGCCAAGCGGTAAGCGGTCGCTTCGGCCGGCGTGGCCTCCAGATTGTATAAATTATCAGTTTCTTTCTGATAAGCCATCAACCTATCTCTCATAAATTCCAAAATCTCGGCAGTAAATTTTCTTCCCTGACGCGAACCGATATCCTGGCCGAGAAAATTCAAAATACATTCATTGACCCCGATCAGGCCGATGGTTGAAAAATGGTTGCCCCAATAACTACCTCTCATCTGATTAACAGCGGCCAAATAATATTTGGAATAGGGATAAAGGCCTTTTTTCATAAAATTATCCAAAGCTTTTCTTTTAATTTCCAAGCTTTCTTTAGCCAAATCCATAAACTTGGTCAGTCTTTCGAAAAACTCCTTCTTGGTTTTGGATAAATAGCCGATTCGGGCCATATTGATGGTGACAACGCCGATACTGCCGGTTAAAGGATTGGAACCGAATAATCCTCCACCTCTTTTATACAATTCCTTGTTCGACAGACGTAATCTGCAACACATACTTCTTACGTCTTCTGGGTTCATGTCGGAATGAATGAAATTGGCGAAATAATTCACCCCGTATTTGGCGGTCGCTTCCCACAAAGCGTCCAAATTAGGATCGTCCCAGTCAAAATCCTTGGTAATATTGACGGTCGGAATAGGAAAGGTGAAAGGTCTGCCCTTGGCGTCTCCTTCTATCAACCCTTCGTAAAAAGCCTTGTTGAGCATATTCATCTCTGCCTGGAATTCGCCGTAAGTTTCTTTTTGCGGCTTGCCACCGATTATCACGGCTTGTTTGGCTATGGCCGGCGAGGGTTTTATGTCAATCGTCAGATTGGTAAAAGGATTTTGAAAGCCCACTCGGGTCGGAATGGAACAATTAAATAAAAATTCCTGGATAGCCTGTTTGATTTGCTTGTAGCTCAAATTATCATAACGGATGAAGGGCGCCAATAAAGTATCAAATGATGAAACGGCTTGGGCGCCGGCTGACTCGCCTTGGACCGTATACCAAAAATTGACTAATTGCCCTAAAGCCGACCTCAAATGTTTGGCTGGCTTTGATTCCACTTTGCCGGACACCCCGCCGAATCCTTTCAATAATAAATCGTACAAATCCCAGCCGCAGCAGTAAGTAGCCAAAGTATCCAGGTTATGAATATGAAAATCGCCTGAATCAACCGCTTCCCTGACCTCCTGTGGATAAACTTTATTCAACCAGTATTTTTTGGTAATGGCCGAAACTCCGTAATGGTTCAGCCCCTGCAGAGAATAAGCCATGTTGGCGTTTTCGTAAACCTGCCAGTCCAGCTCCTTAATGTATTTGTCAACCATTTCCAAAGATTCATCAATCCCGCCGGCCGCTTCCCTGATTTTCCTTCTCTGTTCACGGTAAAGAATGTAAGCTTTGGCCGTTTCAACGAAATTCTCTAAAATTAAAACCTCCTCCACGATATCTTGGACTTGTTCCACGTGAGGAGTTTCTCCGGTTTTGAATCTCCGGTTTAATAGTTCAACGACTTTGTCGGAAAGTCTGCTTGATTTTTTGCCGTCACCCTGTTTGGTCGCGGTTAAAGCCTTATAAATGGCTTCGGTAATTTTTTTCTGTTCAAAATCAACTATCTGATCGTCCCTCTTTTTAACTTTAATAATTTTATTAGTGACCATATTGGTAGTGGCGATAAAAAAATCTCCTTGAGAAAGAGAAAAATTGAAATATTATTACATTCTAGCGCAATAAAAAACAGAGGTCAAACCCCTGTCAAGCCCTTAAAAGCCCCGGCTTATCCACAGCCAGCTATTTTTTATCAAAGCCGGTAGCAATTACTGTTATTTTCAATTCGTCCCTGGATAAATTCTTGTCATGGACCGCTCCGAAAATCACTTTGGCCCGGGAATCGGCATTTTGGGTGATAATATTGGCTGCTTCGTTGATCTCGGCCAGGCTCAAACCGTCTCCACCCGAAACATTAAATAAAATTCCCTTAGCGCCGTTGATGGAAAAATCAAGCAAGGGCGAGCTGATGGCCAAATTGCACGCTGTTTCAACTTTTCTCTCGCCTTTAGCTTTGCCCTGGCCGAAAAAGGCCCGGCCCGAATCTTTCATAATGGTTTTGATATCGGCGTAATCAATATTAATCATCCCGGGAAACAAAATTAAATCAGTAATGCCCTGGACCGCCTGTCTTAAGACTTCGTCGCACGCCCAGAAAGCAGCCAGCAAGGTAGTTTCCTTCCCCCCCTGCAAAAGCACTTTGTCATTAGGGATAACCAGAAGAGTGTCGACTTTGTTTTTTAAAACTTCCAGCGCCCGCTTAGCCACCTGAGTTCGGTAGCCGCCTTCAAAAGAAAAAGGCGTGGTCACCACCGCTATCACCAAAGATCCCTGGTTTTTAGCGAGTTCAGCCACAACTGGCGCCCCACCCGAGCCCGTGCCGCCGCCCAAACCACAAGTGATAAAAACCATGTCGGCCCCGGCTAAAACTTGGCTGATTTCGGTTTTGTTTTCTTCGGCCGCCCTTCGGCCGATTTCCGGATTCATGCCCGCTCCCAGCCCCTGGGTTAAACTCTGGCCGATGCGCAGTTTTTGCTGGGCTTTGGTTTTTTGCAAATCCTGGCTGTCGCAATTGATGGCTACTAATTCCACTCCCTGAATACGGCAGGCAGCCATCCGCGAGATAGCATTGCCGCCGGCGCCGCCGACTCCGACTACTTTTATTTTGGCATTAGGCTTCATGGTAAAAATACCTTAAACGCTTTTTTCAACTTGGTTGTCACGCCTTTATTAATGGAAGGTAGTTTCCAGTCAGTGGTGTCTGATTCGGCCGCACCGAGCACCAAACCGCAAACAGTACTGTAAGAGGGATCTTTTTCCAAGCCTTCCAAATTGTCGGGCAGGCCGATTCTGGCCGGCAGCTTTAATTCTTTTTTGGCCAAATCAACAATCCTAGGCAGTTTTGCTCCCCCGCCGGTTATAACCACGCCAGCCGGCAAAAGACCTTTAAGGGAAATCTTTTTCAATTCTTTTCCAGCTAAATCAAAAATCTCAGCCACCCTAGCTTCAATAATTTTGGCCAGCATCTTGTGGGAAAAAGTTAAAAACTCGGCTGTGCCGGCCTCGTGAGGTATTTCAATCTTTTCTTTTTTAGCTCCTCCCTTGGCCAAACAACTGCCGAATTCTCTTTTTATCTGCTCGGCGATTTCCACTTCGGTTTTCAGGCCGACCGCCAAGTCGTGGGTAATTCGCTCCGAGCCAATCGGCAAAACAGCGGTATGAACCAAATCTCCTTCTTCATACACCGCCAGATCAGTGGTGCCAGCGCCAATATCCAACAAGCAAACTCCCAATTCTTTTTGCTGGGGAGTCAAAACGGCCCGGGCGCTGGCTAAAGGCGAAGGTACAACGTCAGCCACCTGGAAACCAGCGTTCAGGACAGCCGCAGTTAAATTTTTGAAATAAGGCGAAAAAGCGCAAAGCGCCAGCACCTCCGCTTCCAATCTAACTCCCTGCATGTCGCAGGGCTCTTTGATCTGTTCGCCGTCAACAATGAATTCCCGCGGGAAAACTTCTAAAATTTCTTTGTTGGAAGGCAAAGAAAAAGCCTGGGCTGCCTGAATGGCCCGGTTAACGTCTTCTTCTGAAATCTTCTGGTCGGCCCGGGAAACTATAATAGTGCCTCTTGAAGGAGTGGCAAAAATATGGCTACCGCCGATGTTGACATAAACTTCGTCAACATTTCGGCCAATATCTTTTTGCAATTGTTCCAGGATTTGGGCAATGTATTTGGACACTTCATCAACCTTGATGACGATGCCTCGCCTGGTGCCGAAAGCAGACAGTTCGGCATAGCCCAAAACTTCCAGATTGTTGGATTCCGGATTTTTGGTCACCGCCAACGCTTTGATCAAAGAAGTGCCAACATCTAAACCGGTTATGATTTTTGTTTTAGCCATTGTCGCTTAGGTAATAGTTTTCTTTATTTCCCATGGCTTCGTGGTTGTAGCCTAAAATATGTAAAATGCCGTGGATTAAAACTCGGGCTAATTCCTTTTTAAACGTTGATTTTAACCTGGCGGTGTTTTTTTTAACCTCTCTCAGACAAATAACCACTTCTCCCGAATTGTCATATTGGAAAGATAAGACATCGGTCGCTTTATTCTTCTGCCGGTATTTTTTGTTCAATTCTCTGATTCTGGCCGGACCGACTAGAACTACTGAAATTTCCATCTTCCTATTTTCTCCCTCTAAAACCTTTTCAGCAAGCCCGATTAAAAACTTCTCGTCTGCCTTGTTGGTTGTCAGATTGTTAACCTCAATCATTTCTTTTGATTATTTTTGAGGTAGTAATAATTCTTTAACAATCTTGGAAACCAAACCGCCGTCAGCTTTGCCTTTTACCTGATCCATCAACTCTGACATGACCTTGCCCATGTCTTTTGGTTCTTTGGCGCCAACTTTATCAATGGCTTGCTGGGCTAATTTTTTAAGTTCCTCCTCCGGCATCTGCTCGGGCAGATACTGCTGCAGAATTTCTATTTCTTTTTTCTCTTTCTCGGCCAGTTCTTTCCGATTCCCCTTTTCGTAATCAGCCGCCGCTTCCCTTCTTTTTTTAATTTCAGCGGCAATAACGTTAACCAGTTCCTCTTCTCCCAATCGGCTTTCTTTAACCAGCTCCTCCTCTTTCAAATCGGGTTTTTCCTGGCTCAGCTTATATCTTTTTTCTTTTTCCTTGTTCAAAACAGCGGCATTGAGCATCCGTAAAACGACCGAGGCCAACTCCTCTTTCTGTTTGATGGCTTTATTTAAATCTTGCTGAACCTTTTCTTTTAAAGTCATTTTTAAGTTTGCCCAACTTTTTTAATTTCTTGTATTCTTTCCTCAGCTCTTCCCGGCGCAGAGCAGCTTTTTTCTTGGCCTGGCGGCTCTTGGGCCTGGCATTAAACCTGGTTTTTCTGGCCCGCAGCAAAATTCCGCTTTGCTGGACTCTTTTGCCAAAGCGTCTAACTAAACTCTGGGCTGTTTCCCTTTCCTGTTTTTTGACTTCTAAGGCCATGATAATGTTTTACCTCCTAATATGTGTAAATGCAAGTGAAAAATGGTCTGGCCAGCGCCCTGGCCGGTGTTAAAGACCAAACGGTAGCCGCTTTCCGATATACCCGCCTCCCGGGCAACCTTCTTGGCCGTCAAGATTAAATCACCGATCAAATCTTTATCTGCTTCGGCCAAATCATTGACCGAAGAGATGTGTCTCTTGGGAATGGCTAAATAATGAATCGGGGCGGCCGGCTGGATGTCTTTAATAACCAAAATCTGCTTATCCTCGTAAATAACTTCAGCCGGTTTTTCCTTGTTGATTATCTGACAGAATAAACAAGCCATCTTACTTTTTCAACTTTTTTTCTATTTCTCTAACCACTTTGTCCAATTTCACTGTTTCCTGTTTGCCTGTTTTCATGTTCCTAATGATGATCGTGCCATCCAAAGCTTCTTTCTGGCCCAATATCAAAGCAAAACTGGCTCCCAGTTTGTCGGCGGTTCTCAGTTGGGTCTTCAGCGAATCCTTGCCGAAAGATTCGGCCACCGGTATCCTGGCTTTCCGGAATTCTTCAAAAAGTTTCAGGCTACGCCTTTTGGCCAGTTCTCCCAATTGGCTTAAAAAAATCTTAACTGGCGGGGGCGATGCTGTCTCTTTTTTAGCTTTCTCTTTCAGGATCTTCACTATTCTTTCAACTCCAGCTGCTCCACCGCAGGCTGGCGTATCCTTGCCCCCCAGCAATCTAACCAGAGCATCGTAACGGCCGCCGCCGCACAAGGCAGTGCCTTTTTGGCCTTCTTCCGGTTCGTCAAAAATCTCAAAAACTGTTTTAGTGTAGTAATCCAGACCCCGGACCAAATAAGGATTCAAGCGGTAGGGTATTTCAACTTCATCCAAAAATTCTAAAACCTCTTTAAAGTGCGATTTGCACTCGTCGCACAAATGGTCAATTATCTGGGGGGCTTGAGCTTTGATCGGCTGGCACTTTTCTTCCTCGCAGTCCAAAATTCTCAAAGGATTATACCTTAATCGGCGCCGGCAGTCAGCGCACAACGAACTTTCCCGGGAACGGAAATAGCTGACCAAAAGCTTCTTGTAATAAGGCCTGCACTGGCTGTCGCCGATGCTGTTTATTTCAACGATGGGATTCTTGATTTTCAGCTCCCGTAGCATATTGTAGAAAATCTGGATGATTTGCGCATCAACCACTGGGCTCTGCTCGCCGAAAACCTCAAAGTTAACCTGGTGGAACTGACGGAAACGGTCGGACTGCGGCCTCTCCAAACGGAACAGAGGACCGGCCGAATAGAGTTTCACCGGTTGGGACAGATTAAACATGCCGTGTTCAATGTAAGATCGGACAATAGCGGCGGTGAATTCGGGCCGCAAAGCCAGATAATCTCCGCCTTTGCTTCGGAAAATATACATCTGCTTTTCAACAATGTCAGTGCCCAGACCGATGCCTTTGGAAAAAAGCTCGGCCTCCTCAACAACCGGCGTGTCAATTCTTTTGTAGCCGTAAAAATTAGCTATATTACCAGCTGTATTATAGATTTTCTGGAAAAATGATTGATCGGCCGGCAAAATATCGTGCATACCGGTCGGAGTTTGGAATTTTGGTTTTTTGGCCATAAGTTAATACGCCGGTACTTCTATTTTAGCTAAAGCGACAAAAGGCCAAGCCCTAAAAAAGACCCGGCCGATAATATTCTCTTCCGGCAAATTTCCCCAGCGCCTTGAATCGGCGGAAAGGGGACGGTTGTCTCCCAAAACAAAATATTCGTCTTCGTCCAGCTTTACCTCCATATCGCCCAACGTCTGGAGGGACGAAGACAGATATTCTGTTTCGTCCAAAACCTGGGGAATCCCGTCCTCAAAAATTAAAACCTGGCCGTCTTTAATGGTAATTGTCTCCTCGGGCAGCCCGATAATTCTTTTGATGTAGCGTTGGGAAGGATCGTGGGGATATCTAAAAACTATCACCTCGCCCCTCTGCGGCTCCCGAAACTGATAGCTGAGCTCGTCAATAATCAGATAATCGCCGTGATAAAAATTAGGTTCCATGCTCTGCCCTCTGACAAAAAAGGGCTGGAAAACAAAATAACGGATAGGCACCACTATCAGCAAAGCGATAATAACTATTTTCGCTATTTCCCAAATAAAAAAGAGAAAACTCCGCATACTTTCATTATTATAACCGGATTCATCCCTTAATGCAAGCAAATGTGATAGAATATAATTACCATGATTGTGATTGTCGGCCTGGGGAACCCGGGCAAAAAATACGAAAAAACCCGGCACAATGTCGGCTTCCGGGTTATTGACGAATTGGCCAGAATAAAAGAAAGAGGTTTTATCATCGCCAAACCGCAGACTTTTATGAATAATTCGGGGAAGGCGGTGAAGGCTTTGGTCAATTTTTATAAAATCAAACCAGACAACCTTTGGGTAGTTCATGATGACATTGATTTACCAATCGGCGAATTAAAAATCGCCAAGGGTAGGGGCTCGGCCGGCCATAAAGGCGTCCAGTCAATAATAAACGAACTGAAAACAAAAGATTTCAACCGAATCAGGGTCGGCATTTGCCCTAAAACCGACAAGCCAAAAACTATTGATAAGTTTGTACTCCAAAACTTTACAAAGGAAGAAGAGAAAATCTTAAAAGAAACTATCAAACAAATAATTATAGAAATAAATAAGTTTATAAAATAAAAAGCCGGGGCAAGAATATAAGAACTTTTCATGCCTCGGCTCCGCTTAGTATCACTTCTTCTTCAAGTTTTACCTTGGGACCAATTATAAATTCAATTTCAGGCTCCGGCGCTTTTTTAGCACAATCTGCACAAGATAGTACCTCTTTAACAATTTCTTCCCTGATTTCAGAACGGGTATTAAAAAGTGGCTTCTTTATGGGCCAATCTTCTTCTCCGATAACCTCTTCAACAATATCTGTAAAAATGTGTTTAATTTTTATAGGTACCTTTTCGGGCTTTGTTCCTCTCGGCTGAGGTTGATTACAAAAATAACAAGTAAAACTCATATCCCACCCCCTTTACTGTAATTTGACTCAAAATAACTAATCATACTATACTATTTTAGATGGATTTGTCAAGATTGGTTAACAAGGTCTTGATCGTCGGCATTACCCCCTATTTTCTAGAAAGGGGTAATTTGTGGTTTGAGGAAAATTTAACAAAAATCATCCAGGCCAGAAAAACCCAGTCCTTTTTCGAAGACAATACTCTGTTCTTGGAAAAGAACAAAGAATATAAATTCTCCCAGTTCTTGAGGAAACTCGACGAAATGGGCTACGAGAAAGTGCAAAAAATATCGGAGCCGGGCGAGTTCTCCAGAAAAGGCGGTATTATTGATGTTTTCCCGATTAATTCAAACCACGCTTTGAGAATAGACTTTTACGGCAACTTGATTGACAATATTGAAAAATTGCCGGTTGAGGTTGAGAACGAAAAAGAAACCAAAGAAAGGATAAAAAGAAAACTGAAACGGCAAAAAATCTATTCCCAGTTGGGCGCCTTGAAGCCGGGCGATTACTTGGTTCACCTTGACCACGGCATCGGTATTTACAACCAAAAATTAACCGTTGACAATCGTAAATACTACCAATTAGCCTACGCCCAAAACGATAAATTATATGTGCCAGTCGGCCTAGAAAGAAAATTATCTAGATACATTGGCTTCCAAGAGCCAAAAATTTCCCGGCTAAGCAGTCCGGTCTGGGAGAAAACAAAAAGAAAAATTAAGGAAGAAACGGAAAAGATGGCTCAAGACCTTTTAAATATCTACAGTCAAAGGGAAATTGCCCGAAGGCCGCCTTATTCGCCCGATGCCGAAATAGATTCTCAAATAGCGACCACTTTCCCTTATGAGGAAACGCCTGACCAAGCTCAGGCGATTGAGGAAATTAAAAAAGATTTGGAAGGATCTGAAAAACCTTTAGACAGAATTGTCTGCGGCGACGTTGGTTTTGGCAAAACCGAGGTTGCCTTGAGGATTATAGTCAAAGCGGTAAATTCTGGTTGGCAGGCAGTTATGGTTTGCCCGACTACTATCTTAGCCTCACAGCATTTCCAAACCTTTAAGAAAAGACTAAGCAAACTGCCTATCAAAGTTGAAATGTTAAGCAGGCTGCAGTCGAAAAAAGAACAAAAAGAAATAATCAAAAAAATAAAAGAAGGCCAAACAGACATTATTATCGGCACTCACCGCGTTCTCTCTAATGACATTGATTTTAAAAATCTGGGCTTACTGGTGATTGACGACGAACAAAGGTTCGGCGTCAGGCAAAAAGAAAAACTAAAGAAACTCAGAGCTTCTTTGGACGTTTTATCACTATCAGCCACCCCTATTCCCCGTACCTTGTATCTGGCGCTCTCTTCTTTAAAAAATATCAGCGTCATCCAAACGCCCCCGCCCTACCGCCTGCCGGTCAAAACACATGTCCAGCCCTGGTCGGAAAAAATTATCAAAGTAGCTATTAATAAAGAAATTTCCCGAAAAGGCCAGGTTTACTATCTTCACAACCGGGTAGAAACAATTGAAAATGCCAAAAAACTTTTGGAAAACTTAATACCCAAAGCAAAAATCGGCATAGTGCACGGCCGATTGAATGAAAAAGAATTAGTAAGAACAATGAATGATTTCCAAAACAAAAAGATTAATGTCTTGGTTGCCACCACTATTATCGAGAACGGCCTGGATTTACCCAGCGTTAACACTTTAATTGTGGCTGACGCCACCCGTCTCGGACTATCCCAAGCCTATCAAATCAGGGGCAGGATCGGCCGTTCTCCCCGTCAATCGTTCGCCTACTTTCTTTACGGCGGCCGCTTAACTAGTTTGGCCAACCAAAGATTAAAAGCATTGAAGGAAGCGGAAGAATTGGGTTCTGGCTATAAAATTGCCATAAAAGATCTAGAAATACGGGGGGCTGGCAACATTCTGGGTAAAGAGCAGTCGGGTAATATCAACCAGGTCGGACTCAACCTTTACTGCCAAATGTTGTCTGACGCCATCGACAAAATAAAAAAGAGCTAGGATTGACCTAACTCTTCATCTTGCTAAATAGGTTCGTCAGTCTTCTACGTCCGGGCCTAATACAAAATGGCCTTTAAATAAAGCACCGGATTTAGCAATTATGTTGATAATTTCTTCTTCGTATTCTTTATACTCTGGCCTGACAGTTATGTATTTCCTTACTTCTTTAGGATTCGTAATTCGCTCTACCGGAGCTTCTTCGTTATCTACCCTTTCGAGTTCCTCCTCGTGTACATAATGTCCGTCGACGCAATAGTTAAACTCGCCGTTTGGTAACTGGTTAATTTCTTCGATAGTTCCGATCTTTCCGATTAAATCGCGGCTGGTAGCATTGTCCAGCAACCTCACAATCTTTACTCTTTCATCAACAGAAAACTTAGCTATATTCATCTTTCCTCCTTATAGAAATCTTAAGTACAATTTTTCTTAATGTCTTAGTTTAAAATAGTTAACTGCAAAAGTCAAATTTTGTAATTTTATAAAAAGAGTGTTACATTAAGAAAATATGAATTTAATTATTGTTGAATCGCCAACTAAATCAAGAACGCTGAGCGGTTTTTTAGGACCTAAATACAAGGTCCTTTCTTCCTATGGCCATATTCGAGACTTGCCCAAAGCCGAATTGGGCGTTGATATTGATAATGATTTTGAGCCGAAATACATAATCCCCACGAAATCAAAAAAGACTATTAACTTGTTGAAAGAAGAATCAAAAAAAACAGATTTAATCATTCTGGCGACTGATGAAGACAGAGAGGGTGAGGCAATCGCCTGGCATTTGATTGAGGCTCTAAAATCAAACGGCAAAAAATCTTACCAAAGGATTGTTTTCCACGAAATTACCAAACAAGCGATTGAAGAGGCTCTAAAGAACCCCAGAAAAATTGATATGGACCTGGTTGACGCCCAGCAGGCCAGAAGGATCCTAGATCGCATCGTCGGGTATAAGTTATCACCCTTCTTATGGAAAAAAGTGGCCCGGGGTTTGTCAGCCGGCAGAGTCCAGTCGGTGGCTGTCAGATTGGTGGTTGAGAGAGAAAGAGAAATAGAAAATTTTATCCCGCAAGAATATTGGAGTATTGTTGCTCTGCTCAAGAAATTAAAAGAAACCGAAACTCATTCAGAATTTGAAGCAACTCTGATAAAGAAAGACGACAAAGTTTTAGAAAAACTGGCAATCAAAAACGAAAAAGAAGCTGATAAAATCGTCGAAGATTTGAAAGGTGCCGAATATAAAGTAGAAAGTATTGAAAAAAAAGAAGTTAGAAGAAACCCCTTCCCGCCTTTCACAACTTCAACTCTACAGCAAGAAGCTTTCCGAAAATTAAGATTCCCAGCCAAGCTGACAATGGGTATTGCCCAAAATCTTTATGAACGTGGCTTCATAACCTATCACCGTACCGACTCTTTCAATCTCTCTGCTTTGGCTCTTGGTACGGCCAAAAAATTCATTGTCGAGAATTACGGCGAGCGCTATCACCAATTCAGACAGTTTAAAACCAAATCCAAAGGAGCCCAGGAGGCCCACGAAGCCATCCGGCCCGCCTATCCAGAAAGGACTCCGGACAAATTAAAACTCCAAACTAAATTAGACGACAGGCAGGCTCGGTTGTACGAAATAATCTGGCAAAGGTTTGTCGCTTGTCAGATGAAAGAGGCTTTGTTTGATTCAACGACTGTAGATATTAAAGCGAAAAACTATGTTTTTCGGGCCACTGGCCAAACATTAAAATTCGATGGTTTTTTAAAGATCTATCCAGTCAAATTTGAAGAAACAACTCTACCGACTTTGGAAAAAGAGGAATCTTTAAAACTTATTAAATTAAACCCCGGCCAGCATTTTACCCAGCCCCCGGCCCGCTATACCGAAGCCACTTTGATCAAAGCTTTGGAAGCCGAGGGCATTGGCCGACCCTCGACCTACGCGCCGATTATCTCAACTATTCAGGATAGAAACTATATCGAAAAAGACAAAAAAAGATGCTTCCAGCCGACCGAAATCGGCCTGGTTGTCAACGATTTGCTGGTAGAACATTTTCCCAAAATCGTTGATATCAAATTCACCGCTAATATGGAAAAAAATCTTGATGAAATCGCCCAAGGCCAAAGAGAGTGGAAAAAAATTATTAAAGAGTTTTACGGTCCTTTCAGCAAAAATCTGGAAGAGAAATATCAGGAAGTTTCAAAGAAGGAATTCACCGAAACTCCGACCGAAAAAAAATGCCCCAAATGCGGCAGCCAGCTTTTGATCCGCTTAGGCAAATTCGGCAAGTTCTATGCCTGCAGCAAATTCCCCAAATGCAAATACACCGAATCCCTGCCTGAAAACCGTCTGGGCGTCAAATGCCCCAAGTGCGGAGAAGGAGAAATTGTTGAAAAAAGAACCAAAAGAAGTAAAATATTCTATGGCTGCAACCGCTTCCCCAAATGCGACTTTGCCCTATGGGACAAACCAACCGGCCAAACTTGCCCAGAATGCGGCAGCTTGTTGGTAGAAAAAAACAAAAGAATTCAATGTTCCAATAAACAATGCAAAAGCAACTCCAAAAAATAATTAAAAACAGCCCCAAACCGAAACTAATTGAACGGGCTTTTAACTTTGCCAAAGAAGCCCACGGCGACCAAAAAAGATTTTCGGGCAAGGAATACATTATCCACCCGCTCCGAGTGGCCCAGTCTTTGGACGAAATGCACCTTGACCCACAAACCGTGGCAGCCGGACTCTTGCATGACGTGCCGGACGATACCGAAAAGACTCTGGAAGATATAAAAAAAGAATTCGGCAAGGAGGTTGCTTTTTTGGTCGAGGGAGTCAGCAAGTTAGGCAAGCTTCGCTATCCCAAAGAAGACCTAGAGGTCAAATCGCCCGAATCAAGACAAAAAGAACCGATTGATTTAAGGGCGGAAAACTTAAGAAAAATGTTTTTTGCCATGGCCGAAGACCTAAGAGTGGTTTTAATCAAGCTGGCCGACCGGCTCCACAACATGGAAACTTTGGGTTCTTTACCTCCGGAAAAACAAAAAAGGATTGCCCTGGAGACTTTGGAAATTTTCGCCCCTTTGGCCAACCGGCTGGGAATAGGAAATATGAGAAACCAGCTGCAGGATTTGGCCTTCCTTTATCTTTACCCGAAAGAATACGAATGGCTGATGAACAACGTAAAAGAGAGGTACGAAAAAAGAAAAAAGTATCTTAAAAAAGTAAAAAAGGCTTTAATTAAAATCCTTAAAAAGGAGAAGATAAAACCAATTGATATCCACTCCCGACCCAAACACCACTGGAGCCTTTACCAAAAACTAATAAAGCACGAAATGAATTTCGAAAGAATTTATGATTTAGTGGCTTTAAGAATAATTGTTGAAGACATTAAAACCTGCTACCAGGTACTGGGTACTATCCATAAATATTGGCGCCCTTTACCCAACCGAATTAAAGACTATATTGCCTTTCCCAAGCCCAACGGCTACCAGGCTCTTCACACAACCTGTTTTTGTTTGGAGGGAAAAATCACCGAAATCCAGATCAAGACAAAAGAGATGCACGAAAAAGCCGAACACGGTATTGCCGCTCACTGGGCACTGAAAGAAGGCGTTAATTTGCAGACCCAAGGAAAGAAATTCGCCTGGATGCAGCAGTTAAAAGATTGGCAAATCAAAGCGTCGGGGTCCAAGGAATTTTTAGAGGGGTTAAAGATTGATTTCTTTAAAAACCGGATTTTTATATTCACCCCCAAGGGAGACGTTATTGATTTGCCCGAAGGCGCCACGCCAATTGATTTCGCCTACGCTGTCCACAGCGACATCGGCAACCGTTGCGCCGGCGCCAAAGTCAACGGCAAAATGACCCAGCTTTCCCAGCCTTTGAAAAACGGCGATGTCGTTGAAATAGTTGTCGATAAGCACAAAAAGCCTTCCAACGACTGGCTGAAATTCGTCAAAACCAGCATGGCCCGCTCCCGGATTAAAAGCCGGCTGAAGCAAGATGAACGCCTGGAGGGATTAAAGGGTTTCCTTAAAGAAAAGGCGAAAATCATCAACATCCTGCCAAAACTACAAAAACAGCCCCATTTAAAAAAAACTAAAAAGGCCGAAGCAATGATTTTTTTAGCCGGCCAAGCCGGTATGAAAATCTATCTGGCCAAATGTTGCTCTCCCCAGCCTGGCGACAAAATCAAAGCCTATATTACCAAAGACCGCGGCGCCTCAATCCATCGGGCCGACTGCGGCAACATACTGAAAATACAAAAAAAATGGCCCCAAAAAATCGTTGAGGCCGCTTGGGGAACAAAAGGAAAGTCTTAAAATTTTAGCTTCTTTAAAAATAGTGAGAACTTTTTTATAACCGATTGCCAAATATTCGGTTTCCGAACCAAACCTTCAACCCCTCTTAATTTCTTTCTTGTTGTCCTGGCAAACAGGACTTTTTTAGTTGCCGAAATTTTTGTCTTATTGCCTGATTTTCTAGGGATCAAAGACTCCAGGCCCTTACCGAAAGTTTGTTTCATAAAGCTGTATTGATAAATTCCTCGGCCAATTCGCGGTAAGCTTTGGCGGCCAAAGAAGTTGGCGCATATTGCAAAATGGTTTTGCCAAATTTAGGCGCTTCAGCCAAAGCGATCTGTCGGGGAATGACTGTGTCAAAAACATAGCCGGGGAAATTCCGCCTCACTTCCTTAACCACTTCCCGCGACAACCTGTTATTACGATTGTACATGGTCAAAAGGGCGCCGGTAATCTTTAAATTATGCCCTAAATTTCTTTTGACCAGATTTATTGTGTTGAGCAACTGTTCCAATCCTTCTAAGGCTAAGTATTCGCACTGGACCGGAATTAAAACTTCTTTTGAGGCACAAAGGGCATTAATGGTTAAAAGGCCGAGGCTGGGCGGTGAATCAATAAAGACGAAATCGTAAGACTCGCTGACTTTCTCCAATAGCTGCTGCAATTTGAATTCCCGGTCAGCGGTCGTTACCAATTCCACGGTGGATCCGGCCAAATCAGGTGAAGCAGGCATGATTTCGTACCCGAAAAAAGGGCTTTTCCGTATAATAGCCGAAGGGCTAACTTGCCCGGCCAAAGCATGGTAAATAGACAAAGGTAAGTTGTGAGGAGCTATCCCTAAACTTAAGGTGGCGTTGGCTTGAGGATCCATATCAACCAATAAAACCCTCTTGCCCAGGGCCGCAATAAAGACCGGCAAATTGGTAGCTACCGAACTTTTCCCTACGCCCCCTTTTTGGTTGCAAATAGAGATAATCCGCACCATAAAGTCAATTTATCACAATTTTTTTATATTTACAACCGAGTAAATTTCTGCTAGGATACAAAACGAGCCGCGGTGCTGGAACTGGCAGACAGGGCGGACTCAAAATCCGCTGTCCCAAAAAGACGTGTGGGTTCAACTCCCACCCGCGGCACATCTTATTTCCCAGAAAATTTGAAAATCAACCAGCCGGACAAAATTCCCACGATCGCCCCGGCTAAAATGTCCGAGGGCCAGTGGATGCCGACAAAAACTCGAGAAATTGTAATTAAAAGACTGGCGATAAAGAACAAAACGCCAGCTTTTTTATTATAGTTAAAAATAATTGTACTGAGAGCAAAAAAGAAAGCAGCGTGACCCGAAGGGAAAGAACTAGTATCGGCGTGTTCCAAAAGCAGGTTGACTTGATTCTCCACAAAAGGACGGGGTCTTTCCCAGATAAACCTGGCTAATTCCACAATAACGAAACGGGCGGCAATAGCAGCCAAAAACATTTGGAAAATCGCTCTTCTTTTTTTGATAAACATCAAAATGGCCGCTATTGCCACCAAATAGCCGAAGTAATCGGCAAAAAAAACTCCAGCAGCATCTAAGCAACCCCCTCGGCCGGCTAAATTGTTTATTTGTTGAAAAACTAAATAATCCATTTTTATATTTGAAGATCGGCTTTAGCCTTAATGTTTTTAGCTGTGTTTGAACGGTGAAAAAAAGCAGTTATCCCTATCATTACCGCATTGTCGGTGCAAAACTTAGCGTCTGGAATATAAAGGCCTTTCTTTATCTTTTTCTTGAATTGTTTCCTTAATTCACTGTTAGCGGCCACCCCGCCGCCCAAGATAATTGATTTCACCCGGTAATCTTTGGCCGCTTTCAAAGTCTTACGGATTAAGACATCGGCGATCGCCTGCTGGATTTCAAATGACATCGCCCGGATGTATTTTGGCGACCGCCTGATTTTTGCCGACTGGTTTCTGTAATTATATAATACCGCAGTTTTCAATCCGGAAAAACTGAAATCATAATTCTTTTGATTAATCATTGGCCTTGGCAGTTTAATTGATAAGCCTCGGCCGGATTTTAATTTAGCTGCTTGAGCGGCAATCAACGGGCCGCCCGGATATCCTAAGCCCAAAATCCTGGCTGTTTTATCAAAACATTCGCCAGCTGCATCGTCCCGCGTCTCACCGATCAACTGATATTGGCCGATCTTTTCCATTAAAACCAGCCCGGTGTGCCCGCCGGAAACCACCAAACAAATAGCGGGGAATTTGATTGAAGCTTTCTTGACGAGATTAGCCAGAATATGGGCTTCAATATGGTTTACCGGAATTAGTGGTTTTTGGGATTTTTTGGCCAGATCCTGGGCAAAATTTATCCCTTGCCACAAACAAGGTTCTAAACCCGGCCCCGCGGTTACGCCAATTAAATCTATCTTTGCCACATCATGCCCCTTGATTGTTTTTTTAAAAACAAGAGGCAGATTCTTCTGGTGTTCTCTTTTGGCTAAAAAAGGATGAACCCCGCCATATTGGGCATGGAGTTTCACCTGGGACGAAACAATATTTGATATAATCTTGAAACGAGAGCTTTTTGCCTCTAATAGGGCAACGCAAGTATCATCGCAAGACGTATCTATTCCTAGAATAATCATATTCTTAAAACTTTTGGCGGCGAAACAGTCAAATCAATAACCATTGAAGGATGGGATTCCTTTAAGCCCCCGACATCAACCACTAAATCGGGCTGCTGTTTCTGATTTTTGAACTGTTTTAAAACTTCCTTGATCCTGGTTGAAGCCGGCCGGCCGGAAATATTGGCTGAAGTGCCGATTAAAGGCCTATTGACAACAGAAAGTAATCGATTGATAAATTTATAATCGGGCATCCTTAAACCAATGGTGCTGTTTTTCTTCTTGAAGACTACCGTAACCTTGCCTGGCCAGACTTTTTTCAGAAAATATTCTTCTTCTTTACTAATTTCAGTTAAATTTTTTGCCATTTTTATGTCTTTGACGAAAATAGGCAACTTTTTACTAACCGGCCGTTTTTTAATCTTCAAAAGCTTGCTAACTGCTTTTTTATTGGTAGCGTCGCAAACTAAGCCATAAACCGTATCGGTCGGGCAAATCACAATCTGACCTTTTTTTATAGATTTTGTAGTTTCTTTAATTGTTTGATTGAAATTTTGTCCTTTAAGCCTTAAAGTCCTCATTTTTCTACCCTAAATTAGATTGATAAAAATTAAATGGTTTCGTCAACGCCTGGCAACCTTAAACTCTATATTATTTTTGCCGCGAGCTTTGGTGGAATAATACCGAGTTAAATCTTCAGCTTTTTTAATGATCTTTGGAGCAATCTTTTTTTGGCTATAATTCCTAATTAAAGTTAAGGGCCCGGGGCAATCTTTCATTTCAATCAAAACATCTCCTTTTCTGGCTAGCTTCTTAATTTTTTTGTTTTCTTTTTCATTTCTCCCGACAATAATTTTCACTTTACCTTGCCAAAAATGCCTCCCCAGTTTTAACGTCCCAATATCGTTACCCTCGCACTCGGGACAAATCCTTAAAAGCTCTTTTAGCTTTTTACCAAATTCCGAATCGGTCAAAAGGCAACCGCCGGCTGGAGTGGGATACCATTTAATCCGCCACTCCTTGGCTAAAGCGATCTGTCTTTTCCTGGAACGGCCGCTGATATCTAAAAGTTTATCCCGATTGATAATACCTTTCTCTTCGAGGATAGTCGGTTTCAGTAATTCGGCTGAAAGCGGCCTTAATAAATAACCGCTCAAAGAAGATTCTTTCTCAATCAATTTTAAGGCGCCGGTATTTTGCGACATCGGCCGCTCGCCCAATACTTCGCCGGTTGCCACCAAATCAAATTTCCCTTTTTTCATTACCTCTTTGGCTTTCTTCAACATTAGAATATGGCAGTCAATACATGGATTCATGGCCCGGCCGTATCCGTAGCTCGGCTTTTTGACCATCTTTAAATGCTCTCGGGAAATATCAATAACTTTTAAGGGTATCCTTAAAACCTCGGCTGCCTTTTTAGCCTGTTTTGAATCAAAAAAATAGCTCTTAAAAGAAAGAGCCGTAACTTTTATCCCCTGCTTTTTTAACAGCTGAGCGGCCAGGATTGAATCTAAGCCTCCTGACAATAAAATCAGCGCTTTAACTTTTTCCATTGGTAAATTTGGTGTAAAACGTCTTATTGTCTTCGATGTCTTCAAATACTACTGAAGCTGGGCCAATCTTGACGTTTGAACCAATCAGAGTCCCGGGCATCAAAGAGGAATTGATACCGATATGAGAACTCCTGCCGACAATTACCCCCAAGGACTTAAGATTAGTTTCTTTTATCTTTCCCCTGTCCAATCTGACGTTACCCGTAACCGTACCAGCTCCGACCCGACAGCCTTCGCCGAGGATTGAATCGCCGAAATAGCCGGAGTGGACGTGAACGTTCGGCTGAAAAAGAGATCGGGCCACCTCGGCTTGAGCGCCGACCACTACTCCTTCTTCTAAATCAGTGTAGTCTCTGACTAAGGCATTGTTTCCCACAACACAGTTATCACCAATATAACAAGGTCCTTTAACGACAGCTCCCTTTAAAATCTTGACGTTTTTGCCCAGTCTATTTTTTTTACCCAATTTTTTATCAAATAAGTATCTGGCCAAAGAAAACAAATGCCAAGGATGTTTCAGGGTAGAAAAATCTTCCCGAGCCTCGACAAAACCAACCTTGCCTTCTTTGATATAAAGTTTTAGTGCTTCTTCAAAAGAATAATGCTCTTGCGGCAAGCGCTGGTGATATTCAAAAAAGGTAGGCGGGAGCAAATAAACAGCGTCTAATTTTATATTGGATGGCTCCTGCCCCTTGGCCGGCTTTTCAACCAAGCCTTTGACTTTATCGTTCTCTATTTTCAAAACTCCGTAATGCCAAGGCTGGTCGGTTTTTACCCCCAATAGAACAATTTCCTTTTTCTTTTTATTCATCTCCGAAACATAGTCGCCCGCATTTACTTTGTGCCCGCCGACAACAAAGAAAGGGCCGGATATTAGTTCGCGGGTCCGTGAAACTGCCTCACCCATGCCTTTTGGTTCCGGCTGGACAATGTATTTGATATCTCCGCATTTATAGTCTTTCAACCCTTCTTCAATATCTTTTTCGGGCCCCTGAATAATGATAATGTCTTTTACACCGGCTTTTTTGAGACTTTCAATAGTGTAATAAATCAAAGGCTTGCCCATTATTTTAAAAAGGGCTTTGTTCTGATAATTCAAAGGCCAGAAACGGGAACTTTCTCCGGCAGCTAAAATTATTGCTGGCATAGTTTTAGGATTATTTTGGCTATTTTTTGTGGATCGTGAAGAACCATTGTTCTTTGATTGGCTCCCTCGACCATGGTGTCGGCCGGATTTAACTCGCGGATGTTCTGACGTAAAACGTCTTCGCCGATGAAATTCTCTTTACCGAGTAAATCTTGGCCGTATTTTATAAACTCTGCCTTGGGAAAAACTTTCTTCACCTCGGCGGCCGCTTCTCCGGATAATTCTCCGGTGTTGAAAATGACGTAATCAATAACGTCTTTGCCTATATATTTTTCCAGCTCAGCCACGAAATCTTCCACTGAGAAACCGTCGGTGTTGCCTTCCTGGGTCATTAAATTACAGATAAAAACTTTCTTGGCTTTAGCTTCTCTGACGGCTTTCTTGATCCCCGGTATTAAAAAACTGGGAATAACGCTGGTATAGAATTTGCCCGGGCCGATGACAATTAAATCTGCTTCATTAATCGCCGCCACTGCTCTGGGATTTTCTTTGGGTTCGGGGTCCAAATATGTCCTGGCAATCCCTGTTTCGGATAAATGAGCGCAGTCAATAATACTTTCTTCGTCTGCCAGTTTTTCGCCGTTCTTCAGCTCAACTTTTATGTCTGAACCATCTAAGGTCACGGGGATGACATCTTCTTCCACCCCCAGCTCTTTTTGGCAGATGCTTATTGATTCGCTGAATCCTTTGGCAACCGCCAAATCTTTTAGTCTGATGTTGCCCTTGGCGTGACCTTTTAAATCGCCTTCGGCGTAGCGGGAATTAAACTCCCGCGCTTTGTCTTTTTCTTTAGCTAGAGCGACCAGTGTCTGTCTGATGTCTCCCATCGGCAGGACGCCGAATTCCTCTCTCAACTTACCGCTGGAGCCGCCGCTGTCAAACATTGTCACCACAGCGGTCAGATTCACTGGATATTTCTGCAACCCGGACAAAACAACTGGCACGCCGGTTCCTCCGCCCAAGCAGACTATTTTTTTAGCTTTTTCCATGTTTTTTGGCTAAAGCGAAGGTTTTTTGGTTTACCTTTAAAAACTGCTTGGGAATTACTTTTTTAATGGCGGCTTCAACCGCCTCAGGCGGCAGAGGAATCATATTTTCAAAAGTAGCCAGACTCAAAAGATAAACGCCGGCAGTTACCCCGCTTACTTCAACCGTTTTTATTTTTTTGGTTATCTTTTTGAGCGCAGCTGTAATTTGTTTTTCGGTCAAAGTTTTTTGCAGAGGTATAGGCACAGCGTACCGATTTATTAAAAAAGTGGTTTTCGGGCTGGCAAAAAAGCCCGCCCTCAAAGCCTCCTGCATCTCCAAAGCAATAACCAAATCGGCTTTAGCTTGAGGCACCATCGGTGAATATATTTCTTTGCCGAATCTGATATGGACTTCAACCGAACCGCCTCGCTGGCTGAGGCCGTGGAGTTCGGAAGTTTTAACATCAAACCCAGAAGCCAGAGCAGCTTCGGCGATAATCTGCAAAAGAGTAATCAGCCCCTGTCCTCCGACCCCGACAATGACGATATTAAACTGGTCTACTTTTTGACGAATTTGCATGGATGTCTGGCGATAATTACCGAAACTTCTTTTTTGTTGACGAATTCTTTAACCGTTTTAATGAATTCAGTCTGGTCGACCGGGTCAATGATTTTCAGATTCTTAATTCCAAGGGCCCGAACAATGTTTTCTATCTTGAGCCCTTTTATGCCCGGATGGGGCTGATGGCCGGTCATAGCCGTGGTTTGGTTGTCTAAAACAATAACTAAAGGATTGGATTTATTGAAAACCGTGTTGATCAAAGGCGGTATGCCGGCGTGAAAAAAGGTTGAATCGCCGATAAAAGCAATCAGTTTCTGGCCAGTCGCTTTTTTGATGCCGTGAGCTATGCCGATTGAAGAACCCATGCAGCTCAGATAATCCTGAATAAAAAGAGGCGGGGTGCCAGCCAGCATGTAACAACCGATGTCGCCGCCGAACACTACCTCTTTGGGGTTAACCGCTTTTTTGACTCCGTTGAAAACAAACCAGTAAGGGCAACCGGGGCAGAATTGCGGCCGGCGCTTTAAAACTGGCAACTTTTTTTCTGGCAACCGATATTTCCTGTTAAGAATTTTAGCTAAAGCCGAGGTTACCAGGCCCGGTTTTAATTCGCCGACTTCGGGCAGCAGGTTCTTGCCGAAAACTTGAAGAGAGCAGTTTACTTCCTTTGCTAAAACTTTGACTTCTCTCTCTAAATACGGCTCCAATTCTTCAACTACCAGAACCTTCTTCAGATTTTTAATGAATGATTTAATCTTTCTTTCCGGTAAAGGATAAAAGAAATTAAGTTTTAAAACCGGCAAAGAAAGTTTTAGTTCTTTAAAAGCTTCTTTAACGTATAAATAGGAAACGCCGGAGGTAATGATGCCAATATTGGGAACTGAACTATTTTTACCCAATATTGAACCTCGTTCAGTCTCAGCCAATTGGCCAATCTGCTTGATTTTATCAAGCATTTCTTTTTTCATCTCCATTACCCGAGGCGGCATGGTAACGAATTTGTCAGTGTTTTTGATGAATTTGCCAGTAGAAGCTTTTTTCAACGGCAAAGTGTCAAGCTTCACCGGCATTTTCTGATGAGATACTCTGGTGGTTGTCCTGATCATGACTGGAATTTTGTATCTGGCTGAAATCTGAAAGGCCAACTTGGTAAAATCCTTGCATTCCTGGGGATCAGCCGGCTCTAAAATAGGTATGTGGGCTAAATAAGCAAAAGCCCGACTGTTTTCTTCTGACTGGGCCGAACTGTGGCAGGAAGGATCATCGGCCACCAAGATTACCGTCGGGCCCTTGGTGCCGGTATAGACAAAAGGCAATAGAGCGTCTGAGGCTACGTTCAAACCAAAGTTTTTCATGGCCACCAGAGTTTTTAACCCTGAAAAAGAAGCACCTACACCAGCTTCCAAGGCGACTTTCTCGTTGACAGAA
>Ga0315548_1000533_pt1 | contig 35236 bp, 40 predicted proteins | sample SalMarSW160110MG_2_FD_202540 | JGI IMG/M metagenome (GOLD analysis project Ga0315548, IMG submission 202540) | Salt marsh sediment microbial communities from the Plum Island Ecosystem LTER, Massachusetts, United States - Salt Marsh Sediment SW1601-110 ... | reverse complement strand
TTGAGTCTTGCAAAGATGAATCAATCCTTCTCGTGTGTACTTCTGTTTTTCCATACACACAAGATATAAAGTGTTTTCTTAAAGTACAAGTCTTAACTGTGATATTTTTCGCTGAGCAGTTACGATTCTTTTTAAAAAATCATCCTCATTCGTAGACTAAATGCACTCAATAGAGCATTCTATTATCCTTTCTTCTTAAGGATCAATTGTTTAATGCAATTACACGAGAACGATTAAGTTTCTGAACGTTCTCGTGTAAATTAGAAAACACCGCTATTACTATTAATCAGTACCGCTGAATAAATCCGTCATGGTCTTTCCTATTGCATCCATATCATTCTTGAAATTCGTCTTGAACTCCTGCCACTTACTTTGTCCCTCATCTTTATAGTCTTCCAATTTCTTCTTCAGGTCGCTGTTTTTCTGTTCCAGCGCCGCAACTTCCTTGCTGTACTTCGCTTTGGCTTTGGAACCAGCTTTTTCCATTTTTTCTTTGAATGCATCAATCTTCTGTTCGTTGGCCTCTATTGTCTTTTCAGACTCACTCTTAAATATCTGCCATTCCGCTTCAAATTCGGTTTGAGCGTTTTCCAGCTGTTGTTTAGCATCCCCGACATTTTCATTGGCGCTTTTTATTTTTTGTTCGGATGTTTTCTCGCATCCCATTAAAAATATCCCGGCCATAAGCCCTATAGCAGTAAAAGCAAAAACATTGTTTTTCATGGTTCTCCTTTTTATTGGTTAATAAGTTTATGAATATTTAGTAATCAGGCCAATCTGCGTAAACATTTTCACAGCTTTCCTTTTCATAATTACCGTTTCACAATTCCCCACCATAACCCGAGCAAGAGACTGCATAGTCAGTTCTTCGGCCGGCGTTCTCATGCTCTCAGTTTTTGCAGCGAGTAAATGAACAGACGTCACTATTTTGGAATAAACACAAGACCCATTCTCAAGCTGTCTTAGATCCACGCAGCAAACCCACCAGCCCCAGGAGGGTAGCGAGAGCGCCGCCCATTAACATCTATATCGACTTATCTGTGGCTGAGCCGGAGAAAAATCAAGAAATGTCAGAGTTGAAGGAGTCAAGTGCATTGATACCAAAGATCAGAAGAATAATACCGCATACAAGAAGTGCGCGCGATATTTCTTTGATTATAGATAATCCCTCGTTTTGATTTTCCATATCTTACCCAACGAAATATTCACAGATGTTTTCGTCCGCTGATGACATTGACTAAAATGACCACAATGGCGATTACCAGAAGGACATGGATGAAACCACCCATGGTGTAGGAAGAGACTAATCCTAAGAGCCATAATATGATGAGAATAACAGCGATAGCATATAACATAACAAGTATCCTTTCTCTTTTGGTTTACTATTCAACACAGGGGCGAACCATTGCATAGCCCTACTTATTATTGAGGTCGACGGCATTTTATCTTACCACACCTCTTCTTGACTTCATCTTTGTGTTTCATAATAGATTTATCAAGAGCCCAACGGTTATAACAGTGAAGTTACTTTTCAAATCAGCACTACCTGGAAATGCCTGAAAATCATAATTAAGAAAAACGTATCGAATGTCACCGTTCAATCTGACACTTGGAAGGATAGGAAGTTCCAAACCGCCGCCAAAATGCCAGCCAATTTTTTGTGCTGTCTCGTCTGTAAGAAGCGGTAACTTGTCTTGATTATAATTGTAAGCCAAGTTGTACCAACCTATACCGATGACCCCGTACACAACAGGAGGGAACGGATAAATCAAACAGGATACCATCACCGGCCAGCTGCGAACCGTCACTGTGTTATCCGCATAATTTTCCTGATGATTATTTATTGATGCTTCTACACCTAAACGTGTGTCCAATTTAAATCGGCAAGTTACTCCTATCATATATGCCCAATTATCGGTGCTCTGAGCTTTATAATAACCAAGCTGCGGGCCGATGGTCATGCGCTGCGCATTCACATTGTCGAACATCAATGCGATGAGCCCAATTATCAGTAAAGTTTTCTTACACATATCTTTTCTCTTCACAAATAAATTCCAAACATAATGCATCATTGTTTTTATTTCACGACAACTTCAAAAAGAACTTCATCTAATTGAACCTCCTCATCAGCCCGAGCAAGCAATCGCTAATCGGTTTGATCGATACGGATAGATGGTGGATTATCCGTTTGGATAATGATCGTGGTGCGCGTGTCCTTCGCAGCAAAGAACGTCGCTGTTGGTGATACCGACTCATTTTGAATTACAGCCATAGCAACGATATTACCTGCAGAGGTTGATTGGTATGCTGTTGTTTGACCCCCTTCAACATCGTTAATGTTAATTGTGTTGCCTCCAGAGGTTTGTATTTGGACATTAGCTTTGTCAGACCGTTGGTTCAGGATACGGAACTGAGGGTCCTCTTCTTTGGAACAAGCACTCAATAAAAAAATGAATGCAATGCTAAAAATGCCAAAAAAAATACGTTTCATATTTTCTACTCACTATATTTATGAATTGCAAAATCAATTATGATGCACTAAGACTTTCATCAAAAGTAATACCTTGCCCCGATACCAGCATCGATACCCAATCCGCTGGAAGGCGTAAGCTGGAGCGAGGGAACAAGCTCTAGAAATATATCAATTGGCGTTTCACGCGGCATCCATGCAATACCGAGGACACCACGAATCGCCAGCGAACTATTATATCCGGCGCCTGTGTTAATGCGCCCACCGATTCCGTAGTATAAAGGAAATCGTTCAGATGAGTGAATCGCTTCAAATGAATGCCAAAGATAATCCATATGGAAGTGAACTCGGCTTCCTCCATTATAATAACCGTCGTATTTTCCGATCCGATCTCCTCCTATCGACCAGCCGAGACCAAAATCAAACGCATTCCTTGACGTTGTCCATAGCTTCGCGCTGATTCCTGTCGGTTCGCCGATGATCACACCAAGTCCAAAATCCCGATCTTGAGCGTCAGATTCCTGGACAACAAACAATATGCACAACACAATAATTGCAAAACTAAAATGTTTCATAGAGATGTTTCTTTCGATGGTATTCATTGAGTTAATTACTCAAGTTTCGCATGAACTGAAGAACAATAAAGGCAGTGCTAAATTCCAAAAAACTCAGCCTCCCCATGTTTCTGTGAGAAAAAAAATGGGGAGGTGAATTATCAGCATTCTGCTTTATGATCTTTCCGTTTTACATTCACGGATTATTCCTCAACGTAGAATTCAATACGTCGATTCTCTAACCGGCCATTTCCCGTTTCATTCGAAGCCACGGGTTCATTCTCACCTTTCCCGACAGTTCTCATGCGGCTTGATTCAATACCATTTTGGACCAGCCAGTTCTTTACAGATTGCGCCCGTCTCAACGAGAGTGCCTGATTATATTCCTGGCTTCCTACATTGTCCGTATGCCCGGTGATGATAACCTGCACATCGGGATTCGCGATCATCGCATTGTAAGCCTTCCAGAGTATTTTCTCGGAATATTTCGTGAGTGTCGCCTTATTGAACTCAAAGTTGACGCCCCTAAGAACGACAGTCTTGCCTTTTACAAGAACAATAACAGTATCGGCAGTCTTCTGTTTCGCCAACAGCAATGCCGCTGCATTGGTTGAATCCTTTATACGCTGTGCTTCGGCGATATTCGCTGCTTTTACACGCGCCGCCTCTGCTTCTGCATCGGCCTGCTGCTTCACCCGCCGTGCTTCTGCATCGGTTAGTGCTTTTACATTGCGCGCTTCTTCATCGGCCTGCTGCTGCACCCTGCGTAATTCCGCCTCGGCAAGCTTCTTCTTTCTCAACTCCTCTGCTTTGTCTTTCCCATCTCCTATCGTAAATGCAAGTCCGATAGAAAAACCGTAGAATCCATCGTTTTTCCCGTTGGTAAGTGCATTAAGATCGGTACTCGAACGTGCGTGTCCGTCTAATTCGTCGGATAGACACAAACTATATCCGCCGTTAATATCCAGCAAGATTCCGCTGGCGATTCTAGTTTGAACACCGATACCGAATGGAACCATCGGTAAGTAATCAGATCCGGTCCGTTTGAGGTCTTTCGATAAACCGAAACCACCATAGAGATACGGATTCAAATTCGGTAAAGAAAAAGGGCTGAAAAGTAATCGAAGATCGGTTATGAAGTTTTCTGACCTGTACACATTTGGAGACTCGAGCTCAGTATAGCCCAAGCCAAGCTGGCCGGCTAACATGGAAGAGATGATTTCATACTGCAGGAATCCACGGAACTGCATCATCCATTCATCACCGCTTCTATTATTCCCATGGGCTCCGCCTCCTGATAAACCCCATGCAAAATCATAATTTTTGGATTGTGCCTGGACGTGGCTATACACGCCGAATGCTACGATCAGCAATGTACAAAAGATAAAACGTTTCATGTGATTACTCCTTAGTTTGTTTAAAATGTTTTAGTGAGTACTGCATTGTAAAACATATTGTTTTCAATAGTTCAACTTTTGGATCTAATAACTTTTGGCCCGCGAATAACGGCCGTCTTACGATTAAGATTGTGCATGCACTTTTATTTTAGTGTGCCTTTTCTTCGATATCCTCTTTGCATCTAACTGTCTTCTGCTCCGTTTCTCCTTTTTGCTCAATGATTTTTGAGATCTCATAAGGTTTTCGTTTGATTTTTTCAATTGCCCGACGATTTTTTTAAACTCATCAACTTGCTGCCTGGATTCTTCTTTGGCAATGCCGTATTTCTCCTGAAGCATTCCCACAAGCTGTTCGTACTTCCCTGCGATGGCAGCAAGCTCGTCGTTCATTACTTTTCCCCAATGGTGCACCGCTTTTCCTCTTCGTTGTTTCCACTGTCCTTCAATTCGATCCCAGTTCATTGTGCAAGCTCCTTTCCTTTCAAATGTCCATCAGTAAAGATTCCCTCCGGTCGATGGAGTGATAAAAACCTCTCCTGAATCGCGAATAAGTATACCGACGACTGCGCTGAGAAGAAATAGCCCGAAAGGTTGAAAAAGTAGTTAATCCTTTTTCGAGAGAGAGCTGTCCATATCTTTTCACTGATGCCTTTCAGTCCATCGCTAACCGCGACAACGTAAAAAATGTTCATTTTGTCTTCTTTGATTCTTAAATACTAAGTTGAGATCGTTCTCAGCCCACGGTTAAAATTAGTGACGAGGACTATTTGCCGCATATACAAAAGGTTGGAGCTCTAACGATTTTATCGTATTAGTAAATCCCGGTATAGTATCCCCGGCAATCTTGCCGCCATGAAGGAATAAGTCAAGGTTGTCTGTATAATTATCTAATTGCGTCGCCTGCATTTCCATCTTACTCACCCTGGCTGAAATAGATCTTACCTGGTGCCGTAAAAAATTGTTTTCTGCCGTGAGAGTACTTGTCGATTGAAATCCAAAAGCCTTACCAACGGATTGATTCAGTTTAATGGCACCAAAGAGAATAATGATCCCGATGATAATCCCCGCAATACCGAACTTTGCTGTGAACCACTTCGCTTCTACAAAATTGAGTAATTTACTCGAGTAAGAATACAGTTTCACCATTCCATTCCGCCGCTTAGGTACAGGACAATAAAATTATTTGCACGTTGAAACGGATACATGTTTTTTAAATTAAAATTATTTTAAAAGAATCAACTTCTTCGTTGAGACGAAGGATCCGGCTTCCAAACGGTAGAAGTACACACCGCTCGAGAGACCGAATGTTCCTGTATTGATACCGAACGGCACGGTGTAGCTGCCGGCTTCCTGGCGGCCGTTTACGAGCGTAGCAACTTCACGACCAAGCACATTGTAGACCTTGAGGGAAACCATTCCAGCCTTCTCAAGACTATATTGAATCCTCGTGGATGGATTGAATGGATTGGGATAGTTCTGCAAGAGCGCGAATTCTTGAGGCGCTATTCCAACATTCTCGACGGCGGTCCCCCCCGTTGCCGGCTTAGTGACGATATTGGCGATTAATGTAACTGCGGTCTGTGCCAGCGCTCTGCCGTTCAAAGTTGCACCGCTCTTCATCTCAATCAACGTTTGACACAATATATTTCCCTCAATGGTAGCCGTCGATTCAAGGGTAACCTGGCCGGCGACCTGCCAGAAGATGTTGGAAGCCAGTGCGCCGCTTAAAGTTACAGTGGCTCCGCTGGCCAAGGTTAGGTTCCCCGCTATCTGGAAGATCCAGACATCAGTTGCGCTGCCCGAGAGAGTGACACCAGCAGTAGATATTAGGACATCAGTACTCCACTTGTAAAGACCAGGAACGAGTGTCATCGTAGTAATATCTCCGTCACCCAGTTCAGTAGTATCGGGTAACGTTCGTCCAGCGGCGTTGGTGTACGCGGCTTCCATGTTGAGTACAGCTGTAGTCATCTTAGTCGGAGTTGGCTCAGTATAGTCGGCAGCATATACATTTCCAGTGACAAAAGTTGATGTCGAAAATGTACCTGATACATCCATTGTTAACGCAAAATCTCCCGTTATGGCTGTCGCAAATTCTGGACTAACTCCAATATCACCAGTAATATGGGTGGTTCCCGTGGTTGAGATTCCTGTTTTTGCTAGAATCGCGAAATCGCCAGCTGTTCCAAGGTTTACAGGAGTCGGGCCAGCTGCGAAGGCGGCAGTCATCATCAAAGCAACCGTCAGTATCGCTCCGAGGAAACGTGGCCATAGGCCTATAATATCTGTTGTATAAGAAGTCTTCATAAGAACCTCCATAGAGAGTTAATAAAAATGAATTACAACTGTTTTGTTGTGTAAAAATAAATCCATTTATTTACGGCAAAGTTGTTTGAGATTAGAACCGTACATCTGCTCATGATGCTTGTTGACTCCTCGATGATGTTTTTACTTCCACTGATTTTCCTTTTGACATCTTTTTTTATCAATGATTTTTGTGAACAATCAGCTTCCTGCTGGGTTTTTCAATTGTACGATGATGGTTCTAAACGCATCAGCCTGTCGCTTGACGCCCTCTTTAGTAATACCGTATTTCTTTTGAAGAAATTCAGCAAACTGCTCGTATTTTGCCACAATGGCAGTATGTTCATTATTGATCATATTCTTCCAATGGTCCACGGATTTTTTTCAGCTGTTGCTTCCATTTTTTTCAACTCGATCCCGGTTCATGGTCCAATCTCCTTTTTCTTTCCAGTATGTTTCAATCGAGGTTCCTGAGTTCGCCCCTCGGAAGTAATCCTTCCAGAACGTGAACAAGTATGCCGACGACTGAATTAAGAAGTAATAGCCCGAAAGGATGAAATAGTAGTTAATCCCTTTAGAAGAGTCTGAATAAAACATGGCGCATTGAAGCGAGAGCAGAACGCTTTTATCAGAAGGAATAAAAAAGACCTGTGTTGATGGAAAAGGGATTAATCCTTTTCATGTGAAGGGTTTCTATTTAGTATTGTTGATTCCTAATTATCACCCTATGCAGGATTGGGAAAATATATCTTCGCACAATCTTCACATATCCCATGTGTAAACGTTGCACCGGAGTGTTCAGCAATATACGCCTCTAGTATTTGCCAGTAACCTTTGTCATTGCGGATTTTTTTGCAGTAGGAACAAATCGGCAGCAATCCATTCATTTCCTTAATGTGAGTGAGCGCCTCATGAAATTTGTCCATCAGCTTCTGCTTGTCTTTTTCCAGCCATTTTCGCATGGTGATATCACGTATATTACATTGAATAACTTTTTTTCCATTGACAAGATAGACGTTGCTGATGAACTCCACTTCACGCAGTTGTCCTTCTTTCGTCTGTAGCGGAAGATTCTCATAGCGAATATACTTCTTCCGTTTTAATTCTTCGAAAGCGGCATTACTGGCTATTACGTCAAAGAATGCACCGATTTCCCACAGCCGTTTGCCTATTAAATCTTGTCGTGAGTATCCAAGAATTTCTTTGATAAACGGATTCGCATCGGTGATAGCACCTGAGTCGGCATCAAGAATCAGAATGCCGTCCTGGGCAGCTTCGAAGAGCCGCCGGTAACGGATCTCGGATTCACGTATATTTCTGATTTCTGATAATTTTTCCATTTCACTCCCCTCTATTTGTAAATGTCCTTTTAGCTTTGCAACTCTTTCGGATGCTTTCTGACAGGCAAATTCCAATTCCGCAACCAGTTCTTGCTTCGATTTCCCATTGTTACCCATACTATATACCTTTCGAACTTTAAATTTATCTCAGGCACTGAGAATATATTATTGCCGGAGAGTAAGCGTAACAGCCTTTACTTGAAACTTTTTTACGGGTAGTTCAAGCCTTCGAGCTTTCTTATAAGAGTACTATTGTTTACGGTATAATTTAAAAGCCTTTGCTGCAGTATTTTCCGACCCCTGTGCAGCCGGGAGCACACAGTACCTACCGGACAGGCAAGTGTTTTTGCAATTTCAGTATATCTCAGTTCCTCAACATCACTGAGCAATACAACACTCCTGAAATTACCCGGCAGCGATTCGATTGATTGCACAATTTTATTTTCAAAGAGCTCATCAAAAGGCGTTCCTTTCGGGGCAATACCATATTTCTCCTGGAGATTTTCCACAAGCTGTTCGTGTTTCCCCGCGACGGCAGCAGGCTTGCCGTTCATTATTTCCCCAAAATTGTGCGCCATCTCTCCTCTTCGCTGCTTCCATTGTCTTTCAATTCCAGTCCTGTTCATTGTGTAAATCTCTTTCCTTTCAGGTGTTTATCAATAAAAGTTACGTCAGATCGATGAAGAAATAAAAATATCCGCGGAATACTAAACAAGTATACCGATGAGTGCGTTGATAAGGAATAGACTAAAAGGATGAAAAAGGGATTAATTCCTTTGGGCGAAATTTAGTTCTTCCCCAAAGGGAAAAGATACAGAATGAGAGGCCTTTTTAAACTTTATAGCAGTGGAAAACCATCAAGGAATGGAAAAGAAAATCAATATATTCTATGATATTTCCTCATGGGAAAACTTAGCTATCTGCAGGCGGGTATGTAAAGCTAATTTTTCCATGATGTTATGCACATGGCTTTTTACGGTATGGGTAGCAATATTAAGCTGTTGGGCAATTTCCTTATTGCTGAGCCCATCGGCAATCAGCGCTATAATTTCTTGCTCACGTTTCGTCATTCTCACTGCATTCACCAGCTTCCCCTTCCCCTTTTTGAGAGCATTTTCAATCACGTGAGAAAAAAGAGAACCCATTAATGAAGGTGGAATAACTTTTTCTCCCTGTGCTACAGATCGAACGGTTCCGATAAATTCTTTTACTGTCGCGATTTTCAGAATGAAACCTGACGCCCCTGACTCAATAAAATCAACAATGTCCGATTGTGTTGGGACAAATCCCATTCCGATTACTTTAACTTCCGGCATTTTCTTCGTTAACATTTCTACAACGGACACATCTTTGAAATTCTTCATACTCATGTCCATAAGAATCAGATGAGCTTTTGCCTGGGTTACTTTCAGCAGAATATTATTGCCGCTTCCTATGGAAGACACGACATGCATATCCGCCTGTTCATTGAGCATGGAAGATATACCATCACGCAAAACACGATTATCTTCAATGATGAGTATTCTAGTTTTTTTCATGGGACAGAGTTATCTAAGTTTTCCTGAATCTCCGGACTCATCTATTAGGCACAATATTTAAAAAAGGTAAGAACATATAAAATAAATATCAATGTACTTTTGTACAAAATTCGTCAATCTTTTGTGCAAAAACAACTCTCCGGATTTCAAGTTTACTTCACCTTCAATGATTATGGGTAAGCTTTAAAATTTTCGTTGCTTTATAATAGTATAGATTGACAAAAGAATGAACCCTCTCTCATTGCGAACAGAGAGTCTATTCCCTTAGTGCCGAAAGTTTCCCGAATAATTCGATTTCTTGTTCACTGAGATGTTCAGGTAATAAAATTACTATAGTAACATACAAATTACCAAACTCATTTTTTATGCCGTACACCGGCATTCCAAGACCCAGGAGCCTCAAAGTTTTGCCGTTTGGAGTTTCTTTGGGAACATCTATATTGACCGTATCCTTCAAGGTTTTTATCCGCACTTTACCACCGAGAATGGCAGTATACAAGTCGATCTGTTTATCGCAGTAGAGATCATTTCCTTTACGCTGAAATTCCGGATGCGGCGCGACTTTGACTGCGATGTAAAGATCACCGTTTGTGCCGCCGTTCAATCCACGGCCGCCCTTGCCTTCCAATCTTAACACCTGCTGGTCCATAATCCCCGGCTTCATCGTGAACTTGATTGTTTGGTTGTGGATCTTAAGAAACCGGATTGCACCATGATAAGCTTCTTCAAGCGAGAGCGTTGTTTCAGCTTCGAAGTCCTCTCCTTTGAGCACCCTATTCCTTTTCCCATATCTTTCTTTGGAATGTTGTCCGAAAATAGTCTCAAAGAAATCGCCGGCGCCTTCCTCACTAAACATCGCTCTAAACTCTTCTTGACTCATTGTATGTGCCTGCCCGCCGCGGCCGCTCGTATACTTCGACCAATCGAATCCGCCCGGCTGCGCTCCGGCTGCTTCGTACTGCTTCCAATCTGCACCAAACTGATCGTACTTTTTTCGCTTCACCGGATCGCTGAGAATTCCGTTGGCTTCATTGATATCTTTAAACTTTTCTTCTGCTGTTTTGTCTCCTTTTGTTTTATCAGGGTGAAATTTGTTGGCAAGCGTTCGATACGCCTTTTTAATTTCTTCCGTCGTGGCTGTCTTTCCGACACCCAGCACCTTGTAGTAATCTTTATAGTTCATAGGTTTGCCGTTATATACTCATTCCCGGGCACTCACATAGGATATGTATTGTTCCGCAACTCGCACTTGTACTGTGCACAATAACTCATCTTTCCGGAAACAGCCGCGGCGCAGTTCTTCAACAACGGATCCCGATTCAAGATTTTCATATATCAGAGCAACGATATCCTACGGATCATTGTCAGGCAGTAATCAGTTTTCAAGTATTAGTACGCAGTCACAAACTTTTTATCATATGATAAGAAATATAGCATATCACACTTGTCTAAAATAATTGTTTTAATTAATTGACCTATGAAAAATATGGATGTAAAACAAGGCGAACAGCCGGAGGCCTAAAGTTGTTACACGCTATAGCGTGTATCTATTTCATGTCTCCGACTCCATATTTTTCGTCAGTCTTTGAGCCAAAGGCTCATCAGCCTATGGCTGAGACCTTTTTTGCCGCAACAATAAAATAATAACAGAGCGGCATCCCGTACAACGGGACTTTTGTCATTTCTTTTGTGTTTCCGAAAGAATCCCTTCGGGACAAGACAAAAGAAATGACGCTCAGCACAACATATATTGGACAGAATATATAAATCTAATTATTTCATGTAGGGGCTTACTTTCGTCTCTTGCTAAAAACTTGTCCAATTTGATCCATTTCCAAAACCTACGAATTACTACTCAATCTATTTTGGACAGCAGTGATAGCATATAATATAATTTCCACCTTCCCTTTTATCCCCTCCTCCACGAGACGGCCTGCCGGCAGGCAGGGGTGGTGTGTGGAGATCTGCTCGTAAAAGTGAAAATGCCTTATTTGCGTAACATCAGTTATCAAGTAATAATAGATGGAAAAGATCATAGAGGGATTGATTATCCTTTTCATGCCGAGATTATTTCGAAACACACGCGCTTCCGGCGGTTCTCTGATTTCCATGATCCGCCTTAATCCAAAACCTCAGCTATGTTCTTGATTGATAATTCCCTGGTTCATCTTTTCATTTTTCTTCTCTCTCTTAGCAGCTTTTTTTTCCTGCATGGTTTTTGCTGGTTTTTTCTTTGAACCACTTTTACTATTTTGACCTTTGCTCATGATTTTTTCCCTTTAATATTTTTTTTCGGACTATGATTTTAATAGATCTAACCCCACCAGCACTCGCTCTGTATTAGAAAGATCACCAATGATGTTCCTCACCGGCAGGGGTAATTTACGTACTAATGTCGGGACGGCGAGAACTTGGTTATCACGTGCTAGCTGCGGTTTCTTTAAAATGTCGATTACTTCCAAATGGTATTTGCCCCTCAATTGTTCTTCACAAATTAATTTGAGGTTGTTTAAAGCGGTGACAGCTTTTGGAGTCTGCCCCGCAATATACAAACGTAAGATCCATGTGTCGCTTCTTGCTTTAGATATCTGTTTTTTTTGCCTGCTGGTTTTTAATTTATTCCGTTTGATCGTCATAGTAAATTTCCCTAAACTTTTATTTTATTTTTGTTTTTGCCGCCTTTTTCATCGAAACATCACTTCTTCGACTCTTGGCCATTTTTATCCTGTCCTGAGTAAAACGATCATTCCTTGCTTTTTCAATCCCGATAACTTTGAGCGCTTCTGATTCTTCAGCTTCAAATCTGGATCGCAGCGCTAAAATCTGAGCTTCCATCGCTTCACGCTTACGCTCTAATCCAAATCGTCTTCGCCCGATTTCTTGCTGACGCAATAATTGTTCCTCATCATCTTTCGCCTCCCGTGATAATCGCGCCGAGCCCGTCAAGACACCTTCCGCGCCGACATAGACGTCGAGCAGTTGGATACCGTGATCCGTCAGTTTAAATTCGCGAATCTGGTTGGAGTGCGCCATACCGCGCGATTTAAGCACATACAATCCCCTGTTACGTTCGCCTCCAATTTCAATATCGCGGAGAAGCAGCCATGTATCTATCAAGGATGAAATGTAAACATCGGTCATCTCCATTGCATCGCCGGCGGAATTGAGACTTGTGAAGAATGCAGTGGTCTTCTTCATCTTCAAAAAATCTACAAGGCGCAGCAGCATTGTTTTGACTTCAGTTTGGTTCTCTCCTATCACGAATGCATTAATAGGGTCGAGGACAACAATGTTAGGTTTAAATGCATTTACCAATTTGATACTCGTTGTCAGGTGAGTTTCCAGGCCATAGTGTGTCGGACGTGTTGCATGAAACCGAAGCAATCCTTTTTTCTCCCACGGTTCTAAATTTATTCCGATGGAACGCATATTGCGCACAAGCTGGCTGGGGGATTCTTCAAAAGTAAAAAAGAGAACGCGTTCTCCCCTCTTGCATGCCTCTTCAACAAATTTCGCCGCAATGCTCGTTTTGCCCGTACCGGCAGTGCCTGAAACAAGTATTGTACTGCCGCGAAAATAACCTTTATCGGAGAGCATAGTATCAAGACGCGGAATACCGGTGGAGATTCTCTCGAGAGATGAAGAGTGATTCAATCCCAGGGAAGTGACAGGCAGAACAGAAAAACCGTCTTCATCAATCAGGAAGGGATACTCGTTCGTCCCGTGCATTGAACCGCGATATTTGACAATACGCAGCCGTCGTATGGATGATTGATCTGTCACGCGATGATCGAGCAGAATGACACAGTCGGAGACGTATTCTTCCAAACCTTCACGCGTTAAGGTACCTTCGCCTCGTTCTGCAGTAATGATTGTTGTTACACCTTTTTTCTTCAGCCAGTGGAATAGACGGCGCAGTTCGGCTCGCAGTATTTGAGGGCTGGGCAATTCTGAAAAGAGCGACTCTACTGTATCCAGCACAACACGCTTGGCACCGATGCTCTCAATCGCGTGATGAATCCTGATAAACAAACCTTCCAAATCATATTCACCGCTTTGCTCTATTTCTCCCCGTTCAACATGAACGTGCTCGAGCCAAATCTTTTTGCGATTTATTAGGTTTTCAAAATTGAATCCCAACGAAGCAACGTTTGCCGTGAGTTCTTTCTCTGTTTCCTCGAATGAAATAAAGACACCAGGTTCGTTATACCGCGTTGCCCCGTGAACGAGAAACTCCAAGGCTAAAAGGGTCTTTCCGCATCCGGCACCGCCGCATACAAGCGTCGGCCTGCCTTTCGGTAGTCCCCCTCCCGTGATTTCATCCAATCCTTGAATACTCGTGGGAGATTTTGGAAGGATATTACGATGAGAAAGTGATTCTCTTTTCTTCATGATATTTTGTCTCCAGACATATTTTTCATTCGTCAGTATTAGATTTTTCTTTTTGCTGGGTCTTTGATACAGCGACCATAATTCCTACACCGATTATGACAATAACACCTATGCTAATCCAAATTAGTGAAGTGCCTAGTGTATAGGCTGCCCAAGCTAATCCGCCGGCTATAAATGCAATTCCTATTAAATATTTTGTAAAATTAGACATATAATTTTTTCTCTTATTGTTGGTCCTTTTTTGTAATCATCAAAATATTCGCAAATATTTTATATTTTATTTGACTCTCTTTCACATGAGAGTGTTCATTTTTTCTTTTATGATATTTTATCTTCGAAAATATTTTAGTCTTTCTTACTTGAAATAAAATCTGTCATCACCTCACCAATTTCGCTTAATACCAATATCCATCCCTGAACAAAGCAACACAAACTTTGAAAAAAGATTTTGGTGTCTTGTCCCACTATTTCAATGAATTATATAAGTATCTCTAAAACAATAACCCAAAAGAATGAGAAAGGGATTAATCCTTTTTGTCCACTCGCACCGCAGTTGTATTTACCGGCAGTGAGCGCGATTCGGATCGGCTGGCGCACAAACAAGCGCCGAAAATGAGAAGGCACCCGGATATATAAATCCACAGCAGTATCGCCATGATTCCACCAAACACGCCGTAGACCGCATTTAACGCGTCAAATTTCTCCAGATAGATGACGAATAAACTTTCGCCCAATCGTAATAGAACCGTGGTGCACAGGGCAGCAACCCAGACCTCGTCAAACGCTTTAGTCCGACGTGGAGCGAACCTATAAAATATGCTGAGACCGAAGAATACAATCACTAACGGTACGAAAAAACTTCCCATCTGATATACCCAGGAATGAAAATCATTCGATGCAAGGAGCCAATCCTTCGCAATCCTCATAAGCACGGGAACCGCAATACCAAGGAGGACAAAACTCACTGTGATACCGAGCAGCAACAGGCTTTTCAGCGGCAGTCGCCACCAACTGGACACCACAGTGCCCCAAGCATTGTTGGTCGCATATATCAGGGTGACGAAACATTGCAGGGATACCCAAACCAGAAGGAGAAATGCAACCACGCCCGCCTTCTCACGCGATTCAACCACACCGGCGATGGCGCCAAAAACGTGACTCTGCATTTCGCCGCTGATAGGGATGGAGCTTTCAATGTAGGAAACGACTTCTTTCCCAGCACTGTCCCGGTTAATAAAGAACGAGGCAATTGTGATAAGCATGACCATCAAAGGAAACAACGCGAAGAACATATTGAAAGCGAACGCTCCTGCCCATTGTACTCCGTCTATCAGCAAAAACTTTTTAACAGCGAGATAAAGTATTGTCCAAAACCTGCGAACCTTTTGGCCAAACCAGTTTGGCCTGTTTAAGTGCGCCGCTGGCCTCGGGTGTATCTCTCCGGCGATCATCATCGAGTCATGTTTGGGTGACGATTCATTCATGCTGACTCTCCTTTAACAAGCAGCAGCTTGATCTTGTTACGGACGTGATTTTGCGGCCATTTCACTTAAAATCCAACGACATCCCGCACCGCGATTCGAAGTGCGAACCATGCAAACTGGATGAAAGGGTCATCCGGCTGCCGTGTGTATTTCACTTCACCGATCTTCATCGAACCTGACTTATCCGGTATATTGGTGCCGCGAATCTTAAAGTTATTGGCTATAAACGAAATGAAACCGTTGGAAAAGCCTTTTTCGCTTCCCGTTTGTTTGTCAATGGATGCAAGGGTCAAATCTCTGTAGATACTCCGTAAATTACCGCTAGCGCGTCCCGAAACAACATTAACATCGAATGTGGCCTCCTGAAGGACTCCCGTTTTGATGCGCATCTGATCGGATATCTCGAGCATTGAATTGAGCGGGCTGAGATCCATCTTGCTCAGCGAACCGGAGTAATGGAACGAGAACTCCGGTGATGCTACAGGAATACTCATAGACACTTTCATCGTCCCGGCGTTCGCAAGCTTCCCTTGTGCGTGAATAACTAAAACGGAATCAAGTCCGCCATAATTAGCTATTCCTTCTGCTGATACCTGCATGCTGTCAAACGTTATGAAAGCCGGTTTCGAGCCGAACACAAACCTCTCATTGTATATCAGCCGTCCATTCAAAAAACTCAGGCTATCGACCTGCAGGGTATCCTTTATCGAAGAAAGAATCTCGTTCGGCATGAAGGGACCTGTTGTGTCTTTGCTGTCGGGTTTATCCTTATTCACAAAAACATCGAGGAGTGCATCTTGTATGTGGACAGAACGTGCGCGATAGCTCTTCCCTTGCAGCAGTTCGAGACAACCCAAACCCAAAACGTTGAATCGTGGAGTCACAAAACTCAATCGTGTTTTTCTGAATTTACTTTCTCCAAAGAACTCATCATCGCCATTCAATGGATGGACTTCTAATGTTACAGCCACCATCTCTGAATCCGGTACAGAAATACGCATCCGTGTGCAGTGAAGTTCATACTGTGACTTCGGGAAGCTCAGCATGATATCTTCTACATCTGCAACCGAGTTAACAAAGTCTTGAGGCGCAAGACTTCCTCCCCAGAGAAGATGCATCCAGCCGATCCCGCTCACGGAGAACGAACCTATATAGCTCGAGAATGTGCCGTTGACCGCATTCAAGGAAATAGAATCAAATCCAAAGCGGTTCTTAAAAGGACTGTAATTCATGTCGGCGATACGTATCGAGTATGCTGGAAACTCGTCGGCTAAAGCTTTTTCGATTCTGGGCTTGATGAATCTGTTAACGAGTGGAGCAGGGAAAAACAGGATAACCAGCAAGCAGATGAGTACTATTACTCCTACAGCAAAGCCCGTATGCGACGCTATCTTCAGCAGCAATAGCTTTCGCCGGCCGGTTAGTGAACGTTCATTCTGCATAAGTTCTGCCACCTTACTTTCTTTATCACAATCGCAATGTATGTGCCTTTCTTAAAAGCGTACGGATAGAAATATTGATCGATGAAAAGGTCAAATTAAACTCACGAGTGCGGCAATCCCGGATAAAACAATCAAGGCGCCGGAAATCCTGTTAACCCATCTTAGTCCGCTTGAGTCCAGCTTTTTTCTGAAGAGTGTAGCAGCGTAACCGATAGATAGAAACCACAGACTCGAACCTACAAACACTCCGAGGACAAGAATGCATGCTGAAATGATACTAATCTTATGTCCCAGTCCAAATGCAGCGAATACAGCAACAAAGGCAAAGATGGTCACTGGATTTGTAAGAGCGAGGAGAAATGTGGAAACAAAAGAGCCTAACAATCTCTTGTTTTCAAAGGGGATTATATGATCCTTGCGCTTCGCACGAAATGTTCTTATTCCAAGAAATAGGAGCAATCCTCCTCCAACCAGACACAGCCAGAAGTGCTGACTGGCGATCACATCCGAAATAAACGTGAGACCGAATGCAGCGATACTGCCGTAGAGTGAATCTGCAGTTGCAGCCCCAAGGCCGATGATCATACCACGCGAATGCCCCTCAGCCAGTGTCTTGCGGATACACATGATTCCGATTGGTCCAATAGGTACCGCCATAGCAAATCCGATAATCAGTCCTTTTAATAAAAAGATTGGTTCCATACTCTTAAGTTCCGATCAGCTTACTGCTGTTGATACAGTGAGAAAGACTGCGGCGATTTCTCTGAAAATTTTCATTATCGCTTAAACCTGTTCAAACGTTCCTCATGTTTGCAGAATGGATTCTCTTTTTCAACGCCGGTGGAGTACTCCCAATCGATTTTTCCGATTCGAGCAAGACTGCAATCCATCGCATGCCCTTATTGTTCTCAAAAGCAAACTTCAGGGTCATGGTCAGCGGCACGCACAAAATTATTCCGATAAGACCAAGCAGTCCTCCCCAAAAAATCAGAGAGAGAAAGACAACCAAGGTGGATAGTCCAAGTTTGCGGCCCATAAGCCGCGGCTCAACTACGTTTCCGAGTGTGAAACCAACAACAATATAACCGGCAGCGACAAGTGCGGCAGGCCCCATACCAAGCTGAATGAGCGCCAATAACATTGCAGGAATGGCAGCTATAACTTGACCCACATTGGGTACGAAGTGTAGCAGAAAGGCCAAAAAACCCCAGAGAACGGGAAAATCTACGCCAAGAATGAACAACCATAATCCTATTATGACCCCTGCGATCAGACTGATGATCGTCTTGATGATCATGTATCGCTTGATATCATTGAGAAACTTCGTGAACTGGGGAAAGACCTGGTGAGGATTGCCGAGCACAGAACGGAGCTTGATGGGAAAACTTGATATCTCAAGAAGAATGAATGTTGTCGTGAGCAAGATGAGGACAATGTTTGAAAGTGCTAAGCCCATCCCTGCAAACAATCCGGCAGTCAGGCTCATAACCGATCCAGGATTGAGGTATTCAAGCAAGGCCTTTTCAGTGACGATGATATGCTTGGCTGCCATGAATGCCTGAAGCGCCAGAACCTGCTCGTGCAGGCGTTCCTGATAGAAAGATAAACCATCGGAAAATTTGCCAAGCGACGTTCCTACTACTGCACCAACGATCAGCAGAAGAACCATTATACATACCATTACGATCATCACCGCTAGAGAAGAAGGAACGTGTTTCCGTTCTAACCAGAGTACCGGCGGCGTTCCGATGAGTGCGAGAAAAGCAGAGAAAAGCAATAATGCAACAACCGACTGTGCCTGATTAATTCCATAGAAAATAATCACGAGTGCTGCCGCGCTAACGAGAAAGCGCGTTTCGTGAAAAGATTTTTTTTGATCAGTCATAAATAACACTTACTTTTTCACTTAAAACCGGGCAGCATCACTCACTTACGCATGCATTTTATGTTATTGATCTTTATCGTATCCAGCTTGTTCAACATATCCATTCTTTTATTTGATTAATGACGCTTCGTTTTATCTCACCTAATACGTCTGCTATTTTTTTTTTCTTCCTTGCGTTCTCCGGCAACTCTTACCTGCGCTGCACGCAGTAATCCATTGTTCCAGAGATAACCGCGGCGCAGTTCATCGATAACGGTTCCCGGTTCACTCCCTTCATATTTCGCCATCGCTACAGCTTCATGCAGATTATGGTCGAATGGTTTACCGACACTTTCAAAAGGAATAATCCCATACATCTCCAATAGCGCGAGAAGTTTTTGACAGATGTTTCGCACGCCTTGCACAAAGGATTGCTCCACGTTGTTTGCGCTCTGCAGCGCTTTTTCCATGTCGTCGATGATGTCTATCAGGGAAAGTAACATCTCTCGTTTACTTACCTCGGCAATTTTATTGCCGTCACTCTCAATGCGGCGACGATAATTCTTGAAGTCTGCAAGTGTGCGAAGATTCCGGTCACGCTCTTTTACTAGTTCTTGCTGTAATTTCTGGATTTCCGCCGCCAAATCAGCCGGCGGCAGAAGGTTATGATTGTTCTCGTGTAAGTGTATTTTCATGACACAAATCTTTTATTGTTCGTCAATTCATAGTATATAAAGGATAGTCTGTATATCCTTTTTCACCCGGAGAATAAAATGTTTTCATATACTCCAGAAACACAACGATATCATTTTTATAATTATTCATTTTTTAATGGCCGCTAAAATGAAAAACCCGCTTGCGCGACAAGCAGCAATCGCCCTTTTTTTTCAATGGGTAAAAACGGGGCCAATTCCAGACCAATATTTATTTTCTTGGTAAAATCGATATTAAATATTCGTATCATCTCCGCCAAATCCAGAAACATCGACAAAGCAAAACCACCCCGGCCGATTCCGACATCAACCGGTGAATTGACGCCAAAAACTCCTATACCCGCGCTAACAGGAAATCGATTTCCTGTTTTTGAATTAATAAAATAGAACCGTACCATCGCGCTGTAGTTTCCATATTGAATCGAATCATCGGCCCGCGTATCATACAACACTTTGGGGATAGCGAGTGAAAATCCTAATTCGAGTGTTGGACCTCTCACTCGAAAATATTGTGTCATACTGTTATTACGATCAACCGCACCTATTTTGATGGTGTAATCAGGTTCGATATGAATACCGAGAATTGCCCAATCAGGCAGTGAATCTACCGGAACCAGTACACGTTCAAGTTCTTCCGGACGGATGTTGGCGTATGGACCGTAGGCGCTGCGATACTGAATAAACATCGCGCGGTTTTTGTTGGGATCGCCATGGCTTCTATACGTTACTACACGTCGTTCATAGGATGGAGCCGCTATGCCATCCCGCAACAATATCGTTGTTGTTATTTTAAGGAACTGGGGACCCATACGAAGCCGAATACTATCGCGTTGAAACTGTACCTCAAGATTTCGAACTTGCTCGCGATCCAGTGTAACTGCCGTCCGGATATTATTGCTGCCAACTTCCGGAAAAATGCTGACGTATTTGCTGAGTTGTTCAACATCCTGGTATTCTTCCACTGCTGCAACACAATCCGTTTGATACCGAAATCGACGCCCCTCGGAGTCTGTTACTCTGAGGTTGACAGGATACGATCCCGGTGTTACAGTCTGAGGAATGACAGCGACATATCTACATCGTCCAATTGATTTTATTGTTGCTCCTTCGATAGGCAGTATTGGAGTAACAGTTGCTGCAGCCGTGCTATTGCTTCTTTTAATAACGAGAAGAACCGTGTCGCCCGGAAAGTAGACTGATTTGTCGACAGAGACATCGATTCTTTCATCCTCGAGCGTAGACTGAATGAGTATCGAAGTTTTCAGCTGCGCATGAGTGCTGAGCAGTCCTATAACACAAAGCAGAATACATTCAACGGCTTTTAATTTCAACATATCATTTCTTTGACGATAATTATAATCGCCCCGTATAGTACAAAAAACTGTAAGAGACAACAATCACCTAAACGAATGGGAAAGTAATTAATCCTTGTTTAGTCCCGGTTCATTGACATTGAAGGGACGATGTCCACCATCAAACTCAAGTGGCCATCACACTCGCTGTCCCGGTATAAGCAAAAAGATTGTCGATGCCATGCCGTCCATTTACGGATGATGACTTGGTAATGACAGCCAATATGGAACTTGGAACGATTTGCACATTTTCCTCGGCCATGTCCTTCAAACAATCCATCTACTTTGGAACCGGTTCAGCGGTCTGTGAGGTCGCTCTCTGTGGTCTTTTTTCCCTCCAGCATTCCCACCCAGAATGGTTCTGTTTATGCTTTGATCGCCCGAAGCGTGCCGGCCGATAGAATACATCTACGCCCTCGCTCATCCAAGGCTGCACGTATTCAGGTTCTTCAGCGCAATCGCAGTGCTCAACAAGCTCCGATGCCTGCCCGTTCAATATGGCCATTCTATTAGTATAGACACTGTTGATGGAATTTAAGTATCCCTGAACTCGATCCATATCGTAAACAACAACACTAACTGCCGTTTGTATATCCCTTGTCAACCGGTTAAATGCTTGAAGAGCTAATCTCTTTGCAAAAGCAGGCACATCTCCATCCCGCAAACTGAGATCCAACCGCTCAAATAGAAGGAGATCGAAATAAGATAGATGAAGATTATCCGGAGAAGCGATGATGGTTCGTGTGTACGGAGCAAGAATATTAATAGTGTATGGCGTGCCGTTGAAACAAGTAGAAAGCACGATGAGATCGAATCTTACAGAATCACTAGTAAATCCTTTTATCCCGCCCGCAAGGTCTTGCACGGTAAATGTACGATCCGGACATGATTCATCATAACCCGCACCGCCATATTCCGGGATTTCGTGGCCATAATAGAGGAACAAACGCACCGCCTTGTACTGATTGTTCGTGCGGAAACGGCGATACAAACCCATTTCGGGATCGAACCGTGATTGTTCCTGATCGCGCCAGTACAATTCATTTGCACTGAGCCGACCGTTTCGGTAATAATAGACCTCTCCATCGTGAAGGGGAAAAAAGAACAAGAAGTGTCGTCTGGGTTTTTGATGAAAGATGAATATCTCTGCGCGGGGGTTTTGCTGCGCGATCCTTTCCGCTTTTGATAGAGCTTCCTCGTCAGCTTTAAATTCATGTCCGCTGGTATCGTGGTAGAGATAGTCGCCATCACCATGAATGATGCATATGATCGAATACTCCACTGTGAGCGTATCTTCCACTCGTTGAGTTTCATACTGGACGGAATAGCTGGTGCCGCACGAAGATAAAAATAAAGTAAGCGCCCCACAACAGATGCTTACGAAAAGCATCATGTGTGGAGCGCCCCTAACTGATTGGCTGCGCGGATCTTGCATATAAAACGCCGGGAATGCTCGCTCGTGGAAATACTATTTTACCATAAGTACTATCAGGATAATGATTAAGAGCAAAGTTACAATACCAATGGTTATTACCGCTTCGGCCTGCTCCATATCCTGTACAACATAATCAGAGAAAGCGTTGAGTTGCTCGTCCGAAACACGAACGTAGCCATTGCGGCCTGACAGCTCATCTTGTTTCTCTTGCAATGCAGTTTTGAAGCGATTAATGCCGGCACGATCGTCTTTCGAAATCAACGGTGAACTTTGAACCATGTCCAATGCTTTAGACATATTATGAAATGATTCGTTAAGAATTATACGTTTCTCGGATGCGTTGTCTGCTGCTTTCACTTTACTTGCTGCATCGCTGAAATATTTTTGAATTTCACCTTTTCCACTTGCATTTGCCGTGATGGCCAGAACGAGCATCATAACGATTGAACCAAAAACTATTCGTGTTTTCATTGCTGCTCCTTAAAATAAAATTGAAACGAATTTGAATTCAAAATAGCATACCGATAACAATCTCGAGATACTATAGTCCGAAAGTATGAAAGAATAATTAATCCTTTTATGAATTTAGAATATTGGCATGAAACATACAAAGTTCGCTGTCATGCACAGATGCCGATCACGCTCCATTCTTAAATTTTTCAATCTGAAAAATCACTGCATAGTTGCGGCTTTAACTTCTTATTCTACCTTTTTAAAATCAATATATCCCCGCTCTACATCTGTGCTCATCAACTGGACACGAAGTCTGTGACCAACATCTAATCCTTCAAAGTTACTCACCAGCCTTCCTCCAACGGGCGGATGTAAAAGACGCACCCAAGTCCCTTTTGCAGATGCACCGGTGACGATAGCATCGAACCATTGATTTATTCTTGATTCCAATACTATAGCTGCTGCGGATTTTTCAACCTGTCGTTCAACCTTTTTTGCTGCATCCTCCATTTCAGTACAGTGTTTTGCGAGCTCCACCAATTCATCAATCGAGTAAGGCATAGAACCTTTCACCATTGTTGATTTCAGTAACCTCTGCGTGATTAAATCGGGATACCGGCGATTCGGTGCTGTGGAGTGAGCATAATCTTTGATCGCAAGACCGAAGTGTCCGGCAGAGCTTCCTCCCGGAAGTTCGACGACATATTCACCAGAGCCTAAGAGCTTGATGATACTGAGAGAAATATCGGGGAAACGGACAGGATCGACGGATTTTACTGAAAATAAGAATTTATCCAGTGCTTTCGAATCCGGATCTTCAGGAAGTGTAAAACCATGTTCTAAAGCAAACTCAACGATTCTATCCCAACGCTTTGGTTTCCGGACAACGCGCCGCAGCGACGGTAGCTTTTTAGATGCAAGGTATCGTGCCGTTACACCATTTGCCGTAATCATAAAGTCCTCTATGATGTCTTTGGCACAGTTCCTTCTATCAGCTTCTAAGTCCTTGATCTCATCTCCATCAAATACAGGGCGAGCTTCTATTGTTTCGAGATCAAGTGCACCATGCTCATGCCGGAGGGATTTCAGCTTTCGGGCTGTGCGATCCTGAAGCCGGAGATTTTCGTCGAGACCGTTGACGGCTTTAATTTCCTTCGGCATCGGCCCGCTTCCGTCCAGCCAACCTGCAAGGCTGTTATAGACAAGCTTTGCGTGATTGCGAACCATCGCTTGATAAATATCTGAACTTTGAAGCGACCCATCCCCGGCGATAACCATTTCAACAATTATAGCAAGACGGTCTGATTCAAAATTGAGAGATGTGAAATCCGTCGAGAGTTTCTCAGGCAGCATCGGAAAAATCTGTGCAGCGGTATAGACCGAGGTGGTGTTGTGTTTCGCATGATCATCAAGTTCTGACGGTTTCCTCACAACAGCTTCAACATCGGCAATGGCGACAAGGATCTTTACGGCTCCCTCCCGAAGGGCTTCGGCAAAAGTCAGCTGATCAAGATCGCGCGAATCATCGTTATCAATGGAACACCATGCAAGTTTTCTCAAGTCACGCGTCGATTCTTCAGCGTTTGTAATAGCCCCATGGATTCTGTCAAGCTCGGCAACCGCCTGAACAGAAAAATCCGGAATAAGTCCTCTTTCAATCATTGCCCTACGTGCAATTCTTTGCAGGATAGAGCGATGTTGTCCGTCGTCTGTATTTGTCATGCAAGCACCGATATAATATTTCTATCTTTTAGTTCCTTCATAATTTTAATCTTTTATAAGAAAATGTTTTGTGTGTTTCCACCGTGACAGAATATCCTGTGATAAATCTTCACATTGAGAGAACGCCCAAGACCGGTAAATTCTAATTCAGAAAGTGCTGCCGGACTTTTACTACAATCTGGTTATCTGTCATCTTATCAACTGTCTCAATGCCAACGATGTGTCCATGGAGATCCATATTCTCAAGCCGTTTTCTGAGCTCGACTTTTGCCTCACCGGGACCGAAGATCAAAATAGATTCTGCGTGACGAATATACGTAACTACTTCATCATAGTAGTCGTTCAGCTGTCCGTTCAAACGATTGTCCCCATGCTCCTCTGCCGATTCCTTTTGCGCCCCGCCGGAGAACCGGACATTCTCTTTCAATTCTGATGATATCCGTTTTATTTCGGCTCCTTCGTCTGCCAAACTAAAAATCACAGCCTTCTTATGATCAATCCACAATCCTACTCTTTTTTTCATTGATTCCACCTTTCCTCTTCATCGAAATATCTTTCCGATAAATATGTGCAGCAGTTCTTTAAAAATTTTCTCCTTGTTGTTCAAGCCACTCCTGCATGGCGCGAATACTGCTCGTAGCTAATGCAATATTCGAATCAGCAACGCCGTAATACATGTGTATTGTGTCGCCATCAGAAGCGATAGTGTAGCCGCATGGAAAGACTACATCATCCACGTCACCGCGACGCTCATAAGATTCCTCCGGGCCAAACATCCACTCGTTGCTGCGTTTTAGGCAGCACTCCGGCTTTTGTAAATCAAACAGGGCGAGTCCTAGCCGGTAAATGGAACTAGCCGGTGTCTGCCGCACGCCGTGGTAAATCACCAGCCAACCTTGCGGTGTTTCGATTGGCGGAGGTGAAATACCAATTTTATTCGCATCCCACCATGCACCTTTCCGGGCTTTCAACATAGGTTTATGGCTGCCCCAGTTGCGCAGGTCGGGCGAATACGATATCCACATATGAGCGCCCTGAGCACTCATGGGGCGATGGATCAAAGCCCAATAATCGCCGATTCGATGAGGCAACAAGGCAGCGTCTTTATCATCCGGCTGCATTATCAATCCATAGCGCTCGAAGGAATCAAAATTTTCCGTAAGCGCCAGAGCTACGCCGGGACCGTCGTGCGTGTATGCTGTATACACAACTGCATATTTTTTTAATTCCGGTACAAACGTAATACGCGGATCTTCAATACCCCAAAGTTCTTCAGAAAAGTGTTCAGGATCCGCCATGAACGTCGGGTGAGAATCAATCTGCCAATCATCCACACCGTTAACAGAGCGGGCAGCACAGAGATGTGAATGCCCGCGCCGATCCTCCGCGCGGCATAAAAGTAGAGTAGTTCCGTCCGGCAACAAGGTCGCGCCTGGATTAAACACACTATTAATTGGATACGGCCAATTGGCGGCTATAAGAATGGGATTCAGTTTATTACGATGAAAAAGTTCTAAATGTTGATTGTTCTTTTTAATAATGCCTCCATAGATAATTGTGTCTGTTCCGCTAAGCGTAATTCCAGCAAAGATTGAAGAAATGCAAGCGTTGATTCTGCCCCTTGATTTTCGTTCGGCCGATCTGGATGTAAACCGTCACGGCAGCCGCCTGTTGTTGCGTCATACAAAGGGAGCTTCAAATCGTTCCGCCCGAGGAACCACTCAAATGCCCGCCGTGCTTCTTTATTCCAGTGTTTATCCTTTGTAATTCTGAATGCTTCGAGACAAACCGAAACCATTGCCTGTGCTTCAACCGGTTGTTGATCGAAGCGGGCACGTTCGTTTCCAACCGGATAAAATCCATTCGAACCTATCGGAACAAAATGTCCCTCATTTGCGCATTGCAGATTGGTTAGCCAATGTAACGACTCTAATCCGGCATCTGTCATCTCACTGTTTGGAATAGATTTGCCGCAAATGAGTAGGGCATGAGACAAAGCCGCATTACAATATGTAAGCTTTTTTTCAAACCAGCGCCAGTCTTCCGAACGATTACTTTGATATGATCTTAAAAGTCGGCCTGCCAATTCTTCACTGATCTGGTTGGCCATCCGATCACCGGAATATTTTTGTGAATAATCGGAAATGCCGATGAGTGCAAATGCCCAGGCACGCGGGCTGGTTGTTTCAAGGATGGAAGGAAGGGCTTGCTCAAATAACCAGCCTGCCACACTATTGAATGACGGTATCGTAGAGCGGCTCAAGACGGTTCCTAACGCCCATAGTACTCGGCCATGACTATCGTCCGAGCCGGCATTTTCCGACCATGTACGTTGATAATCCATGAAATTTCGAAAACGTTTATTTTGACTATTAAATGCAAACCCGAGGAAAGCGAGATAGCGGGAAGCTAATTCTGCACTCTCGCTGTTCCCCAGTTCATCTAAGAGCATGCTCACTAAAAGGGCACGTGCATTGTCATCAGTTGTATACCCATGAGAATAATTGGGTACAGTAAAAAGAGCATGTTGCAAAATTCCTGTTTCATCTGTCATAGCTCGTAAATGATTCAATTGGAGCGGAGGTAATTCACTCGGATATTTATCGAGTGATTTCGCAATAAATCCCGGCGGGATATAATGACGACGTTCTGCCCGGGCACGTTCAAAACTTTCCATATAACGTTTTGCCACTTCGGACCAAATCATCGCTCGTCCAAACATATAAGCACGCTTGCGCATTGCGTGCCGTTCTGCTTCATTGCCCAACAAGTTAATCACTTGATCAGCCAAGGCTGATGGATCATTGAAAGGGACAAGCACACCTCGTTTATCGGCAAGCATTTCTTGCGCATACCAATATGGTGTAGAGATGACCGCCTTACCCGCTCCTACAGTATACGCGAGGGTCCCGGAAACGATCTGTGCCTCGTTCAGATAGGGTGTAATATAGATATCAGCGGCTCCGATGAATTCAATAAGTTCTTCCAGACTGACAAAGCGATTGTAAAAAATCACATGACTCTCTACGCTTTTCTGCTGAGCTAACCACTGCAGAGAAAGCCGATACGTTTCGCCTTCAAGTTGAAGAACATGAGGATGTGTAGCACCAACAACGATATAGACAATGTCGGGATAGCGGGCAACAATGTCGGGCAGGGCGGATATAACGGTCTCAATTCCCTTGTTCGCAGAGAGCAAACCAAAACTCAGTAAAACGATTTTACCCTCTACGCCAAATAAATCCTTATTGAAACTTGGATCAACGAACGCCACATCAGGAATACCATGCGGAATCAGATCAATCTTTTCCGGCAATACATGATAGACTTTTTCTAAATATTCAGAGCCACGTTCACTCATGACGACCAATCTATCCGAAAGAGCAGCTACTTCTTCCAGCACCAATCGCTGATCATGAGTTGGGAGGTTGAGTATGGTGTGCAACGTTGTAACAATCGGCATTCGCAAGCCACGCAAGAGTGTCAGGATATGACTTCCTGCTTTTCCGCCGAAGATTCCATACTCAAACTGCAGGCACACCAGATCAACATTATTGATGTTAAGAAAGTCGGCTGCCCGCGTATACGAATGGATGTCTTTCTCAGCGAGTTCAAAACGAACCCGGGACGGATAGGAATAACCAGGTTCGATATCGTTAACCGGCAAAGCTATACATGTTGTTTCAAGATATGCCGATGCAATAGCTTCACACAAATCAGTAGTGAACGTGGCTATACCGCACCGGCGCGGTAAGTAATTGCCGATAAATGCAATACGGCTAATCTTCGATCTAACTGCATCACGTCCCATTGATGAAATGTTCCTCACTGAATCAGCTAATCTCATTATTATTGTCGCTTGACAAATGAACTATACAATCCAAACACTTATAAAGCCATATTCGCACAAATTCTCGTGCTTATCCAATTTTTAATTTGACAGGATCACTCACATGATCTTTTCAATTTTAGAGAAATAAAACCTTCTAATGTATTATTGAAAGCGCATGAATTAAATCATACAGTCTTATGGTAGTATGATATACCTTGGCGATAAACATATTCAGCCGCTCCAAGCAAATCATTTTCTTGACGATGCATCTAATTTTGTCGGTCTTTTGTTTGGTTTCTTCTTATGATTTAAAGTTTTATGCAACCTTATTAACTTGCTATTGGCTTGTTTAAGCCCTATCTACGATAATTTTATATTCATCCACTTGGTGTCTGGCTTCATCCTTGGCAATACCGTATTTCTCTTGGAGCTTACCGACAAGTTCTTCATACCTGCCCAAAATTGCCGACAGTTCGTCGTTCATCACTTTACCCCAATGATAAACAGCTTTTCCTCTCCGCTGCTTCCATTCCCCTTCCAGACGATCCCAATTCATGACTTTTATTCCTATATTTCGAAATGTCTCAATATTTTATTTATCCACATTCAAGAAAAAAACCTCTCTGCTTGAATATAAAAGTATACCAATGATTATATAAAACGGGTATAGCTCAAAAGGATGGAAAAGGAATTAATTCTTTTTAACAGCCCTGATAGGGGAATAGTGCCTATAAAATCAATACAGCTGGCCATGGGATTATCGAATTTTTTTTGAGAAGGGAACAAAAGCCAATCTGTCAATGGCTGCTTAGCTGCCATACTGCTGATCAAGCGAACAAAAGAGACAGACACATTGAGCGATCATTCAGAGAATTCCCCACACAATAGATTTATTTGAAATCTACAATATCAACTTTCTAATAGCAAACAAGAAGCCCTGATTTAAACACTAGGATCAATGGTGAAGGCATAGAAAATGAAGAATCAAGAAAAAACCGGCCATGTCTTGCCGGCTTTTTCTTGTACCGTTATCTCTTTTCTATTTTAAAAGCATCAGCTTTTTTACTTGAGCATTCTTCTCTGTCTCAAGCCGATAGAAATATAAACCGCTGGAAAGCCGCGAAGCATCAAATATTGCACGATGCACTACTCCTGTCTTCAAATCTGCATCCACCAGTGTAGCCACCTCACGCCCCAGGATATCAAATACCTTTAAAGTAACATGACTATTTTCAGAAAGCGTGAACGTAATCGTTGTCGTCGGATTGAAGGGATTCGGATAGTTCTGTGCCAATGCAAAAACTCTCAATGCCGACTGCTCCTCGTTGTCGATATTTGTAATGATAGATGAGTTACAGGCGAGCGAGGCATCTGTAATAATTCCTGTAAGCATCCCACCTTCAATGGCAATGGCGGCATTGTCTGCTATCTCTAAAGTGATATTTCCGCTGGAAGCACCAAGATCAACCGTAATAAAATAATATATGCCGCTCGAATAAATTGATGACAAATTCCCGTTCAACATAACCGGGCTGCTGTTATAATTCATGGAATCAAGCATTAAATCACCACCGAAAATCGAATCAGCCGAACTCCATAATTTCACATTTGTTACACCGGTGAATGAACCGAAAAATGTAACATTCACAGAAATCAGTGCTGCTCCGTTTGTATCCGCTGTAAGCTTGAAACGCCCAACAGGATTGTTGTTTATATTGGAAACGGCACCCGGAGCATTATATCACGAACCGTCTATAAACGTAATACTTGCCTGCGGAACAGAACTCACTTCATTCGAATATCCGCTTTCATTGCCGTAAATATCTACAGCAGTTATTCGGAAGTAATATCTAATTCCGTTCATGAAACCTGCAAGAGTCTTTGTTGTATCGGCAATCCCCCCAGTTGTTGAGTCGATTTTTACTATGGGATTCGGATGAACGCCGCAATAAATCCTGTGCCATCGGACCCACATACCTGACCTCCGTATTTCCTTTATAGTTCCATTCGGTAACCGGAATATCATGGATTTTCTGCAGTATTTGCTCTCCATCTAACTGTCTGAAATTCTCTTTTTTATTTCGGTCACAGTAATTACTCCACCCGCTCATGCCGTGGCGCATATATACACCTGACGTCGAATCCGGATAACTTGACCAGAGACGATAACCGCCGCTAAATCGCATCGTCAGTTCATTATCTGCGGAAGCGTAAGCAGTTTGGAAATATGAGTCGTCTCCAATAACCATTGCACCGTCTTTGCCGTTTGTATTGCAGCCGGGCCCAATCGCAATCGAATATACACCGGTGGCAATAGCCTGTGCTCCGATTGTAATTGAAGGGATAATCCTGCTGCTGCATAGCGCATACATTTGAACATTGCTATTTTATCCATATATTAAAAAAATCTTCGAAGGAGAAAAATACACATGGCAGAAAAAGACCTTATCTACCGCGGAAAGTCGAAAGACGTTTTTAATATAACAGTAGGGCCATATGCCGGCAAATACCGATTTGTTTTCACAGACAGAGCAACGGGCTATATAGAAAACGGAAAAACAATTTTTGATCCCGGATACGATACTGTTATCGGTGATATACCCGGAAAAGGCGCTGTTGCCTGCAGGTTCGCCACACATTTCTTTAAACTTTTGAAAGCGAAGGGCATACCTTCACATTATATTGATACAACCAAAGACAATGAAATGATTGTGGAACCCGCCATACCGTTAAGCATGCAGGCGGAATCACCGGAATTTCAAGGATCAGCTCCGCTGTTGAATCTTGAGTTCACATGGAGAAATAACGCAACAGGGAGTTTCTGGCGAAGATATCCCTTTGTTAAACCCTGCAAGAATCTTCACAAAGTAGTCGAGGCATGGACAAAGGGAGACAGTGACATTCTCATTACAATGGAAGCGTTGAAAGCAGCCGGTGCAATGAGTAAAGATGAAATCACTCAAAGTGTTGAACTTGTGAAGAACATAGCCGAAATTGTTTCTCAGGAATTTACATCAAAAAATCTCCATGTAATCGACGGCAAGTTCGAATTAGGCAGATTGAAATACGGAGATGGAAAGATCGTCCTCATAGACGAAATATCTCCGGATGTATTACGTGCTTGCAAGGGATATGCACCTGACAAGAACGGCGACTGCACAGTGTATGATAAATGTACAGTAACTAATTACTCTGACGGCAAGAGAACAATCAAAAATAAAAAACAGGTCTCAGCCGCTGATTTTATAAATATTTTTCTATAGCTGATTTCTTCCTATCCGCCATCTTTTTTTGACGATTGATGTTATAAAATTAAAATATTTTTCCTGCTCCTTCCTGCAATTGTGAGGCGTATCGAATTATCCTGCAATCTCATCATTTCAACAACAACATTTTCTTCGTTTCCATAAAACCGTTTCCGCATTTTAGCATAATAACCTTCGGTGTGAAGTGTATTTGCGACTTTGCTCCATAAAGGAGCATTACTGCCGTTTAACATATATGGACTTATAGGAATAAACAGTGTTGTACCGTTTAGAATGAAAGCATTGTTTTCATTAATACCGACTTCAGGCGATCCGTCATACGGCTTGGAATATTTTTCTCCATTACTGATTCTACTTGATTAAAAGCATCTTCTTCATACTCACAAAACCATTACTGTTCTTAACGTCATTGCAAGCGAAGTCCCGAAGGGATGGAGATTGTGTCATAACTATAGGAATGACTTTGTCATTCTGAACGAAGTTAAGAATCTATACCAAAAAGAAGACTCTTCGCTTGCCACTTCGTGGCTATGCTCAGAGTGACAGCAATGACTTTTTACACAGTCTCGATGGCTTTGCCACAATCTCACTTTTCCATTATAGTTGCAGATTGCCCGGCTGCTGTTTAGCGCAACCGGCTTTCTTGACCTCCATCTTACCGCAATTAAACCATCTCCATTACCTTAATTTTTATAGCTGTCACATCCTATTCTCTTCGTTTGCAGTAAATTTAATAGGTAATTAGGTAAGAACCTATGAGCAGATAAGCGGATGAGCAAATAAGCTGACGAACAGGTAGACCAGCGAATATATTGGACAATAGGAATTCAAAATTCAGCACTTATTCCGATAGACGGAAGAATTCCAATTGACCCGATCTGTTCAAGCTGTCCCGTGCGCTGATTGTACCGAGGAACATCGATTGGTTTTCGATTATAGACATTTTGAATATCTATGTATGTATGCAGCGACCATGTACCAAACGACCATCGCCGGTCAACACGGATATCAAAACTATGATTTGCATCTATACGAAGAGTGTTGTATAACAAATCTGATTGAACTCCGCCCGTTCCAAAAGGTGTATACGGCCTTCCGGTTGCATATCGAAACTTCGCACTAAACTCCCATTTTTCATCAAGAATGTACCCGCCGCCGAGATTTATTATCCAGCGCTGATCAAATGAACTTGGACGGGAAATTCCATCCAACGCAGCAAATTCCGATTCGGTGTAGCTTATGCTTATCGTTCCATAGCATGGAATTTCCGATAATTTTTTTTGGGCAAGAAATTCCACTCCCCGCGCCCGGCCTTTTCCGGCACTCACAAGCGGATCCAATCCAAAAGAGGCAAATCCTTCTCCGGAACCGCCGAATCCAGCGCCTGTATTAGCCAATACCAGATATGTCCGCGTTAAGCTGGCAGGATAATCAAAATATCGCTTTATATATGTTTCTACCGAGACTCTTGTATCCGTCTGCAGCATATAATCTATGCCGATGATATAATGATCTGCACCCACAAAATTTAATTCGTAATTTTCCGGATTGGCAGCAAGCCATATATATGACGGAGCCTGATAATAACGCCCTATACTGACACTCACATTCATTAAAGGAGTTAATTCATATGTTGCGGAAAAACGCGGGGCAAAAGCGAACTTGTTCTTTATCAAATCGAAATAATCAAGCCGTCCGCCAAACGTAAGACGCAAATAATCTATACCCTGGGAAAATTGCATATAAGCTGAAGCTTTTACTGCGTCAGATTTGTACAAAGTATTTACTCCAAGCGTATCTCTAAAGCTTGTGGTCTGACGGGCAAGAAAAATATCATTAGAAAAACGAACTGCTTTTAACTGAACACCGGTACTGATTTCTGCGTACTCCGCAACATGTGTCAGCAAATCTCCCCGCAAAGTCGATTCATGTTCAAATGAAGATGTTTGAAAAATAGGATTTAGGAGAGAATCATTCTGAAGGTATTGATAGTCTACATATGTTTGACCGAATGATATTGTCGTAAATCCATGATTCAACAAATGCCGCCAGCTCACTCCGCCTATAAACTGATTTTGATCGCTCCCTAAAACACGTGAGTTGTCAAAACGTTTATCAGGCGTATCGTTGAAAAGTTTAACATTATCAAGCGCACCGATTCCCAGAATAATAAGCTGATCGCTGTATGAAAGTTGATAATGAATCTTTCCGAGAAAATCCCAATACTCCGGTACAAAACCAAATCCTGCAGCTTTAAAAATAAAATCGAGATAACTTCGCCTTGCAGAGAAGAGGAAAGTTCCACTTTCATCAATCGGTCCTTCGAGATTCAATCCAAATTGGCTGGCCGAGATCGTTGCTTTTCCGCCAAATCTGTCTTTTCTGCCTTCACTTAAGTTAAGAGTCAAAACAGATGAAAGCTTGTCGCCATACTGTACACCAAAGCCGCCTGTGGAAAACGACGTTTGCTGGACAAAATCCAAATTCACAAAACTCAGCGGTCCTCCGCTTGCACCTTGAGTTCCAAAATGATTGATGTTCGGCACTTCAATATTGTCGACCACAAACAGATTTTCAGAAGGAGCCCCGCCTCGGATGATCAGATCGTTTCGTCCTGCCTGAACTTGTGCGACACCAGGCAAAATAGAGATAGCACGAACAACATCTTCCAATCCTCCGGGGATCCTCCTTATCTCTTCGTTGGATTGAATTAGATTGCTTATCGGACGGTCAGGAATCTTTTGGAAGTAACTGGCAGTAACTTGTACGGCATCTATTTGTATTGCAGATTCATCCAGCCAAATTTTTACTTCCGCCGGCTTCGCAACCGTGACGACAATATCTGTTGCAATGAATGGAGTATAGCCGACAGCAGTAACACGCAGAGAATGAATTCCTATCGGGACACGCGAAACAGAAAACTTACCGTCAATATCGGTTGAAAAACCAAGCGTCGTGCCGACAACCAGCACATTTGCCCCAAAAAGCGGTTCCTTTGTTGCTCTATCATGTACCTTGCCTTTTATAATACCGGTCTCAATAGAATTCTGCTGTGAATAGAGATACGGAAGAAAACTAAGAATTATTAAGAAAATGGAAAAGTATTTCATAGTCTATAATTTACATTATTTCAATTTCAATTTAAATTCATTAATCTTCTAAACATATGAAGTAAATGAGAAGTTCCGACGGAAATGCAAAAAGAACGTTCTATCATAATCGAAATGAGTATTGAAAAAAGTGATGTTTTCCTGAAAGCGATACAAAATTAACCCATAAATCAATAGGATTTTTTATATAAAATGCACTTTCATCCTCAATTATTATATGCCTTTTAATCATAACCAATTAATATCACTGCTGTCCAAAATAAATTGAGTTATAGTTCATAAGTCTTGAAAGTGAATCAAATTGGACAAGTTATTAACAATGGGCTGGAGTAAGCCCCCATATAAAATTTTAGATTGATAGATGCTGTCCAATATATATTGCACTAAGTGTCATTTCTTTTGTCTTGTCCCGAAGGGATTCCTTCGGAAACACAAAAGAAATGACAAAAGAAAAAGTCAAGACTCACGAAAAATATGGAGTCGGAGACATGAAATAGATACACGCTATAGCGTGTGACAACTTTAGGCCTCCGGCTGTTCACCTTGTTTTACATCCATATTTTTCGTA
>Ga0315548_1000528_pt1 | contig 35260 bp, 30 predicted proteins | sample SalMarSW160110MG_2_FD_202540 | JGI IMG/M metagenome (GOLD analysis project Ga0315548, IMG submission 202540) | Salt marsh sediment microbial communities from the Plum Island Ecosystem LTER, Massachusetts, United States - Salt Marsh Sediment SW1601-110 ... | reverse complement strand
AACACCAGGATGATTCTGTCTAACCATGTAATGATTTCCCTCTTTTTCAGATGCCTACGTTTCCCCAATGGAGCTCACCTGATTGGATAGTTCAATATATATCTAGGGTTCTTATGAACCACAAATATGAACCCAGAATACACTTTTTGGCGAATCATACCTAGAAAAGGACCTAAATTTTCTTATGAATTGCATAAATAACTCTCCATTTGATAACAAAAGCAAACAAAGTAGCCACAAAAAACAGTGACAAAATACTTCATGATTAAAATTTGGATACATTCAACTAGTGCTTTTCCAGTTCTTTTCGATGTTTTCTGAAGAAATAACGAACTGACTCTGTTAGGTCATAGTTTTCCACTTCTTCCAATGGAACCCATCCGGCATCTGTCACGTCGCTGGTAGGCTTCAAAACGCCCTCCTTCGGTCGGGCAAGAAACTCCAGCAGAACATAATGGTACCGCAGACGCCCACCCTCATCCACCTTCAGAATGTCATAGACATCCATTGGTCTGTCTTCAACAAGCTCGACATCTAATCCGCACTCCTCCCTCGCTTCCCGCACCGCAGCGTCTCTAACAGCCTCCCCCAACTCCACCGCTCCACCCGGAAAACTCCACTTCCCCAACGCAGGCTCAGCACCCCTCCTCACCAGAACAAGCCTGCCACAGTCCACAATAACCACCCCAACACCCACAACAGGCTGAGATGGATACTCACGCCTCAACCATAAACCTCCAATACTGTCCACCGTCTCTTCCAATAATAGTCTACCGCAAAACCCACAAAACAACCAAACCACATTCAGCAGTTGCACACGCCGACGTCCCATTAGCGCGCGTTTTAAATAATACATTAATCCTGATTTGTTTCTATAGGGGTGAAAAGAATTGAAGACTCTGGTTGTTATACCCGATCGATGTGTTGGGTGTAGGCGCTGTGAACTTTATTGCAGCTTTAAATTTTATAAAACGCATAATCCAGCCAGATCTAGGATCCACGTTATTCGTAGCGAGCCGTACATAGATGCACCTATAATCTGTTTGCAATGTGGCTTGTGCATAGGTTCATGTCCAAGTGGCGCCATAAGTAGAAATGCAAAAACCGGTGCGATTGTAGTCAATGAAGAGAAATGTACAGGATGTGGTCTCTGCGTTTCTTCCTGTCCCATAGGAATGATAAGGGTAGACCCCGTTACCCATGTTGCCATTAAGTGTGACCTCTGTGGTGGAGACCCCGAGTGTGTAAAAGGATGTCCAGAAGAAGCATTGCAATACATTGACGCTGAAAAAGCTGCGTATTACAGAAAACTGGCGTTTGCCAAGCTTTTTGAGAAAGCAGCAGTGGCCCTGAAGCCCTTCCCAAGATAGAGGTTAGAACCATGAAGCAATTATTCGGCTATGCCGGAAAAGTTCTGCGTGTCAACTTAACTAATAAGAAGATTTTGAGGCAACCATTAAGGGAAGACATTATTGATAACTACATCGGATGCGTGGGCTACGCTGCGAGGGTTCTTTGGGAAGAACTCAAACCAGGCATAGATCCACTGGGTCCCCAAAACAAGCTGATTTTTGCAACAGGTCCACTTACAGGAACGCTTTGCCCAGCTTCAGGTAGTCACGAAATTTGTACCAAGTCGCCGCTGACGGGAGCTTGGGCAGAAGCGCATTCCGGAGGTTTCTTTGGTCCTAAGTTAAAATTTTCTGGTTTTGACTTTGTGATTTTGGAAGGAAGAGCAGAGAAGCCAGTTTACTTATGGGTGCATGACGGAGAAGCTGAAATCAGAGATGCAAAAGAACTGTGGGGCAAAACCGTACATGAAACTACAGATGTTGTTTTGGAAGAAATCGGTGACCCCGAAGCTTCTGTGGCATGCATCGGGCCTGCAGGTGAAAAACTTGTAAGATTCGCTGCCGTGATGAACGATAAGGACAGGGCGGCTGCTAGATGTGGACCTGGCGCAGTTATGGGTTCTAAGAAAATTAAAGCCGTAGTAACGAATGGTATTCAAGGAATTTCTATAGCCCAACCTGAGGAATTCTATGAAGCTGTAACAGAAGCTGAGGAAGCGCTCAAAAAGAACATGCCTAACGTACATACGATAATTCCTCTTGGAACGATTGGATTAGTGAACATCTATAATAGCCAAGGAGCCTTACCAACGAAGTATGGCTACACAGGTTATTTTGAAAACGCTGAAAAATTCTCCGGAGAAACATTAGCAAATACGTTTTTGGTAAAAAGACGCGCTTGCTTTGGCTGCACAATGGGGTGCGGTCGATACTCAGAGGTGAAATCGGGTCCTTGGGCGACGCCTCCCCATGAAGGCCCTGAATATGAAACCGCAGCTATGCTTGGTTCATTGTGCTTGCACGATAATCTTGAGGCGATTATAAGAGCCAATTATCTATGTAACAGCTATGGGTTAGACACCATTTCAACAGGCAACGCAATCGCATTCGCTATGGAATGTTATGATAAAGGTTTGCTCACAATCGCCGATACAGGCGGCCTTGAACTTAGATGGGGAGACAGTGCAACTATAATAAACTTGATAGAGAACATAGCCAAACGTGAAGGCGTAGGAGACCTTTTAGCCGAAGGCGTAAGACGTGCCGCCGCTAAAATAGGAAAAGGAGCAGAGGAATTGGCACTTCACGTCAAAGGTTTAGAAATGCCAGCGCATGAGCCGAGAGGTGAAGCTAAGTCAACAGCCCTTTTGTATGCCACATCTCCGAGAGGAGCATGTCACATGCATCCTTACTGGACAGGATCATGGGATTTCAATCAGTGGACAGGCGGACTTCTAGAGCTTGGTCTTCCATGGCCGGCTCCAGATAGATTCGCTGAAACAGGTGTGGGAAAAGGCTTGGCCGTGAAACTTCTAATGTTTCATGGTGTTATCCAAGACATAACAGGAGTCTGCAGATTTCCAGCATTAGGAAAAGAAGATGACTGCATAACCCCCAAGAGATATGCAAGGATGCTCTCAGCGCTTACTGGTCGTGAAATCAACCAATTTGAATTGATGAAAATTTCGGAGAGGGTGTTAAATCTAGAAAAATGCTTCAATGTTAGAGAAGGCTTAACAAGAAAAGATGATACGCTTCCCAAAAAAATGAAAGAACCTATAGCAACAGGTCCGACGAAGGGTCAAGCTGTTACCAATCTTGACGGCATGCTTGACGAGTACTACGAAGCTTGCGGATGGAACAAGAAGACAAGTATACCAACAAGGGAAAAACTTGAGGAACTAGGACTTAAAGATGTAGCCGATGAGCTGGCAGGGATGGCAAAAACTCCAAAGATTTAATTGCAACTCTACATTTCCTTTTTGATGTTCCCCAGCAAGTTGTGTGGTCACATTGGTAAAGGTGACTGTACATTATGGTCATCCGCTGACAAAAATTACAGGTAAGGCTAGGGAGGACGTTATTGTCAAGAAAGGGTCAACTGTGTTATTCTTACTAAAAAATCTTGCAACTAAATATGGGGATGCCTTCAAGGATCACGTTTTTTCGAATTACGAAAGAAATCAGGTGAAAGAAGGCACAATCATCTCGTTAAATGCAAAATACATATCGGACGAAACAAAGAAAATCAAAATCGAGGACAACGCCTTTATAGGAATATTTCGCGCTGTAGGTGGGGGATAATTAGAGAATTCTAATTTGCTAGCAAAGTAAGTTTCATATAAATGGATCAATTACAAGAGCAGGTGGGGGATTAGATAACATCGATATTAATGCGCGCAAAATATATGAAGGCACCATCTCATAGTTAACCCCTCCAAGGAGAGAAAAAACACTGCAAACTCAGACTAACACAGATTTAATAGAAGACACGGTTGTTAATCTGCTGCGATTGGCTGTCACAAAATTGCCGCAAGACGTAAAGGCGGCACTTCAAAAAGCACATCGAGAAGAAGTGAACGAAACAGCAAGAGTTCAGTTAGAAACGATGTTGAAAAACATCAAGTTGGCTGAGAAATACAATGTACCAATTTGTCAAGACACGGGGGTAATCATATTTTACATCAAGGCCGGTGCGCAAGCTAAGGGATTGGACAAAATTGAATCTGCGCTCAGAAACGCCACAAAAAAGGCCACAAAAGTGATACCCTTACGTCCAAACGCAGTAGATCCATTCACCCAGAAAAACACTGGCGACAACACTGGCCGCTTCATACCATACGTAAACTGGGAAATCACAACTGGCGATACAATTGAAATAACTGCGTTTCCAAAGGGCGGAGGCTCCGAAAACGTTTGCCAAGTTGGAATGATAACACCCGGCGAAGGCGTCAAAGGCTTGAAAAAATTCGTCATAGACGCAGTGATCAAAGCCGGTGCTAAGCCTTGCCCTCCAACAATCGTTGGCGTAGCCGTCGGAGGGGGAGCAGACATATCTATGAAACTTGCGAAGATGGCGCTTCTTAGACCCCTTGACCAGCCTAACCCGAATTCAGACTTGGCAAAAATCGAGAGCGAACTCTACGAAGCTGCGAACTCAACTGGTATCGGTCCCATGGGGCTAGGCGGAAAATGCACTGTTTTGGGCGTGAACATAGAGTACGCTCACAGACACCCAGCGTCTTTTCCAGTGGCTGTTGCATTCCAATGTTGGGCAGCGCGCAGAGCAACGGCGCGCATATATGCAGATGGAAGAGTTGAATATTTAACACACGTTATGAAGTGAGGTGGAGAAAATTGGCGGTTTTTAAGTTAACAACTCCCCTTTCAGAAGAAGATATACGCAAATTGAAGGTGAACGATGTTCTCTACTTATCTGGCACCATAATCACTGCGCGAGATGCAGCCCACAAGAAAATTTTAGAACTATTTCAGCAGGGAAAACCTATACCCGTTGATCTACAAGGACTGGCGGTTTTTCACTGCGGTCCGATAATGAAAAAAGAAAACGACAAATGGGTTGTGGTGGCTGCTGGACCAACTACAAGCACCAGAATGGACCAGTTTGAAGACGAATTAATCAAAGACTTTAAAGTGCGCGTGGTCATTGGAAAGGGTGGAATGGGCAAAAGAACAACCGATGCCATGCAAAAATATGGAGCAGTTTATGGAGCCTTCACGGGCGGGGCAGGCGTATTGGCTGCAAAGGGTGTAAAGAGCGTCAAAACAGTGGAGTGGCTCCAAGACTTAGGCATGCCTGAAGCCCTATGGGTCTTTGAGGTTGAAGAGTTCGGTCCATTGACAATAGCAATAGATTCTCATGGAAACAACCTTTTCGAAGAAGTCGGTAAAAAGGCAGAAAAGAGCCGAGCAAAAATTTACGCATCACTTGGGTATAGCTAAGTCTTTGATGCCGTTCTTGCTCTGTATTCCTTCTGGGAAGTACTTTCTCACCATTCTGACGGTAAGCACGGCTTGGATTCCCATGTTGACGCCTTCATTTTTGCTAGTTGGTATGCCATGCGACGTCAGAGCAGAGTTTCCGGTCTTCAAGTGAACTGGCGCTGCAATACGCGCTATCTCAGGCGCCTCGTATGTTCTGATCATTCCTCCAGTTGATTTAGGATTGTCTATGTGAATGTCTAAAGGAACCTTTACGCCCTGCCTCAAGGAGGCTATCATTGGTAGAGTAAGGTCTCTTACAGGATTGATTGTATCGGCTCCTAGCTGCTCCAGTACCTTGAAGGCTATCGGATTTCCATGTCCACAGTGGGCAGAGAACTTAAAGCGTACATCCTTTGGGATTTCGCCATCCTTTCTCATTTCATTCATCAGCCAAAGAAAACCTTCGTCGTAGAGTAGGATTCCTCTGATTCCGAGTTCTATGGCTCTCTTCGCATCCTCAACTGCCCTTATGACCTGCTCCATACCTCTCAGTCTATAGCCAATCCGACCAGCCTCCGCCGTTCCAGCGGCTCTCTGTGTGCTAGTGTCATAGGTCGCTCTGGGTCCTATAGAGAAGTTAATTTCGCAGCCGTACTGCTTCGCGATGGAGGCGTACTCCAGAATGCTCTCATCGGTGTGCCTCATAATACCGAAGGTATCGTCAATCCTGTTTATGGTTACACCATGCTTCTCTGCTGTTTCCATTATGGCTCTGAATGTGACCGCTGAGTTGCATGTTGGCACCTCGATCCTGTAATGAGCGCCGTCAGGGAACCTCATTTCCGAAGTAGGCAAATCATACCTGTCACCTGTTGGCAGCTCTTTCATTTTAAGATAAGTCCTTGTTTGGTGAAACATGTTCAACACCGCTTCATCTAGTCAGAGATTTCATATATTTATTATTGGTGGTTGGGGACCTAAACAAATTTCATGAACCTTCCGAGCGCGCTATAGCGAGTACTCTGTGTAAAACTGGTAAAAACGCGTGTGCTGAAACAGCTGACGCCTCGAACAAAAATATTATAACCTAATAGCTGAATACGCAAATGTCAGTACTATGAGGGAAATGTAATGATAAGTGATGATATGCTGAGCACTGAAATCGCAGGGGTAAAACTTCGTAGCCCCATTGGAGTCGGGTCGATAGCAACTTTTATGGGACGCTCAATATCTGATGAGGCCGCTGCTAGAATACTGCTCGATTTTGCCAAAGCTGGGGCAGGCTACATACAATTGGGAGCACTTGGCGCTCTACCGCTGGAGATGGTTCAGAAAAGAAAAAAAGCTATGGAACAAGAGATGGGAGACGAAGGGCTTGAAATCATAAGAAGATACTTTGGAGGAGAACCAGTTAGGAGATGGATGAAGGATGGAAAAGAATGTTTTCTTCATCGATTGGGTGCACTTACCCCATGGGGTATTCCAATTGAAGGATTCGCAGAGTCTCTACACCTTAAGCAGCCCATATTTGAAATGTTAAAAAGGGAGAAGCCTAAAGACGTCCCGATAATCGCCAATATAGAATCTGCCGCAGATCCTGAGTCCTTTCGAATACCGTCAAAGAAAGCAGAGGAAGCAGGTTATGACATGATTGAGCTTAATGTGTCATGCCCATTCTTTTCTACATGTGGAGGAAATGTGGATTCATTTTTGCAGGGTAAATTCATCTTTTCCAACATGGGGGGAATTACGGGTGACTCGCCGCAACTTCTCGAAGAAATAGTTAAAGAAGTCACTCAGGAAGTTAGCATTCCAGTCGGAGTCAAACTTACTCCAGAAACCGGGTGGCCCAGAGTGATAGATATTGTAAGACGCGTAAAAAATGCTGGAGCGGAATTCATTACCACCGCGAACATGGGTGTCACGATTCCTCCACCAGACATTTACAACAGAGGAAAAACAACTTTGCCCTTTACTGATGGAAATCCGTTTATTGGCTACGGCGGTGAACCACTAAGGCCGATTATACGCAAACATGTTGCAGCTATAAGCAAATATGTCCCTGAAATAGATGTGTTGGCTATGGGGGGCATAATGACTCCGAAAAACATTATCGAGACGATAATGCTGGGCGCGAAGGCTGTAGGACAATGTGCGGCTGTTTTCTTTAAAGGGATAGGATTCCTGAAATCAGAATTGGCGTTCATTAAGAAATTCATGGATGACCAGGGATATGAAAGCATAGAGGAGATTAGGAAGGTAGGAGTAGAACAGATTAGAACTGCTGATGAGGCCGTTGACATCAAAGCTAGGGCGCAAGTAGACCTGACAAAGTGCACTAGATGCGGAAGATGTGTTGAAAACATTTGCTCAGCTATCTATATGAAGAATGACGAAATAGTTGTATCGGAAAATTGTATCGGGTGCGGTCTGTGCGTTATGATTTGTCCTCAGAGAGCACTTTCTCTCGTTAAGGCAGCTACCAACTACTGAGACCCATTAACATTTCCACTCAAAACCCCTCATCAATTATGTCTAAATGTGTTTAAGGGAAAACTGCATGTCTGGAAAAGTGAATGGTGTTTACATTGAGTAATCTCGTACGAGTAAAATCTGAAGACCTTTCAGGATTCATTTTAGATGTCCTTGAAAGTGTAGGGGTAAAAGAGAAGGAAGCAAAAATCATTGCTGAGAACATTATCCTAGCCAACCTAAGGGGAGTAGATTCGCACGGCGTTGTCAGACTCCCCTCATATGTAAAAAGAGTTATGAAGAAGCTTATTGATCCGCTAGGTCCTGTAGAAATTGTGAAGAACCAAGGTTGTACGGCGCTCATAGACGCCAATAACAACTTTGGTCAAGTTGCAGCGATGCAAGCGACTTTCTTAGCCGCTGAAAAAGCCAGAAAGTTTGGAGTAGCAGCGGTTGGAGTTAGAAACTCGAATCACTTTGGTATGGCAGCTCACTACGCGTTAAAGCTCACCGAGCAGAAGCTCATCGGCATAGTGGTTTCAAACGGTCCCCCAACAATATCTCCTTGGGGAGGGAAAGTTCCTATGCTTGGTACTAACCCCATTTGCATAGGCTTTCCGATAGATAAAAACGATTCAGTAATCTTGGATATGGCTGTAAGCACAGTAGCTCGGGGGAAGATAAGGTTGGCTGCTTTAAAAGGTGAAAAGATACCTGAAGGATGGGCGTTCGATGAAGAAGGCAATCCGACAACGGATCCGAAAGCTGCAATCAGAGGCGCATTAGCTCCTATAGGTGGGCACAAAGGCTATGGGTTAGCTCTCTTAGCGGATATATCCTGTGGATTGCTTATGGGCTCAGCTTTTGGAACAAGCGTAAAGGCACTCAATGATTTTAGTGGTCCTAGTGGAACCGGCTTCTTTATTGAGGCAATCAATGTCGAGTTCTTCAGACCATACACAGAATACCAGAGTTGTGTTACTGACTACATAAGAGAGGTCAAAGAGTGCCCCAAAAGAAAAGGAGTAAACGAAATCTTTTTCCCAGGAGAAATAGAAAGAAGAGAGACTGACCTTCGGAAGAAATTCGGTATACCGCTTGACGATAAGACTCTCTTTCAAATAAAGAATCTAGCAAAAGAACTAAACATTCCTTTTCCTCTTTAAGATGAAAGAATTCTAAAGCGCGCACTGAGGACATAGCAGTTCTGAAACATTGACCAAAAAGCATTAATTTTATGCTTAAGAACACTTAAGCGGTGACTATATGCCTAAGAAAAAGAGTGTATGGTACCATGAGTTAAGCTGGCCGGAAATAGTTCAAAAATCAAAGGAATGCGACATTATCCTGTTACCGGTCGGTTCAATAGAGATGCATGGTCCGCACTGCCCTACCGGATCAGATTCTTTAAATGCTCAGGGAATAGCAGAGCGTGTAGCCGAAAAAACAGGAACAATAGTTGCGACCCCTTTCTGGTACGGACCTGAGATGTACATGCAACATGGTTTTCCAGGTTCGATCCCCGTTAGATCGGATGTAGTTAAGCAGTTTGCAAAAGATGTTATCTCTGGACTCGTAAAAAACGGCTTCAAAAAAGTGATTGTGCTAAACGGGCATGGGCAGCAATGGGTATACATCGGAGCTTTACACGAGTTAGCCTTGGAGACCAAAGCTTTCATTGCAATCGCCACTTGGTGGGAGCTCATCAGGAAAACAATAAACGAAACCTGCGAAACTCCCATGGTGCACGCCGGAGAAGTTGAAACTTCATTGGCTTTAGAGCTATATCCGGATCTGGTGGATATGAATAAAGCTGACAAGGAATCAGCACCAAGCACCGTGAACAAAAAGTGGTTTGGCGGCCCGACTGGCTACCCTGAGGAAGGGGGTTTTCCTGGCCACAACATTACTTGTTCCTATTTTCAAGTAGATACCTATAAGTTGGGTATACTTGGGGATGCAACGAAAGCAACTAAAGAAAAAGGCAAAAAAATGGTAGATGCAGTTGTTAATAAACTGTCCGAGTTCATAGAAGAACTTAAAGCAAAATATCCGCCAGGCGTTTCTCCTCTCGAAAAGCATTAGCAGAGGGCACTAATGAATGATAATAGTTAGGCAAAAAGATGCACCGGCATTTCCTGCCACTCCACCATCTAAGAAACTCACTAAAATAATGATGGACCCCATTTTGGGGTCTAAACATGTTGCTGTGGGGTTCACTACATACCCTGTTGGTGAGAAGGGAGCGCCTCACGCACATACTGGCGAAGAGACAATTTTCATTCTCAAAGGAAAAGCTAAGATTTCAAGCGGTAGAGAAGAGCAAATATTGGAGGCAGGCGACATAGTGTATCTTCCTCCTAATGAAACGCACACATTCGCAAATTCAGGGGAAGAAGACCTGCAGTTCCTATGGGTTTACACGCCTCCAGGAGACGAGAAATCCATTAGGGAAAGAGCAAAGAAGCAAAAATAGTGTCTAGAAGTGCAAGCACGGAATCTCTGTCTTTTTGTTTAAAACCAAGAATAACTTTGTAGAATAGACTAATCTAGATTTCAAGCTCTTTCAATTTTTCTTCGGATGGTTCACCATCAGGCATCCATCCTCTAATTTCGTAGTACTCCTTTAACATAAGATCCAAGTCTGGAACATGCCGCTGTGTACCGCCATCCTGTGATTCCAAGAGTCTTTTCGGAAGGCTATCATCTCTTGATGATGTCCCCCAGCTACAATTGAGAACCCTTTTTAATGTGAACGAGCGCTCTCCTATTTTCATAAAATCGTTTACATTCATTCTTTTTCCCGTCACAAGTTCAAAAAATGTTGCAAGTTTTGCAAGGCTTAGACCGGCTGACAATGCGTATTTACATACCATCAGCAAATCGTACACCTCCATCATGTCCTGCATTTTTTTGACAGTTAGAGCTTTTCCTTTTGACTCAAATCTGTCACCTTGTTCGGTGATGCCAATTTCAGGCACGAGTCTTCCTCTGTCAGGGTTGTGAGGCCAGGCAAGATGGCAAGCGCCTCTATTTGCTGTTGCATAACCTATTGCATGACCAAAAAAGGCTCGGGGGTTATGCGCTGGTGCCTCTAGTCCTTTGGCATGTACAGCAAAGTCTGCACATTTCGGATTTAACAGCTTCGTGGCTTCTTGCACCCCGTTCGCTAATAAATTTCCTATTCCTTTTCTGTGTACTATAAGCTCAATCAGCTTTAGTATATTTTCGGATGGTCCCCACTCGAGTTCCAGACCCCCAGTGTCCTTTATTGTAAGGAACCCTTTTTCGTAAGCTTCAATGGCGAACGCTATAACTCCACCTGCTGATATGGTGTCCATTCCCAGTCGATTGCAGAGGTCGTTTGCTTTTGCAATTAGTGAAAGATCATCATTAAGCAGGTTTGACCCCAACATGCATAAGGTTTCGAACTCCGGGCTATCTGCCTTAAGACCAGCATACTCTCCCTCTTTCACAAAGATTGTCCGCTTGCATCCAATAACGCAATTGCAACAGGGAGTTACCTTGTCTAAAATCGTCTCTGTTATTTTTGTGCCGCCAATTTTTTCTATTTTGTCCTCCTGCCAGACGCCATCTCTATGGTTTCTTATTGGAATATTTCCCATGTGATAATAGGATGGTATACCTCCTCCTGTACCATGCTTGTGAAGACCCTGCGCCGCGGAGCTTTTCGATAGTTGTATCTGCACCTCTTTTGCGAAATTTCGTAGTTCATCTTCTTTCGCAACAGGAATTTTCTTTGACCCTTTGACCGCTATAGCCTTCAAATTCTTTGATCCCATAACAGCGCCTAAACCTGCTCTTCCAGCCTTTCCAACATCGAAGATAACAGATGCATAGTTTACGAGATTTTCACCAGCAGGACCTATTGCTGCAATTTTTATCATGTTATCTTTAACTTCTCTTTTTATCATCCCGTATGTCTCGTAGACATCCCTTCCCCACATTTTTTCAGCGCTCATGAACGTTACAGCGCCGTCATCTATCCACAAGTATGTTGGATTTTTTGCCTTACCAGTAATTGTAATTGCGTCAAAACCTGTTTTCTTCAGATATTTGCCGAACAACCCCCCTGCATGAGATTCACCCCAAATTCCGAGCGGCGATCTGGCACAAACAGCTAACCGTCCAGAAGATGGAACGGAAGTTCCCGTGAGTGGTCCTGTGGAAAATATTAGTAATGAATCGGGGCTGAAAGGTTCAACGTCATTAGGAATCTCGTTGTAAATTATTTTTGCAGCTAGCCCAGAGCCACCTATGTATTTTTCTCTAATTTCCAGTGGAAGATTTTCGATACGAACTTCCTCATTTGTTAAGTTTACTCGCAAAATTTTGCCCATATAACCAAACAATTGAAGCCCCCCGAATCAGTTCCAACGAACTCAAAACCATAATTGAGATAAAAGCGCGCGCTTTCGGAAGTTTTCGATTTCACGTAGAATAACTCCAAAAATTAGTCAGTAATCTATTATACCCTTTTCTTTGAGTTGTTTCAACTTTTCCTCGCTTAAACCAACAAGGCCTTTCAGAACTTTTTTAGTGTCTTCCCCAAGTCTTGTCACGCCTTTCCAGATTTTACCAGGAGTTTTTGAAAATTTTGGGACTATTCCTATCTGTTTCACTAACGTTCCTGTCGTTAAGTCTAGAACATCGACTATGTCGCCTCTCTTAAGCCAGTGTTCATCTTTCAAGATATCATCAGGAGTCGATACTCTAGAACAGGGCACATTGTATTTATTGAAGCCCTCTTCCACCTCTTCTCTCGTGTGATTTTTAAGATACTTTCCGAGTATTCTGTCAAGCTCTCTTCCCTTGGAGCTATTAATCGCCTCGGGAGTTCCAGAGCACTCTTCATATGGAAAATCTTCAGGATTGATTCCTGTAGCATCTGACAGAGCTTTCATAAACCTCTGGTAGGTGAGCGGACCAACTGCACCTATTGCGACCCAGCCATCCTTTGCTTTGTAGAGTCCATAAGGTTGTTGATTGAAAACCCTGTGAACTCCCTCTCCTGCCCTCGAAATACCAAGATTGTAATACATTGTATGATACATTTCGATGATTCTTGCATTGGCTTCAAACTGTGCTGTATCCACGACCTGGCCCTCTCCAGTTTTCTGAGCATTAATATATGCTGCTAACGACCCGATAGCTCCAAAAAGCGCTGTAACGTAATCTCCTGCGTACAGAGGCAATCTATAAACTTCGTATTCAGGAGTTGAAGCCAGCCTGCACCATCCTGAATACGCCTGCGAGATTATATCGTAGCTGCCTCTTTTACATTTTTCTGGATCTCCACCAAACTCTGGTCTGCCATATCCGCTAACGTGTACAATGGCTATTTTTGGATTAGCTCTAAGGATGTCTCCGTCTTTTATTCCGTATCTTTCCTCAAGCCAAACTAGATTTTCGATGAAGATGTCAGACTGCTTGATGAGTTCGTAGAAAATCTTCTTGCCCTCATCAGATTTTATGTTGAGTGTGACACTTAGCTCATTTCTTCTGACGCAGACGAACTCTCCACCAATCTTTTTACCATCAGCCTCATAAAAAGGAGGAAGCAATCTCATAACGTCGCCAGTACCTGGCCTCTCGATATGTATTACTTCTGCCCCAAGATCACCAAGCAAGGTGCCCACAGTAGGACCAGCGACAATGCTTCCCGCAAGTAACACTCTCATGCCACTGAGCGGACCATATTTAGGTGAAAAAAGAGGAGTTTGGATTCTCTTGACAGCCATAGACCATTACACCTTCTTAAGGCACATTACATTACCTTGTACGTTTCTCAAATTAACTTCCTCTAGAATCGAGATTTTCTTTTGTACATGAAGGCTTGAATACCTTCATCCACGTTTTCTGTGAGCGATACGTCGCCTGAAACTGTAGATTCTATGAAGCAACCAGCTTCTAGAGAAGACATGACTCCAAGAGCTACGGCTTTCTTAAAGTATTGGACAGCAAGCGGAGGCAGTTCTGCCACTTTTTTAGCAAATTCAAGAGCCTTCTCTTTGAACTCTCCACGAGGATACACTTCGGAGACTAGGCCGAGTTCGAGTGCTTTTTGTGCATCGAGGTTCTTTCTTAGAAGTATGATTTCTTTAAGCTTTCCTACACCAACTAGGTATGCCAGCCTTTGTGTTCCACCCCATCCCGGTGTTATTCCAAGATTGAGTTCTGGAAGTCCAAGGAAGGCTTTATCGCTCATCACTCTCAGATCACAAGCCATTGTCAGCTCAAAACCTCCTCCAAGTGCTGGACCGTTTATTGCGGCGATTACGGGTTTCGGATTGAGTTCAATCCTTCTGAAAACTTTGTGACCAGCTTGGCTGGATTCAACAACTAGTTCGGGTTTTCCTGAGGCAAATATCGAGATGTCTGCTCCAGCACAGAAGTTCTTACCCGCTCCTGTAATCATCACTGCTCTTACTTCCTTGTCTTCTTCCAACACAGTAAGGGCGTCGTTGATCTCTGCAAGGAAAGTTAGATTAAGTGCGTTTGCCCTCCTTGGTCTGTTGAGATTTATGATGCCGACGTTTTCTACCTTTTCAACCAGAACAAACTCGTAGCATCCTCTTCCATATTTGTAGAACCCTTCGTTAGTTTTTCTTCCAACTCTGTTTTCTTTGACCATTTTCTTAAGTAGCGGATTAGGCTTGTACCTTTCCTCTTTGTATTTTTCGTAAAGCTCACTCAGTTTTGCTACTATCACGTCAATTCCTATATCGTCAGCCATTCTAAGCAAGCCCCTTGGATAGTTCAGACCGTTTAAAACTGATAGATCTATTTCTTCCGCCGTTGTAATACCTTTTTCAATCAACCACGCAGCTTCGTTGACTGCAGGGGCGACGAGTCTAAGTGTATCAAACTTCGCTCCCGCTCTCAGTGGCACTTCGTTCGTCTTTCCGTCGCTCCAGTCGTAGAAGCCCTTGCCGCTCTTCTTTCCCCAGTGGCCTGCTTTGAAAAGTTTTTCAAAGATGGGAGCCTGTCTATACGTTTCTCCGAGCCTTTTTCTGAATTGCTCCAACACGTGGTAGCTGACATCTACGCTTCCGCCTCCGAGAACATCATGGAGCTCGAAGAGCCCCATCGGGAGCCCCATTCTGTACTTAACTGCTGAATCAATTTCTTCCACTGTTCCTTCGCCCGCTTCTAGAGCCCATGCACACTCGTTTGACATTGTGACGAAGATTCTGTTTACTATGAATGCCGGGGCGTCTTTTTTAACATGAACTGCAATTCTGCCAATCCTTTTCGCGAAATCTTCGACGCTTTTCACAGTTTCTTGGCTGGTCTTTTCGCCCCATATAATTTCAAGTAGTTTGAGAATTTTTGGTGGGTAGAAGAAGTGCGTCCCTATGAACTTGTCAGGTCTTTTGGTTGCACTCGCAAGCTCAGTTACGCTCAGAGACGATGTGTTTGTAGCAAATATTGTATACTTTGGAGCACATTTTTCGATATCGCCAAAGACCTTCTTTTTGAGGTCAAGTATCTCAGGAACAGCCTCAATTACGAGGTCTGCATCCTTCAAAGCCTCGGCTAAACTTATCGTAGTTTTTATTCTCTCCAGTATATTTTCTGCATTTTCCTTTATGTATCCCCTATCATAACTGTCTTTGAGTCCCTCTCTTATCTTTTCAACAGCTCTCTCCAGTATTTCTTCACTTATGTCCATCAGTTTTACATCGAAGCCCTGTATCGCAACTGCTTCTGCAATCGCGCTCCCTATGGCGCCTGCTCCAACAATGGTAACATTCTTAATATCCAATATTTCTTACCCCTAGTTAGTTTCATTAATAAGCTGTGGAGAGCTAATAAAATTTGTTAACGAAAAGTGCGGACTGAAGAGCATTTTGAACTCTTCAAAGAATTGGACGAAATTACAGGATTGTTGATAAAAATTTAAATTACCACTCTAATTTAGTTTGAGGTAATACGAGGTGTACTTATGCCAGGTGTCAGAGACAAAGTTGCCATTATAGGTATGGGATGCACAAGTTTCGGCGAACATTGGGATAAAAGCGTCGGAGACTTGATTGTGGAGGCTTGTTATGAATCCTTTAAGGATGCTGGAGTAGAACCGAAAGACATTCAAGCTGCATGGCTTAGCACCGTATGGAGCGGAGAACTCGGTCGCACCCTAGCCTACCCTCTTAAGATAGGCTTCATCCCCATAACAAGGGTTGAAAACAGATGCGCTAGCGGTCATGACGCTTTCATTAACGCCTGTTATGCTGTGTCATGCGGCGCCTTTGATCTTGTGCTAGTATGCGGTGTTGAAAAACTGAAGGACACGGGGCTGCCAATCCCGGGTGACTATAACCCCACACAACTTTACAGCAGCAGAGTGGACACAGGCTTCCTGCCTGCAACTGCTTGGGCAATGTTTGCCCTAAGATATTTCCACCATTACGGCATCCCTGTCGAAGAAGGAAAAAGAATCCTAGCTAAGATAGCAGTCAAAAACCACTTTAACGGCTCTCTGTCACCTAAGGCTCAGTTTCAGCGCAGGATAACCCTCGAAGATGCCTTGAATGCACCCACGGTCGCGTGGCCACTCGGACTTTATGATTGTTGCGGAATAGCGGATGGCGCCGCGGCTGCTATACTCACCCGTGCAGATCTGGCAAAAAACTACAGGGATGATTATGTGCTCGTCAAGGGAGTCGGCATGGGGTGTGGCATGTATCAAGGTCAGGTTATGGACGATTGGTCCTTTGTATACGTTGAGGAAAACGTTAGGGCCTCCAAAATGGCTTATGCCGAAGCTGGGATTAAAGATCCGAGGAAGGGGATAGACTTGGCTGAGGTACACGACTGTTTTACAATCCATGAACTTGCGATTTATGAAGACTTGGGCTTCATTCCGAGAGGTAGGGCAAAAGAAGGTGTGGAGGCTGGAACCTTCGAGTTAAGGGGTGAACTGCCAGTCAACACTGACGGCGGACTTAAGTGCTTCGGGCACCCGCTTGGAGCCAGCGGAGTTAGGATGATATATGAAGTTTACAATCAGCTTCAGGGCAAAGCAGGTCAGCGTCAGGTTGAGACAAGAAATCAGATGGGACTTACACATACATGCGCCGGCACTCCAATCGACTCTCATACAGCCGCTGTGGCAATGCTTGGGTTAAGGGGGGCATAAAATGGTTGGAATAGTCTCTTACGGTGCATACATCCCAATATGGAGAATGAACCGAGAATTATTGAGCAGGGGTTCAGGCGAGAGATCTGTGGCTGGCCAAGATGAAGACAGCTTGACAATGGCGGTTGCCGCAGCCATAGACTGCCTGGGCGACCTCGACCGTGAGAACATTGACGGCGTGTTATTTGCTTCAACGACATCTCCATTTAAGGAGAAATGCGTAGCCAGCACTATTGCAGCAGTTCTGGATCTTCGCCGTGATGTTTTTACGGCGGATTTTGCCAATTCAATCAGGGCTGGGACAAGCGCTTTGAAAGCCGCGCTCGGCATGGTTAAAGCCGGAGCAGCAAAACAGATACTTGTCACGGCGGCGGACTGCCGTTTAGGGGCTCCTGGATCACCTTTTGAACGGACCTTCGGCGATGGCGGGGCCGCCCTTCTCGTAGGAAAAGAGAATCTGATTGCTGAATTGGAGGAAGAGCATTCCATTTCAGACGAAATATATGATGTGTGGCGAAGGGATGTAGACTTGTACGTTAACTCTTGGGAGGATCGATTCATCTATTCCTATGGTTATCACACAGTTGTTAATGAGGCGGTTTCCGGTCTGATGAAAAAGGCGGGAGTAGAGTCAAAAGACGTGAAAAAGGCAGTTTTATCCGCTCCGGAGACGAAAAGGGCGATGTCTCTAGCCAAAAGTTTGGGATTTGACCCGAAAACTCAACTTCAGGACCCGTTAGCTGACAAAGTCGGCGACACAGGCACAGCCCAGCCCCTAATGCTGTTTACTGCGGCGCTGGAAGAAGCCAATCTGGATGATAGATTCCTGCTGGCTGGCTATGGTAACGGAAGCGATGCTTTCCTTTTCACAGTTAGGGAGGGCATAAATGAAATTAAGGGCAAAAGGCGGGGAGTCAAAGCGCATATGGAAAGGAAGAAGATGGTGCCCAATTACGCTACCTATCTTATGTGGCGTAAACTTGTCCAAACGCCTAGCCCGCGGGTTCCCATGTCAGTATCTTATCCAACAGCCACCGCCATATGGAGGGAACGCAAACGCATATACCCCTTACACGGAGTAAAATGTAGAGTGTGCGGTACTATCCAGTATCCACCTCAACGGGTCTGTATCAAATGCCGCGCTAAGGACGACTTCGAAGAGGTTAGGCTCTGCGGTAGAAAAGGGAAGCTTTTCTCATACTCCTTTGAATTCATAAGAGGAAACGTGCCTATAGGCTTAGTTAACCTTGAGGGAGGGGGCAGAGTTTTTGTGGAGTTAACCGACGCAGACCCGGGCGAGTTGAAAATTGACCTGCCGGTCGAGTTGACTTTCAGAAGACTCAATCTATGGCGCGAAGACGGCATGTACGGATATTTCTGGAAAGCAACTCCCATAAAAATCCCATAATCTATTCTATTCTTTAATAATCTAGTTTGGGCGTCTATCGTTAAGATGGCTTAAATGGCTTTGATGCATGAAGATAGACGTTAAGGGCTAACGCTGGGATTTGAAGACAAAAAATTGAGCCTAATTCAGGATATCTCAAAAGTCGGTGTGAACTTCTAGTGCTCAGAAGTCGATTTTCTTTCCCTCATAGATGTAGACAAAAAGTTTTCTGGCTTCTTCTAGGGTTAAGGGTCTCGGATTTCCTCGAAGAACCACAGATTTCATGGCCTTACTGGCTAAATCGTCTAGCTTCTTTTCGAATTCCTCCCGGCGTATCCCCGCCTCCCTCAACGAGGCTGGCTCTTCAAGTTCACGTTGAAGCTTCCTGAGGGCTTCCACAAGCTTCTCTACAGCTTCATTATCGGTTTCAGCTTTGATGCCGACTGCTTTGGCGATTTCAGCATACTTTTGCATGGCTACCTTAGCGTTATATTCAACCGAGTATGGCAAGATAATAGTCATTGCTCTTCCATGGGGTACTTTAAGCACTCCGCCAGTAACATGGCCCAAGGCGTGAACTACACCTACTTCAGAGTTGCTAAATGCCATGCCTGCCATCGTTGCTGCTATGTGCATTTTCGTTTTCGCTTCGTTGTCCTCGGGATTTCCGTAGGATCTTCGGAGATATTTGAAAATTAGCTGTATGGGTTTAATTGCTAGGGCATCTGAAAAGTCGTTTCCTACAGGAGCGACGTAGGCTTCTATGGCGTGGGTTAAGGCGTCAAAACCTGTTTCTGCTACGAGTTTTCGAGGCATCGTCCTTGGGAATTCAGGGTCTACTATGGCTATGTCCGGAACAAGCTCTTTATTGGCAATTTCCATTTTCCTCTCTTCTCCCGGGTTAGTTATCACAGTGGCCCAGGTTACTTCCGAGCCTGACCCGCTTGTTGTCGGTATGCCGATCAGTCTTGCCTTCTTTCTCAATTCAAGTTTTATGAAGGGGTTTATGGATCCTGCTTCTAAGTCCGGTCTTTCGTAAAGCACCCAGATAGCCTTTGCAGCGTCTATGTTGCTTCCTCCACCGAGTCCTACGATGAGATCTGGTCCATAGTTTCTAGCAACTTCTGCTCCTTTTATCACCGTTTCAACTGATGGCTCAGGTTCAACCACAAAAACTTCTGACCTTATTCCAGCCTCCTTCAGATAATTTGCCACCTTATCCGCAAAACCCATCTTCTTAACGGTTTTTCCCGTTACTATTAAAGCCCGATTTCCCTTGATCTGCTTTAAATATTCTAAAGCTCCTTCTCCTGCAGCTATTGTTCGGGGAACGGTGATTTCCCACATATGCTGTCCTCCCTGAAAAAATTATAGTGGTTACCCTCTAGATATAAGATTTGTTGACTTTTGAAGATGTGGTTTGCATTAGAAAAACTATCAAAAAACAATCGGTTTTATTTGTCTAAAGGAATATTAGACCAGTTAGACTTGGTTTGCAACAAATCAAACCAAAATTGTCGGTCAAATAACTTAACGGTGTCCACTTTGCACAAGTCTTAAATAGTAAGCGCTCAAAATTTAACGGTTTGGAGAGTAAAAATTTATGTTGAAAAATGCAGCTATAACTAAATTGCAAACAATAATACTCGTAGTGATAATCATTGTTGCAGCTGGGGCAGGCGCGGTCTACTATTATATGACTCAGGAGCCGGCTCCACCGGCTAAGGATAAAATAGTTATCGGTTGGGCACATGGTCTTACTGGCTATCTTGCTCCTCAAGTTGAGACGCTTCACGTCTACTACAAGTGGATCATTGAGGATTACAACGCAAAGGGCGGTCTGTACGTGCCAGAATATGATAAGCGGCTGCCCATTGAGTACATAGAATACGACGATGAGAGTTCTATTGAAAAAATGCTTTCTTTGACTGAGAAGCTCATAACGGAGGACAAAGTTGATCTTCTCTTCGCACCCTGTAGCACAGCCTTCGCCTTTGCGGCCTTCCCACTTTACGAGCAGTACCATTATCCCGTAATTGCTGTATCGTTTGGCTCAGATATATCAGGCGAAAAAATGAAAACAGGCGAATGGAAATATTCCTTCAGCGTGCTTGGCTTTCCAGGTGAAACAGGCAAAGAGATGACTGACCTATTCCAATACATTAACTCCAATATTGCACCGCTTAACAGTGTAGGAATCATCTACCACGCAGACCAGCATGGCACAGAATATTCTAACGCTACAGCTACTTACCTCACTAATGCTGGATTCCAGGTTCCAGTTCTTCAGAGTTATCCACCAACGATCGCTGATTTCACCCCATTAGTAAACGATCTTAAAGACGCAAATGTTGATGTCGCAATAATGTGCGGTTATGAGGGTGCTACGTTCATACGCACATGCATGGCGCAAGATTACAATCCAAAACTATTATTCATTGGCCCTAGCATGGAGACCCCATTCCTGGTGTATACCGCCTTCCAATTTACATATGATGACGTCAAAGGGGTAGCCTTTTACGATGGTTGGCCAGCAACTGGCTACGACACTCCGGAGCTGCAAGCTTGGGCTGAAGCGCATGTAACCCGCTACGGGTTACCTAACGCCTACCCATACCCTGCATCAGCCACGTTCTACGCCAGTCTTGAATGCGTTTTCCAAGCAGTTGAAAAGGTTGGTCTCGACAGAGAAAAGATAGCTGATGCACTTAGAACCGAAACCTTCGACACAATAGTAGGCGAGACTAAGATCCGACCTGGCTATAGTATGCAATGCGAACTGGCAGGAACTATAACCCAGTGGCAAGGCAGAGACATGATGGATGTCATTTGGCCACTTGATGCTGCGACGGGGGATATAATCTATCCGAAGCCCGCATGGCCGTCTGACTAAAGGGATAAACTCTTGAACTCTCTCTCTTTTTTTTTGTGAAAAATCTGGTGAGGGGATGATCTACTGATAGACATAATTATAGGAGGCGCGCTTTTAGGGGCCATATTCTCACTTATTGCTGTTGGCCTAAACCTCCAATATGGGGTAACCCGAATACTGAATATAGCTCATGGAGAATTCCTGATGCTTGGGTGCTACATAACATACATTTTCTTCACTTCTTATGGCGTGAACCCTCTTGTTTCTTTTGTGATAAGCGGACCCATAGGTTTTATCTTAGGTATTCTGATTCAGACAGTGGTTTTTCGTAAAATAGTTCACAAGTCAAGATCCGCGGAGGAGCTTGAATCTAGGTCGCTCTTAGCATGTTTCGGCCTTACATTCATAATTCAGAACGTAGTTGCCGAAATATTCGGTTCAACCCCTATAGCAGCTTCTTATCTCAACGAATCCATAAATCTCCTAGGGGAAAGGTTCCAGTTGAATATGATAGTGGCTGCGGTTATGTCCGTCATTATTAGCTTAGTTATGTACTTGCTGCTGCGTTTCACAAGCATAGGCTTAGCCATGAGAGCTACAGCTGAAGAGCCAGCAGGCGCTCAATTAGTTGGAATTAACATTTTCAAGATTCACGCTGTGTCCTTTGGCTTAGGGGCTCTGCTTAGCGCTTTAGCTGGTTCAATGTTGATCATGATATACTCAAACATAACTCCCTACATCGGACCGCAGTACACTTTTATCGCTTTAGCGGTCATCATTTTAGGCGGTATGGGAAGTTTTATCGGAAGCTTAGTTGGCGGATTTTGTATAGGATATGTCTATTATGTTTCACTGGTGATAGATCCACTAATAACGTTAGTAGTTGTATACTCCTTCCTGATAATCCTGTTAATAATAAGACCTAAGGGCTTTTTCGGGAGATAACTATGCTAAGGGTCAAAGACGTAAACCTAACAAAAATTCTCCCCATTGTGCTAATTCTTGTAATATTAGTGTTTCCTCCATACTTTTTATCAGTTTACTATTTATCGTTTTTAAGAAATGTTCTCATGTGGATTGCACTCTCAATAAGTTGGCATTTCTTCTCAGGTTACACAAAATACATTTCTTTGGGATCTGCGGCTTTTTTCGGAATAGGATTATATTTTACTGCTAAATACCTGCAACTTGGCATCGTCGGTGATTTCCCTGTCCTGCCTTTGCCTGTCATTGTGCTTTTGGCAGGCCTAGTAACTTTTGCTTTGGCGCTGGTTATTGGCCTCGTAACTCTGAGATTAAGAGGAATATACTTTGCGATACTCACTTTCAGCGTTAACATCGTAGTAAGTAACGCCATCCTATGGTGGGAAATAACGATAACTAACACCCGCGGGACATACTTCCCACTTTTCGACACTCAAACTGCATATTACGCGATATTCGCATGCACTATTGTGACACTTTTATTGACGACCCTGTTGCGCAGATCCAAGTTTGGTCTTGCATTGAAAATGATAGGTGAATGTGAAGAAGCAGCTGCCCATGTAGGCGTAAACGCCAGCTTATATAAAACATTAGGATTCGCCATAAGCGCCATGCTAATGGGCCTTATGGGCGGATGCTTCGCGACAAGACTCAGCGGCTATGTTAATACAGACATGGCCTTTGAGTCATTATACTCTTTCCTGCCTGCTGTAAATACGCTGCTTGGCGGCATTGGAACAGTTTACGGCCCAATAATAGGATCAATAACCATATCGTTGCTTAGCGAATATCTCCGTGTGACTCTACCTCATTACTTCCTGATAATTCTAGGGTTAATCCTAATAGCCATCGTCATGTTCATGCCGGACGGAATAATGGGAATTGTTGAAAAGATAAAAACAACAAAGCTTTTTGGGAGTGAAAAAGCTAAAGCCCCAGAAAGGCCTCTTTAACATACTTGTTTTTTGAGAGCTCCTCGCCCTTTCCATGCAAAGTTATTCTGCCTGTTTCCATTACATAGGCTTCGTTGGCAACTTTTAAGGCATAATAAACATTCTGCTCAGCCAGTAGAATGCTGAGCCCACGATTCCCAAGTTCTTCTACCGCCTTGAACACCTCGATGGTTAGCTTTGGCGAAAGACCTTGTGAAGGCTCGTCTAAAATAAGCAATACCGGATTTGACATTAAGCCACGTGCTATGGCCAGCATTCTCTGCTCTCCACCGCTAAGCGTCATGGCCATTTGATTCTCCCTTTCCTTCAACACCGGAAAAACTTCATAAACCATTTCAAGGTTCTCCTTCATTTTAGCCTTAGCCCTAGAGCTATAGGACCCCAATATCAAGTTTTCACGAACAGTCATATGAAAGAAAAGTTTTCTGTCTTCAGGTACAAATGATATCCCTAAATCTACTACCCGATAAGGTGTCAGTCCATTGATTTCGTTGCCATTGAAATGTATGACACCTGACGATGGTCTATAAAGGCCCGCTACAGTGCTTAAAAGGGTTGATTTTCCAGCTCCATTTGCACCTATTAGAGCTGCTATTTCTCCCTTATCGACTTTTAGGGAGACATCCCAAACTACTTGTAATTCTCCACGATGCACATTTAACTTCTCAACTTCAAGCATAAGCTTCGCCCAAATAGGCCTCAATAACTCGGGAGGTCTTAGCTATCTCTTTTGGTTCTCCTTCTGCTATCTTCATTCCTTGATGGAGCACTATGATGCGGCTTGCTATCTCCATTATTGCACGCATGTTATGCTCGATCATGAAAATGGTTATGGCCTCCTCGTCACGTAGCTCCCTGATTAGCTTAATCATGCTCGCCGTCTCGGTGGGGTTTAGACCCGCCATCACCTCATCTAATAGTAGAAGTCTAGGCTTTGTGGATAGCGCCCTTGCCACCTCAAGCATCCTCAGCTCAAAAACCGTTAAACAGGAAGCGCAGGTCATGCTCTTCCCAGTCAGCCCGAACTTTTCCAGTATTTGATCAAGCTCTTGCCTACCTTCAGAAAAACCTTTGTCCTTGGTGCATCCAAAACAAGCAGCTGCCAAAACGTTCTCATAAACAGTCATGTTTGGAAAAGGCTTTGGTGTCTGAAATGTTCTGGCTATCCCTAATTTACAAATCTTATATGCTCCAAGACCACATATGTTTTTCCCTTCAAACTCTATCGTTCCCTTAGTCGGCCGAAAGGTACCCGAGATTACATTAAAAAGTGTGGTTTTTCCAGCGCCATTAGGACCTATTAGCCCAGCTATTTCGCCCTCGTCAACATAGAAATCCACATTGTTCAAAGCGACCAGCCCCCCGAAACGCTTTGTCACTCCAACCCCATCGGTTAGCCTCAATAAACCGCCCCTGTATAGTAAAATTCAATGCCTTCAAATACATATAAACTTTAGCGCGCACCTTCAAACGCGTTACACACTTGCCGTTAGCAGACAACCGGGTGATTCGATTAACAAGGTAGTGCTTCGCGCCTCCAAATAGTGCTGAGCAAATGTTGGCTTGAAACGTGCACATGACTTTCGAGACATTGATGCTTTTAACAGTTAAACATGACTTTCATTAAATTTGTACTTTTATGTCAACTTTAAATATAAGATGTTAAAACAGATAATTTCTTGATTGCAATGACCCATCACAAGGAACCTTGGTTTAGCGTGCACAGTAAACGGTTGGCTGCACGGAGATTTGGATACATATAGATGGGGGATGCTGGATTGTTTAAGTTTGAAAAAGAGCAAAAAGTCTTTAATATAGCTGGAGTGAACATCGGAGGACAACCAGGCGAGTATCCAACGGCTCTCATCGGAAGCATTTTCTACAGTAGGCACAAAATAGTCAGCGACAAGGTAAAAGGCGACTTCGACAAAAAGCAAGCTGAAGCCTTAATCAATAAGGTGGAGGAACTTTCTGAGAAAACAGGGAACCCATACATTCTCGACGTTGTCGGCGAAACTCCTGAAGCCCTAATTAAATACATCGAGTTTGTGGCTGATGTAACAAAATGTCCATTTCTCATCGACGGAGTAACTCCCCAGATCAGAATGCCGGCGGTGAAGCATGCCGTGGAAATAGGGCTAACAGAAAGAGCCATCTACAACTCCATAGACTTTCACGTCTCAGATGAGGAAATCAACTTTCTTAAGGATTGCCATATGCAAAATGCTGTTTTGATGGCTTTCAACCCCAAGAAGCCGTGGGCTGATGGAAGAGTAGACGTTTTGAGGGGCGGATCTGGGCAAAAAGGTCTCTTAAAGGCTGCTGAAGAAGCTGGCGTACAGAATGTTCTGGTCGATACTGCGGTCCTGGACATGCCGAGCATAGCGATATGCTCTAAAGCCATCCAACTTGTAAAAAGTGAGTTCGGGTTGCCTGCTGGCTGCGGGCCGGCTAACGCTGTGACCACATGGAAAAGGGTCAAAAAGGGCGAGTTTGGTCCCAGCGCTTATGAAGTCTGTTCTGGTGGTTCCGGGATACTGACTCAAATGATGGGCGCCGACTTCGTGATGTACGGACCCATAGAGCTTTCTGAGGCCGCGTTTATTGCGTGTGCCATGGCTGATGCCCTTGTAGCCTACGCCGCAAGAAAACTGGGGATAGTTACCAAAACGAGAAACCATCCACTCTACAAAATTTTTTAAAATTCCACTTTTTCTTTTGTAGAGTAAACGATTATTTATTGGCTTAAAATTGAGGAAGTGGAGGAAAGAGTGATAGATAAAGGCTGAGGCTTCTAGGACTATGGGCTGTTATTTGTATACGCCGTATTCCTTGGTGAAGTCAACCATAGCCTTTAGATTTTCCGGCTTTACATTATCGAAGAACGCCCCATTGGCCATTATATAACCACCATCTTTGCCGGCAGTATCGATGAGTTTCTTGGCGTAATCTTTCACCTGCTGGGGAGTGCCTATGGTCAACAAGCTGAGGGGCATGCCGCCGCCGATGCAGGCAACGTCGCCGAGTGTTTCCTTCGCTTTAGCCATATCTGTCAGGTCGAATAACCATATAACCTTACCTTTAGGTAAATCCCGGATAACTTCCAGACGCGTGTTATAGCTCCCCTCAACAAAAGAAAACGGGATACATCCCTCATCAATTAAGCCCATGAGGACCTTTCTAAAGGTAGGCCAGTAGAAGGTCTTGAACTGCTTATCGGAGAGGAAACCATCAGCACCTTTATGTAGAGGTATCATCACCATCGGATTTCCGGTCATTTTTGCCACGGATACCCCTATCTTAATCCAGATTGGTGTTATTGCTTCCATGGCTTCAAGGAGCTTATCGGGCTGCCGGTACATATCCAGCATTATCCCTTTGGTGCCTCTGAGGGTGTCGCCAATTACGTCAAAAGGTGCCTTGGTGAATGCGGGGAATGCGTGCGGATATCCTAATTCAGCCATCTCCTTATCGAAGGCACCTATAACTCCTGCCCATTTCAGGGCTTCACTCCCGGCTTCCAAAAGGGCCTTATAGGCGGATTGAACGGGGGGGAGACCATACGGTATAAAACTGAAGGCAGCTCCGTACATTTCGGTTATGCTAGTGAGATTGGGGAGTTGCTTGAAGGGCTCTAAGGCGCCAAATATGCGCGGCATGTAGACATTGCTGTAGAAATTCGATGGGTCCTGAATCAAGGCATCATATTCATCCGCCTTCATGTATTCGCCTTCAAGGCATTGGTATGTATGATTAGGGGAAACTCCATGGCCAGGCCAGGCATATAACTTGTAGTCAAGAGTATCAAAGAACCTTCCCGGGCCGGGCGCTACGCAACCACCGTGCTGATCCGCATCAAAGTCCAAGTAGAATTTTTTCCAAGCCTTGTAGCATTTGTCGTAGTCATACATGACTTCCCGAGGGGTCATTCCGGAATAAACAGCGGGAAAAAAGCTAGGAATTACAAAGAGTGGCACCCTGTCCGGTAATTTCTTTAACTGAATAGCATCTTTTATCCTAGTTACCCTTTCATTATACAACTTCTCAGCTTCGGGGCTGGCAAACTCTATACTCGGTGGCGAAAGCCACCTTTGAAACATCTCCTCCTGCCTTTCATCCGATGATAACTCTTCCCATTTCTTTTCCATTTTTACTACCTCCTGCACATTCTCCCATAAGGGTTCTTACTCAGCGCCGACCCATTTTTTAGCCAAGGATACTCCTTCCATGGCATCTTTACCATACGCATCAGCGCCGGTATACTTCCTTACATCCTCGCTGATCTGACCACCGCCAATCATGACCTTTACCTTGTCTCTCAGACCGGCATCTTTTATGGCTTGTACTGTTTGTTTCATGGCATCAAAAGCCAGCGCCAGAAACCCGCTTAAACCTACGATGGTTGCCCCAGTTTCCTTTATCTTCTCCACAAATTTTTCTGGTGGAATATCCACCCCTAAGTCGTGAACTTCGAAACCGTTGACCTCAAGCATAAAAACTACGATGTTCTTGCCTATGTCGTGGATGTCTCCGGCTACGCTACCGATTATGACCTTGCCCAAAAGTTTAGCCTCCTTTGCTTTCGCTAGCTTAGGCTTTACCTTCTCAGTCACGACCCTCAATATCTCGCCAGCGTATAGTAGGTCGGATATGAAGTATTCATTTTTTGCGAAGCGGTTGCCGACGATTTCCATACCAAGGCGGACATCTTCCAAGATTTTGAAAGGATCTTCGCCTGCATTCAGCTTTTCTTCAACAATCTTCAGCGCCTCTTCCTCTTTCAAGTCTGCTAACGCAGTAACAAGGTCGGAATTTTCCATTAAGATTCCCGGTTGACTACTATTTTCGTGTAGTTAATAAAAAGCTTACGGGAAATACAAAGTCGCTTGCTTTTCACAAAAGTTATCTAACCGTAGGGCTAAACATTGTGATGAAACATCGATGAAGAACCTCATCACGATTCTGTTTGAGCCGACGGGACGCAAAATAAACGTCAGGCCGGGAATCAGTCTACTTAAAGCGGCGCATGAGGCAGGTGTAACCATCAGATCCGAATGTGGCGGGAAGGGTGCATGTGGGAAATGCCGTGTCATAATTCCAGACAAACCCGCTGTCACCGAGATAACCGAAGACGAAAAAAAACATTTATCACTTGAGGAAATAGAACTGGGCTATAGGCTCGCCTGCCGCGCCATCCTGAAGAAAAGTACAAAAGTTATGATTCCTGAGGAAAGCAGGATTTTGGCACGTAAAATTCAGGCGAGCGGTTTAGAGATACCTGTGCAGCTAAAACCTTACGTAAAAAAACTCCAGTCAAAATTAGCCAAACCCACTTTGCTTGATGCCAGATCAGACCTTGAGAGGCTGATAGACCTCGTAAAGAATGCTCATGGATTCACTGAACTGGAAATAGGGTATGAGGCCTTAAAGGAACTGCCAGCTACTCTCCGTCAGGCAGACTGGCATGTCACCGCCGTCCTGTTAGGCGACCGCCAAATTATATCCGTGGAGGAAGGCGACACCTCCGACAAAATTTTCGGATTGGCTGTGGACATAGGCACCTCCAAGATTGTCGGCTGCCTAGTAGACTTGGCAACGGGCAGGACCTTAAGCGTGGGCTTTGTTGAAAATCCCCAAATTATCTATGGCGAAGATGTAGTTTCTAGGATAACCTTCTCAGCGAACCATGCTGATAAACTGCAAACTTTGCAAAGGCTTTTGGTGGAGGGAATAAACAGCATTTTAAGTTACACATGCGCCCAGGTAGAGGTTCATCCCCAAGATGTCTATGAAGTGACAGTTGTTGGAAACACGGCGATGCACCACTTTTTTTTGGGAATAAATCCCAAATATGTTGCAATTTCTCCGTTCACACCAGCCCTTAAGCGCTCAATAAATGTTAAGGCTAAAGAGCTGGGAATAAACATATGCCCAGAAGGCAATGTCCATGTTCTGCCGGTTATTGCAGGGTTTGTGGGCGCAGATGCCGTTGCCGATTTGCTGGCAAGCGACATTCACGGATCAGAGGAGCTTTCCTTACTCTTTGATATAGGGACAAACACCGAGGTTTTCGTAGGAAACTCGGAAGACATTTTATCATGCTCTTGTGCCTCCGGACCAGCTTTTGAAGGAGGTCACATAAAGCATGGAATGAAGGCTGTAACGGGCGCCATAGAAAGAGTGTCCATAACATCAGACTACGAAGTTGAATACACGACGATTGATAATGAGGCTCCACGGGGATTGTGTGGATCTGCGATGATCGATGTTTTGGCACAGCTGTTCAAGCTTGGCGTTATAAATGAGCGTGGGAGATTTAACACTAATATTAGAACGTCCAGGCTCAGAAGAGCCAACGATGGCCTAGAGTTTGTTCTGGTGTGGAAGGAAGAAAACGGAACAGGCGTAGACATAACAATTACCCAAAAGGACATTAACGAGCTGCAGCTTGCCAAGGCAGCAATATTCGCAGGATGCTCGATTCTGATGAACAAGAAAAAAGTTGAGCTGGAAGAGATCGATGGGCTTCTCGTTGCAGGCTCTTTTGGTAGCTATATCAACCCAGAAAATGCAAAACTGATAGGGTTGGTGCCGGATGTACCAACCGAGAAGATAAGGTTTGTTGGCAACACTGCGTTGTCCGGCGCAAAAATGTCCCTTATCTCGGAGGATGTCCGAAAAACTGCCGAGGAACTGTCGAGAAAAGTGTGCTATATCGAGCTTGCAAGCGACCCCGAATTCCACAAAGAGTTCGCAGACGCTGCCTTCATCCCGCATAAGGACATAAATCGATTTCCATCTGTTAAAAAAGCTTTGTTTTAGCCTCTCTGGCTTTTATGCACTTCCGCTATTTTCGCTGTTTTTGATCGAGATTTTAACATGTTTCTACCGGTTTTTCATGCCAAGTCCATTCTTGTGCTGAACCATCATAAATCTTTACATTTGTATATCCGAGCATTTCGCTTAGAACAAAGTACGCCGCGCTTGAGTAACCGCCCACACCACAATAGACGATTATTTCTTTTTTCTTATTATTGCCAACCGCGTTTGAAACCATTTCCTTTAGAGTGTCCATCTTTTTGTAAGTTATGTAAACCGCGTTTTCTGCACCATCTTCTTTAATGTTAAATAGCTCAGGAGCAGGCAGATTCTTAGCGGTTGGAATGTGCCCGTCCTTTGTATTCCAAGGTTCATGTACATCGCCACAGTAAACTTCAGGGTCTCTCGCATCAACAATAACTGCTTCTCCAATTCTATTTTCAACATATTCTGTTGAAACAAACATTGTCTCATCCACTTCTCCCATGTATGCTACAGGTGTTGGCGTTACCGTTCCACTTTCAGTGGAGTATCCATCGGCTACCCATTTTTCGTATCCTCCGTCTAGGATGGCAACGTTTCTAACGCCAGCATACAACAATGTAATGGCCACTCTATCGGTGCCAGCCACTCCATAAAGGGCCAACGGCGTCATGGGATTCAGCGAGCCGCTTGTGCTGCCAACAACAACCACACGGGAATCGCTGGTTATGCCGGCGTCGCCAACTAATTCAAGCAGCTCCTCTTCTGGAGGCAATTCCATCCAGGGGGTCGAAAAAGGAACGGTGAAAGGATCGTTTACATACCATTCGCCTTCGGGAACGTTTATTGCCCCTGGAATGTGGCCTGCGCTGTAAAGTTCTGGTTTTCTAACGTCAAGCACAACGAGGTTTTTATGATGGATGCTGTCTTTCAGCCAGTTGGTGGAGACTATCGAAGGAACATTTCTGGGGTGAGACTTAAATCGTGTCAACCGAGACAAAACCTTGTAAAATAATCATAAAGCCAATAGAACGATTAATTCTATTAAGACTTTCTTAACCACTGTGTTCTTGCCTCCATTCTCTGTTCACTTCACATTTCAATCATAACAATGGTAAACTACCGAAAAACCTGAAGAGAAAATGATTTTGGTGCGGTCGCCGGGATTTGAACCCGAGTACCCGGCTTGGGAAGCCGGGGTCCTGACCAGGCTAGACTACGACCGCCTTCAATCTCTTTAACTTATTTTCAATCATTTTAGGCTTAGCTTTTGGCGGCTCTTTTCAGAGCATCAGTCACGTTTTCTTTTCCCATGGCTAAGATATAGGGACCCAATCTAGGTCCCTGGGGCACCCCCAAAAGAATCAGGTAAATGGTTTTGAAGAACTTTCCCGGTTTAATGCTGTTGTTTCTCGCGATATTGAAGACGGCGCCCTGAATTTCTTCTTCATCCGCTTCTGTTTGTAAGGCTTGGATGAGCTCCTTCACTGCATTCTTTTCGGTTTCATTTAGTTCTACGGCTTTCTCCTTGATTTCTGTGAAATCGTTTGTCCAGTTAAGGGCGTAACCGATTCGGCGCTTCAGGTCATCAGTTAAGCCCTGTTTTCCGTAACCGTAACCGCGAAGCTTCTCCATGACGAAATCGGTTTCAGAGCCTTCCGGAGCCATTTTAGCTAGGAACGTGAGGAGATTGTAGGGCACATGGTCACCGGGCTTAGGCGGCTCATTGAAGAACATGCAATACTTGTAGAGTCCAGACAGTTTAGCCTGCTCTTTCTTGTCCTGAACCCTTTTCTTTCCGAAATAAATGTCCTCCAGCTCGTCAAGCTCATTCATGTATTGGGGTATATCAGTAACCGAGAGGCTTCGGGCTCCCACAAACCGCTTCAAGGTCAGCAAAAGAAGAGACTGAGGCGAGCCATACCTGAACCAAACCTGCGGAGTGAAAACGTTTCCAGCAGATTTGCTGATTTTTTTTCCGCTCTTGTCCAGGTACATCTCGTATCTGGCATGGGTTGGAGGAGACCACCCAAATATTTCTTGGCATATCCGATCGTTCACCCTCACCGAATCTGCGATGTCCTTTCCGTAGGGTTCGAAGCGGATGTCTAGGGCTTTCCATCTGGTGGCGAACTCAACCTTCCATCCAAGTTTTCCCTCTCCTTTTCGGATGTCTGCTTCACCTTTGTGTCCACAGCCCTCCAGCCACTTTCTCTTCACTTCCATTCCTTCGCAGCTGTACAGAACCTTGTTTTCGTCCGGAAGAAATGTGTGAGCCTTGGTGGTGTAGATTCTGCCGCAGTTAGCGCAGATGGGAAAGTAGGGAAGAACTTCCACAAATTTGTCCTGCCCAACCTCCTCTTGGACAATCTCTCCCACCCTCTGCGCGTTCATGAGTATCGTCTTAATCTCATCGTTGAAGAGACCTTTTTCGTAAGACTGCTTGGCGGACATGAAAGTGTATTTTATGCCGCTCTGGTCTAAAGACTCCAAAAGGAGGCTGGTCATGTGCTCCCCGAAGCTCTCATGACAACCGTAAATGTCTGGAATAGACGTCACTGGATAACCCAAATATTTGCTCAGCGACCTTGGAAGCCCAGCTGGGACCTTCCTTAAACCATCCAAGTCATCAGCGAAGGCTATGTACTCTGACTTGAATCCCTGCTCCTGAAGTGCCAATGTTACGGCGTAAGACCGAGCGCAATCAGCGAAACTGCCGATGTGAGGAAAACCGGAGGCTCCGAGACCGCTCTCCGTTCTGATCAGGTCTAGGCTTCGACCTAGTTTCTGTTCCCTTTCTATGATTTCGGCAGCGGTTTTGTCGTACCATGTTCCATGTCCAATGATCTTTTCAGGCATGACTCACGTTTCCTTTCATATCACCTACAGTAATTGGGTAGTTAAATAAAAACCTAAAGCGATTTGTCCTTCATTTTTCTTGGAACAAGCGTTTCGCTTTTTGGAATGCATATACCGTAGTGTCCCTTAATTTAAGGTTTAACAACTATTCTGAATGGTGAAAAACCATGAAAGCAAGCAAAATAGCGATTCTGGCGATCTTAGTAACTGTCATAGTGATGGCGGCTCCAGCATCAGCATACGTTATGTCGCAGAACATAGAAACCAAAGCTGAAAGAATGGTGGAGATTGCTGACGGCGCACGAGAAACGGTGATGGATTTGGTGGCTCTGGTGGAAGCTAACACTACTATAAAGCAACTGATTCTGGATGCCGACTTGGATGAGGATTTCTACGGCAATGTTTCGCTTTGCGTGAAAGATGGAACAATGGTTAACGGAACGGCAGTGACTGGCGACGGTGAAGGCTGGACATACCTGGATGCGGCTAACACATCATTATTGGCTGGCGACTACGAAGATGCCATCGATAACGCACGAGAAGCATTAGCAATATTCCGGGACGTGCTGAGGTCAATCAACGACATACTATACGATGCAGGCGTCGAAACAGGACAGATACTTGAAGCACAGGTACTCCAAGAAGCCATAGACCGCTCAATGGACAGAATAGAACAACTTCGAGCGCTGCTCGCGGACGAAGAATTGCTAGGCAACCTGACTGACGCCGAAGCCCTGCTAAACGAAGCACAGACCTTGCTTGATTCAGGCGAAATCGAGGATGCCAAGGATGCCTTGATAGAGGCAAACTCTATAATCAGCGATGTCTGCCGGCAACTGAAAGAGATCGCCCAAGACCTGAACCCCGGACGAATAGAACGTTACCTTGGTAATGCGCACCGATACAAGGAAAAATTCAGGGAAAGATTTGGGCATGCATGGGACGAAGAAATAGACGTTGACGAATTCCTTAAAGCACTCGGGTACGAGAACGAAGAAGCATTCATGGCAGAATTCCAAGGGATGATTGAAAAAGCTCAAGGAGCAGAGGACGTCAAAGAAGCAATCCAAAGCTTGAAGGAAATAGGTCAAATGATCCGAAACATGGATTCGGCTCTGACACAAGAGTTCGGGCGCCACAGAGAACAAGGACAGAGTATGCCGGGCAAAGGTAACGGTTATGGCAACATGGGCAGCGGAAATAGCCCATAAAACATCTTTTCTTTTTTGTTATTTTTTTAGTTCGACCTGATTTTCAAGCCCAATCTTTTTCACTCTGATTATCTCCAGCTTTTCCAGTCGTTTAACCAGTCTCCAAAGGCTTGTTCGCGGTATGCCGGGAAACCGTTCTCTTATCTGAGATTCGAAAGCCTTTCCTTCATTCTCCGCTAAGAAATTTATCACATCCTTTTCTTCCTTGTTCAATCGAGGATTCATCTTGAAGATTTTTTCAACGTTGGGTCCTCTTTTTCTAACAAGAAAGAATACAGCAGCAAATATTGCAGCCGCAGCAACTAACGCAGCGGCAAGATATTCGATGGGAAACATGTTTGAAGAACTGTCTCCGTTTGAAGATGTCGCTCTAACTGTGAATTCGTCGACTAGACCGTCTATTTCTATATTGTATGTTCCCGGTGTTTGCTTGATGATTTTGAATTCTGTTGTGGTTGAGGCGCCTTCTTCAAGTGTCACTGTTTTGGTTTCTTCTGTTGTTTGATTGATTAGCAGTTGAAGTTTATATGAGCCGGTTTGCCCGCCCACATTAGTGACTTTAACCGAGACTGTAACCTCTTCGCCTGCTTCGACCTCACTTGGTGTGACCTCTAGGTCGCTGATTTGGAAGTCTGCGGGTGGAATCAATGAAAATATGTAACTTATCTCCCATTGGTCAGGAAACAACGTCAACACTAGTTGGTTTCCTTCGCTCTCTATTGCGATTGGATTTCCGCTGAGGTAAACTAATGTTGATTCTTCAGGCAACTGGACAGTGATGTTATATGGGGTGTCAACAAGGAAAGTCCACACGTCAAAATCTTTTCTGGTCAAAGAGTGGGTGTCATACTGAAGCGAAACGCTTGTAGCTCCTAAAGTGAAAACGGTCAGATTATTTCCGTCTACTTCGTAGTCCAGAACAGTCTGGTTCTCGTCAAGCACAATGAAATTGTCAACTGAAGAATTCAAGAGGGGCAAAGTTACCGCCGGAACTGTTTCATTTACACTCAACGTTTGTGTGACGCGAACCAACCCATCCCTGTAGATTTGAAGATCTGTGGATTCAACTTGGAACTCGCTCTCATCCGCAGCGGTTACAGTGGCACTCAAGAGTAGGAATAAAATTGTGAAGCCAACGAGAACAGTTCGCCTAGCATCTTCCTTCATAGTTCAAATCACACTTATGTTGATGGCAGATAATTTAATAAGAATTCTGAATTGTAAGTATAGCGGGAATTTTATTAACATTCACCAGCAATTA
>Ga0315548_1000526_pt1 | contig 35283 bp, 25 predicted proteins | sample SalMarSW160110MG_2_FD_202540 | JGI IMG/M metagenome (GOLD analysis project Ga0315548, IMG submission 202540) | Salt marsh sediment microbial communities from the Plum Island Ecosystem LTER, Massachusetts, United States - Salt Marsh Sediment SW1601-110 ... | reverse complement strand
ACATAGGTTCCAACTGTTTAATTTGTTTGGCGTCCATTCCGTATCTCCTTTCAGAATAATAGGTTCTGAAAGAAGACATCGGCTAACCGCCTAAAAATCTTGAGCTAAAATGGCGTTGTAGTATTAATTGCCACCTAAATCAAGCAGCTTATGGTGCCGGCTGCGGAGGATACAAACGAATATCATCAAAGTACATCGTACCTGAACCACCAGCTAACGGGTTTTTCTTATTGCCTAATCCAAGGGCAATAGTCTTGACATCGGCAAGGTTCACACCCTGGTCTGCAAAAATCTGCAGGTCAATATTCCATTCCGTCCACGCGCCTATCTGTGCTGCATTTGGATTATCATGAGAGACCACTGCACTGCCATTGAGAGCAACATACATCGGCTCCGCAGCGTTAGCCGAAATGCCTCTGAACCAAATCGTTAATGTGCTAACACCTTTCTCTGTCCAGTCACGCGGATAAGTCAATGTCAATGTCGCCTCAGAATATCCAACACTGTTGTCGTAGGAAAGCGGCATCGACTGCCTGCCACTGTGAACGATAGTTTGCTCGGCAAAAGGAGGAGTTTCATAACCAACGATAGAGCCGTTTGTCGGGATGCCGTATCCGTCTAACCACACATTAAATATCCTGTTGCTCTCAGGGTCAGCAGGGTCAAGGTCATTGTATAGCTCAAAATCGTCAACGATTAGGAAGTTGGCTGTCGTAAAACTCCAGACAAGACCTACCCAGGGACTATTGGGATTAGCATTATCAATCCCATCAACACGCCAATAGTACGTCGCATCCCACTCAAGTTTTCCGGGGTCATAGCTCTCAGAACCAAGGTCCCTGCTGCCTTTGTATTCAGGCGAACCGGTATTGGCATTCCGCACAGCATCTTTATCTGTGCCAAAGTACACCTGGTGCGAGGCGGCACTATCCCCCGGCGACCACTTAAGAATCAGTGTCTGCCTTACATCTACAGCGCCATTACGAGGATACACACTACCGACGGCACCCGGAGTCGTAAAGCCCCAGACATCGCCTTTATATGTCTCGAAGCCGTTGAACTCATCAACGCGCCAGTAGAAAGCCTTTCCCGATTCAAGCGTGCCGGGAGTATATTTTGAAAAACCAGACGGGCCTTTGTACGTATCCGGCGTGCCGTTGTCCACATCGGCGAAGTTGTCCCCGAAGTACACATGGTGCAACATCGCACCAAAACCAACCTCCCAGCTAAGCTCCACATTCGGGTCAACAAACTCGGCACCATCAACAGGATTGGGATTCAACGCAACCTTGGGCGTAATCATAAAGCTCCAGACCTTGCCTTTGTGTATCGTAGTACCGTCGGCTTCAACATCGTCGATTCGCCAGTAATAGGTTGTCCCCGGAACAAGACCATCCGGATAAGGAAATCCCGGGAAGCCAATAGTAAAATACGTTACGGTCTGGTTGCCCTGGAACGTATCGCCGGTACCGGCATCCACATCATCATAATTCTCGCCTAAGTACACATCGTGCGAGGCCGCAAAATCTCCCGCCGTCCAGCCGAGGCTCACCCACGTATCTCGAAGCATCACACCATCAGCCGGCTCGGGGCTCAAGGAGATTAGGCTCATCCCTAATAGTTCAACTTCGGATATCTGCATACTATTCGCACTTGCCGGGTTCCGAACGCCTGTGAATAGAACTTGATAGTGATCGTATGCTACATCATTATCAAACAAAATCGGTGTTTCGTTCATTGTGAAGCGCGGCCACGCCGCCGTTTGGCTGAAATCGACGATATTGCCGCTGGCTATCAACGTATAAGGCCCGTTTATGCTCACATTAGAACCATAGAGTTCAAATCCAACCGGATCACGCTCTACCGCGTCATTCGCCGTGGTGAAAGTCAGTCCAACAACAATAGTCTGGCTGGCTGATGGTGTAACCTGGAAACCTGTGGACTGAGTAAATCCTTTGAAATGCAGATACTTCGTCGCGGTGTTATCATCGATCGCCAGCGGAGGTGATTCATTACTCGGCCAATCGTTATCGTTCGGAACACCCTGGACGGTATCCCCTGGTGCCGTAATATCAAGCCCGGCCGCCTGTGCCATTCCACCAAATAGCAGGGTGCACACCACCACAACTATAAATGAAAATTTCCTGTACATAATAATCCTCCTTCAAAAAATAAAATTAGATTGTTAATTAAAATGTAAAATATTTTCACTGTGAAGCACAAGATGTTCCACTACAGCTTCACATACCACACATAATAGCTCCTCCTTTATCAAAAACCAAGGCTTCTGCAAAATTGAAGGTTAGGCATACTTTGGAAAGAAAAAAACGTTGTTTTGTTTTTTTCTTTTCAAACAATAAGCTCTTGCAAAATAAACAGTTATAGGATTATTTAAAAAAATGAAAAAAATGATTTTCTTAAATAATATATGCCTAACCTTCAATTTTGCAAAACTCTCAAAAAAACCGCAAAAATTGCGACCGACCGTCTTGGCTCGGCCCCGCTCCGACTCGCTCGGCCTTGACGACCAAGCCGAGACAGGCTGGAAAACCAAAAATACACAAATACCTGCCCATTCGACCCTTCGGCAGAGTTTACCCTGAACTATCCGAAGCCCTGAGCGCAGCCGAAGGGGCAGCCGAATGGGCCCAAAGCAAGCTTTTTTCGCTTAGAATAGGCGCTCCATAAGCACAAACTTCACTATTGTTTTTATACCAAATAAGCCGTTTCCCCGTCAAGTAAAATCTTTTCATTTCTGCATCCTTTTTTTACACCCTCAAATAAAATCGCCAATCGCAAACCAGAGTAAATTGGAAGTCCTGAGCGAAAAAAGCTTGCCCTGCTTGCCCTCCGAAGCTTTAGCGAAGTTGGGAGCGCAACCGAATGGCTCGAAGGGTCGTCTTAACTGTCGCTTGAATAATTAGCCCCTGGACCTGTGCCGGGGGCTTTTATTTCGTGTCAAGGCCTTTGTGGACGCTGTGCAAATCTATTTTTTCTTTTTATGAGGCTTTTTTCGTCTGTTCAGCTCATCAAAGATTGAACGTTGTGATTCCTGAATAAAGAAGCCTGTTCTTTTGAAATTAATAGATTCTAAACGTAATTAATTGAACGTCCTGCCCTGCGTTTTCTGTTGAATATCTTGCGGCCGTCTTTGGTTCGTCCACGAGCTCTAAAACCCATTTTTCGATACTTTTTTATCTTACTCTTACGATGATTTTCCATCAAAAAAATTCTCCACGTATTAATTTATAAATCCATTATTCCATTAACAGGAAAGGACATTATACATAGATTCCATTCCATTTCAAGACCATCGATTCTGACAACCTTATTTGTCAAATAAAGTAGGTCACGGGTCCTGATGGTAAAATTCCTTTAGTTCGTTATACAAAACGGTGTGAATGGGCCGGCCGGTGTGGTTTCGTAGACTTTTAAGACTTCGTCGCCGCAGTGGTTTATTACTTTGACGGCGATTTTGCCGGCCTCAGGTGGGTCGAAAGCCCAGCTCCGGCGGATTTGAACCATAAACTACGAACTAACGTCGGATTGAAAAGGTATAGCCATATTTCCAGCCTTTGCCGATGGTATCTTCCTCATATCCCTTGGCAAGCATTCTCCTTTCCCATTGCCGTGCAGATGGCTCGGATGTGAATTGCTGCATTACTCTGAAGTCGCTTGGATTTCCATGTTCCTGTTTTCTTCTTGCCGGTTCATCCGTAAGACCTACATACCTCATAAATAATCATCCTTTGTCCGAATCTTTGCTGTCATTGTTTATTTTATTGGCCAGCCGGTGTGGGCGGGGATTACTTTGTTATATTATCTCATGCTCTCTTTAGTTAGGTGTCTTGGTCACAGAATACTACTCAGGATTTAAAAAATATCTTTTATCCTTCTTCATAATCATTTTATCATTTAACAAAAGCCCAAGAATAGACCATGAAAGAAAATCTTTATTACTCCCTAAATAATCTGAATGGATGTCGAGTTCTGTAGCAATTTCACAGTTACGAAGCCCTTTTAAGTGCATAGCCAAAAGATCTAATATTGCTTCTTTAAGCAACGATAAACCTTTTTGAGCTTTCTCTTCGGGTGTCATAAGTTTTTCTCCTTTCCTATTTTATTGGCCAGACTCGGGTCGCTTCTTAAATGACGTATTCTGTAATGCGTGCTGAATTCATTATTCATCTGCACCATTTGACGATTCCTCTGCATATTCTGTTGGATCAATCTTTTTTACTCTCGGAGAAAATATCTTGTAAAGGGTCTCAAGCTTTTCTGCTAACCAAAGATGCTGATTCGGCCAATCTTTTCTCTTTGTTGGATCAACATCGTGCCTTATGCTGATTCTACATTCCTTTCTGTTCGGCAGTTCTTCCCAATTGAGCGGGCTTGCAAACTCGCTCTGGATAGTCTTCTTATCTTTTTTCAGCAAAGAGAAATATACTTTGGCTGTTTCTGAACTGCCTTTGCAGATAATAGAAGCTCTAATCCATCCCTTCTGAGTATTGATTGTAGCATTCAAGTGAACTTTTGAGCTACCTAAGGCAAAATTCATCCATTGCTGGGGTCGTGGTCTATGGGGTTTGACAATACCTTTTCTTTCAATGAGAGCATTATGGAACTCTTTCCAATACTCCAGTTGTAGCTTCTTCGTTTCAGTAAGTGACTGTTTTGCGGTCTTCTTGATGGTTTTGCTCCATTCATTGGGTTTGGATATAATGTTGAATTTAGGAGCCGTCAACGAATCTGCTAATGCTAAAATTTCGGTTTTGACGTATTCTTTAAAAGTATCCACATCCGTAAAGTAGAGGTATCCTAAACGATTAACTATTTGCTCTATTTCCTCGCCTTCTCCAATTAAAAGGACTACAGGTTGGCTAAGACGCTCCTGCAGTCCATTAGGCCAAGCAAGGTCCAATATGGCAAGCAATTCGCCAGTATCGGGGTCAGTAAGCTCATAGCTTATCTCTCCAGCGGGCAAGCTTTGCCCTACAACCCATTCGTTGCACTTGTTGAGCAACTGTTCTTCTTCATCTGTTTCTACCGCACCCAGAACAGTTAAAACCTCACGCTCTGTCACCTCCGGAGCAATGATTTTGTCCGGTAATCGCCCGCTGAGTAGACTTTCTATAAATTCGTTGGCTGCTTTTGCGAGGAGCTCTCGCCTGGCAACAAGAAATCTGGGGTAATTTTCCACTTTCCACAAATTCCTATCCATAGGAATCCAGTGGGATGCTACTGCACCAGGAAGCCGTCTTTCTATTTCTTCCAAATACTTAGAAGGTCTTTTGGCTGATATATTCAGGTTTGAACCCTGAGTTATGAAGGTGAAATTTGCTATGGCATTTACCTGAGACTTCGAATAGCCGTGTTTATACAAGAGCTTTCTGGGGAAAATGTGATGTACCTGTAGATAGTTGAGTTTGCCAAGAAGGTAGTCAGAAAGAGCTATACCACTGTCCCAGTCTTTAGCCTTATGCACGCGCGTAAGCATATAGAGTAATGGGTAAAATCTGGCTCCCTTGCTCCAACCCTGAAAATCGTTCGGATAAAGTTGTAAGTCACCACGGTTTTGCCTAAGTTCTTCAATTAAGTGGTCCAATGCCCCGTTACCGTCCTTAATCAGGTTCAAATCCTTCGCCAAAGTGCTTTCAGTAGAACCGGCATAGCGGCCCCATAAAAAGGTGTGAATATACCAGTAGAGCAGCTTATCACGCTCTTCATAATCTTTTAGTTTGAAGTCCCGCTGGGCGAAGTATCGAGCCATAAGTGGGAATGATGCCCGGCTGCCAAGCACCCGGTCATGGTCCAAGCCAAGTCTGCCGGAGATGAGATTCAATAGGGTGTTAGTTGCTTTTTCTGCTTTTTTGACTCCCCCTTGGAAAGTCGAAACATCCACATTTTTAAGGGCTGTAAACAGTGCCTCTCCAGTTACTATTGAATTGATCACACGTAACAGCCATTCCAACGTGAAGCTAAACCCTTGTTTTTCCCACTTAGCTAATCTTTCATTCATTTCCTGTCGAGCATCAGGCCAGGAGGCACAAATCTTGGCGAGTGTCAAGTCTCCTTTGGAAAGTTTTGTCCCTCCACTGTTAACACGGTTAAAAATGTCAACCACAACATCCACGCTTTTATCTTCACCGGTGACCTCATCGATATGGAGGTCTATTTCTTTAATAGCCCAGATGGCATTAATTCTATTTATGTATTCTGAGATTTGGTCTTGGACCAAGCCATCTATTTTTAATAGTTTTTGCATGAACTTTCCTGGTCCAGCCTGCATTACTTCGGTCACACTAACCCAGGCCGGATCATCCTTCATCGCAATAGGTCTGTAAAACTCAAATATTTCCTTCTCGTAGTTAAAATAAAGGCCAATGAAATTTTTTTCTTTACCTTTACCTTCAAAAAACTTTGGTGGATTACCCCTTATAATGCCATAGAGAGTTGTAATCCTTTGCTGACCATCAAGAATTAGTTTTACCGAACCGAGCGAGAGTTTACCGACTCCCCGTGTATCAGCCTGTTTGGTTTTGGTAATCCAGACGAGCAAACTTCCTACGGGGTGTTTTTTGTATAAAGAATACATTAGTCCCCGTACTTGGTTGCGGTTCCATACGTACCCCCTTTGAAACTCGGGCAATGCCATATTTCCGCTGTCAATGTTATCGAGAACTGTACTTATCTTCATTTTCTGAAAACCTCCTTATTATTTTGGCCAGCCGCCGTAGGCGTTGCCGGCTTTGTTCGTTACATCCTAGCCTAATTCTTCGAAAAATAGGTCGATGAATTCTCTTCGAAGCTGTGTCTCGTTGTATTGCTGCGAGTGGAGTGCTTTGGCATTCCTATCAAAGGTTTCAATCAGTTCCACAACTCTGGAAGGTACGCTACTCATCAGGCAATCTTTCCGCCATTACTGTTTACCCAGTTAGTTTACCCTGTGTGATAGTTATGTTTATCTAACTGGGGCCACCTTTTTCCCTAAAATAACCCCACGCGATGCGAATCTCTCGAAAACTAAAATCCCTCTGATAGCAAACAGCACAATTCACCAGAACATTTTACCGACAAACCCGGACAAATAAAAGACAAATCTCGCAATCCCCCATCAAAACAAATAATCAATAATCAATCGTCAACTTGTGCCTGCGTAGAGCCTGCCCTGATCGGTGAGTGGTTATCCGTGAAATCCGTGAAATCCGTGGTTCCCACCCCGGCCAACGAAAATCAAGCAAATTCCCCCCCAAAAACCCCCAAAAATCACCCCCCAACCTTCTCCTAAACAGATCAGCCAGTCGGCTTAATCATAAGTAGGCAGCACCACGCTGCCGGGTGGACGAAGGCAGATTTCTATGATAAAGCTCGCTTTGAGAATAGAATCTGCCAAGAACACCAAGCCGACTGAATCCGTGCAAATCCGTGTAAATCCGTGGTTACCGTTCTTCGTCTTGAGTCTGTAGTCTTTTTCTCTCGTAGCCAGTGCCTTGTCTCGGACATTTTTTACGAATTGACTTGAAATTTAACCTGTTTTATGGTATAATACACACCTGTTAGCCAGAAGGCTAACATAAACCGCCAGCAGGCGCCGGTTATATAGCGGAGAACCGCACGTTTTCGTATCAGCAGATACCCGCCAAAAAGCATTATCTGTCAAGCCAGACAAGGTTTTGAACATTTACATTTGTGTAATTTGGATTTGTTTAGGATTTAGTAACCTGTCCTGAGCGTAGTCGAATGGCTTAGGATTTCGGATTTCAAAGTACCAGATAACTCCTTATGCAACAAAATTTTATCCAGCTTGTCCCCGGTGTATGCTCACTTGCTTTTCTGCCGGGGATCCTCTCTCGTTCCTCTACATCTGTCGAGAACCCTCTACAAATCAGCCCATTTTATGCAAAACAAACCCAATTTCCAGGATGCCCAAATGAACGTAAGTAACTATTTGCAAAAGGCTTATGAAAATATACATAATTGGACACTTGGTGAAAACAAACCCAATTCAAACCCAATTAGAGCCAATTTTAATGCGTATCAAGCCCAAACAAACCCAATTAAAGCTTGTCCTGAGCACAGTCGAATGGGCCAATTTCAAACCCAATCAAACCCAATCTCCTAAAGGCTAAAATGATTGTAACCTCATTTATAACAAAGGATTACAGAAAAATAGATGATTTCTCAGTCCGAATAAACAAACCCAATTTCGTTAAAGGCCCAAAATGAACGTAAACTTATATGTAACAAAGGATTATGAGAATGAAACCACCTTCCGGCCCAAAAAAAACAAACCCAATTCAAACCTTGTCCTGAGCGCAGTCGAATGGGCCAATTTCAAACGGGGCTCGATATGCAATTAAACATCTGCTGTACCCTGCATTTAGAACGAAAATATTTGGCTTTCCAAATAAAGTCACTGCCACAAAACGCCGAAAATAGGGTGAAAAATAGGCCTTAGTACACCCAAAAAGACCTAAAAAGAAACAAAAATCCGATTTATTGAGGAGTTTTGAAAATGTCCTGGAACCTATTTGAGAAAATTATCAACGTTATCAAGCCTTTCACGAAATCTGAGCGGTCATCTGAGGTACCAGATGTATCACAGCAATGGCCTGAAAATAGCTCCGATACCTCGCAGTCTTGGCCTGAAAGTAGTACTGAGCAGCCCGAGGCTTCACAAGAGCCTTCTCCGAGCTATCAAGAAACGCCCAGCTCGCCAGAAAAGAGCGATTGGCAGCAAGAGTAAGAAGCCGGAAAATCTGCTCATTACAATTCGTGGTGTTGTCAAAGTCATTGAAAAGACAGCACCACAAGGGGGCTTTTGATTATCTATTATCGGCGTTGTCTTGACTCGCTCGTATGGCCGAGAGCATAAATGCTCGTCGGTTGTGGCTGGGTCAAAAAGTGATTTCCGTTATACAACATCCAAATCCGCAATCTTGTCCCCGTATGCCCTGCCTGTGCCCGTGAAGCCTGTCCTCGACTACGATCGGGGAGCGGGTAGCGGGGATCCAAACTCCTGCCCCTCAAAACAAAAAAGCGGCGCCGTATGTCCCTATTGACGATACACGCAATAGGATGTTTCCTGTCAACTTGGCGTATTAATCCACCTTTCAATGCCAAAATTGGCACCTTTTCGGCTGATAAATCCCGCCAGACTGCTCTTATTGTCAATTTTTGCATTCCATAATTGCCTGTCAATAAGCTACTTACCGCAAACAGGTCAAAATAGCCCTCTATCTGTAAGAAAGCTGGTATATCTTTTGCACGTTTGGTATAAGTTATTCGAAAATTAACAATTGAACCTTTTGTAGGGCATACAATTTATGGAGGCAAGCAATTATGGCAGTCAAAGAATTGGCATTTGAGTCCGATGCAAGAGCCAGCCTGTTAGCTGGTGTGGAAAAACTCGCTTCAGCCGTAAAACCAACCCTGGGGCCAAGAGGCCGAAACGCCGTCATTGATAAAAGCTGGGGCGGCCCAACCGTAACCAAAGACGGGGTAACGGTTGCTGAAGAAATCGACCTTATCGACAAGAACGAGAACCTCGGGGCAAGATTAGTAAAAGAAGCTGCGAGTAAAACCTCGAAAATCGCCGGCGACGGCACAACAACCGCCACGGTGCTCACCGAGGCACTATTTAAAGAAGCATACAAAAACCTCGCTGCCGGTGCAGATGCTATGGCCCTGAACCGTGGCATGCAACAAGCGGCCAAGGTGGTCACCGATAAGCTGGCCTCGTTGTCAAAACCGATTGATATCACCAAAGCCGATGACATAATCAATATCGCCTCGGTATCAGCTAATAACGATATAGAAATCGGAAAGATTATGGCTAAAGCCTTCCAGCGGGTCGGCAAAGACGGTGTTATCACGGTTGAAGAGGGCAAAAGTTTCGAGACAACCGTTGAATTCGTCGAAGGTATGCAGTTCGACCGCGGATATCTTTCACCGCATTTTGCAACCGACACTGAGAATATGGTCTGCGAATTAGAAAAACCGTTTATCCTCGTTTACGAAGAGAAAATTAGTAATGTAGCCAAGCTTATACCGCTGCTTGAGAAGGCTGCAAACGCCAAGAAGCCATTGCTGATAATCGCAGAAGATGTCGAGAGCGAGGCATTAGCAACACTGGTGGTCAATAAGCTCAAAGGCGTGCTGCAGGTTGCAGCCGTTAAAGCGCCCGGCTACGGCGACCGCAGAAAAGCAATGCTGCAGGACATAGCGGTACTGACAGGTGCAGAGCCTATTTTCAAAGACTTAGGCATCGAGATGAAAAACATCAGTGTAAAGCAGCTCGGACAGGCCAAAAAGGTAACCATCGATAACGATAATACAATCATTATTGAAGGTGCAGGCAGCCAGCAAGGTATCAACGGCAGAATCAAGCAGATAAAAGACGAAATAGAAATTACAACCAGTGACTACGACCGCGAGAAGCTCCAGGAAAGATTAGCTAAACTTACCGGCGGTGTGGCTCAAATCAACGTCGGTGCTGCAAGCGAAACGGAAATGAAAGAAAGAAAGGCCCGAATCGAAGACGCCCTGCACGCCACCAGAGCAGCTATCGAAGAAGGTATCGTGCCTGGTGGCGGTGTAGCTCTAATCCGCTGTATCGATGCGGTAAAGAAATTGAAGCTTACAGGCGATGAGCAAACCGGCGCAGATATTCTTGCAAAGGCGCTTTCAATGCCGTGTTACTACATCGCTTACAATGCCGGAACAACCCCAAATCTCGTGGTCAACAAGGTATCGGAAGGCAAAGGCGGCTTCGGCTATAACGCCAACACGGACAAATATGAAGACCTTCTTAAAACCGGCATACTTGACCCGGCAAAGGTTGCACGAATTGCCCTGCAAAACGCTGTGAGTATAGCCGGCCTGCTGCTGACGACAGATTGCCTTGTAACCGAAAAGCCCAAGGAAAAAGAAGAAATGCCTCCTGGCGGACCCGGCGGCCCGGGAATGGGCGGTTATGGCGGTGGGATGGATATGATGTAAGCAAGCGAGAGTCGCGTGACAATCTCAAACAAGTTTGAGAGTGCTACTATGCGTTGTTTAAATAACACGAAGTTCCATAGAATAATGAGGCAAATTATGCATAACAAAACAAGCCGGCTTCGTAGCTACGATAGCTCCTGCAGAGATAGAATAAACGCAGTGATAATAATCATAGCGCTGTGCATATTCACGATTGCAGGCTGCCAACAACAAGAAACTAATCTACTCGGGGAAAAACGCCCGTTGAGCAAGGATGAACGAATGAAGTGGTGGCGGGACGCGAGATTCGGTATGTTCATTCACTGGGGCCTTTACGCTGTACCGGCAGGCCAGTGGAAAGGTAAGAAGATTGACGGTATCGGCGAATGGATTATGGAAAGAGCAGACATACCTGTCTCGGAGTATGAACCGCTTACTAAACAATTTAATCCGGTTAAATTCAACGCTGATGAGTTTGTGCGAATCGCCAGGAACGCAGGTATGAAGTATATAGTCATCACCAGCAAGCATCACGACGGTTTTTGTCTGTGGGATTCAAAGGTAACGGACTACGACATCATTGATGCTACACCGTTCAAGCGTGATATACTCAAAGAGTTGTCTAAGGCGTGCAAGAAACAGGGCATTAAGCTTTGCTTCTACCACTCGATAATGGACTGGCATCACCCGGATGCACAAAGGCCTTTCTACCCCAACTATAACGACACAAAGCAATCGAATCCCAACTTTGCCCGATATGTCGATAACTATCTGAAACCACAGGTCAAAGAGCTAATCACAAATTACGGCCCTCTTGGCGTGTTGTGGTTCGACGGTGAGTGGATAAAGGACTGGACCGAGCCGATGGGCAAAGACATGTTTAATTACGCCTTAGCCCTTCAGCCGAACATCATTATAAACAATCGTGTCGGCAAAGGACGCAAAGGAATGGAGGGCTTGAGCAAGAACGACCAGGAGTATGCCGGGGACTTCGGGACCCCCGAACAGCAGATTCCAGCGACAGGTCTGTCGGGCGTTGACTGGGAATCCTGTATGACGATGAACGATACCTGGGGTTATAAATCCTATGACCACAACTGGAAATCGACCGAGGACCTGTTACACAAACTCGCAGACATCGCCAGCAAAGGCGGCAACTTCCTGCTGAACGTGGGGCCTACCGCTGAAGGCCTTATTCCAGGACCAAGTGTTGAACGCCTGAAAGCCATGGGTGAGTGGATGAAGGTAAACAGCGAAAGCATTTACGGCACGACTGCCAGTCCGCTCGGCAAGGTACCCTGGGGCCGATGTACTGCAAAGCCCGGCAAGCTGTATCTGCATGTATTCGACTGGCCAACAAACGGCGAACTGGAAGTTGCAGGGCTTAAAAACGAGGTCAAAAAAGCATATCTTTTGGCTGATAAGAAACGCGCTAAACTATCAGTTAGGCGTGAAGATGAGGATAAGGTCATTGTAAGCGTGCCAAGTGAAGCACCGGACCCGATTAATACGGTTGTGGTGGTTGAATTAGAGAATTAGGGTATCGGGGTATCAGGAAATCAGGGTGTAGGAGACCAGGATTTCTGGTTATCAGGATTGTGGTGAATTAGAAGGCAGCATGGGCTGAAGCCCATCATATATAAAATTTGAAATTAAAGACAAATTAAGAAATAAAAAAGTGGAACCAAAATAGATAAGGAGTGAGTTATGAAACTTAAACCCCTGGATGACAGAATTGTAATCAAACAATCAGAAGCCGAAGAGAAAACATCCGGCGGAATCATTCTACCGGACACCGCAAAAGAAAAACCGCAGATAGGCAAAGTGGTAGCTACCGGCCCGGGCAAACTGCTCGATAACGGCAAACGAAGCAAAATGTCCGTAAAGAAAAAAGATGAAGTTATCTACGCAAAATACATTGGAAGTGACGTCGAAATCGATGGTGAAAAATACGTAATTCTGCGAGAAAGTGACATTCTCGGAATTGTTGAAAAATAAAACAGTAGTTTATAGTTCGCAGCTCACAGGGCTGAGCTAAAAACTGATAAGAAGAAAATTAAAAGAGGTAGTGAAAAATGGCAAAACAATTAATGTTTGACAATACAGCACGAGCGCAGCTCAAAGAGGGTCTGTCGCAATTAGCAGAAGCGGTAAAGGTCACTCTCGGACCGACCGGCAAGAACGTTATCCTGCATAAAAGCTGGGGCTCTCCGAAGGTAACAAAGGACGGCGTCTCGGTCAGCAAGGAAATCGAGCTGCCGGAACCATTCAAAAATATGGGCGCAAAGATGGTCAATGAGGTTGCCAGCAAAACTTCCGACATTGTCGGTGACGGAACTACAACCTCAACTGTATTAGCAGAAGCGATCTACACCCAAGGGCTAAAACACGTAACGGTCGGTGCGAATCCGATGGCCATTCAGCGGGGAATCAGCAAAGCAGCAGAAGCCGTTACCAAATTCATCGAATCGGTGAGCGTGCCTGTAAAAGGCCACAGTGACATTGCAAAGGTCGCGACCATCAGTGCAAACAACAACCCATCGGTCGGTGATATCTTAGCCGATGCAATCGATAAGGTCGGAAGTGACGGTGTTATCGAGGTCGAAGAAGGCAAAGGAATGGAAAACGAGCTGAACGTAGTTGAAGGCATGCAGTTCGATAAGGGTTATATTTCGCCGTATTTTATGACCAACGCCGATACCCTTGAAGCTGTCCTCGAAGACGCCTATATTCTGCTGCACGAAAAGAAGATATCCAACGTTCGCGAGCTTATCCCTCTGCTTGAAAAGATTGCTCAAGTGGGCAGGCCGCTGCTGATTATTGCAGAAGATGTTGAAGGTGAGGCATTAGCCGCACTGGTTATTAATCGACTGCAAGGTATTTTGAAGACCTGCGCGGTGAAAGCACCCGGCTTCGGTGACCGCAGAAAAGCGATGTTGGCCGATATATGTATCTCGACCGGCGGGCAGGTGATTACCGAAGATTTGGGTATCAAGCTCGAAAGCATCGAGCTTTCGCAATTGGGCCAGGCCAAAAAAATCGTCGTGGATAAAGAAACGACGACAATAATCGAAGGCGCCGGCAAAAAGAAAGACATTACCGCCCGCTGCGAGCAAATCCGCAATCAAATTGAAAAAACGACGAGTGACTATGACCGCGAAAAATTACAGGAACGCTTAGCCAAGCTGACCGGTGGAGTAGCCGTTATCAAAGCGGGCGCCGCAACCGAAACGGAAATGAAAGAGCGCAAAGACCTGCTGGAAGATGCGCTGCACGCCACAAGAGCAGCGGCCGGGGAAGGCGTCGTCGCAGGCGGCGGTATTGTGTTCCTGAGGGCAATCAGCGAGGTACAAAAAGCAAGAGCAAAGGCCAAAGGCGATGAAAAAATCGGCTTTGATATTGTAATCAATGCGCTTAAAGCACCAACAACTCAAATTGTTGAAAACTCCGGTGAAAAAGGCGATGTGGTCGTTGCTAAGCTTCTCGAAAAAGGCAAGAACATCGGCTATGACGCAAATACAGGACAGTTCGTCGATATGTTTAAGGCGGGAATCATCGACCCTGCAAAGGTTGCCAGAACCGCATTAGAAATGGCTGCTTCAGTAGCCGGACTGATGCTGACTACCAATGTCCTGGTAACAGAATTAAAAGATAAAGACAAAGACGAAGAGCCAATAGCGGGGTCGGTAAGATAGAAAATAAATTCGAAATCCTAAGCACGAAATCCGAAACAAATTCAAAATTCTAATGTTCAAATTTTCAAAACTTAATTGTTTTGGTCATTTGAATTTCGGTCATTAGATATTGTTTCGGATTTCCACAAGGTATTATGGCCAAACGGGATTATTATGAAGTTTTAGGCGTGGGCAAGAACGCCTCTGCCGACGATATTAAACGCTCATATCGGCGTATGGCGATGAAGTATCATCCGGACAAGAATCCGGGCGATAAAAAGGCCGAGGCCAACTTCAAAGAATGCGCCGAGGCCTACGAGGTCCTGAGCGACGCTGAGAAGCGGCGGCGTTATGACCAGTTCGGACACGAAGGCCTCCGTGGAGCCGGCATGCACGACTTCTCCCGAATGAACGTCGAAGACATCTTCAGTATGTTCGGCTTCGAGGATTTCTTCAGCGGTATCTTCGGGGGCCACCGAAGGTCAAGCCGACGTGCAGGGCCTACCCGCGGCTACGATTTGGAAACTGCCGTGGAACTGACGCTCAATGACATCGCCAAAGGCGCTGAGAAGACCATCGAATTTACCCGCCAGGATATATGCAGCGAATGCAGTGGCAGCGGCTGCGCCAAAGGAAGCAAGCCGGGGCGGTGTCCAATCTGCGGCGGAAGTGGTCAGGTTGCAAGAGGCGGTGGGTTCTTCCAGATGGTCTCTACCTGCCGGCAATGCGGCGGCAGCGGACAGGTCATTACCAACCCCTGCAGGAAATGCAAAGGCAGCGGCAGAGTGCCAAAGAAGAGAGTCGTCGAAATCAAAATCCCAGCCGGCGTTCACGAAGGCCAGGGGATAAGAGTCACCGGCGAAGGTGAACCAGGCCGAGGCGGTGGGCCAAAAGGCGACCTTTATTGTTACGTCAGAATAAAGCCACACGAATTTCTGCAGCGCGACGGAAATAACTTGATTGCGGTTGTGCCCATAAGCTTTACACAGGCTGCTTTAGGAACAACTGTTGACGTGCCAAGTTTGAACGGCACACAAGGATTGAAAATCCCACCGGGAACACAGTACGGAAGCATCTTTAGAATAAAAGGCCAGGGCCTGCCGAATATAAGAACACGGAGAACCGGCGACCAGCTCGTGCAAATTACTATCGAAACACCGGTGAAACTAAACGCAAAACAAGAAGAGCTGCTGAGAGAATTCGCTAAAAGCGAAAATAAAAGTGTTTCCCCGCAATCCAAACGCTTTTTTGAAAAACTGAAAAAACATTTTGGTAACCACTGATGAAACATAAAAGAAAAGAAAAACCAAAAACCGAAGATTCGCAGAAGGAAAACAAGAACGAGCTGCAAGAGCTTCGCGAGATTTTAGAAAGTCTGCAAAAAGAAAAAGATGAGCTTTTCGGCAAGCTGCAGCGAGTCAGTGCCGACTATGCGAATTTCCAGAAACGAGTCCCTAAACAAATAGCCGATACGATTTGCTACGAAAAAGAAAGGATAATAAAAACACTACTGCCGGCTCTGGATAATTTTGAACATACACTGCAAAATGCAGACTCGGCGGAAAATTCGGACGTATTCGTCAAAGGTATTCAGATTATATACGACCAGATGCTCGACATCTTAAAATCGCACGGCGTAGAGCAGATAAAGGCACCGGGTGAAAATTTCGACCCTGCTCTGCACGAAGCAATGATGCAAAAGACCGAGCCTGAAAAAGAAGATAATATTGTTCTGGAAGAGTTTCAAAAGGGATACAAACTTAACGGCCGAGTTATTCGGCCAAGTAAAGTAATTGTTAATAAGCTGACAGCAGAACAACCGGCTCAGCAGCAAGAAACAAAACTCCAAGAGCAAACAACTAACGAGGCCGAAACAGCCGACGAATACGAAACGAAAGATATGGAGTGATTGCGATGCCTACTTATGACTATATGTGTGAAAGCTGTGAATACGAGTTTGAGCAGTTCCAGAGTATAACGGCTAAACCTCTGCGCAAGTGCCCGAAATGTGGAAAAAGAGAATTGAAAAGGCTTATCGGTGCCGGAGCGGGAGTAATCTTCAAAGGCTCCGGATTCTATCAGACCGATTACAGAAGCGAAGGCTATAAAAAAGCCCAGGAAAGCGAGAAAAAGACCATCGACAAGGACACCGGAAAAAAAGATGCCGTAACCAAGACCACCGAAACTAAAACCAAAGATTCAAAACCCGGCGAAAAAACTAAATCCACCACAAAAGACAAAAAGAAATCAGCGTAAAGTTGTCATCGCCTACCCGTCTTTGTCCACGAAAGTAGTACTCTGTCGCACATGAAATGATAAGCCGTCATTCACAAAACGCTTGTCTACCTCATGGCAGAAGCGTTTGTACTCGTCAATTGCCTTACCCCCGAGCCAACCATCGACATGAAGGAGCTTGTCATTAAGCTCAAGGCCAAGATATCCCTTTTCCTACTTTTTTACTTTTCCTGGCTTTTCTCTATTCTCTCAGACATCTCGGCAGTCTGCCTAGCCCCAGGCCGGCCTTCAAACGTGATTTGACAGAACAAGGCAGCGCGTGACATTGAGGAGACCCTACAAGGTGAGCTTATCAAATTTCTGGCCCAGTTAGCGCCGGTGGCCCCAAGGAACTGCTGATATCACAGTCTGCAATATCGGCCAGAAGAGAGCACGATAAGGAGTGTAAGACTCGTGAGGAAAAGAGGGGGAGTATCAATGCCTGAGCATCAAGTTACGGGGCCCTTAATGCCGATAAAATAAAAAAGGAGAGCCATCCGTTGGCTCTCCTTCCTCGGTATCGTTGAGGATAAGAAGGTGTACGGCGGAACTTCGTGAAAAGCACCGAACCACCCTACGATACTGGTTTTTCTCTTCGCCTCAAGTGATTTGTTGACGACCATCAGCTTTTAGAGGTTGAAGATTGGCGGTCAGCAAATTATGATCAAAAGACAAGTAGTCGCTTCAGGCACAATGTTCACGCAATCATTAAGAGTAAGTCGGTAATTGCGAGCGAAACGGCAATGATACCATCGCTATTCACCGACCATGGGCCACCATCAATGGCAAATACTTTTTCGCCTGCTTCTTCAATACGTACACAGATCCCTGCCAGTTGGGATCCACTTGCCTGTCATCTTGCTCATGGTTGGGCGGATTGTCTGTGACCGGGCGATTTTTTTTGAGCCTTCTTTTTGATTCGCGAATTCTGTAGCTGGGACCATTGGATTCCATGATGTGAACCCGACGTGTGAGGCGCTTAAAATTGAAAGTTGATGGGGGGCTGTGAGATTATTTGAGATAGTGTAAGTAGATTTCGGTAGCAATGAAAAAAGGGCTAAAAGTCCCGATTAGGTCGGGGCTCACAGCCCTTCATAGTCGTGTTCCCAGATAGCTCATATTGTTCTACGGCTTCTCAGCCAGCCGACAAGGCCTACGCCAATACTGCCTAACAGAATTGCCCCGGGTGCGGGGATGGGAGTAAAATCAACATCAAGATAGGGCCTGTAAAAAGTGCCTGTTGGTGGTAAGGTCCACCAAGGCTCGGTAGCAGTTGCGTTATCGCTCGAAACAAACCGCTGGTAGAAGCCTGTACCATGATTGAAGATAGCTACCCCATAATTAGTCGCTGAGCCGTCTATCCACTGTTGAACTAAATTAGTTACGTCCCATTCATACCAACCGTCAGCAGTACCGCTAACGGTAACGGAAGATTCGACGGTCGAGTTATACGAAGGCTGAGTGGAATACGTTACGTTTTCCGCCCATGATGAAGTAATCTGATAAGCATCAAGGGTTACAGGATTGCCGGAAGGATCAGCTTCGTAACGGTATAATCCTATCTTTGCTGAGTTTATTGTTGCGGCAGACGATAGTGCAGACAAGTCGGTGAACTCAATAAGGATACGTTGGTTCCAGGTAGAAGTATCATTTGCCCGCAATTCGCCCCAATCCCCGTGAGAGAAGTCCTCTGTGTTCCAGATAAAGGTGTCTTTAACGTTGGTAGGCCCCGGTTGTATAAAGGTTGTATTGGACCGTGCTATGTTACTGGCTGTTAGAATTAGGCCTGCCGTCACATAAAAGGTAATTAACTTTTTCATAATATGCGCCCCCCCTTTAATTCTTTTTTTGGCATGGTTCAGAACAGGGTAACACTTCTTTGAACCCGGCGAAGTGCCGTATTTCCCGTAACTCCTGCTCTAACAAATTGTTATGAGTATTTCTGGTCATTGAACTACCTTGAAAAGTGTTACCCTTGAGCATATGAGATTGAACCATTTTTTTAACTTGCCTTAATTCTTGTTATCTTTCTCTTTTATAATCATCTTAATAACCGGCCTTCAAGGCCAGGACAACTGCTGCTTGGCAATACTTCCTTGGGTACGACAATATCACTCCCCCTTTTCCTTATGGATTGCCTCACTCTCGAACAAGTAAAATGAAGCACCTTTATACTAATAACCTGAAGGTAAGTCCCCCTCCCATGAGGAACATCCTTATGATTTATTATTGTATCAAATTCCGAGCCGAATGTCCAGAAAAAAATGGGAAAAACAGAAGGTTTTGTAAAAGAATTTGCATTTTTGAAATTATGGTCTTTGTATGGATATATCGCCTTTGATCGCCGGGACAATCATAAGAACTACGGAATTTTCGTCCAGACGAAACAAGTAGTTGAAATACCACTTTTTTGGATTAGAGCTAAGGTTTTATCGGCTAAGATTTATTACGCTTCAGGCGATACCCGTTAGTGGCAGACAAGCAAGAAAAAAGGGCAATCCACACGCCAGGATAGTCCGAGAACTAATGAGAACCGTTCCAGTCAGATTATATTCTTTTGGGTCGATTTGTTAGTCCAGAATACCCCTCAAGACAAGTCCGCCGTATATCATGTAGTGTGTATGGGCCGATGCCTGTTTGCTTTTCGATATGACCTAATGTGTTGCAATAGATATAATGCTGAACCGCCACGTACGTCAGCAGTTGATTTCCATACTGGCACTTGGCAAGGACGCCCGGTGGCCTGGCACTGGTAACTTTTTTGCATTTGGGACAACGCTTGCGTTCCAGATGGTATACAATCTTGTTCATTTTGTTATTCCTCACAAAGTGCTATCTTCTTTGCTGTAAACCACCCGCAGCTATAAAATTTTTTTCTTGATTACTTTGGCCGAATTCGCTAAGATACAGCGGTTGAATTTTTTTTTGTTAATTAAGCGAATATTAGCTAAGACGTTTAGAGTACCTCTCCAAACACTAAAGAAGTGAGGGACAAAAAGCATTTATTTATGGAGCAATGGACGTGATAGAGGATGAGCAGAAAACTAAAACGGAATTACCCAAGCAGTCGAGCGTATTTCCCGGTCGTGCTGCGCAATTTGGGCAGGCCAAGGACGCACTGCGGGAATCGGAGGAAAAGTGGCGTTTCCTGCTCAAAAACACCGCTGACGTTGTTTTGAATCTGGATCGCGACGGCACAATCCTGTTTATCAACAACACCGTACCCGGTTACACTATCGAAGATACCGTTGGCAAAACCGTCTATGACTTCATACCACCAGAAGAACACAAGAAGACAAGAAAGGCGATCGAAAAGGTATTCCAAACAGGTGAAGCAGTCAGCTTCGAGACCAGTGTAATCGGGCCGGACGGGAACCTGTTGTGGTATTCCACTCGCCTTGGCCCACTCAAGAACGGCGATAAAATAGTTGGCGTGGCACAAATATCCACCAACATCGCCGAGCGTAAAAAGGCAGACAAGACGATGCGGGAGTTGGAAATTCGGTGCTGCACACTCTTCGAGAGCATACCTGTAGCCATCAGTCTGACCAACAAAGAGGGCCAGATTTTGGATTGGAATGACGCCGTGCTTCAGTTGACTGGCTACTCTGATGCGGAGATACGACAAGTCAAACTGAAGAACTTTTATAAGAACCCTGAAGAGCGTGCATCGCTTTTGAAACAGTTGCAAACAGACGGTTTAGTCCGCGATCTTGAGGTACAATTGACGCGCAAAGATGGCAGAAGCTACTGGGCCAGCCTGACCGTAGTGCCATTTGCCTTTAGCGGGAAGGATGTGTTACTAACGGTTGCCCAGGACATCACCGAGCGCAAAACGGCGGAAGAGCAGTTACGGCAGAGCGAAGAAAAATACCGGCTAATTTTTGAGGGAACGGGCACTGCCAATATCCTTATGAGCGTCGATGGTGTTTACTTGATGATAAATGAGAAGGGTGCTGAATACCTCCGAGGCAAGCCAGAGCAGTTTATCGGAAAATCAGTTTATGACCTTTTCCCAAAGTATGCCGCCGATGAATATATGAGAAGATTCAGGCATGTAGCTGAATCCGGACAAACAAAGGTATACGAAGACCTTGTCGAATTTCCAAAGGGTAATATCTGGTTTCTTACAAATATGTGGCCGGTCAAAGACCTTGATGGTAATATTACAGCCATCCAATTGATTTCCCACGATATTACTGAGCGTAAGAAAGGTGAGGAGGAAATAAGCAAACTAAGCACAGCAGTTGAGCAGTCGATTGACGGTATAGCAATAGGTGACTTGGAACCAAAACTCATATACGTAAACGATGCGTTTGCCCGGATACATGGTTATGCACCTGAAGATATGGTTGGAATGCCGATTACAAACTTACATAATAAAGAGCAGATGGATGAGCATAAGAAGGCTCTAAACCAGCTAAGAACACAGGATTCCTGGGAAGGTGAAATAGGGCATATCAGAAAAGATGGAACAGCTTTTCCCGTATATGTGTCTATTACTTTATTGAAAAATAACGAGGGAAGGCCCACAGGAACTGTGGCAGTTTTACGCGACATTACCGGGACCAAACTAAGAGAAGAGGAATTCAATATATACAGCGAGAAAATGGCTCGAGCTGAAGAGCTCGCCTCGCTGGGAACCTTAAGCGCTACTGCGGCTCATGAACTAACACAGCCTTTAACGGTTATTCGTCTGTCAATTGAAAATGCACTGACACAGCTGGAAGCAACATCTTCTCCAGAGACTGTCACAAGAAGGCTTAAGGACAGTCTAACCGAAGTCTCGAATATCACTTCAATTGTTGAGAGGTTTCGTAATTACGCAAGAAGGTCCTCAGAGGAGATTGTTAAAGAGGTAGAATTAGGGGCCGTTGCTGAGAAAATTGTGAAGTTATTGAACGAAAGTGCTCGGCGTGTTAAGATTGCTTTGTGCCTCAATGATGTGGACAAACTGCCACCTGTATATTCGAATGAAAAAGACATGGAGCAGCTATTTTTTGCACTTGTAGATAATGCCATACAGGCAGCCGACGGCAAGAAGAGTCGAGAGCTTATCATAAGCGGTGCCGTAAAAAATGAGCACATTGAGTTGTGGTTCTCTGACAACTGCGGCGGGATCGCCCCGGATAATATCGATAAGATTTTTGAGCCGTTTTTCACTACAAAACCGAAAGGGCAGGGGACAGGTCTGGGACTTTGCATCGTGCAGAGCATCGTATCTCGAGCCGGCGGAGAAATTCAGGTCGAAAGCAAGTTTGGTGAAGGTTCAACTTTTTTTGTCACGCTGCCTATCAAAGAAAGTACATAGTCGTGACTGAGTAGCAATGCAAAATAACGCGAAACAACATATCTTCTTTGTTGATGATGAGCCGAAGGTACGCGAGGTGGTTGGCGAGACTCTTGAGGAGCTCGGCTTAAAGATTAGCTGTTTTGCCCGTGCGGCTGATTGCCTCGAACAGTTGGGTTTACAAAGGTGCGATTTACTTATCACTGATGTGAAAATGCCTGAGATGGATGGTATGAAATTGTTGACAAAGGCCAGACGCCTCGCTCCGTGGTTGCCTATTCTGGTTATAACAGGCTACGGCGATATACCAATGGCTGTCACGGCAATCAAGGCAGGTGCTGTGGATTTTATCGAGAAACCTCTCGACAAGAAAAGTTTTCTGTGGAAAGTCAAATTGATACTGCAACAGAACACTTTCGATGATTCTTATAGAGGCAAGCCTTTGACCGAGAGCGAAATGAAGGTATTGAAACTGATCATCAGCGGCAAGAGCAATAAGGAAATAGCTAATTTACTGCACCGTTCCGTAAGGACCATTGAAGTGCATCGGGGTCACTTTATGCACAAGCTTGATGTCGATAACGTAGTTGACCTGGTCAAACGAGCTGCCATGATGGGGCTGGTTGAGCTGCCGACAAAACAAGAACAGGGCAATGCCAACCAAGATGCTGAAAAACACTAATAAGTAGTCATTCACACCTAATAATGTACTGCATATTCTTTCAAACAAACAAGATGCCTAATTTCCACAGTTGCCAAGTTTTGGTTCATTTCGAAGGAAATGGGCTTACTCATTTATGCAGTTCATTTCTGTTTTTACATCTGACTCTCAGACGTTTCGTGGGAAGATATGGCACATTTCAACGTTAAAAAGTACGAAAATTTGTAAAAAATACGTAGTTTCCACAGTAGCATTGTAAGAGTATAATTGGTATATTAGTAAAATTACGTATTCCACCTTCAGGATGAAGTGATGGTATGTGGTGGGGTGAGCATCCCTCTATAAGAGGTTTTTTTCCACCAAAAAGCACGGACGCACCAATTATCGTTTGAAAAAGGGCACTTTGTGTGTTCTGGGGCTAAAGATGCGCTAAATTTGTGTGGATACATTGTAGATGTGCGAACGGCTAAGGCGGAGGCATTGAGCGAAAACAGCAATTTGTTTGTAAAGATGTGTAAATGAGTTAAGACAACCTGTGATTGAAAAGTATGTCTGTAGGCACGCATAAGTTGTTGCTTTGTAGGGGATTATGTAATTTTTCTACTGCAACTCACAGGGACGGAGTGTGCGCCACTTCTGTTGTCGACGAGAGGATTGTGAGGATGCTTGGGATGTCTGAACAATCCTATGCATATTAGATCCTCGAAAGTGTCACTAACTATAGGAGAATGCAAAAGAGCATAAATAGCTGACCTATGAGAAAACCGACATTCGAGGATATAATGTCTGTATTGATAGTAACTATTGCCATTGGAGGCTTAGCGTGGCACTAGCTCCCACGATACTACAGCCTATTGGCTTCCCTTAAGTCCGGCGGTTCAAAATCCAAGCCGTCAAGAGAAAAAAGGATTGATTAGCAAGTGAAAACCTATTTGACAGTATATTTCGGGACAGTGCTGGTGGCGATGTTTCTCATGCCGATTGTTTCACGACTGGCTAAGAGGTATCGTTTGGTCGATAGTCCCGGCCCGCGCAAGGTGCACAGAACCCCCATCCCGCGTATAGGCGGAATTGTTTTTGTGTTATCGACACTTGCGCTGGTGCTACCCGTGTTTTTCTTAAATAACAACATCGGTCAGTCTTTCCGTGAGTCGCGGACGGAATTCATCGTGCTCCTGGTAGGGGCTGGTTTCATATTTATGGTAGGCCTGTTTGATGATCTATTCTCCGTACGAGGCTACATCAAACTTTTATGCCTTATCGCAGCTTCACTGGCGGTTTGTGCTTCGGGAGCAACAATGCGTTCCATTTCCGTGGGGACGTGGTTTGTGCTTGAGACTGGTTGGGCGGCATGGCCACTTACGGTATTTTGGATAGTGACGATTACGGTGTGTTTGAGTGTAATTGACGGACTGGACGGTCTCGCTGCTGGGATAGCAGCCATTGTGTGCGGTTCAATTGTACTTCTTGCTCTTTGGGTCGATCAGGTAGCCATGGCGGTGTTGATGCTGGCGCTGCTGGGTAGTGTGACAGGCTTTCTGTTCTTTAACTTCTATCCAGCCAAAATTTTTATGGGCGACTGCGGCTCCATGTTTCTTGGCTTTTTGATTGGAGCCAGTAGCATAATATGCCAGACAAAGACTTCTACATTAGTAGGGCTGGCGATTCCATTTCTAGTAATGGGTGTGCCGATTCTCGATACAGGCTTTGTCGTTATTGGCCGCCGCTTTCTTGAGCGGCGTTCGATGTTCTCTTCCGATCGAAACCACTTGCATCACCGTCTGTTGGCTCTTGGCTTGAATCACCGCACCGTAGTGATAGTTATTTATGCAGTGACAGCCATAGGAGCCAGTATTGGAGTGTTTATGTTAACCACGGAAGGCCGGTGGTCGATAGGACTGCTGGTGGGTGGGCTACTATTGTTGTTTTCAATATTCGCATGCCTGCACGGCAGGCGTTATCGCGGAATACTAATGGCCCTAAAACGTAACTGGGCCATCGCACGTGAATCAAGGGAGGAGAAGCGTACTTTTGAAAGTGCTCAATTGAGGATGCGTGAGTCCAGGTCTTTCCGTGCATGGTGGGAGGCGGTGTGCGTCATGGCCAAAAAGATGCATTTTCAAAGTATCGGTTTGTGGAAACGCTGCAACGGCCATTACGTAAATACCTGTGCATGGAATACGCTGGAGGACGTATTCACAACTGATAAAACAATGAAGCTTATCTTGCCGCTTAATGGAAATGGGACAGCGGAATGGGAGATAAGGGCACGTATTTGGGCAGATAGCTATCTGGAACTAAGTGGCCGACAAGCTATGCTGCTGGGACGGCTGATGGACGAGTTCCCGCCGCCGGAGCAGGAGGAAGAAGCTGAAATATTGGACCAACGTGCCGACACGACACGACGATCCACGATTGAAGAAGAAGCAGGACCCTTAACAAATACACAGACTTTGAAGATGCCGGCACATATTCCCACACCACTTAACATAATGGGAATCCCAGTGGTACCCTTTGAATCGTATGATCGAGCCTTGGAATGCGTTGAAGAGATAATTGAGTCGGACCAGAAGTCGTTCTGGGTTGCGATCAATCCCATCAAGATTTATGGCGCCTGGCACAAACCTGAATTGCTGAATCTTCTGCGACAAATAGATGTAGGTATTTGTGACGGCGTGGGTGTCTCGATTGCTTCCATGATACTTCATGGACGAAGTGTCAAGAGGTGTACCGGATGTGATCTGTTTTTCAAACTTCTTTCTCTGGCGTCCCGGAAAAAGTGGGGTGTGTATCTGTTGGGGGCCTCCGCCGAATCCAACGCTGCCGCACGCTCGGAACTGCAGAAGATGTATCCCGAACTGAGGATTGTCGGTTGGCAGGATGGTTATTTTAAGAATTCACGGACTGTTATCGAACAAATAAATTCCAGCGGAGCGGACTTGCTGTTCGTGGCGATGGGATCCCCAAAGCAGGAACACTGGATCTGGCACCACCGGCAATCTATCGACACAAATTTTTGCATGGGTGTAGGGGGCAGTTTCGACATCGTGTCCGGTCGTCTTAGAAGGGCTCCGAAGGTTTTCCGCATGGCTGGCACCGAGTTTCTGTTCCGTCTTATAAAGGAACCGCTTAAAAGATGGCGAATCCAAAAAGCCCTTTTTCCCTATTTTCTCCGAGTCATCGGAAAAAAAATGGTTGATTTCACCATGTCGGATGAGGGTCGCAAAGACTGAGTGAAGCAATAAGTGTGTCAGAGCCGCTTCATGTTAAAGACACAAAAGAAATAGTCAAGAAGCATAAATTGTGTAGTGATCTTTCACAAGATGTGAGATATGGATGTCATAAAGGATACAGATCAAGCTAATTGAGAGAGAGGTAAGAATGGATAATTTGGAAGATAAAACCAAACGCAATACGAACTCAGAAAGAGAATGTCGCCAACACCATCCAGATCCGATATTACAGGCAAGCGATGATTCCAGCAGACCTCACAAAGAGACGCAGCCTACAGAAATCATACCCAGCACCAAAAGACCGATATCAATATCCGATGCGACATTACTGCCTAATCAGTTTATGGGGATTAGGGGACCTGCACAAGCCGCTCCGCCAGAGACCAATATAATTGAATCGATATTTCGTTTCAAGTGGACAGTCATTGTGATTTTCGTCTTGGTGGCCGCTCCCGCGATTGCCGCTATCTGGACTCAGGTGATTCCTAAGTACCAAGCCAGGGCAGAAGTGCGAGTTCGGCCTATTATCCCGTATTTGGTCTTCCGGACAGAGGATAGCGGAATGATTCCCTTATATTCATCATTCGTGAACACCCAGGTTTCTATTATAGAGGGTTTAGTAGTCCTACAACGTGCGTTGGATCAAAAGGAAGTCCAGGAGACACAGTGGTACAAAGAGCCTCCAAAATCGCTTGAGCAGCGGCTGCGCGGAAACCCACCTGTCTCCCATATTGAAAGGCTCAGGGATGGCCTTTCGGTCCGGCCTCGAAAAGAAACCGAGATAATTGACATCACCTTTATCGACTCCAGCGCCAAAGATGCCAAGATTATTGTGGATGCTGTTTTGGACCAGTATAGAAAATACATTGGGGAAAAGTCTGATGCTACTAAGGATGAGCTCTACAGTAAATTAGCAGACCAGTACAAATCTTTGGACAACGAAATCAAGGGGCAGGAGATGATCTCTGCCGAGGTTAGCAGATCGCTCGGCACGGGAACTCCGCAGGAGCTTATCTCCAGTAAGAGGGTTCGTCTGGATAGTACACAGGTCCGTCTCAACGAAATGCGGCAGAGTATTGCTGTATTGGAATGGAAGCGGAAGAAATTGGAAGACTTGATAAAGCAGGCCGTTACCGATGACAGTAATGATGTGCCTGGTGGGACGGAAAAGCAACCAAAATACTATGAGGATGCGGAATGGCGGAGGCTGGATATTAACGTTAGGACTCATCGACACAATATTGAAAGCAGCTTGCTTAGTCCCAACCATCCGGATGCGATTCGAGCGGCAAAGGACATTAAGTTTGCGGAGGAATTGCTTCGACAGCGAGAGGCTCAACTGGACGAGCAGTGGCGTGACCGGCCGAAAAATGCGGCTGGAGTGCCAATAACAATTACCGGTGCCATTGACCCCGGTTACGAAGAAGAGTTGAGAACCTTGGAGTATCAACTGACCCAGATACAATATGAGGAGCAGCTTTTGCTTGCAGAGTTCAAGGAGCAGCAGGCAGATTTTCAAGAGCTTTTCGAAAGCGCCCAATTACTCGAGAAGGAGAACAACGCATTGCAGCACAAGCGTGAGTTGTTCAACACGGTTCGCCAGCGTCTGGACCAGAAGAATATGGAACGCAATGTGCCCGGTTCAATCGAGATATTGACGCGGGCCTCCGTATCCTCCAAGCCTTACAATGACCGTCGAATTGTGTTCACTGCCATGGCGCTGGTTATGGGATTAGGTATGGGAGGTGGTGCGGCATTCCTAAGGGCCAGCAGGAATCAGGCCATATATACTCCTAAGGACATGCCTCATCCAATGCAAGCTCCGTTTCTTGGGTACATACCTGTAACTCGTACCAGAAGATCATCAGACGACGAAGTCAGTCCTGCCATGATCGAATCCATCCGGTTCGTGCGTACGGCATTATTGTCACGGCTGGATGGTCAGGGCAGCACCTCTGTACTGGTTACCAGCGCCGATGCGGGGACCGGCAAGACGACCTTCACAATGATGTTGGGCAAGAGTCTTGCTCAGGCAGGTAAGAAGGTCCTCATGATGGATGCGGACTTCCAAAAGATGAATCTGACGAAGCGGTTCAACCTTCTCGATAAGTCCGGCTTCTTGGAATCTCTGTATTGCAAATCCGTGGACAAGCGGTACATTTTCCCGACAGAAACATTTGGCCTTAGTATCATGCCTGCCGGAAAGCGAGGCAATGACGGTATGGTGTTTGAGGAAACAGCTAACGGAGCTTTCAAGGTCTGTATTAGCCAACTGCGTAAGCAGTACAACGTCATATTGCTGGACACTTGCCCTATCCTGTCGGTAGCAGATGCAATAATAATGGCCAACCAGGTGGATGGTACCATTATGGTGGAGCGAGAGCTTGTATCGCAGCGGGCGGACGTAATCAGTGCACTCGCCCGTCTTGGTTCTGCCGGGGGACGCCTCTTAGGGACTGTCTTCATTGGTTCAAGCAGTCACGAAAAATACGGATACGGTTATCATTACAGCAGAACCAGTGAGTCATGATTATCCTGGAGGCGATGGTTGCGGTACCCGCAAATATTATGGTGCAAGCATTTTGGCGGAAGAACCTTTTCAAAACAATTTCTTCGATACCAAATATCTAAAGGCTGATTTAAAAGGCCGGTCTGTCCGGGGCGGAGCTGTAACTATAGCTGCTCAGGGGGCGACATTTTTCCTCGGTATGGCCTCAACAGTCGTGCTGGCCCGGCTACTCACGCCTCAGGACTTCGGCCTGATTGCAATGGTTACAGCCGTTACAGGCTTTGTAATGATGTTCAAGGATATGGGCCTGTCGATGGCGACCGTCCAGAAGGACGAGATTAACCACGCTCAAATCAGTACGCTTTTCTGGATAAACGTTGGGCTGAGTCTTTGCGTAATGCTGGTCATTGCGGCCCTGGCGCCGGCTATTGCCTGGTTCTACGGCGAGCCAAGGTTGACCTGGATTACGTTGGCTTTGGCAGGCGCGTTTATTTTCAGCGGCTTGACTATTCAGCATCAAGCTTTACTGAGAAGAAATATGCGCTTTGGCACTCTGGCCTTGACACACATTGTTTCCATGTTGGTCGGTATTATCGTCGCCATCATTGCTGCCTGGTATGGGGCGGGTTACTGGGCTTTAGTAATCATGCGATTAGCAGCAGCAATTGCCGGCGCGATTGCAGTTTGGGTGGCTTGTGGCTGGCGTCCAGGCTTGCCTGTTCGCCGTTCAGGCGTCCGCAAAATGTTAGCTTTCGGCGGAAATTTGACAGGTTTCAATTTCATTAACTACTTTGCAAGAAATCTCGATAATGTTCTCATTGGATGGCGTTGGGGTTCTGGACCGTTAGGGTTATACTCAAAAGCGTACGGTTTATTGATGTTGCCTATAAGCCAGGTTAGTACACCATTATCCGCAGTTGCAGTACCGGCACTCAGTCGGCTACAAGAAGAACCACGGAGATTCCTGTCATACTATCGCAAGGGCCTTACGCTGGCAACAATGATTGGCATGCCTATCGTTGTCTTTTTGTTTGTCGTAGCCGACAAGGCAATCTTGATTGTCTTGGGAGAGCAATGGACCGGAGCAATACAAATATTCAGGGTTTTAGGTATAGCAGCATTTGTAGGAACTACGCTTGGACCCGGTGCTGGGTGGGTTTATGTGGCCTTGGGGAATGTTAGAAGACAATTCTTAGTTTGTATTGTGTCAACTTGTTTACTTGTAATAGGCTTCATTATCGGACTACGCTGGGGACCAATAGGTGTGGCGTCTGCATTTAGTATCCATGCTTTAGTCTGGAGAATACCCAGTATGTTAATCTGCTTCTGGCGCACCTTTTTGAAGCTAAACGATTTTCTGAATGCTATATGGAGGCCAGCTTTGGCTTCTATCATAGCTGGGGTCTGTTTGTTCCTGATCGATAGCTATTTCCTTACTAACATGAATCTTCTCGTCAGAGTCTTATCAAATTTCATAGAATACTCAGCGTGTTATTTCTTGTGTTGGATTTTGCTGCCCGGCGGAAAACGTATCATATTTGATGCACTTGGTTTGGTCAATGAGCTGAGGCAAGATAAGACAAACACCAGAGTGACGAACATAAGTGAAAAAGTGTATGCTTGAAGCTATTAAGAAAGTCGTTGATAGTCATCTATGTACAGGATGTGGTACCTGTGCAGGCGTCTGTCCTAACGAGACGTTAGCAATGGAAATGACACCTGAAGGTACATACATTCCACAAATTGTAACCGATAGTTGTCAAGATTGCTCTCTGTGCACTGAGGTATGTCCTGTCAATAAGGAAAATATCACGGAGCTCAACCAATTTATTTTTAATAAGATGCCTGATAACTTTCTCATGGGAAACTTCATTGATTGTTATACAGGATACTCAACCGATTCAGCAATTAGATGGAACGCCACTTCTGGAGGAATCATAACATCTTTACTAATCTTCCTTCTAAGAAATCAATTAATTGATGGGGCTCTTTTGACAAGAATAAGCAGAGATGATCCCTTAAAAGCTGAGCCTTTTATAGCACATACAGAAAATGATATACTTTCGGCTATAGGGTCAAAATACGTTCCAGTAGCATTGAACCAATTACTCAATCAAATCTCGTCTGAAAGCGGCAAATTTGCCGTAGTTGGCCTTCCCTGCCACATAGAAGGAATCAGAAGAGCAGAATTGAAGATACCCAGGCTCCGAGAAAAGATTATCTATCACTTCGGCTTAGTTTGCTCGCGGACAATGAGCTTCCGAGGAGTAGAGTATATCCTTCGTAAGATGGGCGTTTCTCTAAATGACGTCACTGAACTAAAGTATAGAGGTGAAGGCTGGCCAAGTGGATTAAACGTATTATTGAAAAACGGGAAGAAGAAATCCCTTCCCATGTTAGGCACATGGTGGAGTGAGATCTTCGGTGGTTATTTCTTCAGTCATTATCATTGTACCGTGTGTGGCGATGTCTTAAATGAAAGGTCAGACATAAGCTTTGCTGATGCATACTTACCTGAAGTAATGAGGAACGATAAGTCCGGCGCCTCAATTTTGATAACAAGAACCGCTAAAGGAGAAAATTTGATAAAGGCAGCTACAGAAAATAATGTAATAGAGGTTTCTGCTTTAACTCCAGAAGAGGTGCTGAAATCACAGTTGTTTATGACAATTTTCAAGAAGCGCAACATAAGCGCACGAATACGGCTCTTGCGGATTTTCCGCAGACCTATACCGCGCAGTCTGGACAGTCGTGCGGAGACATTCTTGAAGCCAAATATATGGGATTACATAGTGTCTCCGATACCCTATATCAACATCCGCATATCAAGGGGTAGATGGCTCTCGAAGATTCTTGAGCGTCTTCCTTTTAGCAGAATCAAGTGGTACAGAGGATGGTTTAAAAGACATCTGATGCATAATGCCGAGGAAGCAATTGAGCATCTGAATGAACCCAAAGACTTGGAAGGAGACGGGCCAAACATCGTCATTACTAATTCTCACGCTAATAACAGAGGGGATGAAGCCGCCCAAAGAAGTATGATAAACTCTCTCAAGCAGTTGGTACCCGATGCTAAGTTCACCGTGCTGACTATTTCGCCTGAAGGCCTTGATCTGCAACAAGAGGATGTAAAAATCCTAAGAACGTTTTCCGCTTCGAAAATAAAGGGTTTTATTATTGTTTTATGGGCAGTTATCAGAGCGTTGGGCATCCGGCTACCTACTTTCCATAAAAGACCACTTAAAGCATTAGAGGAAATGGCTAATGCTGATGTAATTATCTCAGCTCCAGGTGGACCTTATTTTGGAGATTTATACACATCCCACGAGATACGAGAGCATTTATTCCATATCTTCCTGTCCAAAATTCTGCGAAAACCAGTAATGATATATGCTCCATCGATGGGGCCATTCAACTCACGTCGGAGAAACATTCTCCGCAGATTTTTACTGAATAAAGTAGAAATAATTACATTAAGAGACCAGATTTCTAAAGATTACTTGGACACTTTAAAATTGACCCATCCTCTTATTTATCTCACCGCTGATTCCGCCTTCCAAGATACAATCAACATTGATAGAGACCAGATAGAGGCCATAATGCTCGCCGAAAAGATTATCGACCATCAAAATGAGATTCCCAATCGAAAACCTTTGGTTGGAATAACACCTACTGGACCAAACTGGAACTTTCGAGGCTCGGCAAATCCACAGGAAAAACAAGAGTGCTACAATAAGATAATAGCTAAAACAATAGATTATTTAGTTGATAAATTTGATGCTACGATTGTATTTTTCCCTCAACTCTACGGAAATAGCGATGATGTGCCTTTAATAAATGAGATTATAAGCCTCGTAGATAAAAAAGACGCTGTGAGAGTTCTCTCAAACAAGTTGGATTCAGAAATACAGCAAGCTATTATTTCACAAATGGATTTTGTCATCGGCAATCGTTATCACTCAGTGATATTTGCATTAAAGGCAGAAATCCCTACCGTTTGTCTGGCTTATGAACATAAATCACTTGGTATTATGCAGGCAGCGAAATTAGACAAGTACGTTATTAAAATAACGGACCTTACCTATGAGCTTCTAATTGATAAGATAAGCCAAGTATGGAATCAGAGGCAAGAAATAAGGAAGGTACTAAGAGCGCAAATACCAGCAATCACAAAACTCTCCTTAATGAACTCCGTTTTTGCGACGGCACTATTGAGATGTGCGTTAAGAGGTAGTATCAAGAAAGAAGTGCTTGAGAAGGAAATATCTCAGTTGAAGGACGTGTAACACTCATTGGGAAAACATCCCACTGTCAAGTTGCTGCAAAATGAAGGTCTCAATCTTAACTCCTGATTTATCACATAACTGTCTCGGCAGAGCATACTTATTAGCCAAAATTCTCCAAAGACGTTATGAAGTGGAAATTGTTGGTCCCATCTTTGGAGATGGGATTTGGAAGCCGATTGCTGATGATAAGAGCCTAACATACAAGTGTGTCAAGAGTGCTGGGAGGTTTAAAAGTTATCGGCAAATTGGGCCATTAGTAAGAAAGGTCACCGGAGATGTGATTTACGCAAGCAAACCGCTTTTTTCGAGTTACGATATTGGCTTGCTAAAGAAATGCTTGTCAAAAAAGCCGCTAGTCTTGGATATAGATGACTGGCAGTGGGGCTTTCTCGTTAATAACTATGAAAGGGATTCTTCAGTCAATGGGTCGCGCAAAGTCCGGTTTTTCTTGGGTTGTTTAAAAAGTTCCTTGCGTCGGCCGGACTCTTCATATTGGTGGACAGCTCTCAATGAAAAACTGACTAGATTTGCCAACCAGATTACAGTTTCTAATAGTTTTCTTAGGGACAGATTTGGGGGTACCATCGTTTGTCACGCACGGGATACAGCCCATTTTGATCCAGATAAATACGATAGGAACTCCCTAAGAAAAAAGTATGGAATAGAAGAAAGCAAGAAAGCAGTGGCGTTTTGCGGGACAGCTCGACCCCACAAGGGGATTGAAGATTTAATAACAGCATTAAGGCAGGTGCCAGAGGTATTGTTAATCCTTGTTGGAATAGATGAAGGAAAATACTGCCAAGAGTTGGTCTTTAGAGCCAAGAAAGAACTGAGCAACGAGAGAGTTCGGGCGTTTGGTTTTCAGCCCTTTTCAAAAATTCCGAAGTTTTTAGCAATGAGCGACATTGTGGTAATACCGCAAAGGAATGGCTGCGATACGATTGGCCAAGTGCCAGCTAAGGTATTCGACGCTATGGCAATGGCGAGACCAGTCATTGCATCTAATGTTTCTGACTTGCCGGAAATTTTAAGGGGTTGTGGATGGCTTGTAGAGCCTGAGGAGCCTGATGAGTTAGCTGGAGCTATTCAGTATGTGCTGGATCACCCTGAAGAGGCTAAAGAGAAAGGGAAAAAGGCACGAGAGCGGTGCAAAGCCAAATATAGTTATGATGCCATGGAAAAAGTGCTTTGCGGGTTATTTGAGAAATATGAATGAGAGAGATGTTGATGGCTTGGCTGAAAAGCTTGTCTATTTGATTGAACACCCTGAGATATGGCCTGAGATGGGCCGGGCCGGCCGTGCTCATGTTGAAGACAATTACGATATTAACAAATTGAACGATCATCTGATTGAGATTTATCAAAGCCTCTTAGATGGACAATAGCAAGCAGAACAATACAGAGAAGAAGATAAGTTGTGCCGGTAAGACTTGCCAGGGTCAGTGGGTTAGTGAAGAGTATAAGCCGGGCCTGGTCTCGGTCATCATCCCTACATATAATCGAGAGTATTTGATACAGTCAATAAGATGCGTGTTGTATTTGTGACACATTACAGTTCCCTTTACGGGGCTAACCGTTCGCTACTCTGTTTGACTGAGGGGCTTAAGGAATTTGGGATTGAATCTTTCGTTCTTTGTCCATCAAACGGAGATGTTGTGAAAGTATTGAAAGAACGGAGTATTCCGTTTTCCGTATTGCCTTTCAGTACTTGGATTGGTGAATCACGACTAGAGGGTCTGAGAAGGTCGATGCGAAATTTTAAGGCACTCCCTTTTTTGATACGTCAAGTCAGGCAGTGGAATGCGGATTTGATATATACAAATAGTTCAGCAACCCCAGTAGGTGCATTAATCGCCAGAGCTTTGCATAAACCTCACGTTTGGCATATTAGAGAATTTGTTTCGCTACATTATCAACAACGATACGATTGGGGAGAAGGGGCCTTCAAGTATTTTTTGAACAAAGCAGATGCAGTCATCGCTATATCACGCGCGGTAAAGGAAGTTATTTTAGATGGCCTACATGCTAAGACGTACGTCATTTATAATGGAGTTATTTCGAAGGCAGAATGTGAGACTCTAAGAAAAAAAAGTCGCTCATTCAACAGCCCTTCCAAGTATAACTTTGCCATAGTTGGGGCTATAAGTCCGAACAAAGGGCAAGAACAAGCTATAAGAGCATTGGGTCATATTAAGAAAGACTGGCTTGACATAAGACTGATAATTGCTGGTGGGGGCTGGGATGGATACACTGATCAACTGAAGGAATTGTGCGAAAAGTTGGGGGTCAATGAGCAGGTAGAATTTTTGGGATATGTTTCTGATCCTTTCGAAGTCTATCTGAAAGCAGACGCTGTCCTTATGTGTTCTAAATATG
>Ga0315548_1000525_pt1 | contig 35381 bp, 36 predicted proteins | sample SalMarSW160110MG_2_FD_202540 | JGI IMG/M metagenome (GOLD analysis project Ga0315548, IMG submission 202540) | Salt marsh sediment microbial communities from the Plum Island Ecosystem LTER, Massachusetts, United States - Salt Marsh Sediment SW1601-110 ... | reverse complement strand
AGGCGGCAAAGGATGAGAATGACCCTGAATTGAGACTCCTTTAGGGAGAAGCAGAGTACAAACACCTAAATTACTCTTGCTGAGTACGGTCAAAACGATTTTGCCTTTTTTTTCCACTTCCCTTCCGAATTCTTCGTCCGCAATATCAGTTGGAACGATAACAACTTTTTGATTGACCTCCACCATTTTTTCCTCCTTTCGCTTAATTCTCCATTTCCGACCTCGGGAATCTTCATAGACATCATCGGGATCAAAAGCCGGCGAAGAAACACATAAGAGAATCAACTCTTTACAGGCCTCTTTGGGCCTAGCGGCGTGCCATACCCCTGACCCAATTATAGCCCTTTTTCCAGAGACAAAGTCAAAGATTCGGCCATTAAGGTAGAGTTCTCCCTCGCCCTCTAAACAGATATAGGTTTCCTCCCTTTTTTCATGCTTGTGGAGAATATCTGGACCCCATAAGGTCACCTTAGCTACATTTACCCGTTCAGCGCCAATACTTCTTGAGGTAATCTCTTCTACCTGACCAAAAACCTTGTCTCCATCCCTGAGCTCTACAACATGCGGCTCGTCGGTAATAAAGATAAAATTTGTCAATGTTCTCAATGTTCTCACCTCCTTATGTCTTTCGTTATCCGTCATTCTACCAATCTCCTATAAAAAAATCAAGTCGATATCTCCGTTATCTGTTAGGGAAATCCAAAAGTATACTTATGTCAATGGTGTTGGTTATTTAGGACTTTTTGGCTTTGCGGGAGGTGGCGATTAGACCGATGCCGACAATGCCGATGACAATGGCAATGCCAGTGGTTCTTTCTCCCAAAAGACTGCCGTGCCACATTAAGAAGGCGCCGAATAAAGCTGATAAAATCCCGATGATAAATATGATTTTTTGTTTCATTGTTTCTAAGGACGTACCTCTCGACCACGTCCTCGTCAAAGGCGAGGGCGTGGAGTCTCGATGCATGTCCTTATCCCGAAGGGGCAACCCTTATGTGGAATTATTGACCTTTAATTATTTTGACGATGACTTGGCGCTGGCGGGGGCGATTGTCAAAGTCAATAAGGATAATTTGTTGCCAAGCGCCTAGCTGAAGTTGATTATTCTCAATGGGAATGGTTAAATCAGGTTTAAAAAGCGAAGCCAAGAGATGGGCCGTGGCATTGCCTTCGCCGCCGGTGGTGTTATGGCGGTAATCGCCTTTAGGCGGAGCAAGTTTGTTGAGAAAATCTTTGAGGTCCTGGATTAAGCCGGGTTCGTTTTCCAGGACGGTAATGGCGCAGGTTTGGTGCGGGACAAAAACTAAAGCTGTCCCCTCTTTGGTTTGGGACTTCTGGACAATTTCAGCGACTTGGTCAGTGATGTCAATGATGTCGTGGTGGCCCTGGGTGGAGATTTTCAGGTTCATAAAATCCCTATCCAATGGTCGTCCTTTCGGACACGTCCTTGCTTCGCAAGGGCGTGATCTTCAATGGCAACCCTTGGATATTATCTCAAGGATGTGGAATCTCAATGTACGCCCTTATCGTGTTTATGATACCATTTTTGGTTGATTGGTCAATTAAAAAGGGGCCGGAGAAATGATTATCTCTAGCCCTCTAAGGATTTAAGATATTTTTGATAAGGAACAGCTATTTGATTAGGCAGGTTCTGGCCGTAGACGGCTTTGAGATTAGCTATATGGCCTTCTACTGTTGAAGCGAGTGTCTTGTCAAATATAGCTCGGTGAATTAATCCGCGAATTCTTCTGATTTGTTTCTTAGGCAAACTAACCGAAGCAACAATCCATTCCCCTTTTTCATTGAGTTTTTTTCGGAGAATGTTTTTCATCTGTTTTTTAGTCAAATCCTCTTCTGACAAGAGCTCCTCTAATTCCAGACCCGTTTTAACTAATTTAACCAGACGAAGACCAGTAACCAAAGGAGCAATCCGGGCCCGACTGAAATAGATAGTCTTTTTTTGGTTAATCTTGAAGGGCGACTCCTGCTCAATCAAATCAATTAGCTGATTGATTAAGCTCCGAGAAATCGGCTCTGAAGAAGAAATAGTTAAATCATCAGCGTAGATAGTGGAAAGAACCCGAGACACATCATCTTCAGAAAATAAAATTCTATTATCCCAGAGAAATTGATAGATTTTTCCCAAGAGACCTGAATAACAAAGAACAACATTAAGAAGATAAGGTGAACTGGGAGCTCCTTGAGGAAGTTCTCCTTGATAAGTAATCAACGGAAGAATCAGTTCAACGAATTCATCCAATATCTTTAAGGGGTCAGCAACGAATAGATTGAGCTGGTTGAGCTGGAATAAATCTCTGAATAATTTCCGAAACCATCCGACTCTCTTGTTGGGAAACAAAGGCCCTCTCCGATAATCCTTTTTTATATACCTTTCCACTTCTGAAGATAAGACCTTTTTAAGAATAGTTCTCAGGTATTCTGTTTTCACCGAAGGAAAAGCATCTTGGAAATCCAGACGCAAAACGAACCTGACATTCCTTTGAGCATGTTTCCTGGCATTATCGACATAAGAAGATTTAGGCCTGAATCCCTCAATGGGAAGAGATGAATCAAGTGGTATTCGGTAGAGAAAATACTTAAGTAATCTTCTCTGAAATCTTTTTAGAGTCGAGTCAGGAGCATATATTCTTCTTAAAGAACCGTCTCTCTTCTTTCTGGTTATCGGTTTATAGCTGTCTTTAAAAAGAATAGCTTTTTTAATATCTTCTTCTGGCCAATCTAAAACATCAGTTAAAAGTTGCCAAGATAAAACATCGGTCCGTAGCTTCTCGTCAGTCATTAGCAAAACCTCCTTTCTTGGCGATTTTTTTTAAAGAACATATCTGAGGGTCGCCTGAGGCGACCCTCAGAGAGCAAGCTTCTTCTTCAAGACGGCGGGAGAGGTATCGAAGCCGCCCAAGAATAACAAGTAATCCTCCAGCAGTCAGATACTGACTGCCTCGCGGTTAGGATAACCGCAGTTGGCAAGCCCGCTCCTTGATCTACTTTAGTTTTAAAGTATAAGAGCTTAATTGTCAATATTGGCTGATTGGTCAATCAAAAAACCAGAGAGATCTATTTCCCTGGCTTTGGAAAAAGGTTCGGAGAAAAGAGCGTTTTTTTTATGGCGGATGGAGTGCCGGTTCCTGATTTACATCTGAGGCCGGCTCCGAAAGATGTTTTTCCTGTTCATAGGTTTAATTAAAAAGCGAAAACCCCATGCGATAGCAAAGTGGGTTACAGCCACAGGCATAATCGCACGGGGTTTATTAAAGCGGTGGAGGGCTTTCTTAGCCATTTTGCCGACCGACCGGCATTTCATTGGACAAACCGAATGATTCTTCTTCGGGTTTATGTCTGGGGTGATGCCTCCCTTGATGGGAGTCCCCATGGCTCTTCAAGGATGTAGGGATGCCTGCTCGCGGTGCCTCCACTTTCCGTTTTTCACCGCGCTACCCGCGGGCCGACCCACTCTGAGTATTTGGGTCGGCCCCAACCAGTAGTCATCCCTTTTGATCGTCTCCAAGCCTCTCCACCACTGTTTATTTAAACTTATCATAAAGAAGTATCCTTGTCAAGAGTTTAAGAAGATAAGAGACGACCCTTTAAAGACGTTTCTTGAAGGACAAAAAAAATGCCTTTCTTGGTTAAGCATGACGGGTTTTGTTCTGGCGGCCAAAATTATGTTATAATTAACAGATGAAAGATAAATTAAGCCAGCTGGAAGAAAAAGCAGAAAGAAAAGCCAAGCGCCGACAGAAAAAGAAAAACCCTCGGATGAGAGTTTCTGGTAAGAGTGTTTTTAAATTAAAAGAAATGATGAAGCGAACTAAATAAAAAAACCTTTCCTCGGATGCCGAGCGAATAAGATGCGGATAAAAATCCAAGGAAAGGTTATCCACAGGGAGGACCCGTGGGCATTTAGGAGAAAAGAGCAAATTTAGGAGAAAAGAGCAATAAGAAAGGATACCCTTCCTATAAGTGTAGAAAATTGAGCCGAGATTGTCAAGAGGATGGGCTTGACCGGCTACCCGACTTGTGATAATCTATACATAGCTAAAATGAGGTTTATTATTCAAATCATATCCAACGGCCTGGCTATTTTTTTAGCCGCTTATTTAGTGCCTGGTTTTGTTTTTGAGGGCGATATTCTGACTTTGGCTATTGCTGGTTCAATTCTAGGCCTGATTAATGTCTTTATTAAACCGATTCTGAAGCTGATTTCCTTTCCCCTGCTTATCTTGAGCTTAGGACTATTTACACTGGTCATTAATATAGCCCTTCTGTGGCTTCTGGAGTATTTTGTCGCTGAATTAACTATTACCGGTCTCTGGAGCTATTTCTGGGGCAGCTTGATTATTAGCGGAGTTAACTTGGTTTTTGGACGGAAAAAGAAGAAAGAAGATTAATGTCATCTATCTTATCTATTATCCAAATTGCTATTTCTTTAGCTTTAATGGCGACTATTCTATTACAGCAACGCGGAGCGGGCGGCTCGGCTATTTTTGGTGGTGGTGGTGGCGGCAGCAGCTACTATACTAAGAGGGGTTTCGAAAAGATTCTTTTTATCTCTTCTATTGTTCTGGCCGGCCTATTCATGGCCACCGCTTTTCTTAACTTGATTGTTTAAAGAACTAAGGCCTCCGACTCGTCCGCCTCTGGCGGATTCGCCCAGGCGATAATCAACTATTATTCGTACTCAACTGAAAAAAATAATTGCTTACGGCAGAGAAATCAATTGGCGGAAGATATTTTCTATACCCGGGGGCAAATGGCCGAGCCGACGGCAGTGGTTACAGCTGCCTAAAATCATGCCTTTCCGTCAACGCTGGCTGGTTCGCAGCTTAGCTTCGGTAATTGTTATTTCGATTGTTCTGCTGGCGATTAATTTTATCCTTGGCCACACTTATCTCCAGCCCAAAGTAGGCGGTGATTACAAAGAAGGCCTTATTGGCCAACCGCGCTACATTAATCCGGTGCTTTCATCAACCAACGACGCCGACCGCGATTTAGTTCAGCTCATCTACTCCGGTTTATTCAAGTACGATAGCCAGGGGAAACTTATTCCTGATTTGGCTGAAAGTTACACCATTGGAGACGACGGTCTGACTTATAATATCTCCCTGAAGAAAAATGTGGTCTGGCACGATAGCGAACCTTTAACAACTAACGACATTATCTTTACGGTCAAAACTATTCAAAGTCCAGAATATCGGAGTCCCTTGCGCAATATTTGGCAGAATGTGGAAGTGGAAAAAATTGACGATTACCAGCTTCTTTTCAAAATAAAGACGGTTTACGCGCCCTTTTTACATAATTTGACCTTCGGCATTTTACCCAGACATATTTGGGCTGACATTCCGGCGGCTAATTTCCCTTTAGCCGAGTACAATCTTAAACCGATTGGCTCAGGACCTTATCAATTTAAAAACTTCAGCAAAACGGCCAAAAATGGTAAAATTAAATCAATTGAACTGGTCCGGAATGAAAATTATTATTTGACCGCTGCCGATGAACCAACCAGCCCTTTTATTAAAAAGATTGTCCTCTGTTTCTACAACAACGAAGACGCACTAATTGAGGCCTATCAGAAAAGACAAATTGACGGCTTGGCTTCCATTTCGCGAAGTAATTTGTCTCATTTGAAAAACAACCTTGTTCTTCATCAGATTAAACTGCCTCTTTATTACGCCGTTTTCTTTAATCAAACCCGAAGCAAGGCCCTGACTGATAAAACAGTCCGCCTAGCTCTGGCTTACGCGATTGATAAGCAGGCTCTGCTTGAGCAGGTTTTAGATAATAAAGGAATTATCGTCAATTCGCCGCTCTTGCCCGGCTGTCTGGGTTATGCCGAAGAAATTAAAATTTATGATTTTGCCTTGGAACACGCTAATAATATTTTAGAAGAAGCTGGCTGGACTGACCAAGACGAGGACGGTATCAGAGAGAAGGAAATTAAAGATGAATTGACTAAACTAGAAATAACTTTGGCAGCCAGTGATTGGCCGGAAATTAAACAAACAGCCGAATTACTTAAAGAACAATGGGAAAAAATTGGCGCTCAAATCAATTTAGAAATAATCGATTCGACAACCCTTCAGGAAGATTATCTGCGACCGCGCCAATACGATGCCTTACTCTTTGGTCAGGCCTTGGCCGCTGACCCAGACCCTTTTGCTTTTTGGCATTCTTCTCAAAGCAAGGACCCTGGTCTTAACTTAGCTCTTTATCAGAATAAAGATGCTGATAAATTACTGGAAGAAGCCCGGCAAAATCTAGACGAAGAAAAAAGAACTGGCCAGTACGTAGAATTCCAAAAACTATTAGTTGACGACGTGCCGGCCGTCTTTCTCTTTAGTCCAGATTATCTTTATCCAGTCAACAAGAAAGTTAAAGGAGTCTCAGGAATAGAGAAACTACCTACTCATACTCAACGCTTCTCTCAAATAGAAAACTGGTACATTAAAACTAAGCGTCTCTGGCAATAAAAAGGGCGTATAAAAAAGGGACGCCCCGGGAACGACACCCTTTATCGATGAAACAAATTATTTTAGATTTTCCTAAACAATTTATTCAAGGACTGGAATTAGCCCGTCAAATTAAAGTTGAGGGTAAATTTGAAAATATTGTCGTTTCCGGCATGGGCGGCAGCGCCTGGCCAGCCGAGATTTTATCGAGCTGGCTTGACTTGCCTATCCGGGTTAACCGTAACTATCAATTACCTGCTTCAAAAAAAGATTTAGCTATTTTCAGCTCTTATTCTGGTAATACCGAAGAATGCTTGGCCGCTTATCAGGAAGCCCTTAAAAAAGGACTGGTTATGGCGGCCGTTACTTCCGGCGGTCAGTTAAAAGAACTTTGCCAGCAAAATGGGACGCCGCTGGTGGAAATTCCGAGTGGTTTGGTTCCCCGAATGGCTACCGGCTACATTTTCACCGCTTTGTATTCCATTTTAGCCAACAGTGGTCTGGCCAATGACAAATCTTCTGAAATTCTGGCCATGGCTGAAAATTTAAAGCCGGCTGACCAAGAAAAATCAGGCCAGGCTTTGGCTAAAAAATTGAGGGGCAAAATCCCGATTATCTATGTTTCAGACAAGTTAAAAGTGCTGGGCTATATCTGGAAAATTAAACTTAATGAAAATTCAAACTCACCGGCTTTTACTCATTATTTCCCGGAACTGAATCATAACGAATTAGAAGGCATGGCTCATGAAAAAGAATGTCATTTTCACGATAAGCCGATTTTCCACTGCCTGATTTTAAAAGACCCGGCCGACCAGCCAAAAATCAAGAAGAGAATGGATTTAACCGCCGAAATGTTAAACGAAAGCGGTTTGCCGACGGAAATCATTGATTTAACTGGCCAAAGTTTATTGGAAAGAATCTTCTCTTCTATTCTATTGGCTGACTGGGCTTCCTATTATTTAGCTCAAGAATACCAAGTTGACCCCTTAGCCGAGGAAACTATTGAAGGGTTCAAAAAGAAGATGAGGGGATAAACTACTTAGACCGATTCTGGGCGAGTGGCGGAACTGGCAGACGCGCTAGTTTCAGGGACTAGTGGTAGCAATACCTTGCGGGTTCGAATCCCGCCTCGCCCACTATGTCAAAAACAACAAAATCCGCTTCTGGCGGAAAAACACAAAGCCTAAGGATTATTCCCTTGGGCGGTTTAGAAGAAGTCGGTCGCAATATGACCGTTCTTGAGTATGGCAATGATATTATGGTCATTGATTTGGGTTTACAATTCCCGGAAGAGAACATGCCCGGCATTGACTATATCATCCCTAACACGGCCTATCTCAAGGATAAAAAAGATAAAATTCGAGGAGTAGTCATTACTCACGGTCACTACGACCATATCGGAGCTATTCCCCATTCCATCGGCCGCTTGGGTAATCCGCCTATTTATACGGCTCCCCTGACCCGAGGAATGATTCTCAAAAGACAAGAAGATTTCCCCAATGCGCCGAAACTGGACATCCATCAAGTCAAACTAACCGACAAAATCGAGCTCGGTTGCTTTAAGGTTGAGTTCTTCCATGTTAATCATAATATCCCTGACAGCATGGGCATAGTCATTGAGACGCCGGTTGGTCGAATTATCCATACCGGGGATTTTAAATTTGACCACAGTCCGATTAATGAAGCGCCGGCTGATTTGGCCAGAATTACCCAATTGGGCCAGGAAGGCGTTCTCCTGCTCATGTCAGACAGCACCGATGCGGAAACGCCCGGTCATTCCCTTTCGGAAAATGAAATCCAGAAAACTCTGGAAGAGATTTTTAAAGGCATTGAGGGCCGCATTATTGTGGCCACTTTTGCCTCTTTATTAACCAGAGTTCAAGAGATTATTTGGTTGGCGGAAAAATTCGGCCGCAGGGTGGCCGTGGACGGTTACAGCATGAAAGCTAACGTCTCCATTGCCCGTGAATTGGGCTATCTTAAGGTCAATAAATATACCCTAATTACTCCCAAACAGGCCAATGACCTGCCTGACAATAAGGTGCTTATCCTTTGTACCGGCGCCCAAGGCGAAGGTAATGCCGTTCTGATGCGCTTGGCCACCGGCGAACACCGTTTCTTAAAAATTCACCCTAAGGACACGATTATTTTTTCTTCCTCGGTCGTCCCCGGCAATGAACGAACTATCCAAAATCTAAGAGATGCCCTCTATCGCAAAGGAGCTAAAGTAATTCACTACGAAATGATGGATGTCCATGCCGGCGGCCACGCCCCCAGCGAAGACCTCAAGATGATGATTAATTTAATTAAGCCGAAATTCTTTATGCCTATTGAGGGCAATTACTATATGCTTAAATTGCATGCTGAAATTGCTGAAAGCGTCGGCGTCCCTTCAAAAGACATTATTATTCCTAACAACGGCCAGGTCGTTTTGGTTGACCAAAAATCAATCCATATCAGCAAAGAACAGGTGCCGGCTAACTATGTTATGGTTGACGGCTTGGGAGTTGGCGATGTCGGCGAAATAGTTCTCAGGGATAGACAAGCCATGGCTCAAGATGGTATGTTTGTTATTATCGCCATAATCGACAGCAAGACCGGCCGGGTCCACGGCGAACCGGACATCATTTCGCGAGGCTTCGTCTATTTAAGAGAATCAAAGGAGCTGCTTGACCAAACCAGGGAAAAGGTAAAAGAGATTATCAGCCAGACCGCTTCCAATGAACATACAGTCAATTGGGCTTACGTTAAAGACAACATCCGTGACAAAATCGGCCAGTTTCTTTATACTAAAACCCAGCGACGGCCAATGGTTCTGCCAGTGGTCATTGAAGTATAAATCTGATATAATAAAATCCGTATCTTGAAAATTAAACCAGACCTCTTGCCTGACGATTTTCATTATGAAAACCATCGGGCAAGAGGTCTATATATTGGAGGGAAAAAGGTCGAAAGATTAAGCAAAGCGGAAGAGGAGATGTCTATCATGCAAAATCAAGATAAGACAGTCCAATCAGATCTTTTAAAACAGATTAGTCAATCTAAAGACAAATCAGCTTCTTTTTCGGCTATTTCCCGGTCAGGACAAAATAATCCCGGTAATCCAAGCGAATCAGATTCTCCGACAGGCGGCGGCCCCCAATTCGGCTTGAAAGATAAGGGTGGTTGGGGCAAACAAATCAAGGGGTGGATTAATAAGTACGGCAGTTCAGTGATTTTGCCGACTATCGCCCTTTTGATTTTAGCTGGCGGTATTTATCTTTATGCCAGTCAAAAAAGCCAGCCGGAAATAACTCCGTCCACCAGCCAAGAGCCAACGATTAACTTGGAAGAAGGGCTGCTTAGCCAGGAAGAAGAGAATATCCTTCCTCAGGATAAATTCGCTGCTGGCGAAACCATCGCAGAAGAAGAACCCGGTCCGGAAACTATTAAAGAAATAATTCCGACTGGCCGTCAGGAAGAAGGGACTATTGTTGAGAAAGCCGCTCAGGGCGACGGAGTGACTCATTTGGCTCGACGAGCTCTCAAGGATTACCTCCAAGACCATCCTCAAGAATTAACCAATGAACATAAAATCTACATTGAGGATTACCTTAAAGACAGCATTGGTTCCCGGCCTTTAGAAGTTGATGAAGAAGTTTCTTTTTCGGAAGATTTAATTAAAGAAGCCGTTGACGCTTCTCAAAATTTAACCCCGGAACAACTGAAAGTTTTGGAAAAATACAGCGCTTTAGTTGTTTCCTGGTAATATTGTTCTTTCCCTCTAAAATTCTAATCATAAAAGCCCCTAGAAGGGGCTTTTATGTTGAGGAATTAATCTCTCTAAAATCCCACCAGCAAAGAACAGGCTGACGGGATTTTAGAGAGAGGCAAATAAATTGCCGCTCTCAATATTTTTAAGGTATTCATTTATTGCCGTAGCGATAAATGATTTAACACCTCTTTAAGCTATTGGTCGAGTTAGACCCAACCAAAGACAGAAAGAAATGCTCCTGCTTACTAAGACAACTAGTAAGCAATAGGGTGAGAATCCCTTTGAGCATAGAGCCCGTTAACCAGGAGGAGGGACCTGGAACCCTTAAAAAGGTCAGGATTCTCACTCTACTACTCACTAATTTAACTGTCTCGAGTATACCATATACCATATATTTTGTCAAGGGTTTTGCCATTTCGAGAGATGCCTGCGCAGTGATGCCCTCGGATGACATCCCCCGGCTCTGGTTGGCGGGTGTTGGAGTAGGCATAGTCCAAAAGGATAAAACCTGTTATAATTATTCTATGAAATTATTTAATTCGAAAATTTACTTTGACGGTAAGGTTTCTCACGGCTTTGTCTCTCTATATACCGGTAAAACTATTGTCATGGTGGCCAGCGGTCTTTTGGGTCTTTTCTTGCCTATCTTCATTTATAATCTTCTTGGCCAAAATTTCCAATACACTGTTCTTTATTTCGCGCTCGGTTATTTCTTGTATATGTGTTTAGTCACTTTAGGGGCAAAATTCCTAAACAGATTTGGTTTTAGGCGTTCGCTACGGCTAAGTATTTTCTTGGGCGCTTTTTATTATATAATTTTTTATTTTATCCAAGGGGACAACTTAATTTATCTTATTCCGGCGACTATTATTGTTCTGCTGGTTTACCGCTTATTCTATTGGCTCCCCTATCACGTTGATTTTGCCAAGTTTACCAGCCGGCGAAACCGCAGCCGCCAAGTGGCAACTATCAATGCTACCCGGGAAATTCTGGGTATTTTATTACCCATCGCCGCCGGCTTAATTATCACTCGTTTCAGCTTTGATGTCCTTTTCATTATTGCCGTAATTCTTTTCCTCATCTCGGGCATCCCTTATATCACTATTCCCCATACCCGGGAACAATTCAGCTGGACCTTTTTAGAAACCTGGAAAAATTTCTTTTCTAAAAAATGCCGCAAGACAGTTCTGGCTTTTACAGCCGTTGGCGCTGAGGATGCTACCGTCATCGTTATCTGGCCTATCTTTATTTTCCAACTTTTAGAGGGCAATTATCTCCAGGTAGGCGCTCTTTCTACTTTTGTTATCGGGGTGACCGTAATTCTTAATTTGACTTTAGGCCGGGCCCTGGATAAAAAAGTGCCTAAGGAAAAAGTCCTTAAATTAGGCAGTATTTTCTATTCTTCGGGCTGGATTATTAAAATCTTCATCACCACCGCCTTACATATTTTCGTGGCTGGCGTCTATCATAATTTAATGAGAATCTTCACCCGAATGCCCTTTGATACCTTAGCCTACGAAGCAGCCGCTGACCAGGGTCATTATGTCGATGAATTTACTGTTCTTCATGAAATCGCCGTTAATTTGGGCAAGACAGCTATATTAATTTTAGCCATTATCGGTTCAATGTTTTTCGCTATTCAGTGGGTCTTTGTTTTAGCTGCCTTAGCCTCAATTGCTTTTAATCTATTAAGCACCAAAATTATTCTATACCCCGCTAGAAAATAAAAAGGGCGTCCCTTAAAAGGGACGCCCTTTTCAGGGACGCCCTTGAAAGGGCGTCCCTGATTAAATTTATTTAAAATATTGCTCTTCAAATTGAGCGGCTAATTGAATAACGTAGTCAGTGACTGCGTTGTAAATCCAGCGCTGGTAGCGGCTGCCGCCTAAATATTTAGCATAAGCGGTCCGTTCACCTATCTCGGTCCGCTGATTAGCTCCGCCGTCACCTAATTTAATAGCCGCCGCCGTAAAAGCATCGCGGTGGTCCCAAGGATTAGGCGGGTTATGACCGGTAAGCGAAGCTACTCGGTCAGCATAAGCCAACCAGGTCGTCGGCATAAATTGAGCTACGCCCATGGCTCCGCCGCAGCCATACCAGGGCTCGGCTGAAACCGGCTGTAAATCCGGATTCAGACCTAATCCCTGACAAATCTGGAAAAAGGCATTTTTTTCGTTTTCGGCTTTGGTAATATAGCCCAAACTTCGATAACACTGATACATGTCCTCTCGCCAATTACCTGTCCCCACATTTAATCCTAAATCAGATTCGACCTTCACAACAGCCACAAGAAAAGCTGGTCTGACGCCTGTCTGCGAACCAGCAAAGACAGCCTGCTGAATTGCCTCTTCTTTGCTTAAATTATACTTTTCTAAAAAGGAAAGTTGTTCTCCAATAAAAGCAATTCTTTCTTCAGCGCTTTTAACCAATTGCTGATAGCGTTGTTCTTCTCCTTTGGTCTGATCAAGCAAATTTTCTTTTTGTGACTGCTTATTTTCGATAGTCCTACCTTGAATCAGCTGAAGCGATTTTAAACGATATTGTTCTTCTCTTTCTGCCTCCAAATCGCCTTTATTATCTTCTAATTTATCTTTTAATCCCTGGACGACCGCTAAAACATTATGAATTTCTCCCTGAATAGTTTCCATAGCGTTAAGCTGGTCAAAAAAGTCGGAAAATTTATCATTTTTCAAAACTACTTCCAGAAGGGTCTCCCGGTCAGCGTAAGCTATAGCCCGAACATATTCAGCCAGGAGGTTTTTCTTTTGACTAATCTGGTCCTCCAAAATATCAATCTGACCGTCTATCTCCTGAATATTCAAAGTGCTTTTTTGAATAACTAAATCTATTTGTCCTATTTCCAGTTGAATTTGATTAATCTGGTCTTCCAAAATCTGGATTTCGTTTTTAAGCGTATTGGACTTCTGCTGATTCTCTTGGATTTGTTGCTGGTATTGATTAATTTCTTCTTGCTTTTGTCTGATTTGATTCTCTAAATCCTGACGCAATTCATCAATGTCAGCCGCCTGAATAAAAAACGGGATAGCCAAAACTATAGACAGAAAAATAACTATCCCTAATGAAAAAGAAAATCTTTTTGATAATTTACTCATTTCCTCCTTTTGAATTTCTTTCTTTAGCCGATTCCTTTTCAGACGGCTCGGTTGCTTTTTCTCCACCTTCTTCTTTGACCTCTTCTTTAATTTCTTCCCCGGCTTTCTCTCTTTCAGCTATCTCAACTTCCTCTATCTTTTCTTCGGGTGCTTTCTCTAACTCTTCTAATTCGGCTTTAGTCCGCGGCGGAATAACTGAAGCGATTACTTCATCTGGTTGGGCTTCGGTCTTAACACCAGCCGGCAATTTAAGGTCTTTGATATAAATATTATCGTCAAAGGTCTTTAAAGAAGAAACATCAATCTCCAGCTGATGAGGTAAATTAGCCGGCAAGGCCTCTATTTCCAAAGATTGAATACTTTTAACCAGGACGCCGTCTAATTCTTTAACAGCCGGCGATTCACCGACAAAAACCAAAGGCACTTCAGTGGTAATCGGTTCGTCCATTTTAACTTGATAAAAATCTATATGAATTGGTTTATCAGTAACCGGGCCTTTAGCTACTTTATAAATTAAAACGATTCTTTCTTTTCCGCCAGGGGCGGCTCCTTTTTTGGCAGACTTCTCTTTTTCTTGGCTGCCGCTTATCTTAAGTTTAACTAAGGTACTCTCGCCGGCCTCTTGGTAAACCTTATCAAACTGATAAGCCTCAACCGAGAGAGCCAGATTCCTGACTTTATGACCATATAAAATAGCCGGAATGAGACCTTGCTTCCGGATTTGTTCATTTTGGCGGCCAGTAATCGGCCGCAATTGGGCTGACAGTTCTATCATAGCTCTTCTATTTTAATCAAAAAATGCTTTTGGGTCAAGGAAATGAAAAGAGGGCCTGATTTCTTTTTCAAGCCCTACCCGTCAATTTTTGTTGCCTCAATATCCATCAATACTGTCTTGAACTTTGGTCCCAAAATAACTATTTGGTTTCTTATTTCACTAAGATCGCGCTCTAGTTGCCATCTTTTATGATCTTGTTCACTCATACCCTCCAATATTGGGTTAAGTACCGTATAAGCGGAAGGAATTTTGGAAAAAATCCGCTGATCAGACCTAAACCGATTAGCGATTGGCATAGACCTGACTTCTTCAATAAGTTCATCAAGCATCTTTATAACTTCATCGATCCGAAATGTCTTCATTAACTCTTGAGTTCTCTCTCTCGCTACTTCAAATTGAGGATGAAGTAATTCTTGAGTCAACAATCCTCTTTTCTTTGACATCTCTATCCCTCCTTTCCTTATAATAAGAACGAATACCAAATATAAAACAGCATAAACTGTATAGATTATACTGTCAAGATAAAGGCCGTGACTTACTCAACCTTAATGGCTTGGACTGGGCAGATATCAACCGCTTCTTGGGCGCATTTTTGGGCCTCGGCCTCCTCCTTTTTTTCAGCCCTTTCTTTGAGCCGCGCCTTGTTATCATCGCCCATTTCAAACAAATCCGGGCAGGCGGCTGTGCAGCTGCCGCAACCAATACATTTTTGCTGGTCTATAGTGATTTTCATAATTAGCTTAATATAGCTAAAATTTTATCTCCTGAGTTTATCGAAGGATAAAATTTTAGCTGGCTGGCCAGCTATGCCTTCGATTAACTCAGGCAATAAATGCTATTTGAAAACTATTTCCTTAATCTTTTGAGTAATATCCAAAGGACTTTCTTTTTGCCAGACATTACGACCAACGGCTAAGCCAATTGCCCCGGCTTCCATGATATTCTCAACTATTTCTAAAAATTCCTCATCAGAAACCTTGGGACCGCCCGATAAAACTACCTTTGTTTTACCGGCCGCTCTAACGGCCTGGGCAAAACACTCCTTTGAGCCACAATATTTTATTTTAACCATATCGGCTCCTAATTCAAGGCCGACCCGGGCGGCGTAAGCGGTAATTTCCGGCGAGTCGTCATCTTTAACCTCTTTGCCCCGCGGATACATCCAACCGATAACGACTAAATTATGTTTATCAGCTTCTTCCTCAATCCGGCCAAATTCTTCCAACATTTTAGCTTCGTACTGACTGCCTAAATAAACCGTATAGCCGACGGCGGCTGCGCCCAGTTCAACAGCCTCGGCCACTGAACAAACCTGGCTGGAAATCGGTTCGCCGCCGACTAATCTGGTTTTACCGTTCAATTTGACAATCAAAGGAATTTTATCCCGGTAAGCCGGATAATACTTTTCAGCTACCCCTTTTTGTAAAACAATAGCGTTATAGCCGCCTTTGACAGCTATATCCAAAATATAGTCGGGGTCAAGGCTCCGGCCTTTTAAATCAACTGGGCCATGCTCAATACCGTGGTCATAGGCCAGATAAATTGCCTTGCCGTTAGTGGTGATTTTTGAAAGTTTATCCATCTCATTTTTCCGGAGCAAGGGCAACATATCCCTTATCCAGATTCTCCATCATCATTTTATCTAATTTTTCCGGACTAAGATAGTTCATAAAAACTTCATTCCATAAGGCCTCCTGCTGATGATAGAGATATTTAGATTCAAAACCTATCTGGCGTAACAAAGAAATACCATTGTCAAATAAATCAAAGCTGATTAGATTTTCTTCTTTAGAATTGTTAACCGGGAAATAATCTCCGACGACATCCAATCCTTGCCAAAAATCCAAACCGGTTTCCGGAAATTGCCGGGCAAATTTATTAATAGCTAGAGCGGCTTTGGTATAATGCCAGGCCTCGGGACTGATATGCGGTTCAGCCAAGCGCGGGTCATTCGGGTCGTCTTTGGCTAAATACTTGGCCACAATCCGCCAGCTTATTTTTTTCTCGTCGGGCAGCGGCTGTCCGGTCACTTCCACCTTCAAAGCATTAATCATTTTCTGGGCAAAATTTTCCTCTCGGCTGTATTTTTCAAAAAGCCGCGAATGCCAATCGGTTTCGTAAGTATAGTGAAGGGTCATAAAGAAGAGATAGATTGTTTCGCCAACGGCTGCTTTGGCCACCGGAATGACAAAAACAATACCCAGCTCTTTCAAATGGCTCATATGATGAAGTTTTTTGCCTAAAAACTTCTGACCGATACCAGTCCATCTTTCCGGCAGAACCATTACCTTGATTTTTCTTTGTTCGAAATCATCTCTAGTCAAATCCCGATAGGGTTTAAAGAAGACGTCATTAAGCCAAAGACTGTCTTCGACAAACCGCAAGGCGCAAAAGATTTCAAAAATATCTTCCTGGGCGAGCATTTTATCAATATCGTCGCCGTAACCCAAATCAGCCATAATCTTTTTGGGCGGATTAAGCTTAAGCAGTTCTCTGGCTTTGCTTTCCTTTAAATAAAACCCTTCGAGGTGGTTGGTCAATTCTTTGGTCTCGTCAATCAAACTACGGCAGCCAAGAGCCGTCGAAAAATCAGGCTGATGAAAATGTTCAAAAAGAGCTTGGTCGTCTTTTCTAATTTTGTTAATCAAGGCCTGATAAACTCGTTCGGCGGTCAACTTATCTTGATTAGCCAGGCCAAATTCTTTTAAAACTCGTTCAACTTGCCGGTCGTTCTGCTGAACAATTTTCTCAACAATCCCTTTCCGGCCGCTAATTTTATTCATTTTCTTCTCCAAATCCAAAACGACCTCCTCCGATGTTCTCAATAATTTAGCCAATTTAATAATTTCTTTCTTCATATCGCCTCTTTCTTAATTTCGACTTTTTCCCATTCGCCCCAGTCGTCTTTTTTTAAAAGACCGTTAGTCGCTCCTAACTGCTGTAAGCAGGCGGTGGCATTAGCCGTACCTAATTGGATGGCGTAACCAATATCTCCTTTTTCAATATAGCCGGCTACCAAGCCAGAACCGAAAGCGTCACCGGCCCCGGTTCGGTCAACCAGACCGGACTTGGGAATGCCAGCCGAATACAAGTTCTTTCCGTCAGAGACAGTTACCCCTTTTGGTCCCTTGGTCATGACCACAATCCCCCTAACCCAGTCATCTAATCTTTTAAAAATCTCCTTTTCTTTTTGATAATCTAAACCAGTTAGTTTGCCCGCCTCTTCCTGGTTTAAAATTAAGATGTCTATTTTGTCCAGAACGCGTTTGAGGATTTCTATATGCTCTGCTTTTTTAACACTGCCGGACGGATTAGCCGCTACCTTGATCCCTTGTTTTTTGGCAAAATCAATCAAAGGGGTCAGCAGACCATGAGATTTATCCGACAAAGAGGCAACATAGAACCATTTTGCTTTAAGCTTATCAAAAGGGATTTCTTGTTCAGTCAACTGATGACAGGCCCCATATTTTTCTAAAATACTCCGGCCGACTTCGGGTAAAGAAAGGATAACTGAGTAAGCGGTCGGCCACTGTTCCGTCTCCCTTAATAAATCCAGAGAAACGCCTTGTTTGGATAATTCGTTTTTAACAATCTGACCGGAACAATCTCGGCCGATTGAGCCAAAATAAGCTGTCTTCAAACCCTGACGGGCAAAAGTTACGGCTGTATTGGTGCCACAGCCACCCATAGCAAAAAACACATCGTCCATGTGCATTTTTGAGCCCAAAGAGACACAAAGCCCTTTTTTGGTAATAAATTGTTCTCCTTCCACTAATTTCAGTTCGCGACTGCTCATAAAAACATCTTCAGTCGCCGAACCAAAAGTGATAATGTCGTACATATTTGTTCCCGGGGCGTTGTTCCCGGGGCGTCCCTTTTTACTACGCCCTTTTGCAAAAGGGCGTAGTAAAAAGGGACGCCCCGCTGACGTAAAAGGGTGTATAAAAAAGGAACGCCCCGGAAGGAATGTCCCTATTTTCTTCGGAGAACCTTCTTAACCGCCTCTTTAATATCTTCGGCTACTAAATGGAATTCTTTCATCAATTCTTCAGGAGAGCCGGATTCTCCCCAGCGGTCCTGAACGCCAATCATCTCTATGGGCACTGGCTTGTCTTTAGCTAACACTTCAGCCACAGCCGAACCCAAACCGCCCATAACTTGATGGTCTTCAGCAGTGACCACCGCCCCGCTTCTTTTAGCCGCTTCAATAATTGTCTCTTTATCAATAGGCTTAATCGTATGGTTATTAATCACGCCGACAGAAAGACCGTCTTCTTCTAATTGATGAGCGGCTAATAGGGCTTCGTGAACGGTTGGCCCGCAGGCGATAATAGTCACGTCGCCGCCTTTACGAAAAACTTCAGCCCGGCCTATTTTAAAAGGCGTTTTCTCGGTCGTAAAAACCGGGGTCGCTTCCCGGGCAAATCTCAAATAAACCGGCCCTTTCATTTCAGCGGCGGCCAGGGTCGCTTTTTTGGTTTCCAAATAATCGCAAGGAGCTAAAACGGTCATTCCTGGAATACAGCGAACAGTGGCGATATCTTCCAGCCCCTGATGGGTCGCTCCGTCGGCGCCAACCGAAACCCCGGCATGAGCGCCAGTCACTTTAATATTGGCCTGACCATAGGCGCCCAGCCGTAATTGACACCAGTTCAGGCCGGGCGAAAAAACCGAATAAGTGGAAATAAAAGGGATTTTCCCCTGCAAGGCCAGACCAGTGGCAATGCCAAGCATATTCTGTTCAGCAATACCTACCTCAATAAATCTTTCCGGAAACTTTTCTTTAAACCAATTCGAACGGGTGGAATTGGTCAAATCAGCACAGAGAACAATAATATTAGGATTTTTTTGGCCTAATTCAACCAAACCCTCGCCATAACCATCCCGAGTCGGCTTTTGTTCTAATTTATCCTTTTGATAGAGATTCTCTACTAAATTCATAGCTATGAAAGTAAGGAAATATATCTTTCAGCGGCATCGGACTGCGAGCGGGCATGGTTTTTTGCGAAGCAAAAAGAGCGAGCAGTTCGCTGCAGCGAAAATCCTCGCTGGGGATTTTCGCGGTAGCTGAGAGATATATTTCTTTACTTCATTATAGAGACTTATATCACCTCTTTTATTTTATCTATCTTCTTGGCTTCCTCTCTAAGCTCTTTCAAAGCCGCCTGGGCTTGCTCTTTATCAGGCGTCTTACCGTGCCATTCCAATTTATTCTCCATGAAAGAAACGCCTTTACCCTTAATCGTCCGGGCCAAAATGACGGTCGGTTGTTTATGAATGCTTTTAGCCGTTTGACAGGCCTCAATAATCTGTTCTAGATTATGGCCATCAATATCAATGACGTGCCAACCAAAAGCTTCATATCTTTCTTTGAGAAAAGAGCCGCCCATTTCTTCAATAGTCCAATTATCAATCTGTAAGCCGTTGACATCAACGATAGCGGTCAAGTTATCAATTTGGTACTGCTTAGCAAACATCATCGCCTCCATGGTCTCGCCTTCTTCCTGTTCGCCATCGGACATTAAAACATAAGTCCACCACTTCTTATTATCAAACCTAGCCGCTAAAGCCGCTCCTAAGCCCAAAGACAAACCTTCTCCCAAGGCCCCGGCCGAGCTTTCCAAGCAAGGCAACTTAACCCTGTCCAAATGCCCTTGGAGCCGACTGCCTAATTTGCGCAAGGTTTTTAATTCCTCAACGGGTAAATAACCAGCCCGGGCCAGAACAGAATATAGAGCCGGACAGGCATGGGCTTTGGACAGGAAAAACCTATCTCTTTCTTCCCATTTCTGCTTTTCAGGGTCGTGGCTTAAAACTCCGCCAAAATACAAAGCAACCAAAATCTCGACAATAGAAAGAGAGCCGCCCGGATGGCCTGAACCAGCTTCAGCCAGCATAGAAATAATATCTTGACGAACATTATTGCAAAGTTTTTTGAGCTCTTTTTCAGTCATATCTATTTATTGAAATGATTTTAATTTCTTGATTGTTTCCTCAATATTATCGCTATTAAAAATAGCGCTGCCGCTGGCTAAAAGATTAGCGCCGGCTTGGATAACCTGGGGAGCGGTTTCTAAATTGATTCCGCCATCTACCTCTATATTAGCATCTTTATATTTCTCCCGCAACTGCTTAATTTTATCTAAGGTTTCTTCTAAAAACGGCTGGCCACCGCGACCTGGCTGAACAGTCATGACTAAAACTAAATCGAGGTCTGGAATAAAATCATCAACTGCTTCAATCGGTGTCTCCGGATTAATAGCCAAGCCAATCCCTAAACCAGCTTTCTTTATTTTCCCAATTACTTCTTGGGGTTGTTTGGTTGACTCAAAATGGATAATAATTCTCTGAACGCCTGAATCAATCCATTGGCCAATCGTCTCTTCGGGATTCTGAATCATTAAATGAGCTTCTAATTTGGCTTTGGTTTCTAAATTATTTAAATCGGCTGGCTGGCGCCAAGTAGCATTCTCAACAAATTGACCATCCATAATATCCAGTTGAATCCAGTCAACGTACGGCTCCACTTGCTTAACCTTTTTCTGAAGTTCCTCAAAATCTTTGGCGATGATGGTCGGAATAATCTCAATCATGGTTCAAAGGGACGCCCTTTAAAGGGCGTCCCTTAAAAGGGCGTCCCTTAAAGCTCTCCCCTAAAATAACGCCTTTATTATTCTATATCTTTAATCTTTTTCAATCTTCTGACATGTCTTTCTTCTCCCGTAAATTCTGTCTCTAGCCAAACTCGAACAATCTTTTTGGCGGTCTCTAAATCAAGGACCTTACCGCCTAAACAAAGGATATTGGCGTCATTATGCTCGCGTGATTGTAAGGCGGTAAAATCGTCCCAGCAAACTGCTCCCCGAACGCCTTTAATCTTATTGGCGACTATACAAATGCCTAATCCGGTAGCGCAGATTAAAATACCCTTTTCGCCAGTCTGAGCCACTTTTTCGGCCACAGCTAAAGCAAAATCAGGGTAATCATCCTTGGGGTCTAATCGCTGATTACCTAAATCCTCGTACTCTTCGCCCAATTCTCCCAGATATTTCTTTAGTTCTTCTTTTAAGTGCCAACCAGCGTGGTCAGCCCCGAGATAGACCATATAATTTATGATTTAAATACCTAAAGCGAGAGTTTGCTCCCGATAAACTCCGCAAATTCGGCCAAACGACAGGCATAGCCCCATTCATTATCATACCAAGCCAAAACCTTAACCAAATCCCTACCCTGAACCATAGTCGAGGGTAAATCAACAATAGCCGAAAAAGGATTCTGACGATAATCAACAGAAACTAAAGGCGCCTCTTCAACAGCCAATATGCCTTTAAATTCCTCCTGGCCGGACGCTTTCTTGAAGACTTGATTAACTTTTTCGATACTAGCTTCCTTCTTTACTTTGGCCACGAAATCGACCAAAGAAACGACTGGCGTCGGTACCCGAATAGCCAAGCCATGAATCTTCCCTTTTAAAGCCGGGATGGTCTTAGTTACGGCAATAGCCGCTCCAGTAGTCGTTGGGACCATTGATAAAGCGGCGGCCCGGGCTCGCCGCAAATCATGATGAGGTAAATCAAGTAAACGCTGGTCATTGGTATAGCTGTGGATAGTCGTCATCAGGCCGGTCTCTATCTCAAAATTATCGTCAAGAACTTTAGCTACCGGAGCTAAACAATTAGTTGTACAAGAACCCATTGAAACAATATCATCTTTCTCCGGACTATATCTCGCCTGATTAACCCCTAAGACAAAATGAGGCATTCCCTCACTTTTGGAAGGAGCCGACACAATCACTTTTTTCGCCCCGGCCTCCAGATGTTTCCGGGCATCCTCTAATTTAGTAAACAAACCAGTACATTCCAAAACAATATCAACACCCAGTTCTTTCCAGGGTAATTTGGCCGGGTCTTTTTCGGCTAGACACTTAAATTCTTTATCACCGACGACTAAACTTTTCTCAGTTGCCTTGACCGATTTGTTGTAAATTCCATAAACCGAATCGTATTTCAACAAATGAGCCAGGGTTTTATTGTCAGTCAAATCATTAATAGCAACCACCTCTAAATCCGAATGTTTGTCTAAAATATTACGAAAGGCCGGCCGGCCAATCCGGCCAAAGCCATTGATAGCAACTTTAATGGGCATAATCGTGTCTCCTTTTGAATTAAATTTTAATCACTCCACCAATTGTTCCCACTACTTTTATCATAGGCTGGCTCGGGACCAATCTCATAATAACGACCATCACCTAAATTATACCAGCCTCCATCGCTATCAGCCAAGCTAAAATTTCCTGAATGCTCCATGGCGCAGAATAGACCATAGCCCGGATAATCATCTGCTTCTCCGCCATCGTAACGATAAAGATATGGACTGCTGTTAACCGGGTCAAGGGGCATACTGGAAAGATAGGGAGCTAAATCAGCGCCCAAACTACTAATCCAGTTTGCACTACCGCTGTTTAAGTGTCTCGTCGGATAAGTGCCATTATCATTGTAATACATTTCTAAGGCTGTCTGAATCTGTCTTAACTCGGATAATCTTCTGGCGTCTCTGGCTTTCTTTCTGGCCGTATTGACGCTAACCAAAACAATGCTGGCCAAGAGACCGATAATAGCGACAACCACTAACAATTCAATGAGAGTGAACCCTTTTTGTTTAAACCTTTGCTGAAAGATAGTTTGATTCGTGTTAAAATCCTTTATTTAATAATTATAGATTAATTTTATATAGATTTGACCTAATCTATATTCTCTTCAAGCTCCAAAGGATTATTCTGACTGGCCCGAAGCTGGGGAGAAACAACATAGGCATGATAAAGCAGAATAAAAACAATAATAACCAAAATATCAAGCAAAACCCCTAAGATGAGATTTTTATAATTAATGGATTGTTTATCAAACATAATATTGAATTATGAAATATAAGTGAATATGGAAATAGATAAACAATTATTTTCATAAACCATTCATAATTCCATGAAATCAATCCTTAATATTTAAAATTTGGCAGATTCTTTCCCGGTCGAAGCCAATAACAATCTGGCCGTCTATCTCGGCGACCGGCACGCCCATCTGGCCTGTCTTTTGAATCATCTCTTCTCTGCCTTGAGCATCTTCAGCCACATCAATATCTTCATAGGAAAAACCCTTTTCATCTAAAAACGCTTTGAGAGTATAACAATAGGGACAGCTTGGTGTGGAATATACTTTTATTTCCGGCATAAACGTTGATAAGCATTTAGAGCGGCTTTGGCTCCTTCACCAGCCGCCACGACAATCTGTTTACCGGAAACATCGGTGACATCGCCGGCCGCAAAGATATTTTTAACCGAGGTTCTGTTTTGAGCATCTATCTTAATTTCTCCCTCTTGATTTAATTCTACCACATTTTTAAGCAAAGCGGAATTGGCTATTGTCCCTACCTCAACAAAGACCCCCTGAACAGCTATCTCTCTATGCTGACCAGAGCTCCGTTCCTGATAAACTAAGCTTTCGACCAGCTGGCCGCCTTTAATTTCCCTGACGGCCGCGTTGGTAAAAATATCAATCTTAGAACTGTTCCCAACTCTTTCTTGAAGCGATTCATCAGCCGTTAATTGGGACAAAAACTCCAGAAGGTATATCTGCGAAGCGTAATTGAGCAAATCTAAAGCTGCTTCCAGGCCGGCATTACCGCCGCCAATGACAGCTACCTTTTTGTCTTTAAAAAGAGGCCCATCACAGGTAACGCAATAACTAACTCCCTTACCGGTAAATTCCGACTCACCAGTTATGCCCAATTTTTTGTAATTCCGGCCGGTGGCTACAATCAAGGCCTTGGCCTGATAAGATTTATCTGTTTTTACTTTAATTGAATGTTCATTCTCTACTTCAATTTTTTTTACTTCATTCCCCTCTCTGATTTCCAGGTCCTCGCCTTGATATCTTTTCAGATGAGCAACTAATTTCTTAACTAATTCCGGCCCGCTGATTAATTCGAAACCGGGATAGTTTTCAATCAAATTAGTCCAATTCAACTGACCGCCCCAATCTTTGGTCAATAAAAGGGTCTTTAATTTTTTGCGGGCGGCGTAAATTCCTGTACTGATGGCCGCTGGCCCGCCGCCAATGATTATCAAATCATATTTCATGTTATCGCCTGATTAATAGCTGGAATTAAATCTGAAGCCATTAAACTTTGTTTAATTGGATAGACCTCTTTGAGGACTTTTTTACTAATTTTAATCATGACTAAAAAGCCACTCGCAAAAAGAAATTTACTGCAACAATTTAGCCGGCTAACCAACCACCGTCAACAAACAAAGTGACTCCGGTAACATAATCGTTCTCTTCCGAAGCTAAGAAAACAGCTGCGCTAGCCACGTCTTTAGGCTGACCTAATCTTTTCTTGGGAATGCGGGCCATTATTCCTTCTTTCGTCTTTTCATCGGACAACATATCTTTAGTCATCGGCGTATCAATCACCCCCGGCCCAATGGCATTGACATTAATGCCCAAGGGAGCTAATTCCAAAGCCAAGGCCTCAGTTAAAGCGGTCACCCCTCCTTTGGAAGCGCAATAATGGGCGATATTCAAAAAGCCGACGCCAACCTGACCAGAAGCAATGGAGGCAATGTTAACAATCCGTCCATATTTGTTTTTAGCCATTTCTCTGACAGCCGCCTGGCTGCATAAAAACATTCCTTTTAGATTAATATCCAAGGTCCGATCCCACTCCTCTTCGGTTAACTCTAAAAATGGTTTAAATTGAGCGATGCCAGCGTTATTAACCAAAATATCAATTTTACTGAACTTCTCAACAGCTTTCTGAATGGCCTGTTCAACATCTTCTTTACTGGTGACATCAACTTTAAGTGCTAAGCCATCCTGGCCCGATTTTTTAATCTGGTCCACCACCTTCTGACAGTCAGCTCGGTCAATGTCGGTGACGACCACCTTGGCCCCGGCTTGAGCCAAAGCTAAAGCAATGCCCTGACCAATACCGCGGCGGGCTCCGGTAACCAAAGCGACTCTATCTTTCAAATTCACTTTTTTTCACCTCCTTTCTTATTTTGACTTTAATTTCAACATGGCCTCTTGAGCGGCCGCAATCAGAGGATAAACAGTCGGCGCTGAAGTCAAAAGCGGATGAGTGGCTATTTGCCAAGTGTTAAAATCATAAAGGGTGGCTTGATGCTGAATAGCCATGGCTACCGCATTAATCATTTCGCCGACGCTCTCCGGTCCCATCATTTCCGCTCCTAATAAAAGCCCCTCCGAGGATTTAGCAAAAATTAGCTTCACTCTAATTAGTTCAGCGCCGGGCAATTTACCCGGATGGCGATTGGGAGCTTGAGCCTGGCCAACAATATATTCAAATTTCTCCTCTTTGGCTCTCCTTTCGGTCAAGCCAGCCGCCGCCAGAGTCAAACCATTGATATAAGTGGAAAAGACCCCCAGCGTGCCTTTATTTTCTCTAATCAGTTTTATCTGATATAAATTATTAGCAGCAATTCTAGCCTCACTGGCAGCCACCGAGGCTAACATAACCGGAATATTCCTACCGGTAATAAAATCTTTAGTTTGAGCGCAATCACCAATAGCTAAAATATCCGGCTGACTGGTTCTCATGTATTCATCAACCCAAATACCTCCTTTTTCTTCGGTTCTTATTCCGGCTTCTTTAGCCAAATCAATATTTGGTCGAGCGCCAATTGACAAGATAACTAAATCAGCTGCTATTTTCTCTCCATTCTCCAACTCTAAATACTCAACCTTATCTTGGCCGCTTACTTCTTTTATCTTTGCTCCTGTATATATTTTAACGCCCTTCTTTTTCAGTTTTTCTTCAGCGGCCAAGGCAAATTCCTGGTCAAAATTAGTCAACAGACAATGCTCTAACATTTCAACGATGCTTATCTTTAAATTCCTGAGACTACTTAACTCTTCAGCAAATTCTACCCCAATAAAGCCACCGCCGATAATAGCTATATTTTTCGCTTTTAGAGCCGCTTTTCTCAATTCTTCTAAATACTGACAATCCTTTCTGACCTGCCAGACACCTGGTTTATCTAGGCCCGGAATAGGAACTAAATGAGATTCCGAACCTAAGGCCAGAATCAATTTATCATACTGATAAATCTTTTCATCTTTAAGAACGACTATTTTCTCCTCTGTTTTAATCTTAGTTACTTCTCCAACGACCAAATCAACTCCATTATCGATTAAGGGCTGACTAGGCATTATATCCTCATTAACTGAATTTAAGCGGTCAAAAATATAAGGAATGCCGCAGGGAACGACTCCTTTCTCTTCTTTCCTAATCAAGCTGATTTTTTTGTCCGGATAATTTTTCTTAGCTGTTACAGCCGCGACCATGCCAGCCGGACCGCCGCCAATGACTAAAATATCTATTTTACTCATACTTTTATCTCCTTCTATCACTAATTCTACCATAAAATTAGAAAACAAAAAAATCCTGACCATTAACTATTCACAGGTTTTTTTGACTAATCAATGGTCAGGACAAATTTAACCCCCTTACTACTCGTTCGACAATTGTAAAGATAGTATCCTTTTTGTTAATATCTACAACCAAATCAGCATAAGGAACTTTTTTCCCTTCTCGCCTCATTCTTTCCGTCTTTCTCAAATACCTAGTTCTTTCGCCTTCAGAGCTCTTTACTTCTATTGTAAAAACCTGACATCTTCGTCTTTTCTTAACCCCAACCAAAAAATCTTTTCTCTCACTATCTTCCTGACTAAAATATTGAATCCGATTGCTATCCTCTAACCACTTAAGAGCATCAGCCATCATCTGTTCGGTCATTCGACCCCTAGCTCTTCCTTCTTCGCCTCCCCTTTTTCCTTCAGGCATTACCATAAATGGAGGTGAATCTTTCTTTCTAAATTTTGACATCATACCCTCCCCACAAAATGGTTGTAAAAAATCTATTGAGCCAAAGCCTGCTCAATCGCTTCCTCAAAGACACTGTAAGGCTGATTGCCGACAATCATTTGGCCATTAATCAAAAAGGTTGGCGTCCCTTCGACTCCATCTTCCTCGGCCTGTTCAAACCACTTAACCACTTGCTGATGGTATTTACCCGAATCAAAACATTGGTTAAAACTGGCCTGGTCTAATCCTAAATCTCCAGCCGCTGCTTTAAGCCAGTTAGCGACAATCGTATTTAACTCATCTTCGGAAGCGGCCTGACTTGTCTGCTGAATAAGTTCCTGAGGATGACCAAAAAGATAATCATCAACTATCTGAAATCTATCCTGTTCTTGAGCGCAAAGCAAAGTTTGACCTAATTCGGAAGGCGAAAGCCGGCGAGGAATCAGCTTAACCTGACCGGTCTTGATATATTTCTCTATAATTAAGGGTAGGGTCTCTTGGTGGAAACTAGCGCAATGACCGCAAAAATGACTAGAATATTCAGTGATCGTGACCGGCGCATCGGGACTACCTAAAATAAATTCACCCTCAACTAATTGAGAGGGTTCTTCTTCTGAAAAAAGACCTCCTTTAAACAGGGCGGCCGCCTGCTCTCCAACTGTTGGATTCCGCTGACTGCCATACCAAATTATGCCGACCAAAGCAACTAAAGCGATTATTCCGAAAATAATTGTCTTTTTATTTGCCATAAACCCAAAATATCATTTTTTCTTTAAAATAGCAAGTCTCTCGACATTAGTCAAAACTTTACCCTGACTGAGCTTTTTAATCTTTCCCTTTTCCATAACCAGCCGGCCATTAATAATTACCGTTTCTACATCACTGCCTCGAGCGGCGTAAACCAAATGAGAAACAATATTATGACAAGGCGTTAAGTGAGGCTGCCTAAAATCAAGGATAATTAAATCGGCTTTCTTCCCTTCCTCCAAAGAACCGATTTCTTCAGTCAGACCCAAGGCCTTGGCTCCGTTAATCGTAGCCATATCTAAAACCGTCTGAACGTCGACCGCAGTCGGCTCCAATTGGTCAATTTTGTGCAATAAAGCAGCTGTTTTCATTTCTTCAAAGACATCTAAATTATTATTAGAACAAGGACTATCAGTGCCCAAGCTGACATTAATACCGGCTTTGAGCATGGCCGGTAAAGGCATTATTCCGGAAGCTAATTTCATATTAGAAACCGGACAATGAGAGACGGAAGCGCCAGATTGAGCTAAGATTTTAATTTCCCGTTTAGTCAGCCAGCAAGCATGAGCTAAAAGGGTCCGTTGGTCTAAAATCCCCGCTTTAGCCAAAACTTCAAGCGGCCGCCTTTTATATCTCTTCAAACAATAATTAACTTCTTCTTTGGTTTCAGCCAAATGGGTAGTCAAAAGCAAATCATGCTGGTCAGCTAAATTTTTAGAGCGTTGGTAAGTATCTAGAGAAGTAGTCTGGAACATATGGGGAGCTAAAGAAATTTTAATTAAATCGTCATCAAACCAGTCCTTAATTATAGTTTGGGCTTTTTTCAATGCCTCGGCCGCATTTTTGAAATAAAAAGTAGGCACATCAAGTATGCCGCAACCCAAGACACCTCGCATGCCTATTTGATGAGCCGCCTTGGCCACTTCATCTTGATAATAGTAAAAATCAGTAAAGCAGGTCGTTCCTGATTTAATCATTTCCAGCATAGCCAATAGCGAACCCCAGTAAACATGTTTAGCAGTGAATTTTGACTCTACTGGATAGACGTATTTAAACCACCAATCTTCCAGGGGCAAATCATCAGCATAACCACGCAAAAGAGTCATGGTTAGGTGGCCATGGGTATTAATCAGACCGGGTAAAATAACTTTGCCTTGGCCGTCAATTACTCTTTTGGCTTGCTTTCCATGCTCTTTTTCTATTTTGGAACTCTGGCCAATAGCTTTAATTTTATCTTTTTCGATAAATAAAGCGCCCGGCTTGATTATTTGCCGTTTGGCATTCTGAGTGACAATAGTGGTATTTTTAATCAAAATCATATTTTTGATGGTAGCATAGAGGATAAAAAAGAAAAAGGCCGGGATTGTTTTTTTTTAAAAAAAAACAATCCCGGGCCTGCCTGTTTTTAGACGGCTCCATGATTTTCCAGGGTATGATCTCCTTTAGGACTTAATTTCCTCAATTGGTGAAAAAATCTCCAGGCAAAGAGAGGTGATAATATCATAAAAACAATCGCCACTAAAGAAGTAATCCCAAATCCTAAATAATCAATTCCATATCTAATTATTAAAGCATTTTGCAACAGATCCCATGATTTTATTTCCTGAACAGTCCAATTACCATAAACAGCCGACTTGAAGGGGGAAGAACAGGAAAAATTTACCTCATCTTGACTAAACGAATATTTAATCCGTCCGTCTCTTATTGTGAATCTCTCTTCAAGCCGCGGATAATTTTCAGGTAACCATTCCAATGCGTGCCTCGATGGCGAAGGAATAGTTCTGAGAGAATTAACCGAGATAAAAACGAAAAGGCAGAAAAAAATAAAAAACAAAAGAGACAGAAGTCCTGAAGCTATAACATCAGAAAAAGATATTATCTTTTTATGCATCTGACACCTCCTTTTATTCTTAAATCAGTTGCCGTTCCCAACCAAATTTTTAAAAAGCTGTTTCTTGATAGTTTAATATTCAATCCAATTTCTGTCAATTTTCTTGATTAAGAGATTAAGTAATAAGAGGAAGGCCCTTTCCAGGGACACCCCTGAAAAGTGCCTTCTTAAAAATATTAAAATAAAAAAAAGCACCGACCAGTCTTTTTTGACGGCGGTGCTCTTACCTTCTATGAAGGCTATGAGGGAATCATTATCCCTGACCCTCCCATAGGTTATTGAGTAAAGAAGAGGCAAAAGTGGGATCTTTCAAGATGACCCTGTAAAAAGCCAGAATAACGGCATTTCCGGACTGACTACGATCAGAGGCATTGATAAAAGTCTTGGATTGGTCGGGAAAAGACTGGCTGTAAAAATATCTACTCTTTAGTTCATTAATAAGGGCCTGCAACTGATCAAAGTCCTTGACATTCTGAAAGACAACCAAATCAAGAGCTCGTCTAATCGTTTCCGGATAGATGGTTAAATCGTCAAGAGTCCGGCTGTAACCGCTATCGTCAGTAGATTTTATTCTCTCGAAGAGTCGAGTCATTATTGTTCCGTCCAAGAACAAGTCCTTCTTTATTCTCCACCAGGCCGGCTGACACTCAGGGGCAACGTATTTGCCCCAACCGGCCGGGATAATAGGAATATTTGCGACACTCTCTGTCGCCAAACTTGGCGAAGACGAAGTTAATGAGGCGGCTATCTTAGTAATCGGCAGATAGCCGTTAAAAGCGATCCCGGCTACAAAGGTCAGTATCAAGAAAATAACCGTGTAAATCAAATTTCCCATTCTTTCCATTTTTCCCGGTTGAGTCCGGACCGGGATATGGCTAGCTGGCAATAAATCACCGGAAGGTAAAAAGAATTCCAAGAAAGTGTTTTCACCCTCTGTTCGTTCACCGATACTTAAGAGAGCTTTACTCTCTAAATCCTTTAACTGAGTGTCAAGCTCCCTAATGTCGCCATTATACAGGCAATAAGCAAAACAATATCCGTCCCTGCTAATTGTCTGTTTTACGTCAACGAAAGAGTGTTTTTGGAGTAAATCAAGGATAAGCTCTTTCTGGCCTCGGGGAAATTTTATTACAACCTCGTGCTTGGACGTTTGAACGGAAAATTCTTCTCTCAAAGCTACCTCTCCCATAATTGCCTCCTTTATTCTATTTTAAAAGTTCTTTTCTATTTTCTTTCTATTATAAATAGATATCTATATTTTGTCAAGTTGATAACCTTCTCTTTGGAGTAATTTCTTTTTAAGCTGGCGGCCACGGCCAAAGCCGCCAATTTGGCCATCTGAACGAATAACCCGATGACAAGGAATTTTACCTCGCGTCCTTTTCAAAGAAAAGGGAATTGGATTTTTGTTCAAAGCATTGCCGACCGCCCGATAAGCGCGAGGATGACCGATTCTTTGAGCCACCTGCTGATAAGTCATTACCTGACCAGACGGAATCCGGCTAACAATATAATATACTTTGTCTTTAAAGGATAAATTTTCAAAAACCGGCTGGAAACTGCGGCGGTGAATCTCTGATGGGCCAAACTTAGTTAATCTTTCAAAATGCAATTTCGTCCCATAACCTTTATGTTGGGCCAAGCTATATTGGGGATATTTTTTCTCCAACCGCTTCATTAATCTGTCCCGACTGACTTTAGCCACAATTGAAGCTAAAGACAAAAGAGCGATTTTCTGGTCACCTCTAACAATGGCTCGTTGGGCTATTTTTAAACGAGGGATTTCCATCTGACCATCCAAAAACAAAAAATCTGGCTGGGGATTCAATTTTTTGAGACAACGTCGCCAAGCCAACAAAGTAGCCTGCCAGATGTTAATCCGGTCAATCACTTTTGGCCAGACAAAGCTAACTCGCCATTCAATGGCCGGCTCTTGTTTGATTAATTCAAAAATCTCCTCTCGTTGCTTAGGAGCGAGCAACTTGGAATCTCTTATTTCTATCCGGGGCGTTCCTTTTGGATACGCTCTTTGCAAAGGGCGTATCCAAAAGGAACGCCCCGCTAACGACGCCCCGGGAACCGCTACCACAGCCGCCGCGACTGGGCCGGCCAAAGCACCACGTCCCACTTCGTCAATACCAGCCATTATTTGATATCCCTTCTCAAAAATAAATTTTTCTTGAGGCGAAAAAATCATTTTTTGGAAACGAATTGATTATCTTTAATATAGAAACGCCAAGGACGGCTAGCCCAATAAGGGCCAGCATAATCTACGCCAATTCTTTTGGAAGCCCCGATTTTAAAATCACCCGCCTCTTTTTTTTCTTCAATCCACAAATAACAATTTCGGACAAAGGCCTTTGTTTTATTCAAGCTTCTATCAATCTTCAAAGCCTGACAGAGCTTGCCCGGTCCGGAAGATAAATCTCTTAAATCTGACTTTTTTCTTAACCGCTTCATTGTCTCAATCCCTTCTATCGGCTCCAGAGCTCTAATCAAAACAGCCGAGGGAAATCCTTTTCTCTGGGTAACAATATTAAGACAGTAGAAAATGCCGTAGATTAAATAGACATACCAAAAACCAGCCGAACCGAACATAATTTCATTGCGGGCCGTTATTTTTCCAAAAGCATGCGAGGCCCTATCTTGATGACCGAGATAGGCCTCGGTTTCAACAATCCGGCCAACTATTTTTTGCTGGCCGATTCGCCTGACTAAATATTTGCCCAGCAATTGCTGAGCCACTTTTAGAGTCGGCTGATAATAGAATTTTCTCGGCAACTTCTTGAACATCTGAAATATAAGGTTATTTTCCAGGCACGGAGGCCCGGTATAATGAATTTTTATTTTACGAACCCAGAGACCCAGAGCATTAAACTTACCCGTATATTTACTTACTCGCTCGGAAATGAAAACCTATTTTCATTTCACTCGCTCGCTGCGTAAATAATCTTAAAATAATAAAGGCGAGCCGGCAAGCTCGCCTGAAAATAAGAATAAATGTCTATAAATTATAGAATTCCCTCCTGGAACAGAAGCAATTTATTTTTCAGAAGAATGCCACCATTCTTTTCTTTTCTTTCATACTCGTAAAACCGGTAAATATAGGGTATCCCGGCCGGAACCGCCAAAACGACACATAGCACCAATTGATTTTCAGTTCCCGGGTTGGGAAAATCAGAGACAACCTGGCGAACCATCTCAAATTCAAAATCATCTGGCCTGGTTAACATTCTACTCGTCTCTTGGATATCTTTGGAAACAATACCTTCCCAGCAAGTGCCGTATCCTGTGACAACCTTGCAGTTCAGATATCCTGGCCCTTTGGGCAACAATTTCCCAAAATCTTCCCGAAGATTACCCATGATAATTTCTGCAGGATTCACTTCCAATCACCTCCTTTAATTTAATCTGGTTTTAATGAACTGCCGAATCCTATCCTCCTTGAACTAAATTCGGCGGCGTCTGGCCTTCCAGGGCGGCGATAATATTATTAGCGGCCATTTCGGCCATTTTATCGCGGGTTTCCCCGGTCGCTGACGCAATATGCGGCGTCAAGACAACATTCTCCAATTCAGCCAAGCCCGGGGTCAAGGCCGGTTCATTTTCATAAACGTCGAGAGCCGCTCCGGCAATTTCTCTATTTTTCAAAACCTCTACCAAAGCTTTTTCATCGATGATTGGCCCGCGAGCCGTATTGATTAAATAAGCAGTTGGCTTCATCGTTTTAAATCGCTCGGCATTAATCAGATGGCGGGTTTCCTGAGTCAAAGCGGTATGCAAGCTGACAAAGTCGGCTTCTTTTAATAGGTCGTCCAGCTGGCGATACTCTATATTAAATTTCTTTTCCAACTCTTGGTTACGATGAATGTCATAATAAACAATTTTAACTCCAAAGCCATCCTGCATCCGTTGGGCGACAGCCGTGCCAATCCGACCCAAACCGACAATGCCCAAGGTTTTTCCTTTAATATCAGCCCCTAAAAGCAGTTTCGGTCCCCAGGCCTGGTATTTACCAGCCCGGGTATATCTATCAGCTTCAACAATTCTTTCGGCAATAGCGAAAAGCAAAGCAATAGTATGTTCAGCCACCGCTTCGGTCAGGACACCCGGAGTATTGCTGACCATAATATTTTTTTTCTTGGCTTCGGCAACATCAATGTTATCGTAGCCAACCGCATAATTAGCGACAATTTTCAATTGCTGACCAGCTGCTTCCATCACCTCCCCATCAATTTTTTCGGTTAAGACCGACAAAATGGCTTCAACTCCTTTAATTTTTTCCAGTAATTCTTCCCGGGCTATCTTGCCTTCCGGGCCGACAACTACCTCCCAACCTTTATCTTTTAATATTTTGATTCCTTTGTCCGGAATCTGGCGAGTAACAAATATCTTATGCATAATCTTATCTCCTTTCTTTTTAGACCAACATTTTATTATACCATATTTTTGGAAAAGAAAAAGCGGTCGCCTTAGACGGTCGCCCAACATTACTCCGTCTACTACTACTTTCTGACAGTTAGAAATTAGCTTTTACCCCCTTCCCCCTACCACAACCGGCTTTATTTCTTGTCTTCCCTAATTTCCTTTCTGATTCTTTCCATCAGGCGGGCTATCAACCAGAGATTGTGAAAGGTGGCCAAACGAGGACCAAGCATTTCCTTGGCTTTGAATAAATGATGAAGATAAGCCCGGCTGAAGTTCTGACAGGTATAACAGGAACAACCATTCATAATTGGCTTTTTATCTTGCCGAAAAGCAGAATTTAAAATATTTAACCGGCCCCGCTCGGTTAAAAAGACACCATGTCGAGCCAAGCGGGTCGGATAAACGCAGTCAAAAAGGTCAATTCCTTGGGCGACCGCCTTATTTAAATCAATTGGCTGACCAATGCCTAATAAATGGCGCGGCTTTTCCGGAGGCATCTCCGCAATAACCCAATCCAAAATCTTATACATATCTTTTTTGGTTTTGCCCAAAGAGCCGCCAATGGCTAATCCGTCAAAAGGCAATTGGCTGATAAATCGAGCGCTTTCTATTCTTAAATCCTTCCACTGGCCGCCCTGAATAATGCCGAAAAGCGCCTGGTCTTTTCTCTTTTTCGCTTTCAGGCAAATTTCGGCCCAGCGATGGGTTCTATCTGTTGCTCGTCGGGTATATTCCTTAGTCGCCAAAGGCGAAGTACATTCATCAAAAGCTAAAATAATGTCAGCTCCTAAGGCCTCTTGGATTTGAATTGATTTTTGAGGAGTCAAGCGATGTTTAGAGCCATCCAAATGAGAACGAAATTCCACTCCCTGCTCATCTATTTTAGCCAACTTAGGTTTGACTGTTTTTGGCTGTTCAGCTTGACCGGGGAAAAAACCGCCTATTTTGCCAATTTCCTGTTCCAAGCCAAACCCCAAGCTGAAAACTTGAAAACCGCCGCTGTCGGTGACAATCGGACCGGGCCAGTTCATAAATTTATGCAAGCCGCCCAGTTGTTGAACAATTTTATGGCCGGGACGCAAATATAGATGATAAGTATTGCAAAGTAAGGCCTCAAAGCCGATTTCTTTCAAATCAGCCGGGCTTAAACTTTTAATTGTCGCTTGGGTAGCCACCGGCAAAAAAGCCGGCGTTTTAATCCGGCCGTGCGGCGTCTTAATTAAACCCAAGCGGGCTCTGGATTTTTTACTTTTCTTGAGAATTTTGAAAAATTGTTTCATCCTTCCCGGGGCGTTCCTTTTTGATACACCCTTTTGCAAAAGGGTGT
>Ga0315548_1000524_pt1 | contig 35429 bp, 35 predicted proteins | sample SalMarSW160110MG_2_FD_202540 | JGI IMG/M metagenome (GOLD analysis project Ga0315548, IMG submission 202540) | Salt marsh sediment microbial communities from the Plum Island Ecosystem LTER, Massachusetts, United States - Salt Marsh Sediment SW1601-110 ... | reverse complement strand
TGCTCGGCCTTGGCCTTTAAAATGGCCAGGCGGGTGTCAAAATTAGGCGGCTGGATATCGGCAATCAGCCCCCACTCGAAGCGGGAGCAGAGGCGGTCGCCCATGTCGGGCAGTGACTTGGGGGGGCGGTCGCTGGCCAGGACAATCTGGCGGTTGGCGTTGTGCAGCTCGTTGAAGGTGTGGAAGAAGCTCTCCTCGGTCTGCTCCTTGCCGATCAGAAATTGAATGTCATCTATCAACAACATATCAACATTACGGAATTTGCGGCGGAACTCGGCGGTGCTTTTGTTTTGGAGGGCGCTGACGAACTCGTTGGTGAACTGCTCGGCGCTGACATAGAGCGCCTTGATGGTTTCCTTTTGAGCCAGGTGGTAGATAGCCTGCATGAGGTGGGTCTTGCCCAGACCCACCCCGCCGTAGATAAACAATGGATTGTAGCTGGCGCCTGGCTTTTCGGCCACGCTCCGGGCGGCGGTGTAGGCCAGGCGGTTGCTCTGGCTGACCACGAAGTTATCAAAGGTGTATCTGGCGTTGCCGCTGGGGCCGGTTGACTGCTTGGTGGCCGCTGAGGCTACCAGGAAATCAACCTCGATACCGGGGTGGGTAAGCCCGATGAGGGTCTTTTCTATCAGGGAGCGCTGGTTCTGGGACAGATATTCGGCGACAAAGGTGTTGGGAACCCCGACTACGAAGCGGTTATTCTCGTAGCTTAAGCCGGTGGTCTTCTCTAGCCAGGTGCGGTAGTTGGGCTTGGTTACCTGAAGTTGCAATTCGCCCAGAGCCGTTTCCCAGATTTCTCGAGCCGACCTGGCTTCCATATATTCCCCCTGTCTTATTATCAAGATTTTAAGCGTTGTTTTTAACCAAAGTTGTCCGGGCGGTCCGCCGGGGGAAGAAGGTCAGAAGACTGGTTTTTTTGGTGATTGGTTATTAGGATAATCGGTGGGTTGGGGGATGGCAAACTTTGTGGGGCTGGGTGGGGGGGGCTGGGGCGGGTTGGATGCCCTTGTTAGCTCTGTCTGGCTTGTTTTTTTGGCCAATATCGGGGGGATAGATACAAAAGGAAAAACTTGTTGCTAAAAATTTTTGGTGTTAAAATTCTGTCACCGGGAGGGAAAAATTGCGCCTTGTTTTCATGGGTAGTCCCCAGTTTGCCATGCCCCCTCTGGAGCACCTGCTGGCCAGTAAATATCAGGTGGCGGCGGTCTATACCCAGCCCGACCGGCCGGCGGGGCGGGGGCGGGGTCTGGTGTCTTCCCCGGTGAAACAGCTGGCCCAGAGCCGGGGGTTGACGGTGGTGCAGCCGGCCAGCCTGAAGGCGGCCGGGACGCCGGAGCAGCTTGGGGGCTTTAAGCCCGATGTTATCGTGGTGGCTGCCTTCGGCCAGATTCTGCCCCGGTCCGTGCTGGCCCTGCCCCGACTGGGCTGCCTCAACATCCACCCCTCGCTGCTGCCCAGATTCAGGGGCGCCTCGCCGGTGGCCTCGACTATCCTGGCCGGCGAAGATTTCAGCGGCGTTAGCATCATGGTGATGGACGAAGGGCTGGATACCGGCCCGGTACTGGCCCGGGCGCAGATTCCCGTTTCCCCCCGGGATACCACCGGCTCGCTTACCGCCAAGCTCTCCTGGCTGGGGGCTCAGCTACTGGGTGAGGTCCTGGCCGGCTGGAGCCGGGGCGAGCGTACCCCCCACCCCCAGGATGAGAGTAAGGCGACCTACTGCGGCCCTATCGCCAAGGGGGAGGGTGAGGTTGACTGGCGGCAGCCGGCAATAGATATCTGGCGGCGGGTGCGGGCCTACCAGCCCTGGCCGGGTTGCTATACCCGGTGGCGGGGTAAAACTTTAAAGATTATCGAGGCGGGGCTTGCTGACGGGGGGGTGGCTGAGGTGGGGCGGGTGGTGGCGCTGGAGGCTAGGGCTGGCTTTGGCGTCGGCACCGGCGACGGGATTCTGGCCATAACCAGGGTGCAGATGGAGGGGAAGAAGGCGATGTCCGCCGCCGAGTTCTTGAGAGGGCAGCGGGATCTTTTGGGGGTGGTGCTGCCATCCGGTTAAAAAGGAGGCTTTTTTGTCTTTACCCGATGACTTGAGCCGGTTTTCGGCTTTGGTAGATATTATCGCGCGCTTGAGGGCACCCGACGGCTGCCCCTGGGACCGCAAGCAGACCCACGCCTCGCTGCGGGAAAACCTGCTGGCCGAGTGCTATGAAGTTCTGGAAGCGCTCGACGAGGGGGACTCAACCAAGCTAAGTGACGAGTTGGGCGACCTGCTGATGCAGATCGTGCTCCATGCCCAGATTGCCAGCGAAGCCGGGGAGTTCGGGCTGGGGGAGGTGGTAGAGAACATCAACACCAAGCTCATCCACCGCCACCCCCATATCTTCGGCTCCAAAAAAGTGAGGGATGCCGAGGAGGTGGCGCTTCACTGGGAGGAGCTCAAAGGGGAGGAGAGAGCGCCCGATGCCTCTATCCTGGAGAGCGTGCCCAAGCAGATGCCGGCCCTGGGCTACAGCCAGGAGGTTCAGCGCCGGGCAGCTCACCTCGGCTTTGACTGGGAAGAGGACAGCGGCGTTATCGACAAGCTGGCCGAGGAAGTCGGCGAGTTCCAGCAGGCCGACACCCAGGAGCAGAAGGCGGAAGAGTTCGGCGACCTGCTCTTTACCCTGGCCAATATCGCCCGCCGGATGGGCACAGACTTGGAAGCGGCGCTGCGAGAGGCCAACCGGCGCTTCTATAAGCGCTTTACCTATATGGAGGACGCCTGCCGCCAGCGGGGGCTTAACTTGGGCAAACTGTCCTTTGATGAGCAAAATGCCCTCTGGGAGGAAGCCAAGAAGAGGGTGGGCTAAAACATATAGACATATCGGTGTTTGTATGTTACTATTAGGTGGGAGGTGAGGATATGGCTTTGAAGCGGACAACGATTTTTCTCACTGAAGAGCAGCATGAGAGGCTACGCCGGCTGGCATTTGAGCAGCGGACTTCTATGGCCAAGCTCCTGCGTGATGCTGCTCTAGAGATACTGGAAGACGAGCATGATGTTTCCTGGGGGTTGCAAGCTTTAGCTGATGAGGAAGGCACTATTACCTGGGAGCAGTATCAGCGCCAGAGAAAAGAGCGGGAACTCCGGGGTGAGTTATCAGATTAAGCTGAGGCGAATAGCCCAGAGGCAGTTAGATGTGATTGGCGGACGGGATTACCAGGCAGTTGCCAGAGCTATCTCAGCTCTGGAGCAGGAGCCGAGACCGCCGAGAGTCAAAAAGCTGGCTTTAAGTGGCTTGTGGCGCATAAGAGTAGGGCGTTATAGAGTGTTATACGCTGTAGATGATGAACAGGGTCTGGTTACAGTTGTGGGAGTGGCTAGGCGGGCAGAGGGTACCTATAAAAGACTATGAAATCGGGGCGAGAGGATTTGAACCTCCGACCTCCGCGTCCCGAACGCGGCGCGCTAACCGAACTGCGCTACGCCCCGATGGCTAATATTATAGGCGGAATTAGTTTTGATTGCAAAGAGTGGGGGAAAAGTAAGAGAGTTTTAGAGGGAAGGGGAAGGGGATAAAGGGGATGGGGTCACTAAAAAGTGAAATACTGCGTTCTGATAATTGACGGCGCCGCCGGCCTGCCCATACCGGCGCGGGGAGGCAAGACCTGCCTGGAACTGGCCGATACCCCCAACCTCGACGCCATGGCTAAAGAGGGGGAGATGGGGCTGGTGCGCACCGTGCCGCCGGGGATGGAGCCCTCCAGCGCCTGCGCCTGCATGTCGGTGCTGGGCTACGACCCCAAAATCTACTACCGGGGACGGAGCGCCATCGAGGCCAGAAGTATGGATATTCCCATCGGGGAGGGGGAGGCGGTTTTCCGCTGCAACCTGGTGGCTATCCGTGACGGCAGGATGTGGAGCTACAGCGCCGGCTACATCAGCACCGGGGAGGCGGAAGAGCTTATCGCCGCTTTAAACGAGAAACTGGGTGATGATAATGTTCAATTCTACCCCGGCGTCAGCTACCGGCATATCCTGAAGCTCAAGGGGCATGAGGACGCCCTATCGGCCAGCTGCACCCCGCCCCATGATATCCCTGACAAACCGGTAGATAAGTTTATGCCTGGGGGTGAGGGCAGCCAGATCCTGCGCGACCTGATGGGGCGCTCGGAGGCGGTGCTGCGCTACCACCCGGTGAACGAGAGACGGCGGTTGCGCGGCGACATCCCGGCGACCACCATCTGGCTCTTCTGGGGCAGCGGGCGGGTGCCGGAGATGCCCCGGTTTGAGGAGGTCTACGGCTTAAGCGCCGCCCTCACCTCCGGGGTTGACCTGCTCAAAGGCCTGGGCAAGATGGCGGGGATGGAGGTGCTGGACATTGACGGGGTGACCGACGGGCTGGATAACGATTTCGCCGCCCAAGCCGAGGGGGCGCTGGAGGCGCTCGGGGAGAATGACCTGGCGGTTATTCACATTGAGGCGCCCGATGAGGCGGCCCACGCCGGCTCCATCGATGATAAGATTGAGGCTATCCACCGGATAGATAAAGAGGTTATCAGTCGGCTGCGTACGGCGGGCGACCTGCGGCTGCTGGTTATGCCCGACCACCCCACCCCGATAAAGAGCCGCACCCACAGCCCGGAGCCGGTGCCCTTTCTGCTGTGGGGGGTGGGCTTCAAGCCCAACGGGGCTAAAAACTTTAGCGAAATTGAGGCGAAAGGGACTGGCCTTTTTATCGAGGATGGGTATAATATTATGAAAAGGCTGGTGGGGGTCGAAAGCTAATGGCGATAGTTGTGCAGAAATACGGCGGCAGTTCGGTGGGAGACGCCGAAAAGATAAAGAACGTTGCCCGGCGCATCGCCGCCGCTAAAGATAAGGGCAACGAGGTGGTGGCCGTCGTTTCAGCCATGGGGAACACCACCGACGAGCTGGTCGAGCTGGCCTATTCCGTCACCGACCAGCCCAGCGAGCGCGAGTTCGACGTGCTGCTTTCCACCGGCGAGATTGTCTCCAGCACCCTGCTGGCTATGGCGCTGCGGGCGATGGGCTATGAGGCCGTCAGCCTCTCCGGCGCCCAGGCCGGGATAAGGACCGACGCCGCCTACAGCCGGGCCCGCATCGTGGGGGTTTCACCGGAGAGGATAGTCAAAGAGCTGGACAAGGGGCGGATTGTCATCGTTGCCGGCTTCCAGGGGATTACTGAAGAGATGGATACCACCACCCTGGGGCGGGGTGGTTCGGATACGACGGCGGTGGCTTTAGCCGTCAGCCTGGGAGCCGAGGTCTGCCAGATATATACCGACGTCGAGGGGGTCTATACCGCCGACCCCAGAATCGTCCCCGAAGCCAAAAAGCTAGATGAAATCGGCTACGAGGAGATGCTGGAGCTGGCCAGCTACGGGGCCAAGGTGATGCACCCCCGGGCGGTGGAGCTGGGTGAGCTATTCAACATGCCGATTATGGTTGCCTCCAGCTTTACCGATAGTCCCGGTACACTAATTTATGGAGGGGGAGCTATGGAAGTGCGCAATAAGGTGAGGAGTATCGCTCATGACCTGGATGTGGCCAAGATAACCGTGGTCGGTGTTCCCGACCGGCCCGGTATCGCCGCCGCGGTCTTTGAGCCCTTAGCCAAAGCCAATATCAGTATAGATACCATCGTGCAGAACGCCAGTATCAATAACATCACCGATTTGACCTTCACCGTGGCTAAAAGCCAGCTGCGTAAAGCCATGGAGAAGGTGAAACCTATCGCCCAGTCAATCGGCGCCGGGGACTGCGTTAGCGACGCCAAAATGGGTAAGGTCACCATCGTCGGCACCGGCATGCAGAACACCCCCGGTTTTGCCGCCCGGATGTTTACCGCTCTCAGTGAACAGGGGATTAACATCCAGCTTATATCCACCTCGGAGATAAGAATCACCTGTATCATCGCTGAGGACAGGGTTAAAGACGCTGTCAAAGCCCTGCACCGTGCCTTTGAGCTGGAAGAATAATTTGGCCGTATGGAGAAATAGTTTTGTCCCGCTCGTAAATTAGCTTGTCTTGCCGTTGTGTCTGGGTTAAAATACTATATTCTGGACTGATTGCGGGAGACCCGGATGGCCTATCAGGAAGAAGAACAGGTAAGGCTGAGGCGGCAGCGCAGCAAGCAGGCCATTGCCCTGGCCATGCAGGGGCGGTGGCGGGAGGCGGTGGCGGCCAACCAGGAGATAATCGCCAGTTTTCCCCATGATGTTGACGCCTATAACCGCTTGGGCCGGGCCTACATTGAGCTGGGGGATTACGGTCAAGCCAAGGAAGCCTACCAGCGGGCTATAGAGATTGACCCCTATAATGTCATCGCCCAGAAGAACCTGCGCCGTCTGCCCTACCTGGGGGAGGCTGGCTCGGAGGCTGATTCCGACCGGGCCGAGCCCCAGCATTTTATCGAAGAGACCGGCAAGGCGGGGGTGGTCAGCCTTTATCGGCTGGCCCCCCCTGAGGTGCTGGCCAGGATGGCCGCCGGCAACAAGGCCTACCTCAAGGTGGACGGCTCCGGTTTAACCGTAACCAACGCCCGCGGCGAGTACCTGGGGCAGGTTGAGCCCAGGCATGCCCAGCGGCTCATCAAGCTGATGGAGGGGGGCAACCAGTATGCCGCCGCTATCGTCAGCACTGCCGAGGAGCGGGTGCTGGTCATTATCCGCGAGGCCTACCAGGACCCCTCTCAGGCGGGGCAGCTTTCCTTCCCCCCCAGAAGCGGCGAGAGCCTGCGGCCTTACCTCAGCGATAAGATGCTCCGGCGTGAGCTGGAGCATATCGAGACTGAGGCTGAAGAGCCGACGGAGACTGAGAGGGGGGGCGACGATAACCAGGATTAGGAGGTTTTAACCAGCTATGGTGTCAGGTAAGACCAGACCGGTAAATATCGAAGAGGAGATGAGCAGCTCCTACCTCGATTACGCCATGAGCGTCATCGTTTCCCGCGCCCTGCCCGATGTGCGGGACGGCTTAAAACCGGTACAGCGCCGTATTCTCTACGCTATTGATGAGCTGGGGCTGGCGCCGACCAGTCCTCACAAGAAGAGCGCCCGTATCGTTGGTGAGGTTTTGGGTAAGTATCACCCCCACGGCGATGCCCCGGTCTATGAAGCCATGGTGCGCATGGCCCAGGACTTCTCCATGCGCTACGTCCTGGTTGACGGGCAGGGTAACTTTGGCAGTGTTGATAACGACCCCCCGGCGGCGATGCGCTATACCGAGGCCCGCCTGGCGCCTATTTCCGAGCAGATGCTGGTTGATATTGAGAAAGAAACGGTCGGTTTCCGGCCTAACTTTGATGACAGCCTTAAAGAACCGGTGGTGCTGCCCACCAAGCTGCCCAACCTGCTGGTTAACGGCAGCGCTGGCATCGCCGTGGGCATGGCTACCAGTATTCCCCCGCATAATTTAACCGAGGTCTGCGACGCTATCGCTTATCTTATCGATAACCCCGAGGCCACCGTTGACGAGCTTACCGGGTTCGTCAAGGGGCCCGACTTTCCCACCGCCGGTATCATCCTGGGTGGGGAGGGGATTAAGAACGCCTACGCTACCGGCCACGGCAAGGTGGTCATCCGGGCCAAGGTGGTGGTCGGTGACGGCGGCGAGGTGGGGCGGCACCGCATCGTGGTTACCGAGCTGCCCTACCAGACCAATAAGGCGGCCCTGGTGGAGAGGATTGCCGAACTGGTCAAGGTGAGGAAGGTGGAGGGCATCAGCGGGCTGCGCGATGAGTCCGACCGCCAGGGCATGCGCATCGTTATTGATCTAAAGCGGGAAGCCCAGCCCAGGCAGGTGCTCAATAACCTCTATAAATACACCGCCATGCAGTCTTCCTTCTTCATTAACATGCTGGCCCTGGTTGACGGGCAGCCCCGCGTCATCAGCCTTAAGGAAGCGCTGCAGTATTTTATTGATTTCCGCCACCAGGTTATCACCCGACGCTCTAAATTTGAGTTGAAAGTGGCCAGGGCCCGGGCTCATATCCTGGAAGGCTTGAAGATTGCTCTGGACAATATCGATAAGGTGATTGCCACCATCAAGAAAGCGGCCACGGCCGAGACCGCCCGCCGCGACCTGATGGACGGTTTCGGCTTATCTCAAGCGCAGGCGCAGGCTATCCTCGATATGCAGCTGCGCCGGCTGGCCAACCTGGAGCGGAAAAAGCTCCTCGATGAGTACGCCGAATTGCTCAAGGCCATCTCCTACCTTGAAGACCTGCTGGCTAACCCCCGGAGGATACTGGCCCTGATAAACGAGGAGGTGGGTGAGCTGAAGACCAAGTTTGGCGACGAGCGGCGCACCGAGATAAGCGAGGAGGAGATAACCGAGTTCCGCGAGGAAGACCTTATCCCCCATCAGAGGGTGGTGGTGACGCTGAGCAAGCGCGGCTTCGTCAAGCGGGTGCCCTCCCGCAGCTACCGCTCGCAGCACCGCGGCGGCAAGGGCATCATCGGCATGGTCACCCGGGAGGCGGACGCGGTGAGGCTGCTGGTGGTGGCCGATACCCATGATAACCTGTTCTTCTTCACCAACCGGGGGCGGGTCTTTCACCTCAAGTGCCACGAGATTCCCGCCGACAGCACCCGGACGGCTAAGGGCATCGCCCTGGTTAATCTCTTTTCCATCACTGAGAACGAGCGGGTGACGGCGATGGTGGCGCTAGCCGATTTTAAGCCCGGCGCCTACCTGCTGATGGCCACCAGCGGCGGTGAGATTAAAAAGACGATGGTGGACAAATTCGCCGCCGTGCGCTCAAGCGGGCTTATCGCCATGGACCTGGAGCCGGGAGACGAGCTGGTGGCCGCCCGCCTGGCTACCGACAAGGACGACGTCCTGCTGGCCACCGAGCGGGGGCAGTCCATCCGGTTTGCCATCGCCGAGCTGAGGGCGGTCAGCCGGACCAGCGGCGGGGTGCGCGGCATCCGCCTCGGTGCCGATGACCGGGTGGTGGGCATGGATGTTATGCGCCGCGACGGCTACGTTTTGACCGTCACCAGCGGCGGCTACGGCAAGCTAACCCCGGTGGCTGCCTATCCCAAACAGCACCGGGCCGGGGGTGGGGTGAGGACCTTTAAGCTTACCGAAAGATCGGGGAAAGTTGCCGCTTCTGCGGTGGTCTTGCTGAAGCAGCAGGTAATGATTATCTCGGCGGAGGGCATCGTTATCCAGACGCCGGTCAAGGAGAAAGACCCCCGCCAGGGCATAACCGTCCAGGGACGGAGCACCCAGGGGGTAAAGCTGCAGGAGCTCGACGCCGGCGACCAGGTGGTGGCCATCGCCTGCTTCGAGAAGGAGAATAAATAGTGGACTCCTCTCCGCTGTCCGGCAGAGTGGCCGTGGTCACCGGGGGGCGGCGGGGTATCGGCAGGGCTGTCGCCTTAGCTCTGGCCGGGGCTGGGGCTGATATTGCCCTCGGCGACCGCACTGTTGATGACGGCCAGCTTGAAGCCGCCGCCGCTGAGGTTAAAAAGCTGGGGCGGCGTTCCCTGGCGGTTAAAGCTGACATCACCAGTAAGGCTGAGGTAGATAATTTCGTCCGGAAGGTAGCCGATGAGCTGGGCGCTGTAGATATCCTGGTCAACAACGCCGCCACCAATGTCAGGGCGCCGCTGCTCGAACTGCCAGAAGACGGCTGGGACCGGGTTATCAACACCGACCTTAAGGGGTGCTACCTCTGTTCCCAGGCGGCGGGCAGGATAATGGTTGAACAAAAGCGGGGCAACATCATTAATATTGCCTCCACGGCGGCGCTGAGGGCAGCCCCGCAGATGGGTGCCTACTGCGTCGCCAAGGCGGGGGTGGTTATGCTCACCAAAGTGCTGGCGGTGGAGCTGGGGCAATATAATATACGGGTTAACGCCGTTGCCCCCTACATCGTCAAGACTAAATTCAGCCAGCCGTTGTGGAGTGAGCCCGAAGCCCTGAGGCAGATTGAGGCCGAGATACCGATGGGGCGGCTGGCTGAGACCGGGGACATAATGGGGGCGGTGCTGTTTTTGGCCGCCGACGCCTCCAGCTACATCACCGGGCAGACCATTATCGTTGACGGCGGCTCAACCTTCTAGCTTCTGCTGGCAGTCCTTTTGCCAGCGTTCCAGCCCGCAGGCATTGCAGGCCTGCAGGCGGCAGTCCGGGGTTTCCTCACCTTTGAGAGAGCGCCGGTATTCCCTCTTGAGGAAGTCCGGGCTTACCCCGGAGTCAATGTGGGCCCAGGGCAGAAGCTCGTCCAGCGAGCGTTCCCGGTAGGCGTAAAAGCCGGGTTCCAGCCCGCTTTTGGTAAAGGCGTCCAGCCAGTTCTGGTAGTTAAAGCGTTCGTCCCAGGCGTCGAAGGCCGAGCCCGACTTCCAGGCGTTATAGATAACTTTGCCCAGCCGCCGGTCTCCCCGCGACAGCGCCGCCTCCAGGAGGCTGATTCTGGGGTCGGCCCAGGAGAGACGGCTGCCCTTGCGGCGCAGTCCTGTTTTTAGCAATTCGTGCTTGGCGTTTAATTGCTCCTGGCTTGCCTGGGCCACCCACTGGAAGGGGGTGTGGGGCTTGGGGATAAAGGTGGACAGGCTGATTCTAACCTGGGGCAGGCCGCCCTTGATTCCTTTGCCCGCGGCCCGTATCTTGGCCACCAGCTGAATGGTGGCCTCAATATCTTCCATGGTTTCGGTGGGCAGGCCGAGCATAAAATATAATTTAAGGCTCCTCCAGCCCCGGGCGAAGGCGGCCTCCGCCGTTTCCAGTATTTGCTCCTCACTAACGCCCTTATTGATGATGCGGCGCAGTCTTTCGCTGCCCGCTTCGGGGGCAAAAGTTAGCCCGGTTTTCCTCCGCGAGGGCAGGGATTCCATCAGCTTTACCGAGAAGCTGTCTATGCGCAGGCTGGGCAGTGACAGCGCCAGGTTTTTATAGTTATGGGCCAGTTGAGCCACCAGCTCTTCAATATGGGGGTAGTCGCTGGAGCTCAATGATACCAGGGATATTTCGTTGTAGCCGCAGTTGTTGATAATCTGCCCCACCGCCTGGATTACCTCCGCCTGGGGGCGCTGGCGCCGGGGGCGGTAGACAACCCCCGCCTGGCAGAAGCGGCAGCCGCGGGTGCAGCCCCGCTGAATCTCGACGGCGCCGCGGTCGTGGATGACTTCTATATAGGGGACGACCGGCCGGGTGACCGGAGGCGGCAGCTTGTCAACTATGCGCCGCTCGATGGCCGCTTTAGCTTGCGCTGCGGTGGGGTTAACGCTCTTGACCAGGCCATCCGACTCATATTCCACCTGATAAAAGCCGGGCACATAGACGCCGGGGATTTTAGCCGCTTCATGTAAAAGCTCTTCTCGGCTGGCTTTCTCTTTCTTCCACCGCCGCAGGCAATCGACCAGCTCCGGCAGCACTTCTTCACCCTCGCCGATGACGAAGAAGTCGATAAAATCGGACATGGGCTCGGGGTTGAGGCAGCAGCTGCCGCCGGCGATTATTATGGGGTGGGTATCGTCTCTTTCCGCCGCCAGCACCGGTATCTGGGCCAGGTCTAAAATATTCAAGACGTTGGTGTAGGCCAGCTCGTAGTCTAAAGAGAAGCCGATAATATCAAAGTCTTTAAGCGGGTGTTTTGATTCCAGAGTGAGCAGGGGGATGCCCGCCGCCCGCAGGGCGGCCTCCATATCTACCCAGGGGGCAAAAACCCTCTCGGCGAGGACATCGGGCTGGCCGTTTAAGATGTCGTAGAGGATGGGCAGGGCCATGTTGGACATGCCGATTTCGTATAAATCGGGGTAGCAGAGGGCAAAGCGGAGGGCCGTTTTGTCCCAGTCCTTGATAACGCTGTTCCACTCGCCGCCGGTGTAGCGGGCCGGCCTGGTCACCTGATAAAGAATGCTGTCCGGGTAGCTCAATTATCGTCCTCCAGACTGCCTATTATAGGTTCTAGGCCGATTAGGTGCAACCGGTGAAGGGGATAAGGGGGTGGGGCAAAAAGGGCTTTGGCCCTTCCATTAAGGGTGGTGGGTGGGAAAAGATAAAAACGGGGTGGGGAGGTAAAACACATCTTGAAAATGGGGTGATTGCCGTCTACAATAGCAGCAACGGCTTAACAAGGAGAATAAAATGGAGCAGATATGGGCACCCTGGCGGATAAGGTATATCGAGACGGCAAAAGCCGGGGTTGAGGGGTGCTTCCTGTGTGAAAAACCCAAAGAGAATAAAGATGTGGCCAACTGCATCCTCTACCGGGGCCAGAAAAATTTCATTATCCTCAACAGCTACCCCTATAACCCCGGTCACCTGATGGTGGCCCCCTACCGCCACGTGGCCAGCCCGGAGGAGCTGGCTAAAGAAGAGCGGCAAGAGCACTTTGAAATGGTCAGCCGGGGGGTTGAAGTGCTGAAGCAGGTTTTTAAGCCCGGCGGCTTTAACATCGGCATGAACCTGGGCCGGACCGCCGGAGCCGGTGTAGCCGACCATATCCACACTCACATCGTGCCGAGGTGGGTGGGGGATAGCAACTTTATGCCGGTGGTAGCCGATGTGCGGGTCTTACCTGAAGCCCTGGCCGAGACCTATGACAAGCTGAAGGGCAAGTTCTAAATTGGGGCATTATACTCAAAAAATTAAAAGGGGGTGAAAAATGGGAGGTCTTAGAACCGTGGTCACCATCAGCGCCTGGATACTGTTTATCTTCGGCTGTGTAATGCTCATTAATACTATAGTGGAGAGCTGGTTTATGGGGCTTAGCGCCGAGTTGACTATGGCCGGCGGCAGCATCGCTATGGTCAGTTTCGTGCTGACGGCGGTAGCGGTCAAGATAAGGCACAAGATAGACTAAAGCGATAGTATAAGGCTTACTGCGGGGGCTTTCTGAACTTAGCTTTGAGCTCCTCTATCTGCCGTCTCTGTTCCTCTTCCTGGCTGTGTTGCGCCTGCAGCCCTTTCAGCTGTTCCTCGTTGATGGGCTCAAAAGACCTGACCTCGTTATCCTCTATCCTGATGGAGAAAAGCTCCCGGCATTTCCAGCAGCGATAGGGACCCTGGTAGTTTGGCTCGAGCAGAGACTGGCTGCCCTCGGTGCCACAGCTGGGGCATTTTATGGTTATCATCATGGCGGCACCCCCTTGTTATATAATTGGTGCCCCCAAGGGAATTCGAATCCCTGTTTACGGCTTGAAAGGCCGCTGTCCTAGGCCTCTAGACGATGGGGGCATTATGCCCAAGTATAGCAAAGACAGCGCCGACTGACAATGTAATGTGCTAAAATATCTTGAAGATGGGCGGCACTGACCAGGACAAAGGGGAGGCGAGGGGGGGCTGGGTAAGAAGCAGGCTTCTTCCTATAGTCGGCCTGCTCCTGGTTATCGGTATTATCATCGGCGTCTTTCTCTTTTACCGCAGCTACCCGGAGCGGATTGAGGCCCTGGAGGGCTACGGCTACCTGGGGGTCTTCCTCATCAGCGCGCTCTTAAACGCCACCATAGTCCTGCCCGCCGGTAATTTCCTGGTGCTGGCCACCATGGGCGCCATCCTGCCCTCGGCTACCCTGGTGGGGCTGGCGGGGGGGATAGGGGCGGCTATCGGCGAACTGACCGGCTACGCCGCCGGTTACAGCGGGCAGGCCATAGTCTCCCGGCGGAAGATCTATACCCGACTGAAGGGATGGGTGGAGAAGTGGGGGATGCTGACCATCTTTATCCTCTCGGTGGTGCCCTTTGTCTTTGATTTAGCCGGCATAGCCGCCGGAGTGATACGCTTCCCCCTGTGGAAATTCTTTATCGCCTGCTGGCTGGGGAGGACCATTTTATACCTGGTTATCGCCTGGGGTGGGGCTCTGGGGTGGGAGGCGCTGCTGAATTTCCTCGGTTAGCCGGCTCTTTGATCTTAAAGAGCAGTACCGAACCGACAATAAAATAGACCAGGCAAGCCCCCAGCATGACCTGGTAGCCCAGACCGTGGGTGTAGGCATTTAAGGGGTCAATGGCGATACCGATAAGGCGGGCCAGCGCCGACCCGCCGGCGGTAGCCAGATTGGTCAGGCCCAGGTATCTGGCCTCCTCGCCTTTGGGTACCAAATCGGTGGCCAGCGCCCAGTTGCTTGAGAAGAAAGCCCCGCCGGAGATGGCCAGCAGCGCCCCGGAGGCCATTAGGGCGGCGTAGGTTTGGGTTAAAAGCAGCACCAGGATGCCCAGCGCGCCCAGCACACCGGAGGCGATGACTACCGGGCGGCGGCCTATCCGGTCCGAGAGCCACCCGGCGGGATAGACCACCCCTATCATACAGATACCGGCCACTATAAGCAGGTCGCCGGTAACCTGGCTGGGATTGGTTATTTCCACCACGTCTATCAGATAGTAGAGGGCGAAGGTCTGCAGGGTGGCCACCGCCATGACGATGAGCAGGCGGGATATCAGAAAGGTGCTGAAACCGGGGCTGACTTTTAAATCAATCTTGAAGCTCTTATAGAGCGTCGGCAGCAGGGGGGGTAGGGAGGCGCGCACCCAGGGGCGTTCCTTAACGGTGAAGATGGTGACCAGCAGGGCGGCCAGCAGGACGACATCGAGCAGGGACAGCGATGACCACAGCCAGAGATCACCCTCGCCGGCGAAGTAGCGGCCCATAAAGCTGGCCAGCAGGCGCACCAGGATAAGCCCGCCGGCTAACTCCAGCAGGCCCTTTACCCCGGAGGCTACCCCGCGCTTCTTGCCCGGCACCAGGTCGGGGATAAGGGCTTGAAACGGGCCCTGGGCCGTGTTGCCGCTGACCTGGAGCAGGCAGTAGACAATGAGCAGGCTAATAAAGCTGTTGACCAGCCCTATGCCGGGGAGGAGGATGATGAGCAGGGCCGTGCCCGCCAGGATGTAGGGCCGCCGGCGCCCCCATCTGAAGCCCCAGTGGTCACTGATGGCACCGATGATGGGCTGTACCAGCATGGCCAGGACTAAGCCGGCGAAGGTGAGCAGGCCGAGGTAGGTATTCTTCTGCGATTCGGCAACGAAGTCGAGCAGGCGCAGCGGTAGGACAAAGGTGTGCAGGCTGCTCCACATGGCGGTGAGGGCAAAGCCAAAGATGGTAATCTTGATGTAATCTATGGAGCGAAAGCCGTTATTGCTCACTGTCCCTCTTTCAGCATAACAGAGCCGACTTCAAGAGGCAATTTTTGAGATAGTTTTAGTTTTCGTTTTTCTGGGGGTTGTGGTATAATCCTGACGATAATTTGCGCTTAAGGAGGGGAAAATGCCAGGGATATTCTGGATTGTGCCGGCTTCTGCGGTATTAACTGTAATCTTCGCTGTTTTCTTAGCCCGGGATGTGCTCAAACGTTCCATGGGTACACCCAAGATGAAAGAGATTGGCGATATTATCTTTCAGGCTGCCTGGGCTTTCTTGAAGCGCCAGTACACCACCATCGCTATCTACTCGGTAGCCATCGCCATCATCATCGGGGTTCTGGTGGGGGTGCTGGGTGGCACCGAGGTGGAGGGACTAAGCCAGCTTGATATCGGCTGGCGCACCGCCGTCGCCTTTCTGGTGGGGGCGATATGCTCCGGGGTGGCCGGTTTCATCGGCATGTACATTGCCGTGAAATCAAACGCCCGCTGCGCCGCCGCCGCCCAGAAGAGCCTCACCGAGGCGGTCAACGTGGCCCTGCGCGGCGGTGCCGTCTCCGGTTTCCTCATCACGGCGCTATCTCTCATCGGCGTCACCATTATCTTCTTCGCCTACGGCGGCGCCAGTAATCCGCAAATCGCGCCGCACCTTATCGTCGGCTTCGGCTTCGGCGCCAGCTTCGTCGCCCTCTTCGCCCAGCTCGGCGGTGGTATCTACACCAAGGCGGCTGATGTCGGCGCCGACCTGGTGGGTAAGGTTGAGGCTGGTATCCCCGAGGACGACCCGCGCAACCCGGCCGTTATCGCCGACCTGGTTGGTGATAACGTCGGCGACTGTGCCGGCCGTGGCGCCGACCTCTTTGAGTCCACCGCCGCTGAGAATATCGGTGCCATGATACTGGGCATTGCCGCCTACGTGGCTACCGGCAATATCGCCTGGATACTTTTCCCCCTCTGTGTTCGCGGCTTCGGCATGATTGCCAGCATGATAGGTATTTTCTGCGTGCGGGCTAAGGAGAAAGAGAACGCCATGGACGCCCTTAACCGCGGCTATTTCGTGGCTATCGCCCTGTCAATAGTGGGGCTGGCGGTCACCGTTCACTTTATGCTGGGCAGCTGGTGGCTCTTCGGTGCTGGCGTTATCGGCATCGCCGCCAGCGTGGTCATCGTCTTTATCACCCAGTACTACACCGAGTGGCGCTACAAGCCGGTGCGCAGCATCGCCGAGGCTTCCAAGACCGGCCCGGCCACCAACATTATCATGGGCACGGCGGTGGGTTTTGAGACCACCCTGGCTACCGCCCTGGTTATCGGTATCTCTCTCTTGCTCTCCTTCTGGATGGGCAATATGAGCGGGGTTCACGGCGCCGGCGCCTTCGGCACGGCCGTAGCCACCATGGGGATGCTGATGACCTGCCCCTACGTTCTATCTATGGACACCTTCGGCCCCATCACCGATAACGCCAACGGCATCAACGAGATGGCCGGCGCCGGGCCTGAGGTGCGTAAAGTAACCGACCGCCTCGATGCCGTGGGCAACACCACTAAAGCCCTGACCAAGGGCTACGCCATGGTTTCGGCCGGTCTGGCCGCTTTCCTCCTCTTCCAGGCCTACCTGGACCGGGTTTCCTTCATCAAGTTCGGCGAGAGTGGTATGTATAACATCGTAGATATTGCCCGCATCGAGGTCTTCGTCGGGGCGCTGCTGGCGGTGATGATTGTCTATCTCTTCAGCTCCTGGGCTATCAAGGCGGTGGGCAGGGCCGCCGGCAAGATTATCGAAGAGGTACGCCGCCAGTTCCGGGCCGACCCCGGTATCCTGGCCGGTACCAGTAAGCCCGACTATGCCCGGGCGGTGGATATCACCACCCGCGCCGGCTTACGTGAAATGATCGCCCCCGGTCTGCTGGTGGTGCTGGCGCCGATTATCATCGGCGTCGTCTTCCGCTTCATCCCCGGCTATGACGCCGCCATGGCGGTGGCGGCGGTGCTGATGGTGGGCACCATCGGCGGTATCATGATGGCCTCCTATATGAACAACGGCGGCGGTGCCTGGGATAACGCCAAGAAGATGATTGAGGACGGCCAGCTAAAGGATGACGAGGGCAAGGTCATTGTCAAGGGGAGCTTCGCCCATCAGGCGGCGGTGGTCGGCGATACCCTGGGCGACCCGCTTAAAGACACCGCCGGGCCTTCGCTGCACGTGCTGGTCAAGCTGCTGGCCACTATTACCCTGGTGATGTGCCCGCTGTTTATTGTCATATAATCAGCTAGCGATAAAGTTAATCCCCCTCTTCTCTATATGGGAGGAGGGGGATTTTTATTGGGGGGAGTCAGGGGTAGAGTGCCAGCGCTTCCAGTCCGGTAGTTTCCGGCAGGCCGAGCATCAGGTTCATGTTCTGGATGGCTTGGCCGCTTGCGCCTTTGACCAGGTTATCGATAGCGCTGATGACCACCAGCCTGCCCGTGCGCTGGTCAATGGTGGGGTAGACCAGACAGAGGTTGGAGCCCAGAGTCTGCTTGGTGTGGGGTGGGGAGTCGGCTACCCGGACAAAGGGCGTGTCTTTATAGAAGTCCTGGTAGAGCTTTCTTATTGCCTCTATCCCCTTTGTGCCAGCCAGTGTGGCGTAACAGGTGGTTAGGATTCCCCTGGTCGTGGGTATAAGGTGGGGGACAAAGGTTACCGCCAGCGACTTGTCTGCGCGAAGCTGGCCCAGTTCCTGGGTAATCTCGGGCAGGTGGCGGTGTCCCTCTAGAGCGTAAGCGCTGACATCCTCGTTGGCTTCGGCGAAGTGGGTGGTCAGGGTAAGCGTCCGGCCGGCACCGGAGACGCCCGATTTGCTATCGATAACGATATCGGGTTCAATCAATTTTGCCTTCACCGCCGGGGCCAGGGCCAGAATGGCCCCGGTGGGATAGCAGCCGGGGTTGGCTACAATGTTGGCCGCGGCGATTTGGGCACGGTGCAGCTCGGGGAGGCCGTAGGCAGCTTCTTTCAGTAGCTGGGGGGCGGGGTGGCTAAAGCCGTACCAGCGCTGGTATTCGGAGGCATCCTTTAAGCGGAAATCGGCGCTGATATCGACCACCTTGACGCCCTTCTCCAGCAGGGGGATGACCTCCCCGGCGCTCTCCTTGTGGGGCATGGCCGAGAAGACCAGTTCCACATCACCCAGTTTAGCTTCGATGGTCAGGTTGATGCCGGCCAGGTGGGGGAAAACCTCGCTTAAGCTCTGCCCGGCGGCGCTGCGCCCGGTGACTGAAGCCAGCTCTACCTCCGGGTGCTGGTGCAGCAGTCTGGCCAGCTCGACGCCGGTATATCCGGTAACGTTTATAATGCCTACTTTCATTCTTCCTTCCCCTCGAATAAACTTTCTAAAGCCGCCAGCCGCTTCTTGGTGCCGATGACAATCAGCCGGTCTCCCTCCTCGATAATCTCTTCTCCCGGCGGGTTGGCCATAAGCTTGCCGCTCTTTTTTCTCATTGCCAGTACTGTGATTCCGACCTTGCTTCGAGCTTGTTCCATAGTCCGGCCGATCAGGGGGGAGCCACCGGCGACATCCACGTTCTCCAGTTCCATCTCGCGGCCGCGGACGTAGGTGACCGTGTCGATGAAATCAACCACCGCCGGACGCAGGGCTAACATGGCCATGCGGCGGCCGCCGATGGCGTGGGGGGATATAATCCGGTCGGCGCCGGCCCGGCGCAGCTTGCCCTCTGCTCCGGGGCTGGAGCTGCGGGCTTCGATGAACATGTCGGGGCGCAGCTCCCGGGCGGAAAGGGTGATGAAGGTATTATCGGAATCAGCGCCTACCGCCGCCACCAGGCCGTGCGCCCGCTCAATACCGGCTTCCTTGAGCACCTCGTCGCTGGTGGCATCGCCGAATATATAGAGATAGCCTTCCTTATCTGCCTTGGCGATGTGCTGCTCGTTATTGGCGATGATAACAAACGGCACCCCTTCCTCGCTGAACGCCTGGGCTATCTCCTCCCCCACTCTCCCGTAGCCACAGAGAATAAAGTGTTCCTTTAGCCTGGCAATCCTGTTTTTCATGCGTCGCCTCCCCATGGTGAGACCAAATTGTCCCTCCAGTATGTAACCCATAATGGTGGTCAGGACATATAATGCCCCGCCGACCCCGCCTATAATTATAAAGATGCTGAAAATCCGCCCGGCGTCGCTAAGCGGGTGGACCTCCCTGAAGCCTACCGTGGTTATGGTGGTTATGGTCATGTAAATAGCATCAAGGAATGACCACCCTTCGATGACCTCGTAGCCGATAGTCCCGATGACGACAATGGCCACCAGGGCCACGATACTCCATACCAGTCTTCTTAACGAGTCCATTATCTGCCTGAAGCCAGCTTCTAGTTAGTAAACATTGTAACATAAAATTAGCTCTTTAGCTCTGCTTTAGACTACCTTGCCCTCCCTGAGCCCGCTCAGGATAAGCTGAATCTCAGGACCGGGGACGCCGAACCGGTGCAGGGTATGGCGGGTTATCTCCAGCCCGACCTCAAACTCGGGGCGGACTACCTCCGAGGCGCCAATGCCTTTGAGCAGTTCGGCATCAGCATCACGGTGGACCCGGGCGACAATATCCAGCCTGGGGTTGATACTGAGGGCGTTTCTGGTGGTTAGTTCGACGCTGATAAAGTCGTGGAAGGTGCAGATGAGGACACGCGCCTTTTCCAGCTGGGCGTGGGCAAGTATCTCGGGGTTGCCGGCGTCACCATAAATGCAGGGAATCTCCCTGGCGCGCAGTGCCGAGATGACCTGAGGATCGAGGTCAATCACCAGGTAGAAGAGGTTGCGCCGTTCCAGGACCCTGGCCAGGCTGCTTCCGACCCGACCGTGCCCACAGATTACGGCGTGGCCCGATAGCTCCCAGTGCCGACTCGGCCCGCTCGGGTCAGGTCGCCTAGCTACCAACCGGTTGAATCCTTGTCTCTGGCTTAGGCGGCGGTAAAGGAAAGAGGCAAAGCTAAAGGCAAAAGGTGTCAGTAGCATGGTGATGATGGCGCTGGTCACAGTCAGCGAGTAAATATAGGAGGAGATGATGCCGGCTTGAGTGCCCATCTCGGCTAGAACGAAGCTGAACTCCCCTATCTGGATTAGACCCAGGCCGACAAATAGGGTTGTCTTGGGGCTGTAGCCGAAGAACCAGGCTATCGCCGCGCAGATAGTAAATTTGGCCACGATTATGACCGCTACCGTCGTCGCCAGCGCCGTCCCGTTGGCCATGACGAAGCTGGGGTTGGCCAGCATGCCCAGTGAGACAAAGAAGAGGGCGCCGAAGATATCGCGCAGGGGTACGATATCGGCCAAGGCCTGGCGGGCAAAGGTGGACTGGCTGATTAATAGGCCGGCGATAAAAGCTCCCACCGCCGCCGAGAGTCCAAAGAAATACGCCCCGAAAGCAGCGGCCAAACCCAGAGTAACCACCGTCAGCAGGAAGAGTTCCCGGGAGCGTCCCCCGGCCACCCGTCTCAGTAGCCAGGGCAGCCCCCACATGCCCAGGGCCAGCATAACTCCGATAAAGAGCACCGCCTTGAGGATGGCTATCCCCAGGGGCAACCATATTCCTCCGCCGGCTCCGCTTATAGCCGGCAGGATTATCATCAGTGGTACAAGGCTGAGGTCCTGCACCAACAGAATGCCAATCATTACCCGACCGTGCCCGGAGTCGAGCTCCCCCCGGTCAATAAGGGTTTTGAGCACAATAATGGTGCTGCTGAGGGCAATGATAAAGCCAAAGAAGACGGCTCTAATCATCTCCCAGCCTAACAGCTTGCCTACGGCTAAGCCAACCGCAGCCGTGAGCAGTATCTGGGCGATGCCGCCTAAAACGGCTACCTTACCAATTCGCCTAAGTTCACCTAATGAGAACTGAAGCCCCAGGGTGAACAGGAGCAGAATTACCCCGATGGTAGCAAGGGTTTCGATTGTTTCCAGGTCTTTGACTAGGCTGAAGCCATAGGGGCCGATGGCGATGCCCCCCACCAGGTAGCCGATAATGATGGGCAGCCTCAGCCAGCGTGCCAGTATGCCCCCGGCTATAGCCACGGCTAAGACGATGATGAGGTCAAGAGCCAGCCCCAGTTCCCCCATAGTTTCCACCTTGATTGACCAAAAACTACCTGACTATATAATTTTAACATAGAAATTCGGCCGAAAGCAGTGACCAAAAATACTTGCTAAGGGGATTAAACTGTGCTATTATCAGTCCTGCCAATTTACCAGACCGAGGTGGGGAATGGCTAAGAAGGAATCAGGACCGAAGATTTATTTTCTGGATGTCACCAACCGTGATGGCGTGCAGACCGCCAAGCTTGGCCTGTCTAAGCTGGAAAAAACTATGATAAATATCTACCTCAACGAAATGGGGGTATTCCAGTCTGAGTTTGGCTTCCCGACTACCCGGCACGAGGTACGCTACCTGGAGGCTAACCTGGAGCTGGCCAAGATGGGGGTGCTTAAACCTATCCGCCTTGAGGGGTGGATAAGGGCCATCGTTGAGGATGTCAAGACGGCTTTCAAGTTTGTGCCCAATATCAAGCATCTTAACCTGTCTATTTCAACCTCAGAGCAGATGCTTAAGGGCAAGTTCCGGGGGAAGAAGACCGGGGACGACATTATAAAAGAGATGACCGACGCCGTTGATGCGGCCAAGGCTATGGGTGCCGAGAGCGTCGGGGTTAATGCCGAGGACGCCTCGAGGACCGACGTGGGTTTTCTGGTCAAGTTCGGGCTGGCGGCTAAGGAACACGGGGCAGCCAGACTGCGCTACTGCGATACCCTGGGCTATGATAACCCCTTCACCATCTACGACACGATGAAGACGCTGGCCGAAAACGTGGTCATGCCCCTTGAGGTACACTGCCACGGCGACCTGGGGATGGCGGTGGCCAACTCCCTGGCCGGGGCTAAAGGGGCGATTGACGGCGGGCAGGATGCATATATCAATACCACCGTTAACGGCATCGGGGAGAGGGCCGGCAACGCCGACCTGGTGGCTACCGTATTGGCGTTGAATAAGTCCAAGGGCTTCGCCAAGAAGTATCAGCTGGGCAGTCCCATAAAGTTGGCGGTGGCGGCCAAGATAGCCGAGTTCGCCAGCTATGCCTTTGATGTGCCCATTCCTATAAACCAGCCCGGCGTGGGCGCCAACGCCTTTGCCCATGCCTCCGGTATTCACGCTGACGGGGTGCTCAAAGACCCGGAGAACTACGAGCTTTACAGCTACAAGGAGCTGGGGCGGGGTAAACCGAAGTTCGTGGAGACGGGCCGGGAGATTATCTCCGGCCAGTATAGCGGCATAGCCGGCTTCCGGCACCTGATGGGCAAGATGAACGTGTCTTTTGCCTCTAGAGATGAAGCTGGTGATATTCTGGAGCTGGTGAGATACGCCAATGTTCAGTCGCATAAGCCTCTGGTGGAAGACGAACTGCTCTTTATCGCCAAGTACCCCCTGATTGCCCAGAAGGTGTTAACTCTTACCCCACTGGTGCTGGAAACGATATAACCAGCTTATCAACGCTTAAGGGGCCGTTTGTAACCGTTAGCCTCTTTTGGTCAACAGGCAAGGCTTAAGGTCACTGAAATGACTGAGCAACCGCCCGACATGGAGCTGAGAGCCATCGGTATCGTAGAGAACGACGTCAGGCAACCGGTGAGACACGGCTGGAGTGAGGTCGTCTCCGATATCGTCATCGATAGCCGTCTGACCGAAGCCCTGGACGGCCTGGATCAATTTTCCCATATCATCGTCCTTTACTGGATGCACCAGCTTACTCCCGGCCGGGAGCTGCCGCTCAAAGTCCACCCCATGGGCAAGCCGGAGCTGCCCCTGACGGGCCGGTTCGCCACCCGCTCGCCAAGCCGCCCCAATCCGGTGGGGCAGGCCACGGTCAGGCTCCTGGAGCGGCGGGGTAACACCCTTAAAGTTAAGGGGCTTGACGCCATTGACGGCACCCCGGTAATTGATATCAAACCCTATATCCCCGGCTACGATTCAGCCGCTGACGCTAAAGCACCTAAATGGACGACCAGTCACTAGGGCAGGCCTTAATCGATATCCACCGCCGACTGCTGGACCGCTTCGGTCCCCAGCACTGGTGGCCGGCGGAAGAGCCTTTTGAGGTAATCGTCGGGGCTATCCTCACCCAGTCCGCCGCCTGGGGCAACGTGGAGAAGGCTATCGCCAATCTGAAAGCGGCCGAGGCCCTGCCGCCAAAGAAACTGCGCCAGCTCCCTCTCCCCAAGCTGGCCAAGCTGGTCCACCCCTGCGGTTACTATAACGCCAAGGCGCTAAAGCTCAAGTCCTTCGCCTTCTGGCTGGGTAATCACTATAATGATGACCTGGACAGGTTATTTGTCACCGATACCGACGACCTGCGCCAGCAACTGCTCTCCGTCCACGGCATCGGGCAGGAGACCGCCGATTCTATATTGCTTTATGCTGCTGGTAAGCCCGTCTTTGTTGTTGATGCCTATACCCGCCGTATCATCAGCCGTATCGGCTTAGGCCCGGGAAAAGATAGCTATGCCGGCTATCAGGCGTTTTTTATGGACAATCTGCCGGCTGATGCCGGGCTGTTCAACGAGTACCACGCCCTGCTGGTTCGCCTGGGCAAGGATGTCTGCCGCCGCCGCCCCCTCTGCCCCCAGTGCTGCTTAAATGATATGTGCCAGCTTTATCTTGAGGGATAGGGAGTCTAAGGGTTCTATAGGGGTGACACCCCTGTAGGGTAGGGTGGGCTGGGTGGGAAGAAAGACGCTAACCTTGACGCCAGTCTAAGCGTTGGTTAAGATTTAGGGGTGGGGGTAACCAGTTCTATGACTTATTCCACAATTATTTACGCTGTTAAAGACCACGTTGCCACCGTAACCCTCAACCGCCCTGAAGCCGGTAACAGCATTAATCTGGAGCTGGCTCAGGAACTGGCCGAGGTCTGCCGCCTCGTAAACCAGGACGAGGCTGTCTACGTGGTTATCCTTACTGGTGCCGGGGATAAAGCCTTCTGCAGGGGCGGCGAGGTGGAGGAAGCGGGCAAGGTCTGCAGTGCCGCTGATATAGCCGCTATCGAAAAGCCGGTTATCGCCGCTATAAACGGGGACGCTCTGGGGCCGGGGCTGGAGCTGGCCTTGAGCTGTGACATCAGGCTGGCCTCGGATAAGGCTAAATTTGGATTTCCTGAAGTGGCTGGTGGGCTCATCCCCGCTGACGGAGGTACCCAGCGGCTGCCGCGCATCGTGGGGCGGGGCAGGGCTTTAGAGCTAGTTCTTACCGCCGGGACTATCACCGCTAAAGAAGCGCTTGAAATTGGGCTGGTGAGCAAGGTGGTGCCCCGAAAAGAGCTGATGGCCGAAGCCGAGGCGTTAGCCAAGACTGTAGCCGCCAAGGGGCCGATTGCCCTGAAATTTATCAAGGAGGCGGTAAACAAGGGGCTTGATTTGACCCTGGAGCAGGGGCTGCGGTTAGAGGCCGACCTCTATTTCCTGCTCCATACCACCGCCGATAGAACTGAGGGCATTAACGCTTTCTTAGAGAAGCGAAAGCCGAAATTTAAAAGCCAATGAGCGAATTTGAGACGATTATATACCAGAAACGGAATAGCATAGCCTATGTCACACTCAACCGCCCTCAGGCCTTAAACGCCTATAACCTCAGGATGAGGGACGAGCTCTACCAGGTGCTGGGGGCCATCAGGGATGACGCCGATGTCAGGGTGGCCGTATTCCAGGGGGCCGGGGAAAGAGCCTTCTGCGCCGGCGCCGACCTCACCGAGTTTCTAACCGCCCCCTCTCCCCTCATCGCCCGGCAGGTGCGCTGGGAGAGGGATGTCTGGGGGCTTTTTTTGAGCCTGCCCCAGCCGCTCATCGCCGCCCTTCACGGCTATGTGCTCGGTTCGGGGATAGAGATAGCCCTCTGCTGTGACATCCGGCTGGCATCGGAAGACGCCCAGTTCGGCCTGCCTGAGCCGCAGCTGGGGATAATCCCGGCCGCTGGCGGCAGCCAGACCCTGCCCAGAGTTATCGGCAGGGCTAAAGCCCTGGAGATACTGCTCTCCGGGCGCTGGATTAAAGCTGACGAGGCTAAGAGTTTAAAGCTGGTCAACCGGGTGGTACCCCGAAAAGAGCTATTTAACGAAGCTGAAAAGCTGGCTAGAAAAATTGCCGGATTTGACCCCGTGGTTGTAGCCAGTGCCAAGCAGGCTATCACCAGGGGGCTTGACCTGACCTTAAAGCAGGGGCTGAGATTAGAGGCCAGGCTGGCCGGTGCTATCACTCATTGAAAGAAACAGGGAGGCATTTTGGAAGAAGCAGAGCTGGATACCCTGGCGGAAAAGGTAGCCGAGCTGATTATTAATGCCAAGAAACTGGTGGTCTTCACCGGCGCCGGCGTCAGCACCGAATCGGGGATTCCCGATTTCCGCAGCCCCGGCGGCATCTGGAGCCGCTTTGACCCCGACGACTTCACCTACCAGAAGTTCGTTGCCGACCCCGAAGCCAGGCGAAAGCAGTGGCAGATGCTGGGGGAGGGGCACATGACAACCGAGGCTGAGCCTAATCTGGCTCACTACGCTATCGCCGAGCTGGACAAAATGGGCCGGCTGGACTGTGTCATCACCCAGAACGTGGATAACCTTCACCAGAAAGCGGGGGTGCCCGCCGACAGGGTGTTTGAGCTCCACGGCAATGTGCAACGGGCGGTATGCCTGAACTGCGGTAAGCTCTACCCCTTTGAGCAGATTAAACTGAGGCTGGACAAGGGCGAGGAAATCCCCGACTGCGAGGCCTGCCACGGCATGCTCAAACCCAACGCCGTTCTCTTCGGCGAGCAGCTGCCCTATGACGTGCTCACCGAGGCTTCCAACCGCTCGTCGGGGTGCGACCTGTTTATCGTGGTCGGCTCGACGCTGGTCGTCTACCCCGCCGCCTATATGCCCACCTACGCCGTCCAGGCCGGGGCCAAACTGGTTATCGTAAACTTAAGCTCCACTCCCATGGACGGAGAGGCGGCCGTGCTGATTAATGCCAAAGCCGGGGAGGCAATGACCCGAATAGTCGATAAGGTTAGAGAGAAGCCCAGCTAATATGTGGAGGTAACCGATGATTATAACCGAGTTTCTTGACCTGTCAGCCATGCTGGTTCCGGAGAGAACCGCCATCGCCTTTGAGGGTAAACGCTACAGCTACGCCCAGCTCAAGGAGAGGGTAAACCGCCTGGCCGATTCGCTGAATAGATTGGGCCTGGCCAAGGGAGACCGCGCCGCCATCCTCGAGGTCAACTGCAATGAATATGTCGAGGCCTGCTTCGGTGTGGTGAGGGTGGGGGGTATATTCGTGCCCCTGAACTTCCGCATCAGGGAGGACGAGCTAATCTACCTGGTCAATAAAGCCGAGCCTAAAATTCTCTTCATCGGTAGCCGCTATGTTGATATGGTAAATAGCATCCGCTCTAAACTGCCCTCGGTGAAGCGTTTCATTGTTATCGGGGGGGAGGCCGAGGGGATGGTAAGCTATGACCAGCTTATCGCCTCGGGTTCGGCTGAGGACAAGACCCTTGCCGAGATGGGGGACGAGGACATCGCCGTGCTTATCTTTACCGCCGGCACCACCGGCTTCCCCAAGGGAGTTCCCCAGGACCACAACGCCTACAGCTCCTACGTGCTGAGCAATGTCGACCCCCCCGACATGGAAGCACCGCCGGAAACTAACGTGCTGGTCATGCCCCTCTACCATGTGGCCGGGATGCAGGCGCTGATGGCGGCTATCTACGGGGGCAGGACTATTGCTTTAATGCGGCAGTTTGACGAAAAAGAGTGGTTCGAGACGGTGCAGAGGGAGAAAGCTACCAGGGTGATGGTGGTGCCGACCATGCTCAAGCGCATCGTGGAGTACCCCGACTTCGATAAGTGCGACCTCTCCAGCGTGCGGGTGATAACCTACGGCGCCGCCGCCTGCCCCTATGAGGTATTGAAGAAAACTATTGAGCGCTTTCCGGGGCGGGCGCTGATAAACGCCTTCGGCGGGACGGAAACCTCTTCCACCATCGCCGCACTGAGAGCCGAGGACCAGGTAATCACCGGCAAAGAGACCGAGGCGGAGAGGGAGAAGAAGCTAAAGCGGCTGGCGACATCTATCGGTCTGCCCATGGATGATGTCGAGATACAGGTCAGGGATGAAAAAGGCAAGGAACTGCCCGACGGGCGGATAGGTGAAATCGTGGTGCGGGGGCCGAGGATAATGAAGGGCTACTGGAAGGACGAGGAGAGGACGGAGAAGGCCTTTACCGCCGACGGCTGGTACCGCACCGGAGACCTGGGCTACAAAGATGAAGAGGGCTATATCTACCTTACCGGCCGGGGTGACGATGTCATCGTCCGAGGTGGCGAGAATATCGGCCCCGACGAGGTGGAGAGCGTCCTCTCCACTCACCCCAAGATCGAGGAGGCGGCGGTAATCGGGGTTAAAGATGAGGAGTGGGGCCAGCAGGTGCGGGCTGTGGTCAGGCTCAAAAAGGGAGAGACGGCTACCGAACAGGAAATCATCGACTTTTGCCGTCCCCACCTGGCCGGCTTCAAGCGGCCTACCTCGGTAGTTCTGGTCACCGGGGAACTGCCCAAGACCACCACCGGCAAGACTCTGCGGCGCCAGCTCCGCGAGAAGTACGGTAAGGCATAGGAGTTATTCGGGCAGGCGGCGAATCTCAAAGACCACCGGGTTAGTGGGGTCGGGGCAGGCCACCGTGGTCATATCCGGCTCTTTTTCCCAGGGGAACGAGGCACCGAACATCAGCGGCGTGATGAAGGGCAGCAGGGAGCCGAAGGCAAAGATACACAGACCATCCGGCGTTTTTTCACCGATAATCCAGCGGTCGCCGACCCTGTGCCCGGCCTCGCAGCTACCCTTCTGGCTGATTACCCTGACGCTGACCTGAGCCATCTTTCTCCTATTCTTCTATCTGGGCGGCTAACAGCTCGGCGATATCCATCACCTTAAGCTGTTCTTCGGCGGCTTTGGCCTTGATGCCGTCCTCGAACATCTGCAGGCAGAGCGGGCAGGCGGTAATTACGGTTTGGACTCCGGTTTCCAGCGCCTGCTCGGTGCGCATCTCGTTGATGCGGTTGCCCTCCTGCTCCTCCAGCCACATATGCCCGCCACCGCCCCCGCAGCAGAACGCCCGCCGCTTATTCCTCTCCATCTCCACCATGTCCAGACCGGGGACGGCTTTGATAATCTGGCGCGGCGGCTGGTAGATGTTATTGTATCGCCCCAGGTAGCAGGCGTCGTGGTAGGTCACTATTTCATTCAGGCCCTTGTTAAGCTTGAGTTTATCCTCTTTTATCAGCTGGGCGATAAGCTCGGTGTGGTGAATGACCTCGAAGTTGCCGCCGAACTGGGGGTACTCGTTCTTGAGGATGTTATAGCCGTGGGGGCAGGCGGTGACTATCCGCTTGACCCCGTAGTTCTTGAGTATTTCGATATTTTTCTCCGCCTGCATCTGGAACAGGTACTCGTTGCCCAGCCGGCGGGCCGGCTCGCCGCAGCAGCTTTCTTCCGTGCCCAGTATGCCGAAATTAATGCCGGCGGCTTTGAGCAGCTTGGCCACTGACTGAGCCACCTTGGTGCTCCTTTCCTCCAGGGCCTCGGTGCAACCCACCCAGAACAGGATATCTACATCCTGGTCATCGGCCAGAACCTTGATGTCAAGCCCCTCCGCCCAGTCCGTCCGCGATAAAGTGGTTCCCCGCCAGGGGTGGCCGCGGTCTTCGATGCTGCGCAGCGCCCCCTCGGCCGTCTCCGGCATGGACGCCTGCTCCATCACCAGGTTTCGCCTCAGGTCGACTATTTTGTCAATGTGGTCTACCCACACCGGGCAGACTTCATCACAGGCGCCGCAGGTAGTGCACGCCCAGATTTCATCGAGCAGGATGACATTTTCGGCCAGGGGAACATTGGGGTTGTCAGGAGCCGCTTCTCCTGAGGCCTTAGCTGCCACCAGCTCCGGGCCTACTTTGAGGAGGTGTTTCTTCAGGTCCTGTATCACCTTCTTGGGGTTAAGTTTTTTGCCGCTTTCGTAAGCCGGACAAAGCTCCTGGCAGTTACCGCAGACCACGCAGGAGTAGAGGTCCAGGTTCTGTTTCCAGGTGAGCTGGTCAATGGTAGCCGTGCCCAGGGTTTCGGCCTGCTCCAGGTCAATGGGCTTTAAGACAGTGCGGGGCCGGTTGCGCAGTATGCCGTTGAATATGGAGGCGATGATGTGCAGGTACCGGGTGTAGGGGATGATGACCAGAACGATGACCACGGTAACCCAGTGTGCCCAGAGGAAGCCGAGGTACCAGCTTTCGGTGCCCGCACCGGCGGTGAAGAGGTTGCTGACCCAGGCGCTCACCGGAGGTAGCAGGGTATGTCCCAGCCCCGCCGGCGGGTGCCCCAGGGCAATCTTGGTGGCTATTTCAAATATGTGGGTTATCGGGTGGACGAGCACGGAGAGGAGGATAATCATGGCCTCGATGGTCTGCTCCCCCTTGAGCCGTTCCGGCCTGATGATATAGCGCCTGATAATAGCCCAGGCGGCGCCGATGAAGATGAAGACGGCAAAGAAGTCCATTACCCAGACCGCATAGAAGTAAAACTGGGTCTCTTCTAAGGCAATCAAGCCAAAGCCCTCGGTCAGGATAATGAAAAAGAAATAGAAAATGATGGAGATAAAGAAACCCCATACCATCAGGGCATGACCCAACGGCGCCCAGTCCTTCCGCCGGAAGTTCTTGAGCTGGCAGAGCTGGCTGATAACATAGTTAAGCGTGTCCAGTGTCTGTCTAATCAGGCTTTTCGAACCGGTTTCCTTCTGTCCCAGGAGCATGTACTGCCAGAGCTGTCTGAGACGGTAGGCGAAAATCCCCAGGGTAATTAAGAATACTCCCCAGAATAGTACGTAGAAGAGAGGTGTTCCTGGCATTATGATTTCTCCTATCTAGTCCTGTTGGACGGTAAAAATATTAGCGCAGCCGGGTAACGGCCAGAAAGATACCCAGCCCCACCGCTATTATATGATAAACGACACTAAAAATGCCAAAGGGCAGCGAGCCGGGGAAGAAAAGGGTGACGGCGTAGCTTACGGCGGCGGCGATACCGCCGACCATGGCCAAGCCCGTGCCCCGCTTGCGGTTGACCGAAATACTGGTCACTTCCCCGATGGCGTAGCCCGCCGCCGGCGCCAGCAGCAGGTTGAGGGAAAATACGGGCACCAGCCACTCAATTAGTCCCCAGGCGGCACCGCAGGCGATAGCCATGCCCAGCGCCGTCCCGGCGGCTATCAGGTAGTACCGGGTGGAAACGCGGAAGGTGGGCAGTTTATCCAGCCCGGCGCAATCGCGGCACCTGGCGCCTACCGGTGTCTGCACCATGCATTTGGGGCATATCGGCTTATCGCACTTGCCGCACCTCAGGCTGGTCTCGACATCAGGATGGTAGGCGCATTTCATCCGGGGGTCACTCCTTTTTCTCTTTTTCGGCTGACCCGGCCGGTTTGCGGTATATCCAGGCTTCCTTGTCCCTTATGTCGCGGTCGAGAAGCAGACGGTTAATTAACAGCTCCCCGGTGGATACCGAGGCGGTAAGCGAGGTTCTGGGCGCCGTCAGCCGACGGATGACCATCAGCAGAAACATGGCTAAAAATCCTAAAATAAACGCCAGCGGCTCATTAGTTATCCAGCTGACCAGGGGCAGGGCGGCCATGCCGGCTATGGTGCCTACCGGCAGGTTGTGTAAACCGAAGATAAAGACTGCGGCCAGGGCCAGAGAGATAATAAAGGCCCAGGGCACCAGCGGGCCGTTGAACAGGGGCAGGACGAAGGCGACGCCCATGGTGGTTAAAATTCCCCGGCCGCCGCTGAAGCGTAGAAATACCGGCCAGTTATGGCCGATAATAGCCGCTAGACCGACGGCTACCTGCTGGGCGATAGCCAGGCCGGCGGCCTGAGCCGCCCAGACCATTAATATACCCTTACCCAAATCGACGATGATGACCACGATGGCCAGCCATCGGGACGATGCCCTCAACAGGTTGGAGGCGCCGACATTGCCGCTGCCGTATTGCCTGATGTCTATCCCCCGCCGCCACCGCCCGACTATGTAGGCGGTGGGTATAGAGCCCACCAGATAGGCGCCCACCAGCAGTAAGATAAAGGCAACCGCCATAAGCTCCCCTTAAAAATTCAGCTCCGGGTTTATCTGCCTGGCTTTAGCTATGAGTTCTTCCACCGATGCCAGCGGCAAATCGATGCCGCCGATGACAGTTTCACTGGAGTCTATACCGTGAAAGTCGCTGCCGCCGGTGGTGATTAGGTTATGTTTTTGGGCTATAGCTGCCAGCTGTTCTATTTCCTCGTCGCTATAGCCGTCATAGTAGGTCTCGAGGCCGGTCAGGCCGGCTGATTTTAATTCTGCGGTCATCGCCTCCGGGTCGCCGGTGGTGAAGGGGTGGGCCAGCACCGCCAGGCCGCGGGCCTCGGTTATCAGCGCCACCGCCTCGGCCGGGGTTACCTTTTCCCGCTCCACGTAGGCGGGGCCGTCGCGGCCGATATAGTCGGTGAAGGCCTGCTTAAAGGTATCTATATAGCCCTTCTCCAGCATGGCCTGGGCAATATGAGGACGACCCATGACGCTTGAGCCGGCTATCTGCTCAACCCGCTGCCAGTCGAGGTGGATGCCCAGTTTATCCAGCTTGGCCACCATTCCCTTGGCCCGATTCAGCCGGGAGTTGCGGAACTGGTCCAGCTTCGTCCCCAGTTCCCGGCTGGTGTAGTCTATAAAATAGCCGAGGACGTGAACCTCGCCATCCGGGATATCGGTGCTGATTTCGACGCCGGGTATCAGCTTTAGATTGGGGAAGCTTTTGGCCGCCGCTTTGGCCGGGGCGATGCCTTCGACGGTGTCGTGGTCAGTCAGGGCGATAAACTTTAAGCCTCGCTCCGCCGCTTCCTTTATCACCTCGGCCGGGGTAAGCCGACCATCGGAGGCGGTGGAGTGGATGTGGAGGTCGGCCTGGCCCAAGGCTATTCGACCTCCTGGTAGATTCGCTCGATGCTGAGCGCCAGGCCGGTGTCATCATCCACCTCTACCAGTATGCCGTTAAGGGCGGTTTTGCCCTTGCCCACCGACAGGCGGTGGGGCAGGTTGGTCAGGAAGCGCTCAATAGCCGCCTCGGTGTCGTCACCGATGACTGAGTCCAGCGGGCCGGTCATACCGATGTCACTGACATAGGCGGTGCCCTTGGGCAGAATCTGGGCGTCGGTGGTGCCCACATGGGTGTGGGTACCGAGCACGGCGCTGACCCGCCCGTCCAGATAGCGGCCCATAGCTACCTTTTCCGAGGTGGCCTCGGCGTGGAAGTCAACGATGATAATTTTTGGCTTGAGCGAGGCCAGCAGCTTGTCTACGGCGTGGAAAGGGTTATCAAAGTCGCCGATAAAGACCCGGCCGATAAGATTGACCACGGCTACCTTGCCAATAACTAAATGCCCCCGGCCCGGCGCGCCCGGGGGGTAGTTCAGCGGGCGCAGGATGGGCATTTCACTGTCCAGATAGGGGTAAATTTCACGGTGCATCCAGATGTGATTACCCGAGGTCAGCACGTCGGCGCCGGCGTCGAGCATCTCCCTGGCGGTGGCTACAGTCAGCCCGATGCCGCCGGCGGCGTTCTCACCGTTGACAATAATCAGGTCCAGGCCGTATTGCCGGCGGAGGCCGGGCAGGAGCTGGCTTAATGCCTCCCGGCCGGGCTTGCCGATTACATCGCCTATGGCCAGTATCAGCATTTCGCTTTCCTTTCTAATTGCCCCAGATTTGTCATTTTAGGCCCCGGGGCCCCCGTGAAAACGAGCGAAGCGAAGTTTTCATGGGGATTTATTTGGCATAGTCCACCGCCCTGGTCTCCCGGAGGACGGTGACCTTTATCTGCCCCGGGTACTGCATGCTATCTTCTATCTTCTTGACGATGTCCCGGGCCAGCCTCATTGCCCCCAGGTCGTCAATCTCTTCGGGCTTGACCAGGATGCGGACCTCACGGCCGGCCTGAATGGCGTAGGATTTTTCCACTCCCTTAAAGCTGTTGGAGATGTCTTCCAGCGCCTTGAGCCGCTTGAGGTAGTGCTCCAGAGACTCGCGCCTGGCGCCGGGGCGGGCGCCGCTGATGGCATCGGCGGCGGCGACGATAAAGCCCCAGATGCTGGTAGAATCGGTCTCAAAGTGGTGCTCGGCCACGCCCTGGACGACCTCCGGGGACTTATCCCACTGCTTGACCAGCTCGGCGCCGATGCCGGCGTGGGAGCCTTCTACCTCCCGGTCTACCGCTTTGCCGATGTCATGGAGCAGCCCGGCTCTCTTGGCCAGGGCCACGTTGGCCCCCAGTTCCCCGGCAATCATGCCGGCCAGGTAGGCGGTCTCCACGGAGTGGTTTAACACGTTCTGCCCGTAGCTGGTGCGGTACTTGAGGCGTCCCAGCAGCTTGATTAGCTCGGGGCGCAGTCCCTGCACCCCTACCTGGTAGGCGGCCTGCTCCCCGGCAGTAAAGATAGCCGCATCTACCTCCTCCCTGGTCTTGGCCACTACCTCCTCGATGCGGGCGGGGTGGATACGGCCATCCAGGATAAGCTTGGTTAAAGCCAGGCGGGCTATCTCCCGCCGCACCGGGTCGAAACTGGAGAGGGTTACCGCTTCCGGGGTATCGTCAACTATCAGGTCCACCCCGGTGGCCTGCTCTAAAGCCCGGATGTTGCGCCCCTCCCGGCCGATAAGCCTGCCCTTCATCTCGTCACTGGGCAGGGGCACGGTGGCTACCGTGGTTTCCGATACCACCTCGGAGGCGCTGCGATGGATGGCCATCGACAGAATCTCCTGCGCCTTCTTATCGCCCTCTTCTTTTAGCTTGGTCTCCCATTCCCGCAGGCGCCGGGAGTGCTCGTCCTGCAGCTCGCCCTCGACGGCATCGAGCAGGTTTTGCTTGGCCTCCTCGGTGGACATGCCCGAAATCAGCTCCAGCTGCTTTAGCTGCTTGTCCCTGACCTCCTCCAGACCACTGCGGATGGACTCCATCTCCTTTTCCTTGTTGGTTAAATTGCGCTCGCGCTGCTCAACGCCTTCAATCTTGTGCTCCAGTGTCTCCAGCTTTTGCGAGACGCGGTTTTCCTGGCGCTGCAGTTCCGACCGCCGTTCCTTGTATTCGGCCTCGACGCCGGCCTTGATTTTGTCGGTTTCCTTCTTGGCTTCGTCAAGGGTGTTCTTGTACTCTGCCTTGGCCTCAGCTATGACCTTGGCCGCTTTGCGCTGGGCAATGCGAAGCTGGCGGTTTACCATCATCCTCCGGAAGAGGAAGGTGGCCATGCCGCCGAAGACGACACCTATGACGAAGGTGAAGAACACGCCTAAATATGTTCCCATTGTTCCCGCTATATCCATTTTTCACCCCCTTTCACTTATTGCCTTCCACCCCACACTCCTGCCACACCCGTTCCACCGTTGGCTTTATCAACCCGTAGCCGAAGCCGCGACGCTTGAGATATTGGCCTAACCGGCGGCGAAAGCCGTCGTAGTCAGCCGTGGGCAGACGTTGAGCTTTACTCAAGGCCGCCCGGTAGGCACTGTCTTCGTCGTCGAGTTCGGCGGCTACCCGGTTAATAATATCCTCGGATACCCCCTTTTGCCTGAGTTCGAGCCGGGTCAGCCACTGGCTGCGGGGACGGAATGAATCCCGGTTGTCCTTCCAGAACTCGGCAAAGGCCAGGTCGTCCACCAGCCCCTGCGCTTTTAGCCTGGCCAGCACCGCCGCCACGTTATCGCCGTCAAAGCCGCGCCGGTGGAGGCGCTCTCTTAGCTCGGCCTGGCTGCGCGGCCGGTAGCTGAGGAAGTGGAAGGCGGCGGTAAGACAGCGCTGGAAGAGGTCGGCTTTTTTTAGCGCTTCAATATCGCCTTCAGAGAGCTCCTGCTCTGTCCTTAGGCCCTCTTTGAGGGCTACCTCGGCCTCCAGGCTGAAGGCAAACTTTTCGTTTAAGTATACATTGACCCGCTTGCCTCGCTTGCCGCTGCGGATGGCGGTAACCTTTTTCATCCTATCCCTTTCCAAAAACATAAAGCTGAGGCTTAAGCCTCAGCTTTAACCATATCACCTATTAACCTGTTCTATTCAGAATAGTGCTAAGATGAATTATTATGGTCGGTGTTGGCTGAGGCTCTAACCTGCTGCTCAATCTCCTGGGCAGACTCGGGATTTTGGCTCAGGTAGTGTTTGGCATTTTCCCTACCTTGCCCCAGACGAATGTCACCATAGGAG
>Ga0315548_1000523_pt1 | contig 35463 bp, 29 predicted proteins | sample SalMarSW160110MG_2_FD_202540 | JGI IMG/M metagenome (GOLD analysis project Ga0315548, IMG submission 202540) | Salt marsh sediment microbial communities from the Plum Island Ecosystem LTER, Massachusetts, United States - Salt Marsh Sediment SW1601-110 ... | reverse complement strand
AGTCACTGTGTCCCCTAAAAAGCGGACATTCCATACGGCTCAGCTGGTCTTTATCCTGCAGTTCCCTGGACCGCTCATTTATCTCTACTATTTTTTCCTCAAATTCTTCCCAAGATGTAAGGATTCGCTTTTCCATCGTATCAATTTCTTTGCAATTATATTTTTATCTCTGTGTGCTCTGTGTCCTCTGTGGCTAAATAATAATTGTTTTGTTTCTCTGTGGCTATTTTAAACCGAGCGTTTCATCCAGGCCGAAGATTAGGTTCATATTCTGAATTGCCTGGCCGGATGCGCCCTTGATGAGATTGTCGATGGCCGAGAAACAAACAACCGTCCCTTTGACAACCGTCGCAAAAACGTGGCAGTAGTTTGTCCCTGCAACGTCTTTGACGTTCGGGCTTCCCGAACAAACCCGAACGAACGGCTCATCGGCATAGAACTCCGCATACAGCTTGCCCAATTGCTCGCCTGTTACCTTACCCTTCGGCTTGCAATAGACCGTCGAGAGTATCCCGCAATCGAATGGCCCCGCGTGCGGCTGAAACAGAATCGTAACATCACCACCCGCGACATCAGCCGCTATCTGCTCCATCTCCGGCATATGGCGGTGCGTGCCGATAGCGTATGCGAAGATATTTTCGTTCATATTCGGATAATGGAATTTGGCCGACGGATTTTTGCCCGCGCCCGTTATGCCCGTCACAGCGTTGACGATAATCCCGTCAGTCTCGACCAAAGCTTCTTTTAGCAGCGGCGCAATCGCCAGAATCGCTCCCGTCGGGAAACATCCCGGATTGGCTACCAAAGTTGCTCCTTTTATCTTTTCCCGAAACAGCTCAGGCAGACCGAACGCCGCCTTAGCAAGATTGGCGGTATCAGTGTGCTTGACTCCGTAGTATTTCTCATAAACGGCAACGTCTCTTAGCCGGTAGTCCGCGCTGAAATCAATCACCTTCAGCCCGGCGTCTAACATCTTCGGCACAAAGCCCATCGACACCTTATGCGGCAGACAGCACAAAGCAACATCGGCCAGCTTCGCCAGCTTGTCCAAATCCAGCGGCTCGACCTGCATTTCGCATCGGCCCTTGAACCGCCCGAACATATCAGACACCTTGCCGCACTCTTCCGGCAGTGCGCTTAAATAGACCAGCTCCGCTTCCCCGTGCCGAAGCAGTATCTCAATCGATTCGGCTCCCGTGTATCCGCTGGCTCCTATTATCGCAACCTTTATCATATCCGCTCCTTTGCATTAAAAAATGCCGTCAAGATTCAGTCTCGACGGCATTTTAATATCCGAGCAATATGTAAGCAAATTTATCCGCCACCGGCAGATCAACGTTTCGAGAACTGGAATCTCTTTCTGGCTCCCGCCATTCCCGGCTTTTTCCGCTCGACCATCCTCGGGTCACGGGTCAGATAGCCGCCTTCGCGCAAGGTATGCATATGGCCCGGGTCGTAATTTCTAAGCGCCCTTGCGATACCGAGCACCGTCGCGCCGGTCTGGCCCGTTGTTCCGCCACCGCGGACGTTAACAAAAATATCAAATGATTTCTCGGCGCTGACCGCCTTCAGCGGCGCAAGGATCGCACTTCTGTCCCGGCTGTTGGGAAAGTAGTCTTCAATCGCTCTTTTGTTCACGAGCAGTTTACCCTCGCCGGGTTTTATTCGCACTCTCGCCACCGATGTTTTCCTTCTTCCGGTGCCGCACCAACAGCCGCCTTTGTCGGGACCTTTGTTCTTCGAGCCGTCCGCCGGCTCTGCACTTACTTTAGTTTGCTCTGTCTTTGCCATAACCTGCTATCTTTCCCTCAGGAAAGCTCCAGTTTTTCGGGCTGTTGCGCCTGATGCTCATGCTGGGGCCCGCGATACGCCTTCAGCCGAAGTATCATCTTCCTGCCTAATTTGTTCTTGGGCAGCATTCGCCTGACCGCCAGCTCAATGACCTTTTCCGGCTTCTTCTCTAACATCTCTGCGAAGCTTCTATACTTATGCCCCCCGGGGTACTGCGTATAGTAATCGTACTGTTTTTGCTCCGGCTTTGCCCCGCTCAAGCGGACCTTGTCGGCGTTGATGACTATCACAAAATCGCCGCAATCAACATATGGCGTATAGGTGGGCTGGGTCTTGCCCATCAGTATCGGCGCCACCTTCGCCGCAAGCCGGCCTAAGCTGACGTCACCGGCATCGACCACCCACCACTTCCGCTGCACGGCCTCTTTGGTCATCATAAACGTCTTCATACAAACCCCTTATCCGTCTTAGAAAACCTCCTATATTAGCGAATTTGACCGATATGTCAAATCCCAAGTCGCCGATATTTTAAGAATTTTGACAGCTTGCGATTCCCGTGCAATACCGGCCCCACCCCATGGGCCGTTGAAATATCCCCCCTGTTATTCTATAATCGCCCGCCAATGAAAGCCAATTTTCCCATTATGAACCCCGGACCTCGAAACCTATTATCCTTTTGCATCATTTTGGCACTTATCGCAAGTGTTGGCCTTAATACAACCAGGGCCGACACTCCCTCGCAAATCCACGTCTGGCAAATTAAGCAAATCACGCTCAAGGCACAAAAGCAATACCAAAACTGCTATACCGACGTTACCTGCTGGGTAGAGCTGAAAGGGCCAAATTTCTCGAAAAGGATTTACGGCTTCTGGGATGGCGGCAATAACTTCGCCATCCGCATCGTGGCCACAAGCCCCGGCAAATGGCAATGGTCAAGCAGCTCGAACCAGCCCGACGATAAAGGCCTTAACAACCGCTCCGGCGAATTCACCGCCGTCGAATGGACCGAACTTGAAAAATCGCAAAACCCCAACCGACACGGCTTCGTCCGCCCGACACCAAATGGCCACGCCCTCCAATACGCTGATGGAACACCGTTTTTTATGCTCGGCGATACCTGGCTGGCGGCAGCAACGTGGCGACTGCCATTCAGGGGTGTTGCACCCGCGACCGATTATGTCCCCGCACCGGGAATCGGATTCGAAGACGCCGTCGCATACCGCAAAGCGCAGGGCTACAACTCAGTCAGCATGATTGCATCCTTCCCGAACTGGGAATCGGATATTTACGCAAGCACCTACGCCGATTCGAAGGGCATATACCTGAGAAACGCCTGGGAAAAATTCGATTACCCCGCCGGCAATCGCAAACCCACCGCGAAAAATATGCGCGACGAATACGGCAACAGGCCATTCGAAATGTCAACCGGGCACAAAGGCGTCGCCGATTTTAACCATATCATCCCCGCCTATTTCCAGTCCCTCGACAAAAAAATGCACTATCTCTCCGAGCAGGGCTTCGTCCCCCTGTTGGAAACCGTAAGAAGAGACAACTGCCCCACATGGAAGGCATATTTCGACTTCAACGAATCATACGCTCGCTACGTTCAATACCTCATCTCGCGATACGGTGCATATAACATCATCTTCAGCGGCATTCATCTCGACTGGATTCCGAAAGAGTACAGCTTGACCGCCGACGAATTCAACGAAGCCCTAACCTATCACCTGAAAAAGTACGGCCCCCTGCCCTTCGGCCAGCCCCACACCACGCTCATCAGCGATTCCACCTACGAACAGTTCGGCCACGACCAAAACTGCCCCTGGCTCACTATGCACTCCGTTGGCAACAAGCCGCGGGACCACGGCGTCTATCAGCCGCTCGAAACCCTTTTCAACCTCGACCCCCCCTACCCCGCAATAAACTTCGAGCCGTATTACACCGGCTGGAACCACGAAATCAATATGCCAAACGGCGAACGCCCCCCGGCCGACTCCCCTCGCGATAACTATTTCTCACGCGCACAAATGTATGGCTCCGTCCTTTCCGGCGGCCTCTCAGGCCACGTCCACGGAACTGGCGCCTACGACATAACCACCACCGGCGAGCCGGCCGGCGCTCGCCCCCACTTCTGGGACGCGCTCAAATTCGAATCAGGCCGGTATATGCAGCATCTAAGCGCATTCATCCTCTCCGAAGGCGGCAAATACCAGCACCTGCACCCCGCCTCCGAAAACATACACCCGCAAAAAGCCCCGAAAAGTCCCCCAAGGGGCCTCGATGGCTGGTCCTTTATGATGACCACTCCCGAAAAAGACCTTGCCCTTCTCTATTTCGAGAACCGTGCCGTCCTGCCCACGCTGACCGGCTTCAAATCCGGCGCCTCCTACATTCTCCAGTGGTACCACCCTATAACAGGCCAATGGGAACAACCCGTCGAAATCAAAGCCGACGATAAGGGCACCCTCACGCTGCCCGGCTTTCCCGATAGCCGGAATCCTGCATCCACCGACTTCGCCGCCAAAATCCGCCTCGAATAAGCTGGCTCCGCGAAAACTGTTTACTCTGTCCTTCCGGAAAGTTCAATCTCGCAAACTCCCCGCGATACTTCTTCGCCGCCGCATCGTATGCCTTCGCCGCTTCCTCCTCACTCTCGAACCTGCCTAAAAAATGCTTCTTCTTACTATGCTTGATTTGGGCCGCCCTCAGCGTCCTTCTCCTCTTCCTCGCCACCGTCATCTAAACCTTTCGTAGCACAAGCAGATTCGGCTTTATAATTTTCCTTGATTTTGAGGCAGGAGGCGGTAAAATAGGTATCAGCTTTTATTGGGGGCCAAAAGAGGATAAAATAGATGAGGTTGAACGAGTCTGTGAGTCTCTACAAAACTTGTAGAACATCCCTACGAAGTCAGTAAGCTATAAGTATCAACAATCTTCGAAAGGAATAAAAAATGGAAACGAAAAAAACGAAAGCAATGGTGGTAGTTGGCCTACTGGTTTTAGCAGGGCTGGCAGTTATACTCTTGCCTGCTTATGCAGGTGATTTGGAGCCGATTGCCCGGCCGGGGCCGAAACGTCAAGGTGTCTACAAAGTCGAGTTGGCTAGGGACGATTTAATCGCAAAAGCAACTCTGGAAGAAGGCTGCGGAGCCGCTACAGCAACTGGTTCTTCCGAGTCTTTCTCATTTGATGAGGCATTCGAGAACGCCATCCATGCTTTACCAGAAGATACTACACCCGTGTATCCTGACAAGATGACTACTGTGAGGGTAGTTGAGATTTACGCTACGTTTGGAGGTATTACGGGAGTTGCCCAAATGTATGTACGTGTTCACCGGGAGGCTGACCCGGCATGCTTATCTGCCGCAGAGGAGCAAGAGGCGGAGCCGGAGGTCGAAAAAATTCGGTTGCACCAAGGAGAAGTGAAAAAGCTTCCAGGGCCGGTATTCGAGCTCGGGGAAGTCACGGAGTCGAAGCCCATAGAAGTGAAAAAGGCTCCAGGCCAGAAAACCAGGATAACGAGGCAAGGAGTAAAAAAAGAACGGCTCGAATAAGCTGGCTCCGCGAAAACTTGCTGTTCTGTCCTTCCGGAAAGTTCAACCTCGCAAACTCCCCGCGATACTTCTTCGCCGCCGCATCGTATGCCCGCGCCGCTTCCTCCTCACTCTCGAACCTGCCCAAAAAATGCTTTTTGCCGCTATCCTTGATTTGAGCCGCCCACAGCCCCCTGTTCTTGTCGAGCCATACGCCCACGAATCGCGATTTTGAATTCCTCCTCTTCTTCCTGTTATACATATTCTGTCCCTGCGTCGCCTCCTGCATAATCTCCCTGTGCAGACGGACCGTTGTTATTGCATTTTCTCCGTTTTTGACTGTCCTCAGCGCATAGTATTTCGTCCCATGCCCTCCGACGTACCAGTTGAACCCGCCGAATCGTCTGTAATCTTCCGGGTCAACTATTGTAAACTCCCCTGCCCCTAATTCGATTCGCCGAAACGCGCACCCGTATCGCCACCGCCGGTACCACAACACCGGCCACGTACAAATACTATCCAACCAGTCTGGTATCTTTACTTGAATAACCATCTCTTATCCTCCTCTCTCGACCAGTCGAAGATCCCGGAATGTCTTTATCCGGGACCCAGTTTGTCATTCCCGCGGAAGCGGGAATCCAGTTTTTCTCTCGCTTCACGTTTCACGTTTCACGAGATACGTCCTTCTCCCTTCGTCGCCCGGCGACACCACACTTTTCCCTTTTCCCTTTTTCCTTTTAACTTACCTTCGCCTTCGCGGCCTGTGCCCTTATGCTCTTATGCTCTTGTGCCTTATGTCGTATTTTGCTCGGCTTAAATGAAGAATCCCGTTGCTTTCGGGATTCTGTGGTCGATGACGAATCCTGCGACTAAGCTCGCTTAAAAAGCAGGATTTGTCGAGAACACAAAGCCGAGCAAATCTCTGCGGTCTCTGCGTTCTCAGCGGTAAAATCTTCGTGTCTTGCCTGTCCTGAGCAGAATCGAAGGAGTGCCTTTGTGGTGGGAATCTTCAGCAAACCTTGGCGGGGATTTTTGCCTTGAAGAATTCCTTGTATCTCATATCCATCTTGAGGATGTGGGTCGTCAGCCATAATACAAGAAACTCTGCAATCTCATCGGCGACCATTGATTGATTATTCAGGGCGTTTATAGACAGTTCGGCCGTCGTCGAAATGAAGTAGGAGTGCTGCCTTTTATGTAACTCAATCTCCGGATAGCCGTGTTCCTGCATCATCTCTTCTTCATCCGTGAAATGCTCTTTCGCGTATTTAAGCATTTCCGTCAGTGTCTCCGTAACCAGCTTTGAATCTGAGGATGCGGCGGAGCGTTCGATGAATTTATTGATAATTTCAAACAGGTGCCGGTGTTGACGGTCCACTTTCTCAACCCCCAAGCTGTATTTATCTGTCCAGAGAAACTTTTCCATTTTAACCCCCTTGGTTTAAAATGAGTTCATTGGCCCCGGCCATTGGGATACCACCAATGCTTACTGTATCTGTTTTATCGGCGTTCAAAACCCCGGAGGTTACTACTTTTTGATGCTTTCCCCCCTGCCCTCCGTCCCAAATTAAAACACCATCGCGAAGCGAATCCACAACTAAAAACTCAACACTTAAAACTCTTTATTCCGTCCTGTGTCTTCCGCAACTCAAAACCTAACATTAAAAACTCAAAACTATTTAATCTTGTATCTTTGTGGCAGGAAAGCGAAGCGGGCCGGCACGTGCCCCACACCCAAAAAGCACTATACCAACCCGCTCCTTTAGTCGATTTTAATGGCAAAAACAGGAATTCTCCGCCCGCAGGCGCAAAATCACCCCAGCTATATATATATAGCTGCACCTCACCCCCAATTTATTGCACCCCAATCAGAAAAAAAATATCAGCCCTGTACCGCACCTGGTACAGGGCCCCCGTGTAAATCCGTGTTAATCCCGCCTTAGCCGTCCCACCATTGGGTGTCCCACACAGTGTCCCTCTTCGGGACTTGCGGGACTTACGGGAGTGGTGAGATCCCCCCGCCTTCGGCTGGAGCATCCAGCAACCTGTAACCTGCATCGAGCATCCGCTAATTTTCAGTGACCTACCAGCCAGTATTCGCACAAAACCGCCAAATCTGACAAGTTGATAATATCATCGTTTGGGTCATAAATATCACAGGCCTGGTTCCAGTTCGGCTGGTTCGGTTCACTTTTCCAGGCCGATGCTAAAATGGCAAAATCAGGAAAATCAACTGCTCCATTTGTGTTTATGTCTGCTTTATACGGTTCGGGAGCGGTCAGGAAAACACCGGACTCGGAGCTCCATCCTATATCCTCCGACACCTCCACGGAGGTAATCTGCATACTGTTATAGAAGTCCGCATCGGCGTAAGACCAGGTAGGAGGCATGATGTAGTGAAGGCCTGCTGAAAACGGCCCTAAATAGAACTGTACCTGGCAAGGAATGAGGTACGACTCAGTTATGGTTGTTCCCGCCTCCACAACTGTCACAGTAAGCTCAAAATCTTCATTATAGGATTTATATCCGTGGATGTGACCGGAACTAAAGGAAAAGGAGTCCTGGCCATATGGGCCCACGACTCGTCCTTCGTATTGTATCTCTGAAGAATAGTTAACAAATGAATTCTGAAATCCATGTATAGACACGCTGATGGTTACGACCTCGTCTTCTTCGTAATACCCTTCAGGAAAGTTGAAATCCAGTACGTCCTTCATTGTGACACTACTTCCTGCCTCGGCGTCCCACCACCGGGGCCCAGTTGGTCCCGACATCCCATAACCGTTGCGTGCATAGAGGGATGCCTTCATTATGCCTGATAGAATGCTGGCAGAATATTTTGCCCAACTACTCTGGCCGGGGAGTGCGTAAGCTTCCGCTTCATCCGACAACGAAACGGTTGACTGTCCCCCCTGGCTACGGGAAATCGCGTCGCCTGCTTCGTCTGCCCGCACGAAGACCCACCCACTAACCCCATAGTAGGCCATAGCGACCTGTGCAGGCAGGATGAGACAAACGACAATCGTCCCGAGCATTGCTGCCAGGGGATTCACCAACATACCTTTAGTTCTTCTGATGTGTCTTTCCATGGGACCTGTCCTCCTTTTATTGGTTACTGACATTTCACATATAAAACGCTTGGCTACATAGCCAACTCTTCCAATTAGATGATAATATCAAAATCTTCATTTAAATCCCTAAAGGCGTCTTCCGGACGGCGATGTTGACGGGCAAAGGTGTGATTCTCTACCAGTCTTAAGGAGATATTATATTGTTAAATGGTGACAGAAAACAAGCTTTTTATGCAACATATTTTTCACCACTCCCGTAAGGGTCGGCTCCGCAGGATGCCTTACGATATTACGCCGGAACCTCACCCTGTCTGCCCCGCCTTCCCCAGCAATTTGTTAGCCGGGGGCAAGCAGTAGGCAGCCGGGTGGCTAAAAAAATCCATTTAATCCGTGCCCGCTATTAAGCGAGACCCCTCGGCTCGAAGGCCCGCTTCGACTCGCGTTGAGCGAGACGAGCCAAGAGGCCTGCGGCTCGCCAAAGGCGGGCTTATTCGTGGTTAAAAACCTTCATGCCCCTTCACGGCCAATTTTTCACCACTAAGTCACTAAGAATTACCTTTGTGTCTTCGTGTCTTTGTGGCAGGAAAGCGAAGCGGGCCGGCACGTGCCCCACACCCAAAAGCAGCATCCCAACCCGCTCCTTTGTCCGATTTTAATGGCAAAAACAGGAATTCTCCGCCCGCAGGCGCAGAATCTACCCTGCCATATATATAAATGCATCTCGCCACCGGTTTATTGCAGCTTTTTTAAGAAAAAAATTAAAAATGCAAATGTCCACCTATGGGTAAGTCTAAAACTTAATCCGCCTCCGGCGGATAAAAGTTATAAATGCTAAACCAAAACACAAAGTTATCAGCTTTGGTTTTGAGCTTAAAGTTTTAAATTTTACACTCCTCTCATCCGCTATGGTCCTGGTGTCAACCACTGGGAAGCTACAACAGCAAAATCCACTAAGTCAACTATGCCGTCTCTGTTGAGGTCGGCACTCAGTTGTCTCACCAGGCAGCGGATATCGATTGTCCTATCCGCACAAATCGCCGTCAAAACTGTGTCGCATATCATACCGGGCGGGCAATCACCCTCACAAGCAGGCATGGGCTTGCCCGTTTCCATCTGTGTTGTTTCTGTGGTTGTGCCGGAGAGGCCATCGAGTTGACTGCCGGGACATCCTTCAAAGTCAATCTGATAGGTGATGTCGAAGAAGCTGTCGACGGCGAAGTCGCCTGTGGGCAGTCGAGTCAATATGGTCTGTCCATCGTTATCGGGGCCATAATCGAAGTATGAGCCGCCCCTGATACGGAAGACGCAGAAATCCGGGTCGCCGAAGATCTCGCCGGAGAGACGGTAGATTCTGTTGGCGAATGTCTGGACGGGGTCGCCGGGATTTCTTGGGCCGGTATGCATCTCGCCGAAAACAGGCACCCACAACGTGCGAACGAGACCTTCTAAATCACCGGTTCCGGTGACGTGCAGTTCGAGAGTTGATTCAAAACAGTCTCCATGGCCGCCGAGCGTGCCGCCGGCTGTCTCGCACTCGGCCGCGGAAAGAGACAATGAGCACAACGAACAGGATGCCGGACCGTCGCAGCAGACAAAATCCCTGAGGATTCCGTCCATCTCAATGGTAGTCCCGACGGGCAGACCATCGATAATCTTAAACGGTTCGCTGGGGGTAACGTATTCGCAGCCGATTGGCGGCAACGTGACGGTCCCTGTGCCGTTGTCAGGTAAGAGGCAGCTATTAGCCGGAGCAAAACCGGCCAAATCTATATGGCAGTCATTGGGCTCGCCACAGGCACAGTCAAGCACTATTGTCTCCCCGGTATTGGGGTCATAGTTGATGTGTACGGGCTGGCACTTCTGACCAATACCCAGGCACGCCGTCGGGTCACAAGCGCTGCCATCCGGTTTCGGCTGACACTGCGCGAAGCCCATTTCCATGCGTGTTGTTTCGGTGGTTGTGCCGGAGAGGCCATCGATTGGACTGCCGGGACAGCCATCGAAGTCAATCTGATAGGTAATGTCGAAGAAACTGTCAACGGCGAAGTCGCCTGAGGGCAGCTCTGTCAGCACAGTCTGCCCGTTATTATCTGGGCCATAGCCGAAGGATGAACCGCCCCGGATACGGAAAACGCAGAAATCAGGGTCGCCGAACATCTCGCCGGATAGATTGTAGATTCTGTTGGCAAAACTCTGGACCGGGTCCCCGGGATTTCTTGGCCCGGTATGCATCTCACCGAAAACAGACACAAACAACATACGATTGTAACCAGCTAAGTCCCCAGTGCCGGTGACGTGCAATTCGAGTATCGCCTCGAAGCAGTGCCCATCACCACTCAGTGTGCCGCCGCTCGTCTCACACTCGCCCGCAGAAAGACTCAGCGAGCAGGTCGAACAGGATGACGGACCGTCGCAACAGACAAAATCCTTCAGGATTCCGACCATCTCGATAGTAGTCCCGACGGGCAGTCCGTCGATTATCTTGAAAGGTTCGTCGGGCGTAATATACTCGCATCCTACAGGCGGTAACGTGACTGTGCCTGAGCCATTGTCTGGCTGAACGCATGACTCAGCAGCAAAGGTGCCGGCTGATGCAGGCATAAGCACTACTACTAACATTAGAACAACTGGTCTGAATTTGGTCGACGTGCTCATATTCTCCTCCTTTTCACTGCTTCCCACACGAGTGACCACAGGAAGCCGGTTAAATTATAGATTGTATTATATCTTACGAACCCAACGAAATACAAGAAAAAAAACACGACTTATAATCTGCTGTTCCGCACACGCCGGCCCGAAACGCATCTACGCATCCTCCGGTTTAACCATCCGCTATACGCTGTACGCTGAATTCTATTCCCCAAACGCCCTCTTCACCTTTTTCGTTTTCATAAGCACCAGAAGCAAAACCATATATATCCAGTAAGTTACAGCTATGCCGTTATTGAGATTAATAAACGCCCGTATATCCTTGGGCATTGACGTCCAGCCGATTTTCACTGAAATAACAAAACAACCAAGTGCAATAACCATACATACAACCTGAATCCAGCCGTACAAAACCGCTCCGCGTCTCGCCCATCTTTTCATCATAATAAGCCCGAATCCCAGCACAAAAAGCCAGCTCATAAAGACAATACCGAAAGCTGATAAAAGCATATCCAATATTTCGGGAGTTTCGAGTGTCTCCCAGCCCTCATATCCCTTGACTATACCGTGTAATACTAATGACATGCGGACCAGATAGTAGCTTGCGAACAGGATATTCAGCACTCCGAACGCTGAAATCGATATTGGTATCTCGACTATTTGCTCCGGCCGTTTCTGCTCGCTCGAATCTATCTCAGCCATATCCCGCCAACCTCCCTTTAATCGCCATGCGTATCGCAACCCGCGTCTTTACTATCCCCTTCCGCTACCCGTTGTTTTCGAATCACGAGGAACGAGAAACGAATTATGAGCAGCCCATACTATTGCCGCAATTGTAGCACTTATAGCAGGTCCCGTTGCGGACGGTTATTGCCCCGCAGATATCGCAGGCCGGCGCATCGTCCTGAAAATGCTCGAACTGATAATTGAACTGCTGCATAAGCTGTGCCTCTGCCTCTGACTGGTCTTGGGTCTGTTCAGCCACCCCTGCCGCGACTAATGTTCCCGCCTGGTCCTCTGTTAAGCTGGAGAACCTGTCGCTCAGCCGCAATGCCGGCTGTGTGCGTATCTCGCCGAATGCATCCTCATCCTCAGTATCGCCACCGGCCTTTTTACCCGCCTTCTGTAGGGTGGGCTTACCAGCCGAAGCGTCCGCAACAGGGCTGCGAAAAGCGGTTTCAGCCGTCTCAGCCCCGGCTCTCGCCTGAGCAATACGCTGGGCGAGGTCTCGGGTCTTCTCGACGACCTGCCGGGCGGTTGTAATATTCTTGTTCTCCGCACCCGCGCCGGCGGCCCCCCTGTTCGGCGTATTCGCCTCGGCGTAGCCGGGTATGAACTGGCAGCCCAGCCAGCAGAAGATATAGTCAATCAAGCTCTTGGCAAACGGGATATCCCGGTTCGACGTCATCCCCGCCGGCTCGAACCTCGCGTGTCGGAACTTATCCACTAACGTAATCAGCGGCACACCATACTGCAGTGCCATCGACGTACACGTCCCAATCACGTCCATCAAGCCGCCGACGGTGGAGCCTTCCTTGGCCATAGTGATGAAAAGCTCGCCGGGCTGGCCGTCTTCGTAAAGGCCGACGGTGAGGTAGCCCTCGTGGCCTGTTACGGAGAATTTGTGGGTGATGCTGTGGCGAGTATCGGGGAGGCGTCGTCTGAAAGGTCTGGCTGGAGCGGCGGCATCGGCAGTGATTTTGGCCTTTGTGTCGCCGTGCTTTTTGGTAGAGACGGGCTGGAACATTTTTGAGCCATCGCGGTAGATAGCGACGGCTTTTAGGCCGAGCTTCCAGCCCTGTGTATATGCGGCGGTGATTTCCTCAGTGGTGGTCTCTTTTGGCATATTAATAGTCTTGCTGATAGCGCCTGAAATGAAGGGCTGGACGGCAGCCATCATTTTGAGATGTGCCATATAATGAATGGAGCGCCTGCCGTTGCGGGGTTTGAAGGCACAATCGAAAATCGGCAGATGCTCAGGGTTGAGTTTTTCGGCACCTTCGATGGTCTCGTGCTCGTCTATGTAATCGGTAATGGCTTTGACCTCGTCGGCGCTGTAGCCGAGGCGTTCGAGTGCCATTGGGATGGTTTTATTGACTAATTTGAGCATTCCGCCGCCGGCGAGCAGCTTATACTTGACCAGGGCAATATCCGGCTCGATACCGGTGGTGGCGCAATCCATCATAAAGCCGATTGTGCCCGTAGGGGCGAGGACGGTTGCCTGTGCGTTTCTAAAGCCGGTTTTCGAGCCAGCGTCGAAGGCCTCATCCCAGGCGTCCTTTGCGGCGTTACGCAGATAGTCGGGGCATTGCGCTTCGGGTATGTTGCAGGCGTGCTGACGATGCAGGTTGATTACCTTGAGCATCGCTTCGGAGTTTTTCTGGTATTCATCGAACGCCCCCTTTATCGAAGCCATTTCGGCGCTAACGGCGTAGCCGGTACCCGTGAGGACAGCGCTAACGGCGGCGGCCAGTGCGCGGGCATGTTCTGAGTCATAGGGGATGGCCAGGGCCATAATCAGCGAGCCAAGATTTGCGTAGCCAAGGCCCAGCGGACGGAACAGGTGGCTGTTGACGGCGATTGGCTTGTCGGGATAGCTGCCGTTGTCAACGAGGATTTCCTGAGCGATGATAAATATACGAATGGCTTTTTTGAAGGCCGAAACGTCGAATGTTCCGTCTTCCTTGAGGAATTTCATCAGATTGAGCGATGCGAGATTGCAGGCGGAATCATCGATGAACATATACTCGCTGCAGGGGTTTGATGCGTTGATGGGGCCTGAGCCGGGGCAGGTGTGCCAGCGATTAATGGTGCTGTCATACTGCACACCAGGGTCGCCACAGAGCCGAGTTCCTTCGGCGACAAGCTGCATCAGCTCGCGAGCGGAGTGTTCGCCGATTTTCTCTCCGGAGGTGACGGCGTATGTTGCCCATTTGGCATCTTTTTCGGCGGTCTCCATAAACTCGTCGGTCACGCGGACGGAGAAGTTTGAGTTCTGGAACATTACGCTGTTATACGCCTCTGCGTTATGTTCGCCGGAGTATCCGGCTTCGATAAGGGCGATGGCCTTTTTCTCCTCTTCGGCCTTGCAGGTGATGAACTCTTTGATATCGGGGTGGGTTACTTTTAGCGACTGCATTTTTGCAGCGCGGCGGGTCTTGCCGCCTGATTTAATTACCGCTGCAATCTGGTCGTAAACCCTCATAAAGCTCAAAGGGCCGGAGGGTTTGCCGCCACCTGAGAGCTTCTCTTTGCTGCTTCGAAGCGTTGAGAGGTCTGTTCCAGTGCCAGAGCCATGCTTGAAGAGCATCGCTTCGCTGGTAGCAAGGCGCATAATGTCCTGCATCGAATCCTTGACGGACTGTATGAAACAGGCGGATGATTGCGGATATTCGTAGCTATTTTGACATTCGACGGCAGCGTCTTTGGCGGGGTCCCAGCGGTAATTGTGCTTGCTGCCCTCGATTCCGTAGACATCGTAAAGGCCGACGTTGAACCAGACGGGCGAATTAAAAGCGCCGCACTGGTTAACACAAAGCCAGGTTAGTTCGTTATAGAATATTTCAGCGTCGTCGTCGGTTGCGAAGTAGCCATCCCTGTTGCCACGGTCGGCGATTGTTCGGCAGACGCGGTGTACGAGCTGCTTTACGGAGTTTTCGCGTCGGCCAGTCTCTACGTCGCCATAGAAGTACTTGCTTGCGACGACCTTGGTCGCCAACTGGCTCCAGGTTGTGGGTACCTCGATATTATTTTGCTCGAAGACGACGCTTCCTGAGTCGCTTGTGATTTTTGCGGAGCGGCTTTCCCACTGTAGCTGTTCAAAAGGGTGGAGGCCCGGAGTGGAGAAGAACTGTTCGATTTTCAAGCCCTGGTGCTCGGTCGAACGAGCAGCGGCCGGCCCCTGCGGTCGGATTCCTTTGAAAGGGTTCTCAGGATTGAATTTTCCGGACATAAGAACGCCTCCGTGCCAAACAAGATTACGCTATATATTGTGAACCAGGGCGGGAATAATGCCATATATTGAGTAGGCCCCGCAAAAATCACTATCGGCAAAGTATCCTCAAATTGATAAGCTGTAAAGCGTCAACTAACGAATTTTTATTCAAATTTTTACGCTGATTTCATATCCCTTTGTAGCAGCACAAGCTACGTCGCGAAAAAATTTTTCCCCCTGCCACAAAGTCACAAAGACACGAAGGATTTTTTACACAACCACAAACGTTGGTGAAGCAGCCAGTGGCCGCAACCAAAAATGTTAGATATAGATTAAAACTGTTTTTAGATAAAAAGGTGTGCACCCGTCTCGACGAAGCGACGAGCCGAGGCAGGACAGCAGACCCTACCTGATGATGAATCGGCGTGGCAATCCGCCTTCGGCGGACAAAGCCCTGCCCTACGAGGTTGTCGTTACCGTTCCAACCAAACATATTACATAAAAAACAGCTTTCTGGATTCCCGCCTGCGCGGGAATGACAGTTACTAAACGGCCTTTAATACAAACCAGTTGCCTTTAGCCACTGCTGGGCGAGCCAGGCGTGCGCCCAAAGGAACGGATGAACCATATCAAGCGACCAGTTTTGTGCCGGGACTTTTTTAATCTGCTCGTCGATTAAACTTTGCAGAGGAACCAGAACAGCGTCGAAGTTCGCTGCGAGCATGCGGACTATTTCGATATACAGGCGAAGCTGTTTGAATATGGGATTGCTAAAATCGTCACAGAACATAAACGGGTCGCATATCACAAGCCGGCTGTTACATTTAGCTTTGACATCCGAGAGAAGCGAGACGTAAGTCGCCTTATACTCCTCCGGATATACGGGCTTTGGCGAGAGAAAGCCCCTTTCAAACTGCCGCCAGACGTCGTTGACGCCGATGAGGACGCTGAGGATATCGGGGTTGTGGTCGATGCAGTCGGTTTGCCAGCGGTTTTTGAGGTCGCGTATGGTGTTTCCGCCGATGCCGGTGTTAATGATATTGAGGTTATGGGCCGGGTAGGCGGCGAGGAGGTGATTGGCGATGAAGTGGACGTAACCATAGCCGAAGGGTTTGTAGGCGCGGCTGTTCCTGTCGGCGTCGGTAATGCTGTCGCCGATGAAAAGAAGCGTCTGGCCGGTCTTTAAGTCGAGCTTTTTGAGCATAGTGACGTCAGAATTGTATCGGCGTTAATATAATTGGCAAGGGTTATGGTTCTTTGTTCATAGCTCATAGTTCGTTGTTCATTGTTCATTGTCCGCAGACGGCGGAAGGAGTGTAAAGTTTAAAACATTAAGTTTAAAACCAAAGACCAAAACCGGAAGCAATTTCTTTTGAAACGCTTCTAAAAAACTTCGCCGTTGAAAAGGGACTCGGTTTAGGTAGGATTAAGGGGCAAAAGAAAAAATCTCAAAAACGGGCGCCTAACCCCGTTTGCCCGGCATGACTTACAACGAGGTGAACCAAATTATGAAAAGAGATGCTCATAGGCTATGCCCTATCGAAATAGCATGGATGCTCGATTGTATTTTCAGGAGATGGATTCATAAACCCAAAAACATTCTGCAAGGTCACATTAAAGGCGGAATGACTGTTCTGGATGTTGGGTGCGGCTCCGGCTTATTTTCAATTGAAATAGCAGATATGGTCGGTAGAACCGGGAAAGTTATCGCGGCGGATTTACAAGATGGAATGCTGGAAAAAGTAAGGAACAAACTTAACGAGAGTAACAAAGGAATAATCAGATTACATAAGTGCGAAGAAAATAGAATAGGGATTTCGGAAAAGGCAGACTTTGTTCTGGCCTTCTACGTGCTCCATGAGGTCCCCAGCCAGGAAGGTTTCTTTCAGGAAATAAGAACGATTCTAAGACCAGAAGGCAAGGCCTTGGTCATAGAACCCAAATTTCATGTATCGAAAAAAGAGTTTGAAAGAAGTATCAAAACGGCAATTTCAACTGGATTCAAGTGCGAAAAAGGGCCAAGGGTCTTTATGAGCCGAACAGTGCTCTTGAGAGCATAAACGACAGAAGACAGAAGACAGAACATAGAACGCAGAACTGGATTCCCGCTTTCGCGGGAATGCACCTGCTTACAACCCCCGATAAGGGCAGTCGAGGGCAGGCTTGCAGGGGCAAGCAAAACGGCATTACAATGACACAAGATATGGGGACCAAAACCGATAGATTGAAGGCGATACGCGAACAGATACAGGGATTTCCGGCTGGGCCGGGGCTGTATTTTATGAAGGGGCCGAAGGAGGAGGTTCTATATATCGGCAAGGCGAAGAACCTTCGGTCGAGAGTGGCGAGCTATTTTCAGCCAAGCGCTGATTTGAGCGAGACGCGCGGGCCAAAGATAGTCGAGATGCTCAATAAGGTCGAGACGGTCGATTATCTCGAAACCGAGACAGAGGTCGATGCAATGCTGAAAGAGGCACGGCTGGTGAAGGATATCCGCCCTGCTTACAACACGGACTTAGTTGACGACAAGACGTTTCCCTATCTGGAGATTACGGCATCGGATGATTTTCCGGGTGTGTATATCACTCGCAAGCCGAGGTCGAAGGGGACGCGACTTTTCGGGCCTTTTGCGAGTGCGAAAGAATTGCGGGCGGTTTTTGTCGAGCTGCAGAAGATATTCAAGTTCAGGAGCTGCAATTTAGATATACGGACAGACGACGAGAAGCGGAGATTTTTCAGGCCGTGCATTCTTTACAGTATAAACCAGTGCGTCGCGCCGTGCGGGGCCAGAATCGAAAAGCGGGAATACAAGGCAATAATCAAAGACGTTGTTAAGTTTTTACGGTCGAAGCGAACGACCGTGCTGCGGCAGTTAAGGAAACAGATGGAAGAGGCGTCGGGGGCGACCGAATACGAAAAGGCGGCGATGCTGCGCGACCGGATTCGGCTGATAGAACGATTAGACCGTAGAGGGACGCCCGACGAGGACATTCAGCCGGAGGTTTTTGCGGCAGACCCGACAGAGGCATTAGTTAAGCTGCAAAAGATTTTAGACAGCCCCAATCCAATAAGGATTATCGAGGGGATTGACATTGCGACAATCGCGGGGGCAGAATCGGTCGGGGCGTTGGTGAAGTTCATCGACGGCAGGCCATTCAAGGCGGGGTATCGGCGATTCAAAATCAAAACAGTAAAAGGTATCGACGACTATGCGATGATTGCTGAGGTGGTGAAGCGGCGATACAAATATGCATTGAGGGGCGAAGAGCTATGGCCTGATGTGATTTTGATTGACGGGGGACTGGGGCAACTGCATGCCGCACAAACTGCACTAAAAGAACTGCTTACCGCGGCCCTTGGGGCTCCTTACGGAGAGCACGCAGAGACCGCAGAGAAACAAATTATTAATTTGAAATTAGCAGCTATAGCGAAACGTGAGGAGGAAATATATCTGCAGAGAAGCACAAGGCCATTGAAACTGCCGCGTCACTCGCCTGTTTTGAAGCTACTGCAATACGTGCGCGACGAGGCGCACCGGTTTGCCCAGCACTACCATCATATACTGAGAAGCAAAAAACTGCTTGAATGATAGGTCATTGATGATTGATTATTAAATGAACCAGGAGGCGATTTTTAATAAAAGGCGTTTGAGGGGTGGTTTGGTGTAAGAGGTTGCGATAAGGGTTTGTCTGATGGCATTTTCGACTCCAGTGCCGCCGGGCAGCAAGGTATTTGCGACGTTTGCAGTTTCGTTGATTTGGTATTCATAGCCACGAATTACGGCTACCGGGATGCCTGCACCGGTCTGGCCGAAGACGAGAGCGGAGGCGGAACACAACTCGTGAGCGGTGAGGTCAATGCCGCCGAATTTGGGTTTGCCGAAGATGTCTTTGTGGCCGAACTGCTTCGAGACGGGGTCGATGCCCGACGAACCCACGGCAAAATCCATTGTGCCAAACGGTATCATCTCGGTGTCGGCGAGGATGACAGAAAGTTTGCAGCCGGCGAGCTTTTCGAGGTCTTTTCTTATGTCGCGGGCGGCCTGGTCGGGGTCGGTTGGCAACAAGCTGACGATACCTTTTTCGTGATTCGAGCCGTCGATACCTGCGTCGCAGGTATGCAGCCGGCCGTCTTTGCCTGCGGTGATGCAGAGGGCCTGCTCGTGCTCGACAAGCCCGGCGGTAACGGCGGAATCCTCGGAGGCGCCGAAGATGTATTTTTCGATGATTCCCTTCAGCGGCATAATCGCCAGGATCTCATTATCCTCATCGAAAATCATTTGCAGCCACTTAGCATCCTTGCCTGTTTTTCTCGATATGTAGAGGGCCTTTTGGCCGGGGACGACCTCGTCCATTCTTCGCATACGGCCCTGGGCCTTGGAGACAATTTTGCTGGTAAGCACGACGATATCCTTTTGCTTTAGGCCGGCTATTTCTTCCGCGGCGGATCGATGGATAATCTCAGCGAGGTTGTCACCCTGTTCGATTTTCGGTATGGTCTGCAGGCCAAAGACTTCAATTTTTTTCATAGTTGTTCCTTTCCGGCTACGGCTTTACCTTCGCCGAGACGAGTGCGATTCCGGCTGTTTTTGTTCCGAGCTCAGTCAAGGCATTTATGCGAATGTCACTGCCTATGAGCTTAAGAGCAACAGGGTATAACGGCACGGTGCTCAGCCGGCCTGCCATACTTGCATCACCGCCTGCACCCAATACTTTCGGCGCAATATAGACTACAACTTCGTCGGCGAGATTTTCATTCAAGAATGAGCCGATGACGGTGGGGCCGCCTTCGACAAGGAGATGCTGAGTGCCGAGCTTAGCCAACAGCCGGAGTAAAAACTTCAGATTCGATTTTGTTTTATCGGGAAAAGTGAACAGCTTCGCACCGGTCTGACTGATTCTCCTGGCTTTTGCGGCATTTTTCTTAACCGCCCTGCTATTGGATAAAATGAGAACGGGGCCGCTTTCTGCAGTAGCCAACAGCCGGCAATCAAGGGGGATTCGCAAGCGGTTATCGAGAACGACACGTATCGGCTTTTTGCCGCGGTTCGGCCGAGGCGTCAGCAGCGGGTCGTCTTTTAAGACGGTATTAATGCCGACTAAAATCGCGCCGGCTTGCCTTCTCAGGTTGTGGGCGTCATTTCTGCTTTGCTCACAACTTATCCATCTGTGCTTTCGTGCTTTTGCTTTCCAGGCGAGCTTGGCATCGACAGATTGTGCCCATTTGAGTGTTACCCACGGCTGGCCCGTGGCGGCGAATTTGAGAAACGGTGCATTAAGGACTCTCGCCTCATTTTCGCAATTTCCGATATCGACTTTTATTCCGGCCCTTCGAAGCAACCGAATACCCCGGCCATTTGCGTGCTGAGACGGGTCAATTGTCGCAACTACGACTCTTTTCAGCTTTGCAGCAATGATGGCATTAGTGCAGGGGCCGGTTTTGCCGAAGTGACAACAGGGTTCGAGCGTGACATACATTGTCGCGCCTTTTGGGGAGTGGCGATGTTTTATGCAGTGTTCGAGGGCGTTGATTTCGGCGTGTTGGGCGCCGAATTTTTTGTGCCAGCCCGTGCCAATGATTCTCCCATTTTTGACAATGACCGCCCCCACCGCGGGGTTGGGTTCGACGCAGCCGAGACCGCGGCGGGCAAGCCGAAGCGCCATCTGCATATATTTTTCGTCGAGGGTCACAGCATTTCCATAAATTCTTCTTCGGTGATGACTTTGACGCCGAGGTTGCGGGCTTTATCGAGCTTGCTACCGGGGCTGTCGCCTGCGAGGACGAAATCGGTATTTTTGCTGACGCTGGAAGATGCCTTTGCCCCTGCGTTTCGGATTGCCTCCTTGATTTGTTGCCTGCTGAAGTTTCCGAGAGTGCCGGTGACGACAATTGTTTTGCCGGCAAGTTTGCCCTTCGGCTTCGTCTTTTTTGGCAATTCCGGGTTAACACCAACGGCCAAAAGGTCATTTATAACGGCGGAGTTTTTATGGTCATGGAAAAAGTCATAGACACTTTCAGCGACCTTCGGGCCGATTTGCTCTATGGCCTGAAGCTCGTCAACTGGTGCTTCCATGATTGCATCAAGGGAGCCGAAGTGTTCGGCGAGGATTTGGGCGGTCTGTGCACCGATGTGGCGAATGCCGAGAGCCGCGACCAGCCGCCATAACGGCCTGGTTTTACTTGCGTTAATCGAATCGATAACATTCTGGGCGCTTTTGTCGGCCATTCGCTCAAGCTCGACGAGGTCATCTTTGGTGAGCTTATAGACGTCGGTGAAGTTTTTGACTAAGCCGGCGTCAACTAACTGGTCGATGAGTGCCACGCCGAGATGCTCGATATCCATTTGTCCCCTGCCGGCGAAGTAGCGCAGCCGCTCTTTTAACATTCCGAGGCAATGTGGATTTATGCAGCGGAGGTAAACGCCATCTTCATCTTTGCGGACTTCGCCGCCGCAGTTTGGGCATTTTTGGGGTGGCTTGACCTTTGCTGCGCCTGCCTTTCGACGGTCTTTCTTCACCTCGACGACCTGGGGGATTATTTCGCCGGCTTTTTCGATAATTACGGTATCGCCAACGCGGACGTCGAGTCGGCCGACCTGGTCGAAATTGTGCAGGGTTGCGCGTTTGACGGTAGTGCCCGCCAGAAACACGGGCGCCAGATTGGCGACGGGGGTCAGCGTGCCGCCCTTGCCGACCTGGACAACGACGGATTTAATGACGGTTTCGGCCTGCTCGGCGGCAAACTTGTAGCTGATGCACCATCTGGGCGCCCGGCCAGTGAAGCCGAGGATGTCGCGCTGGTCGAAGCGATTGACCTTTATGACCATACCGTCAATCTGGTAGCCGAGCTTCGTTCGTTCGGTGTCCCATTTGTTACATATTTTGATGACCTCATTAATGTTTCTGGCCTTCGTGATGTGCGGGTTAACGGGCAGGCCGAGTTTTTTAAATGCCTGAAGGGTTTCGTAGTGGTTTTTAGCCAGCGGGTGGGAAATTTCGCCAGTAGCGTAGGCGAAAAAGGACAGGTTTCTCTGAGCGGTTATTTTTGAATCGAGAAGTTTAAGCGAGCCGGCAGTGGCGTTACGGGGATTGGCAAAAGGCGGGTCGCCTGCTTTTTCCCTTTGCCTGTTCAACTCGACGAACGATTTTGTGGGCATATAAACCTCGCCTCGGACTTCGAGCACTTCGGGGACTTTTACATCGTCGCCGAGCAGCGAAAGCGGAACGGCCTTGATTGTGCGGACGTTGGCGGTAATGTCGTCGCCCGCCCTGCCGTCGCCGCGAGTGGCGCCGATGGCGAGTGAGCCGTTCTCATAACGCAAGCTTGTCGCGACGCCGTCGATTTTCAGCTCGACGACGTAATCGTAATCTCTGCTTTCAAGGCCTTTGGCCACCCTTTCATCGAACGCCCGCAGCTCTTCGGCATTGTAGGTGTTATCAATACTGAGCATAGGTATAGTGTGTCGAACGGTTTTGAAACCTTCGAGCGGCTGACCGGACACCCGCTGGGTGGGTGAATCGGGCGTGATAAGCTCAGGATATTGTTCTTCGAGCGTTTTTATCTCGGCGAAGAGCTTGTCATATTGCTGGTCGGTTATCCGGGGCTGGTTGAGGACGTAATAGAGATAATCGTGCCGGCGTATATCGGCACGGAGTTGCTCGATTCTCTTTTTCGCATCAGTAGTCATAACAAATAATTTATATGTCCGCAGGGATTGATTTGCAACAATCGTCTTAAGGAAGTGAGAAACGCAGGGTGTGTTAATATTCTTTCAGCCAGTCATCCGCCAAAGCAGCCAAATCAAGGAAGTCCACGACGTTATCGCTAACAGGCAGCGGGGCAATATCAGCATACGTAGGGCAAGCCATAAGCCACTCGGTGGTAAAATCCGCAAGGTCCCGTGCATCATAAGAGAGAGCCCAGCTCTGGGCAAAAACCGCGAAATCGAATAAATTCACGATACCGTCGCCCGGGTCTGGATAATAATCCTGCGTCAGAGGTCCAAAGCCCCACTGCTGCGCCAATTTAGCAAAATCCTTCATATCCACCCTGTCGGGACAGGTGAAATCGCCCGGCAAAGGAATATACGAAACGAGCTTGGGATAATTAGTTGCTTCACAGATACCCCAGACATCATTGGGGCCATTAAGGGTCTCGCCGACAAAGTCCCAGCCAGCGGAGTTGAAGGTAGCTTTTGTTTTCATTTCGGCAGTGGTCCTGCCAAAGGAATTATCACAGCCGGCGCCGTAAGAGCTGCCGCACATAACAGATATACCACTGGACTGCTTATCCCAAAAGGAATTTACGACATCACCATCCTCATCGTTATGTCCGATGAGAGCGCCGACGGAGCCGAGGCCAGAGACAGAACCGACGGAATAACAGTGCTGAAGAGTCGTATAATTAGCTCCGGTCAATCCGCCTACCGTATAACCACCCGAAACGTTACCCCTTGCGAAAGAATCGGACATAACAATGCCGTTTGTGCCTGTAAGACCGCCGACAATATCGCCTCCTGTAACATCTCCAGTGGCGTAACATTCGGAGACAATGCCGGCATTACCGACAAGGCCGCCGACGTAATAAGTCCCGTTTACGTCTCCGAGGGCGTAACAACCAATGGTTGAACCAAAACTGCTTCCGGCAAGCCCGCCGACAGTCATTGCACCGGTGACGTTCCCAGCGGCCCAGCAGTCAATTATGTCTCCTGTGCAGGTCACACCCTCGCTATACACAAGAGGACTAGTACCAATCAGCCCGCCGACAATGTCTGAACCGTTAACATCCCCGTCTGCACTGCAACGGTTCACCAGTCCACAAGAACTTTCCCCTATCAGCCCGCCGCTGCTATAAGAGCTTGCAGTAACAGAAACGCTCGCCCGGCAATAATGGATTTCGCCCTTATCGTTTTCACCGACGAGCCCCCCGACCTCTTCGACGCCAGTGACCACACCGCTTGTCCAACAGTTAAACATCTCAGCTTCTCTGAGCCGGCCGATGAGACCTCCGACCATATAATCGCCGGTTATATTGACATCGAGGGCGTAACAATTTTCCAAACTACCGTATTTGAACAGGCCAACCAGTGAGCCGGTTTGTTGAAAACCCTGCGACACGAATACGCTGGGGCTTATCAAACCGAGATTTTTTATTACAGCGTTCGGCCCATCCACATAACCAAACAGGCCGACGAAATCCTCCACGGGAGCGTTGTAATCGAAGCCGGAAATGGTATGGTCGTTGCCGTCAAATGTGCCCGAAAAAGCACGGTAATCGGAAGAGGAGTTGTAATAACCGATTTTATTGAAACGAGCCCTTCCCTCCCGGCCGTCATACAGGCCCAAATCAATATCGTTCATAAGCTTGAAATGCAAGTCCCAATGATGCTCATTCAAACCAATCTGCTGCATTTGCTCGGCAGTATAAATCAGGAACGGGTCAATCGTGGTGCCTGTGCCACCGCCGTAATCGTGAATATACTCCTGCGCAACCAGCGTCGGATAATCAATACCCTCGTCAATAGTCCATACAGGGCTATTGAAATCCCAGCCGGCATCCGTAAAGGTGGTTTGGGTCATCATCTGCTCCGTTGATTTGCCGAATATTCCGTCAGCGGAACCGGCTCCGACGCCGAAAGACTGACCGCTGCTTTGATTGTCCCAAAAGCAGGCGACATTGGAACCGGGCGAATTATTATTACCGATAAATCCTCCCACAAAAGTAACGCCTGAAACAGAACCGACAGAATAGCAGTTTATAACACTGGCTAACCAGTTAGTCCCCAAAAAACCACCCACATACATACCCCCTTCAACATCACCACGTGCAAAACTATCCTGAACAAGGGAATCCGGGTCTGCCAGACCAACCAATCCGCCTGTGTCATAACCACCCTCCAGTCCAGTAACGTCAGCCGACGCATAACATCTGAATATTTGGCCGGAGTTTCTCCCCACAAGACCACCCACATATTCTCTGCCCGTTACCCGGCCGGCGGCCCAGCACTGAATCATCATTGCCTGGCCTCCGCAATATCCGGTCAATCCTCCGGTATACCCGTCGGCAACGATATTGCAATCGGCGCTGCAATCGGCAAGCACAGAATAAGCGAAGCTGCCGACAAGGCCGCCGACCTCTTCTGTTCCACGCACGATGCTGTTAGTCACCCTGCAGTTAATAACACTTCCCCTGGCGTGGCCAACGAGTGTTCCAACGAAACGACCGGAGCCGGCGTTAACATCGAAATTATCAAGAGTGAGGTTCCTTATCTGTCCGGCGTCCTCAAAAACAGCGCCGGTCCTCCCAAAGACTCCAATATAATTCGAGCCGGTGCTGTTATAGCTGAAGTTGCGGATAGTGTGGTCATTACCATCAAAATACCCGGTGAAGGATTGCGAACCATTGCCAATGATATTAAATTGCTCTCCTGTATATCCGGACAGGTTAATGTCGGCGGTGAGCACAAAGCGTGCGCCCCAGTCTTCGGTATGGCTGCCGATATCATTCAAGTCCTCGGCGGTCTCTATCCGATACGGATTATCCACATTACCGGCACCACCGCTGTATTTAGCCAGAGCAAGGGAAGGGAAAAGGAAAAATGAAAAAATGATAAGCAGAAACCATAAGAATCCGGATGTGTGATTGGGAAGAAGCTGCTCACCCTCATTTGCTGTCGAATTTGCCATTTCTTCCAATTTACCTCTGTGCAAGGTCTTTAACAGTACAGTTATTTAATCAGAAAAAGGCATAAAAAGCAAGTGTTTTCTGGCATAACGGTCAATGTAATTTCCATGACCGACTAACGCCAGCAGCCACAGATGGTTCGACAAGAAATAACCTGCCGGTTTTTTATCCTAACAATGGGCAGAATATATATTAAAACGCTGCTAATATTTCAGGAGGAAATTAAGCTTGTTAAGATAGCTGTTACTATATATGCACAAGGTAAATGTTCAGCGACTTCGAAGAAGGCGTAGAAGTTGAATTACCTTAACAGGTTTACAGGCGGGAAGCTTAGTCTTCGGAACAGTCGCTTATCCAATAGTACGCAAGTATCTCCAAATCATTGCAGTCGACGACCTCATCACTATTAATATCACCGTCCAAGCCCGTGCCGGACTGTTGCCAGTCAGGTGCAAAAACTGCAAAATCCGAAAAATCAATAACATCGAGCCCATCGAGATTGGCGGCCTCACATTCACAGGCATCACCCCAGCCATCTTCATTCCTGTCGGCCTGGCCCGGATTTGGAACATAGGGACAGTTGTCATTTGGGTCCATAACGCTATCGCCATCGGAGTCTACCGGCTGTGTAATCACCATATCATCCCAGTACGCCTCGCCATAATCATAATAAGTCCCGTCACTATTTCTGTCTCCCATTCGGAAATCTGTTTCAAAGCCGGTATGAATCCACATATCACAGGTTCTTTTGAATTGCGAATTCAGGTACACATCGTAACTGTTTAAAGAGGAACGTGCCTTAATCTCTATAAGATGCCATTGGTCAGTGGCTAACTCATCAATCAAGTAGCTTGTGCTTCCATCATAGCACTTGAAATCATCCCCAGAATCAATGAGAAGATAGATGTGATGATTATTGAACACTTCAAACCAATGATTATCCGTTCCCGGTATCAGGAAATAGAAAGAGACGTCGTAATTGTCTTCAAGCTCCAAATCATAAGAAGGCGACACACCTATAGCTTTATCACCACTCGCTAAAGACTTCATACGAACACTATAGGGAGAGCTTACATATTTGCCGCTGGACACATCGAAAGTCCCGGTTCCCGTGGTAGTAACTGTCCAATCACCTATATCACCATCGTCGAAATCGTCTGAAAAAACCGCTGCCGCCGCATTGGAAAAAGCCGCCACACCCAAGACCACGAAAATGAACAGTAACCCTGCCTTGCTCACTTTAACACCCTGCCTTGCTCTTAGAGGTTTCTAAAAATCCATTATATCAGAAAACCTCGGCAAAGGCAAAAAAAGTTCTGTATAACATTAGGGAGCTATTGAGACAGTGTTTCTCCCCGCTGCCTCCTGCCAACCCGATGATACGGGGAGAGGCCTCTGAGCCCCTTCTTAGGTTTTTTTTCTTATTGGCTGTGAATGATTGAAAGCCAAGATTTCAACGAACGGTTCAAATTAGAGAAAGCGGGAAGCTGCCAGCCAACTGTAACCTTATGGTTTTATCCAAAGACGCAGCCAGCCAGCATTTTGCGGTGGTTTGGGGGCCTAATAAAGCAGGGATATCGCGGTCCGCATTTTGCGGTATTTCAGCATCCCGCCACAAGGCATTAAGTGTGTTAGATATGACTATAAGTCTATCGCAAAGCGGGCTCAAGCCAATATTGCGAGAACAACAAGTCAAAGGTTTAGCAGGATGAAGGTCTCCGTTGATTGCCTTTAGAACAGCAACAAGGGAGCCGACGAAATCCCAGTGACACGGCATCAAGAGGTCTATGGCCATCGCGAGGGAAATCTCGGCTTTTTGGCCATTCACAGTGTCATGTATAATCGTTTGTTTGGTTTGCTGAAGAAAATCCAAAGAGTCTTTATAATGCCGGACTAATTGATTTTCGACGGGCTGACCATAGTCGCCGACACCCAATGCCAAATTACAATAGGTCATATCAGGGTCCAGGGCCTGGGTGATTTTATCAACGACTCGCTGGACCTGCCATTCTTTAAGAGATGTTCGCTTTCCCAGTAAAGAAACAAGCTGGTCTGCTGAAATGCCGTTTACTTCGAGATTCATACTTTTAAGAGATTTCTGCTGACACCAGGCAGAGAGTATGTCTCTGGAGTTTTGTAACTCCTTCTTTCTTTGCGCGGGTCTTTCGTTTGATTCGGCCGGGCATCGGCCGGCGCCTATGGCGTTGATGATAAGCACAGCTTCCTTGTCGGCCTCATGATAGCATGATTCGAAGCGTGTAATAAGCTGCCTGATTTTCGTTGTCTGGTCATCGAGGGGCTCAAGAGCATCCTGCATTTTGTCAATGGCTATACGCTCATCATCGGAAAGGAACTTTTCATCCTTAAGGTTGCAGCAATTTACCCAACATTCTCTGGCATCTTCGGCCATACGAGGATTATTTATACGCCGGACGCAGTACTTGTGCAAGCCGCTAACGCTCAGGGCAAGCTCACTTAGACTCGGCCTATCGAAGGAGTTGAAAAGAGGGCCTGAAGCCCTCTTTAACTCCCCGAGTAGGGCTCGAACCTACAACCTAGCGGTTAACAGCCGCTCGCTCTACCGATTGAGCTATCGGGGAATATAACTTAGACGTTGGATTATGCCAGTTATTAAGGAGTATGTCAAGCCAGGCCGCCTATTTGCGCTCGATATTCGCTAAAAGCAACCGCTGGACAAGAGGGCAAGGAATTTGTATATTAAGTGGTCTTCAAGTTTTAGCGGGCCCGGTCCAAGACCGAGATATACAGAGTATTGGGTGGTCGCAGGCCTAGTAAGTAACAAACAGACGCAGGTTTCATAAATCTTATAAGATATGGCAAAAGACATTTTAGACATAGGCGGATACAGCATCAAGAAGCGTTTAGGCGTCGGTGCGCGCAGCACGATATACCTTGCCTCCGATGACTCGAACGGGACTGAACTGGCCTTAAAACGGGTGATTTTTGAAAAACCCGAAGACACCCGTGTATTCGAACAGGTCGAAACCGAGTATAAAATCGCGCAGAAGGTGAATCATCCCTACGTGCGCAAATGCTACAAGCTCAAGAAGATTCGCAGAATGTTCAAGATAAAAGAGCTGCTGCTTGCGATGGAGTATTTCGACGGTCAATCGCTGGAGGACGGGCCGGCACTGAGCTTACTCGACGTGCTGTTAGTATTTAGAATGGTGGCGACGGGACTTAATGCGATGCATCAGTCAGGCCTCGTTCACTGCGACATAAAGCCGAATAATATTCTAATGAGCAAAGCCGGGGCCATCAGAATCATCGACTTAGGACAAAGCTGTAAAATAGGAACGACGAAACATCGCATCCAGGGAACACCCGACTACATCGCACCCGAGCAGGTAAGGCGCAGACCACTCGGTCCCAAGACCGACATATTCAACTTGGGCGCAACAATGTACTGGGCACTGACGGGCAAGACAGTCCCGACACTGATACCGAAAAAGGACCCATTCGGCCTGCCTGTGCAGGAAACGCTTCGATCGCCACAGGAAATCAGGTCACAAATACCGCCGGGCATCTCCAAACTTGTGATGGACTGTGTGGAAGATGACCCTATCAAAAGGCCAGCCGATATGATGACCGTGATATCCCGCCTGGACCTGATGATTCACAGCATACTGACCATCAAGCCAAAGAGCGATTCTCAATAAAGCTTGACATATCCGCGTTTCCGGGCTATCCTTACATCAGTATTTTCAACAGGTTAGGGACTCAGTCTTGCGGACTCGAAAGATGCCTGACAAAACAATCGAACTGTTGAAAAAAGGACTGGAAGCCAATAACGCAGACAGATTCAGGAAGGGTAATGTTGTTTGTCTGCCTTCGCAGGGAACGGTGGTCATTACCGGGGATATCCACGGTCACCGGCTGAACTTTCAAAGGATAGTTTCTTTTGCCGACCTCGAGCACAATCCCGAGACACACGTAGTCCTTCATGAAATCATACACGGCGGTCCGGAAGACGATGAGGGAGGGTGTCTGTCATATAAACTGCTCTTCGACGTAATCGTCTACAAGCTAAAGTATCCCGACCGTGTTCACATCATTATGGGTAATCACGACACTGCTTTCATCAATAATACCAAGGTCATGAAAAACGGCAAGGAAATGAATGTTGCGATGCGAAGTGCTCTTGACAGGGAATTTATCAACGGCAGCGGTCGTGTCAAGCTGGCAATGAGACAATTTTTGTTTTCACAGCCCCTTGCCGCGAGATGTCCGAATGGCATATTCATTTCCCACTCTCTGCCCGCCGACCGCTATCTCGAGAAGTTCGACCATAGAATTTTTGAGAGGCCGCTTAGAATCAACGACGTAGTCAAGCCCGGCTCGGCGTATCTTCTGACCTGGGGCAGAAACCACAGCCAGCAACTGCTTGACAAGATGGCTGAAACGCTGGAGGCGGAGGTTTTCATCCTCGGTCATCAAAGGCAGGAAAGCGGCTATTGCCGAGGGGGTCGGAATATGATAATCCTCGCCTCGGACCACGAGCACGGCTGTATTTTAGCCGTAGACTTATCCAGGTCCTACACAATCGAGGAACTGCTGGAACTTATTATACCAGTTGCGGCAATCGGATAACAAACGGATTAAATATGGTATAACACTTACGCCGAGAAGACCATAATGGTGCTTTCGTGGTCAGAATTTTAACAAGGTCGCTGTATAGGGGATTTTCCCGGCTATAGTCATATTTACTCTATCCTTTTGCGGTAATTATCCGCCAGTTGCGGAAAGGAGTTCAGGACGTTTGCGGGCCGCTACGAGCTGAGGGGTAAAAAGGGGTAAAAACTTGACACAGAAGCTGCTATTGTATAATATGTTAGTTGATTTTGTTTAGGCAGGTTCGGTCACAGGGGCCAATAGGGCCAAATAATTCAAGGAGAGAAAGGAGCTTAACCAATGAAGCGTATTCGTCCCATAACCACTATAGCAAGCGCGGTAATTTTAACATCTTTGGTAGTGTGCCTTACAGGTTGTTTTTCATCTCATCCAAAAGACATCGAGGCCTTTTTGAAGCCGCACGAGACTCAGGTCACGACTGAAAACTACGTTTTACAGCCACCCGATGAAATTGAGGTTCACTGTGTGCAAGTTACCGAAATTCACCAGCAGCGTCAGCGCATACGACCTGACGGCAGAGTGGGCTTCGAGGGTATAGGAGAGTTTATGGCGGCGGGCAAGACCTGTCAGGAACTCGCCGACGATATGCAGGAGAAATTATCCGCACTATATACGTTAATCGGAGAAAAACCCATCGAAGTGCGGCTGATAGCATATAAAAGCAAGTTGTACTATGTGCTCGGTCAGGTATACCTACCCGGCCCAAAACTATACTCAGGGCGGGACAGCGTATTGGCCGCAATTGCCGAAGCGAAGCCGAACCCAATGGCCTGGCTCGAAAGAGTTCAGGTGATAAGGCCATCGGCGGATTTAAGCGTAAGGCCAAAAATTTTCGAGATGAACTTTGACAGGATGGCAGCACACGGAGACACAACCAAAAACGTGCTTTTGCAGGAAGGCGACGTGATATACGTTCCACCGACGGTACTGGCTGCCATCGGCATGAAGATAGAAGAGATAATTCGGCCGATAGCAAGGGCGTTTTCGGGCGTGAACGTTGTGCAGAGCGGCGGCGACCGCTACGTAGGCGGGTACGGCGGCTCCAGTGCCGGTTACTGATATCTGACAAGGGCAAAAACAACGACGGTATGAATTACATAAAGGCAATCAGACGGTTCCATTTAGCCAGCACGGTTTGGTTTATGCTGTGCACCGGATATGTGTTTATTCTGGCGCTTCGGCAGGCGGGATTCAACTGGCTGGCGATATTCTCTTTGTCCGGATACTGGGCGCTTATGGTAACCCTGCTGGTGAGCTTGTACCTGTTTGCCATCTTCAGAGGCGCCCCCAAAGGACACGGGGTGCAAACAGAGCATCCCCTTACCAGCACAAAATACTATATGGCATTTTACGTCTCGACGCCTTTTCTGGGCGCTATTGGAGGCGTTCTCGCAATGACAGGTCAAATGGCCAGCTCTATGCCCGGGGTAGTAGCACTTGGAACTATAGGTGCAACGTTCCTTACATGGGTTTTCATTGACCCTATTGCCAGTTCGGTGGAACTTTTGGCGCCTCAGCCGAGGCGGCATCGCGCCCAGCGACTCGCCCGCGCAAAGGAAAGAAAACAACGAGCGCAAGCAGACCGTGAGCAGTTGCTGGCCAATATACTCGAGCAAGAATGTGAGAATGAAAGCCGATGGCGCAGCATGTTCGCATACAAGGCATCTCGGCTCGCGGATTTACTTGCCGCAGACACCAGTGACCTTGCAGAGGCCGAGTCAGAGGTGATAAATATAGGAGTCGAGGCCTGGCGGGCTGGTGGACTGGCCTGTATGAGACAGCTTCGTGCAATGGCCTCAGAAGCTTTCAGACAACAATACGGAAGGCGACAATTTGTCGACTACATATCAGGATGGTGGGATGGAATCGGCAGATGGCGCGAACCGTCGCTGGTTCTGACATAGCGGGATTAGAACGGGCCTGCAATCGGCGGGCCACACACCTCGATAGGAGTGAAGGTGATAAGTCGAATTTCGGCAACGGTGCTGCTGCTTTTGTGCGCATCCGCGGTAGCGGGAGAGGTATTCTACGTGGACTGTAACGGTCCCAACGACCCCGGTTCAGGAACAATCGGTGACCCTTTCAGAAAAATCCAGGCGGGGATGGATGCTGCTGACAACGACGACGTTGTCGTGATTTTGCCCGGCATTTACAGCGGAAACGGCAACTATGATTTAAACTCAAACGGCAAGACAATCACCATCACCGGTATCGACCCTAACGACCCCTGCGCAGTCGCCCAGACAATCATCGACCCAAACCGGGCAGGAAGGGCTTTCTATCTTTACAGTGACACAAGCGAGGATTCGAACTTTATCATCAAAGGGCTGACAATCACAAATGCTCACACGGATGGCAAGGGTGCCGGCATCTATTGCCAGAACTACAGCGCTATCGTTAGTAACTGCGTAATTCGCTCAAACTCAGCCGCCTGGCACGGGGGCGGGGCTTTCTGCCGCGACAGCAACATAGTCTTCGAGCGATGCACCATAGCCGGCAATTCTGCAGAAATTTACGGTGGGGGCGTCGAGATTTGGGGCGGCCAGCCAACCTTCAAGAACTGTATCTTCCAGAACAATGACGCCAACCACCTGGATGGCGGCGGAGTTGACTGCTATGACGAGGCCGAAGTTCATATAATTAACTGCACCTTAGCAGCGAACTCAACACTCAAGGGTAGGGGTGGTGCAGTGTTCTGCACGGCGAGCAGCGTGACACTCGTGAATTCAATCATCCGGGCAAACACGGCAACAACAGGCCCCCAAATAGGATTGGAATCCGAGACCGGCAGGCCGGGGACAGTCTCTCTGGATTTCAGCAATATAGCAGGCGGACAAGAGGACATATATGACCCCTGTAACCTGCTTGGCTGGGGCGAAGGCAATATCGATAGCGACCCCTGTTTTGCATTTTTCGACACGAATGGCGACCCGAACTTGTGGGACTTTCACCTTCAGAGCGATGCCGGCCGACGGGACCCCGATGCATATCCCGATGTTGACCTGACCCAAAACGGCTTTGTAGATATATTCGACTTTGCAGAATTTGCCGTGTTCTGGGGCTTACAGGGTAAGCATCTGTCGGCTGACCTTGATGACGACAACGAAGTTGACCTTTTAGATTTTGAGATACTGCTAAATGCGTACCTGACTACCCAGTCACCGCTGGTATGGGTGCACGACGAGTATAACAGCCCATGCCTGGATGCCGGCGACCCCAATTCCAACTGGACGCGCGAGCCGTGGCCAAACGGCAAACGCATAAATATGGGCGCATACGGCGGAACGCGTTACGCCAGCAAAACCGGCAATATCGCCGACTTCAACGTCGACGGAAAAGTGAATTTCATTGACTTCGCCCAGCTTGCCACCAAGTGGAATGAAGAAATCACTGCCATTGAGGACCTGGACGGTGACGGAATTATTGACGTCGCCGATTTAGGTATACTTTCCGAACTATGGCTGTGGGAGCGATGATACCCCGCCCGGCTATAAAAAAACCGGGCCTGCTCGACCCGGAGCTTGATAATGCTGTTACCGATGTAACAAACGGCAACAGCATCGAGGCGTAAAAGCTACAGTACAGTCGAAATTCTACAAAACCTGGCGTCTTCGGAAGTAACTTACGACCGCTACTCCTGCACCGGCGAGCAGTATTGCACCCGGCGCGGGCACTACAGCAGGCATCACATCCGCCAGCGTCTGCACACTGACATTATCCACGTTCAGCCAGGTAAGAGGCGTCCACCAACCGATTGCTTCCACAAGGCGGAATTCCAGCCAATACTGCTGACCTTCTTCGAGATTAACAACCGGCGGTGGCGTCGTTATATTGAGCCATTGTCCGGGCAGAAGCGTCAGGTCAACATCCGATGACGCGCTGAAAACCGTAAATAGCGGGTCAGTTGCAAGCCCTATTTCCACAGTGACCCTGTCATCCGGACGAGCCCAATCCAGGCCGTAGAATCTATAATCGAAGCTTATGCTATACTCACCCGTCACGGGCGCGCTAAAGGAGCACCAAAGCCGATTGTCGGCATCGCTAAGCAGCCTGCCGAACTTTATGTAATCGTTTCCGGCCCCGCCGCCGGTCCAGGAGACATCGCCCGAGCGTTGCCAGTCGCCGGTCGGCCCAAAAGGATTTGTTTCAAAGTCTTCCGTCAAGACCGCCGAAGCAGGGGTAACAATAATAACCACCAGCAAAATCACCAACGTTATTGAATCGCGCATACACAACTCCTTTTTCTGCATATCGCCACAGAAACAATGTCCTGATAATTTATCGCACGGGGACTATCACTTACCTATGAGCTAAAGTCCCCGCGAGCAGTCACACCACACAAACTGCCGGCAAGGGGGCTTTCAGCCCCCCCCGCCGCGTTTTAACTACTCAATTATCTTTTCTTCAACGCTCTCACAAAAAAACCGGAGCGGTCCATTTAAATGACCCGTCTTCTGCGTATCCAGCCGACAAGGCCTACGCCGATACCGCCTAACATAACGGCTCCCGGGGCCGGTACGACACTGATAAGCTCAACGGAGTGTGAGTAGTCTCCGGCGTACGCAAGCGAATGTGAACCATAGCCGCCGGGCACCTCATTTGTAACTAACAGTGTCACCTCGTAAAGTCCTCCATCAGTTGCTATAGGCGCAAAGCTCAAATCCAGAAGCACCGAACCAGTAAATCCTTCATTGATAGTGAACGACCCGATAGTAACGTCGTTTATCAGGATATCCCAGTCAACTTGTGCTTCGTTATTTAGGACGTTCGTCGGTACGGCAAAGTCGAATATGGCGCGGTCCACCCACACTAATGGGTCAGCAAAGGATTCGCTGACCATATCGCCACGACCAACGGACCAGAACCAACCTATCTCTTCATCGTTAATGAAACCCAATGAGCCGACGACGCTGGAGCTTTCAGAGGGAAAGGAGTGAATTCCACCCTGGGCCGCCGAAGCAATCATTACAATTGCTGCTAATATTGTCATTGACCTTATCATTTTTTGTCTCCGTGCTATTATTGGTTAGGCTTCTTTTTTCCCATTCAAAATCCGGCATTTTTCAAAGAATGCTTCGTCTTCTGAGCCAGCCGACAATGCCTACGCCGATAGAGCCCAGCAGAACAGCACCGGGAGCCGGGACGGCAG
>Ga0315548_1000520_pt1 | contig 35547 bp, 25 predicted proteins | sample SalMarSW160110MG_2_FD_202540 | JGI IMG/M metagenome (GOLD analysis project Ga0315548, IMG submission 202540) | Salt marsh sediment microbial communities from the Plum Island Ecosystem LTER, Massachusetts, United States - Salt Marsh Sediment SW1601-110 ... | reverse complement strand
AATGATTTATTTTATCGGCAGCGTCGCCGGCCTTGTGCCTCATACGCGCGAGCCGCGACTTTTTTGTTCCGTCTCGGCCCCGAGGCTCAAGGATACTTTCCGGCATTATGGCGTGAGTTTTTCCAATTACGAAGGTCCTGCGAGTGTCGTTACGCATCTGACAGCCCGTTGCGCCCGGCGGGGTTTGAACATGATAAGTCTTGTGGCCACGATTCCTGCATATGTGCAGGGCAATAATCCCAAGTGCATAACAACGGTAACGAGGAGACTTGCGGGTATGTTAGAGCTGGAGGTTGAGCTCGATGACCTGCAGGGGATAAGTGACGAGTTCGAGAAGAAACTGAACGAAGCCGTGCTGGTTCAGCCGGAACTGGCTAACAATATCAACAAGCTCGAAGAAGACTACGACAACGAGATATTCAATAACGAAATGGGCGAACTGAAACATTGGCTGGAGCAGCAGGGCATCAGAGTGGATTGATTGCCGTGCCGGTCCGGCTGTTCAACGACTTTTCATATCCTGAAAATTTAATTTTTTCCTGTATAAGGGGTTGCATCCTTCGAAAAAATCGGGCTAAATTGCACATGTAGGTTCGGAATCTGTTGTTTACGTGCGGGAATAAAAGGATTTGTTTATGCAGCCCGTGAAAGGAAATTATCGGAATCTGGTTTTCACTTCCTGCTTTGGACATAATCTGATTAACAGAAATTTTTGCTTGCCGATGGCCTCTGTTAGTATGCGTTTGTACAATGTTTCCGAAGATTTTGTGAATTTGCACGATTCTGTTTTATTTATGTGATTGTTATAAGTGGGTACAGGGATGTGGTTCAGAACAGAAGATACGCTTAGTGAAGACCAGGTCCAGTCGGCGCTGAAGAATATTATCAAAGACGGCGTTGCGTCGCAAGCTATGGGGATTTTGACGGGCGGGGCGTTTCTGGTTGCTTTTGCCGTTAAGCTTGGGGCCTCCAACCTGGTTATTGGTTTACTGGCTGCAATCGGTCCCCTGGCGCAGTTACTACAGCTACCTTCGATATTTTTTGTTGAGAAGATAAGAAACAGGAGGCTGATTACGGTTTTTGCAGCGGCTTTGAGCAGAATTTGCTGGCTCGTTATCGCCCTGAGTCCGTTCATATTTCCCGCAAGGGTAGCAATTACGGTTTTATTGGTATTACTGATAGCGGTTTCAGCGTTTGGGGCGGTTTCTGGTTGTAGCTGGAACTCCTGGATGAGAGACCTTATCCCGGAAAATATTATGGGCTCTTTCTTTTCGAAAAGGATGCGGATTGCCACCGGCATCGGGATAGTTTTGAGTTTGCTTGCGGCTGTTTACCTGGATTTTTGGAAGAAGCAGTTTGCATCGCATGAATTGGCCGGCTATTCGATTTTATTTTTTATCGGCTTTGCAGCGGGAATGCTTGGAGTATTCTTTTTGGCAAAGACACCGGAAATACGGATGCCTGTGGTTCGTGACAGGCTGAAAATCTTTAAGTTGATTTCGCTACCCTTCAAGGATGAAAATTTCAGAAAGCTCATAGCTTTTATGTGCTCCTGGAACTTTGCTGTCAATCTGGCCGGGCCGTTCTTTATGGTTTATATGCTCAAACGGCTGGGTTTAAGCATGTCTTTTATCATCGCTCTTTCTATAGTCAGCCAGGTGATGAACTTTCTATTTCTAAAAATCTGGGGAAAATATACGGACCGTTACAGCAACAAGTCGGTATTGGCAATCAGCGGGCCGTTATTTATCGTCTCGATTCTCGCCTGGACGTTTACAACTATGCCGGAGAAGTACTTTCTGACAATCCCTTTGCTGATAATAATTCATGTTGTCATGGGGCTTTCCTCGGCCGGTGTTTCTCTTGCTTCGGGCAATATCAGCCTGAAACTGGCTCCCAAAGGACAGGCGACAGCTTATCTGGCGACCAATACGATCGTCAACTCAGTTGCCGCCGGTATAGCACCTATATTAGGCGGGACATTCGCGGACTTTTTTGCCGGCAGGGAGCTGGCCTGGACGCTGAACTACAAAAGCCCTACGGGTGAATTTGCATTGACAACATTGAACCTCCAGCAATGGGATTTCTTTTTTGCCTTTGCATTTTTGATCGGACTATATGCCATTCACAGGTTGGCCATGGTTAAAGAAGTGGGGGAAGTGGAGGAAAAAATTGTTGTGCAGGAGCTTTTCAACGAAGTCAGAACCCAGGTGAGAATTCTCTCTTCCATCGAGGGAGTCAGGCAAATGGTCGGCTTTCCACTGGCGATAGTCAGGAGTATTACTGAAAGGATAAAACCTAATGGGAAAGAAAAAACAAATTAAAAGACACTACAAAAAAGCGGGACTGCCTCCGGGGACATTAGTGCATATCGGTGAAAGAAAACTTGAGTCCGTTCGGATTACGGTGATAGATTATGACGAAAGCAGCTTTCAGGAAAAACAGGTTGCCAACATTGAAGATTGCTTCGAATTCAAAACGACTCCGACCGTGACATGGATAAATATTGACGGGCTGCACGATGTGGAAATTATTGAAAAGATCGGCAAGCACTATGATTTTCATCCGCTGGTGCTTGAAGATATATTGCATACGGGTCAAAGGCCTAAATTTGAAGACCTTGATAACTATATTTATATAGTTTTAATGATGCTGCGTTTCGATGATCAAAGTCAGGCTGTCCTGTCCGAGCAGGTAAGCCTGGTTCTTGGCCGGAATTATGTTATTTCCTTCCAGGAGGATGTTGGCGATGTTTTCGAGCAAATCCGTGACAGAATAAGAAACGCAAAAGGCAAGGTTCGGAGGATGGGCTCGGACTATCTTGTATATACACTTTTGGATGCGATTGTGGATAATTATTTCGGGATACTGGAAAAATTGGGAGAGAAAATCGAATCTCTGGAAGAAGAGCTGGTCAGCAATCCGACCGACCGGATTCTTAAACAAATACATAATCTCAAGAGAGAGATGATCTATTTGAGAAAGTCCGTGTGGCCTTTGAGAGAACTAATCAGCGGACTCGAACGTAGTGAATCAGACTTTATACAGGAAACGACAAATGTGTATCTCAGGGATGTGTATGACCATACGATTCAGGTTATCGATACGGTGGAAAGTTACCGGGATATGGTCTCGGGAATGCTGGATATATATCTGTCCAGTATCAGCAACCGGATGAATGCGGTTATGAAGGTATTGACAATTATTGCAACAATCTTTATACCTCTTACCTTTGTCGCCGGTATCTATGGGATGAATTTTAATCCGGAAGCCTCTCCGTGGAATATGCCGGAACTGAATTGGCGATGGGGCTATCCGGCAGTCTGGCTGGTTATGCTTATAATGACCGGTATAATGATCTATTATTTTAAGAAGAAAAAATGGCTGTAAAAAAAACGATAATCTAAACAAGGAAATTACTTTCGGGGATTAATATTATGCATGTATTGTTTATTCTTGCATTAATTGCGTCATGGATAATAGTTAGGATTGGAGCTATCGCTTTTCAGCTTACCGGGCTTGAATGGTCTTTGGCAAAGTTTCAGTCGCTGTCATGCTTTAGCGGGACGGGCTTTACGACAAGAGAGTCCGAACTGATTGTAGGCGATAAGCGCAGACGCCGGATTGCTTCTGTTTTAATGGTTCTGGGAAATGCGGGATTGGTTACTTTGATAGCCACGGCGGCCAGCGCTTTGGATCCCAAGCAGAATGTTGTCCCTTGGTTTAAAGACAATTTCTTCAATACACCGATAAATTTGGCTGTTTTGGCTATAGCATTATTCTTAGTCTATAAAATTTTCACTAACAGAAAAATAGCGGGGAAGCTGACCAGATATTTGAGGAAGAGGATTATCAAGCAGGAGCTTCTTAAACCGGTTTCGTTCGAGGAGCTGTTACAGCTCACAGGCGGCTATGGAATTTCAAGAATCGAAGTAAGTGAAAAAAGCCCTCTTATTGATAAGACCCTTGCTGAGTCCGAGTTGCGAAAAAATGATATTACCGTTCTTGCAATTATAAGAGATAATGAAACTTTACCGAATCCGTCGGCCAACAGAAAGATACAGAAAGGCGACGGACTAATTTCTTTCGGAAAAATAGAGAATATACGAAATCAAGCAACTGTTAATTAGCTGTTTTTTAGGTGAAGTTAATGTTAAACTTTGATATTTATGCTTGGATTATCCTACCGTTACTTATTTTTATAGCAAGAGTACTTGATGTGACTCTTGGTACGGTTCGTGTAATCTTTGTATCGAAAGGACTCAAATATTTAGCCCCTGTTGTAGGTTTTTTTGAGATTTTAATCTGGCTGCTTGCCATCGGCCAGATAATGAAAAACTTATCCAATCCTGTTTGCTATATTGCATACGCAGGCGGGTTTGCAATGGGTAATTATGTTGGGATTATCATAGCTGAAAGACTATCTCTCGGTGTTGCGCTTTTGAGGGTAATAACTCAGAAAGATGCCGCCGATTTAGTACGGTCGCTAAATTCAGCCAAATATGGGGTAACAAGTGTTGACGGCCAGGGTGCACATGGGAAGGTCAGCATTATTTTCACGATTGTTCCGAGGAAAGAGATTACAAAGGTGGTTGAGCTTGTTAAAAGATTCAATCCAAACGCCTTCTATACGATTGAAGAGGTAGGTTTTGTGGAACAGGGAGTATTTCCAATAAGAAAGAGTTGGCGAAATGAGGCGTTCGAGTTTATATTCAGGCCTTTTAGAAAAGGTAAATGAAACGTACGAATTTGGGGAAGGAAGATTATGAGCAGGAAGTTAAATCATGAACTTTTCCAGAGATACCCGGATAATCCCATTCTTTCGGTTGAAGACTGGCCCTACAGGGCAAATTCGGTTTTTAATGCAGCCGCGGCGGAAGTGAACAACCAGATACTGTTACTGGCAAGAGTTGAGGATTATCGAGGCATATCACATCTGACCGTGGCAAGAAGTGATGACGGAATCAATGATTGGCAAATAGACGATGAGCCGACTTTAATGCCGGAGCCCCAAAAACATCCGGAGGAAATCTGGGGTATCGAAGATCCGCGGCTAACCTGGATTGAGGAAATGAAACAATGGGGGATTTGTTATACGGCCTATTCAAAAGGAGGGCCGCTGGTCTCTCTTGCCCTGACGAAGGATTTCAAGTCGTTTGAACGTCTGGGGCCGGTAATGCCGCCTGAGGATAAGGATGCGGCTTTGTTTCCGGTAAAGTTCGGCAATCGATGGGCTATGCTGCATCGGCCTGTTTCCATGTCGCCTTTACTCGGTGCCCATATATGGCTGTCTTTTTCGCCCGATCTAAAGCATTGGGGTGAGCATCATGAAATTATCCATGCCAGGAGTGGTGGATGGTGGGATGCGAATAAGATTGGATTATGCGCGCCACCTATGGAGTCGAAAGAGGGCTGGCTTATTCTTTATCATGGTGTACGAACAACAGCGTCCGGTTCCATATATCGGTTAGGGCTTATTTTATTAGACCTGGAAGACCCTACTAAAGTCATCCGGCGTACCGATGAATGGATATTCGGCCCCAAAGCACACTATGAGCGTGAAGGAGATGTGGATGATGTCGTATTCCCGTGTGGATGGATTAGGAAAGAAGACAAAGTGTTGATATATTATGGAGCTGCCGACTCGCGTATATGTCTTGCTACCGCCGGGTTCGACGAAATGGTCGATTATATTCTTGAATGTCCCGGCGAAAATTCCTGGAGTCAATAGCCATGAAGAATAACGCTGTTATTAGACCTTATAGCAAATGTGCTGTTATCGTAGCTCACCCGGATGATGAAACTTTATGGGTGGGGGGGACTATCCTTCTGCATCCGGATACGGACTGGACAATAATTACAATGTGCAGAAAAAGTGATGCCGACAGGGCGCCGAAATTTTTCAAAGCTCTTGAGGAATATAATGCCAAAGGTGTTATGGGAGATTTGGATGATGGTCCGGAGCAGACTCCACTCGATTTTAAACTGGTGCAAAATACGATTATGGAGTTGTTACCGTCGGAAAGATTCGATCTGATTATTACTCACAGCAGATGGGGAGAATATACACGGCATCTCAGGCATGAAGAGACGGCGAAAGCGGTTTTCAATCTCTGGAATTCCGACAGGCTCCATGCCAGGCAGGTCTGGTCTTTTGCTTATGAGGACGGAGAAAAGAAATATTTACCGCGGGCGGAACGAAATGCGGATCATCCGGTAGAGTTACCGGAGCAAATATGGCAGCGGAAATATAAAATAATAACCGATTTGTATGGTTTTGATAGTGACAGTTTTGAAGCCAGGACAACTCCGCGACGAGAGGCGTTCTGGTGCTTTACTAAATCTGGTGGTCCGAAGAAGTAGGGAGCTTGAAAATGAAAGTTCTGGTCATGTATGATTATCCACCCTCGCCCGCAGGTCTTGCCACTCAGGGACACTTGCTGCATCGGGGGCTGGAAGAAATGGGTATTGAAGTATATTCGGTCAACTTCGAATCCGCCCAGGAGAAGGAATGGTATTATCGCTGGTTTGAGCCGGATGTGGTTGTCGGGGTTGGTTATTGGGGGCATACGCCGCATTTGGTTTTACACCCGAAACGTTATGGTGTGACTCCAATACCATGGCTTGTGGCGGATGGTTATTTGGCAAACTACCGAGAAATACTGGAAGATATACCGTTGATTCTGGTGACTTCCAACTGGGTCAAAAAGGTCTATATGCGTGACGGACTCAGCGGCAAAAATATTGAAGTGCTGCATGTGGGATGTGATACGGATTCGTTTGTGCCCAGAGACAAGAAAGATCCTAAAATAGCTTCGGTTCGAGAGGCATTAGGTGTCTCGGATGATCAGATAATGATTTTGACGGTTGGAGGAGATGCCGCCTCGAAAGGGGCACAGGAGGTGATGCAGGCTTTGGCAATCAATGATATCGAGGCCCCGGATTGGAAATATATTTGCAAGGTCTGGCCTCAGCCCCGGACCGAGGAGCAAAATCTGGTGGATATGCAGCTTGCTGCTCATTTGGGAATAGACAAAAATGTAGTTTATGCCACCAGCAGGGTATCCAGGAATTTTATGCCGTATCTTTTAGCGGCATGTGATATTTATGCAGCACCCTCACGTTTGGAAGGTTTTGGTATGATACAGGTTGAAGCAAATTCCTGTGAAAAACCGGTTATTGGCATAAAGGCGATGGGCATGCTTGACACCATGGTGCATGGCAAGACGGCTTATCTTGCAGATGTGGCTCAGGAGATAAGGCTAAGAGAGACCGTACTCGGGGATGAATCCGGTTATGAAGGGGGCCACAGATTCACTTTCAAAAGGCCTCGTATCGTTGATTACCGGGCCAGTGTACATGATATTGCCAACTATCTGATGGATTTGATGAAAAACCGGGAATTAAGAGAACAAATGGGCAAAGAAGGTAGAAAACGGGCAATTGAACACTTTGATTATAGAGTCATCGCAAAGAGATTTGTTAAGATCGTCTCAAAACGCCTTGGAATTTCATAGTATGGTAAAGAAAGATCATGAGTTGATAGAAAATGCGAAGCAAGCCGCCTTAGAGGTGCTTTTGCATAATAATCATGGCTCGTTTCGCGGTTTACCGAGGACCGCCGGCTGGGGTTATCCGGAGCCATATACTCGGGATTTACTTATCAGCTCCTTAGGAATACTAACGACAAATAATGAGAAATTGATTAAAAAACTCAGGCGTGTTTTAGAGACGCTCGCCCGGAACCAATCTCCTTATGGTCATATTTCCTCTCTGGTGCATGATCCGGAAGACAGGGGATCAAGCGATTGTACGCCTTTATTTCTTATTGGAGTCGGTCTCTGGCGTAAAGTAATGAATGAGCCGGATTTTCTTGAGGATGCGGTGCAGAAAGCCCTTATCTGGATGGAATATCGCAGCCCGACAAATCGAGTTATGGTCTGTCAACTTCCGACAAGTGACTGGCGTGATGAGCAGTGGGTTCTGGGATATGGTCTGTATGTGAATACTTTGGTTTATATTTACCTTCGCTTGTTTGGATTGAACGACCAGTCTGATATGCTCAGAGAACAGATGGGCAGATTCACTGTAAAAGGCGACAGGCAGAACCGTCATGTCCATGAAGGTCTGGTGTTGAGGTCAAAGCCTTATTATGCGTTTTGGTCCTACAAGGTTTTTAGAAGTGAACGATTCGATTTGCTGGGGAATAGCCTGGCGATTTTGTCCGGAATCGCATCAAAATCGAGATCAGATCATCTTATCGCCTGGATAGAAGCCGAGTGTAAAGCCATGAAACAAAGAGAAGAGCTGGCCGTCGATTTGCCTCCGAATTTTTTCCCATATGTCAGGCCGGAAGATCCTGACTGGATGCCGCGTTATAACAGATATAATCAGCCGGGTGAATATCATAACGGGGGTATTTGGCCCTTTATTTGCGGTTTTTATATTGCCGCTTTGGTAGCTGCGGGAAAGTTTATTCTTGCGAGAAAAAAGCTGGTTACTTTGGCAGAACTCATAAGGCAGACCAGGGTGGCGGAGGTAGAATTCGGCTTTAATGAATGGCACAGGGCCCAGGATGGGACCCCTCAGGGGCAGGATTGGCAAAGCTGGTCGGCGGCAATGTTCCTATATGCTGCAGCTTGTCTCGAACAGGAAAAAGCGATATTTTTTGATGATTTCCGGATAGTGAATTCAAGAAAGGGCTGAGTATGAAAAAATTCAAGATAATTGTAATTTTAGTTGTTTCACTGCTGGCCTTGATAATAATTTTACAGAATTCGCAAGCAGTTGAGACGAAAATTCTATTTTGGATGTTTACTTTACCGAGAGCGTTTCTATTGTTTTTAACTTTTATGTTTGGTTTTATTGCCGGTTTATTAGCAGTGATACGTTTCGAGGGAAAAGCGAAAAAGAAGCGGGAAGTCGTCTCTGAACAGGAAAAATAAGACAAATCTGCCTAATATAATCCCTATAGGTATTGTTATTTCGCTGTAGGTATGTGTTGTTTTCTGTAAACATAAACAACGCTGCCCATCTCGTTATTTTTTATATCTTTTCTTAATTGATCGTTATTGACAAAATGCTCTACGACTTCCTTGGCGACTGCCTGTGAGTCTGTTTCGATATACATCCAGAACTGGCTGGACCTCTTGAGGGCTTCAAACACGATATCGTGTGCTTCCTGGCAGATTCCAATGTGCCAGATGCTGTTATCATTATTTTTTTGCTGAATATAATCAGCGATGTACTCAATTATTTCCTGTGTTCTGGTGAGCATATTAAAGCCGGTTTTATGTTGAATTTTTCCTCGGTGTTCTGTCCTATTTTGAGTTTTATCCCTTTTTTTAGTTCAATTATGTGTAGTGTGCGAAATATAGGAGGGTTTTTTTCGTATCTCTGTTGTCGTGAAGCTTTCATTAATTTTAAGTCTCAGGACCGTACCTTAAAAATGCTAACTAATAATACGTTTAAGGTACAAATTTGCGTACATCAATACCCGTATAATAATGGCGTTTCAAAAATCCCTTTTATTGATTCAATTCTTGAAAATTCTTGAAAATTCTTCAAAAAATCAGATTTGTAAGTGTCAATAAACATAAATAGCGGTGATTACCTTCAGTGAAACTTTCGTATGCTCATACAGGAAATAGCCGAAAAACGTTCTCCAGGTTCTCTTTAAGGGTGTGTTCTTTTGTGAACTTGATTTTAATATAGAAGTAACTGTACTATTTTTTGACACTGTTTTTGTTAATCTGGGGGCTAAATATCGTATAAATGTATACTTACGGCTTGTCATGTAAGGATTTTTGTATTTTGGTCGGTAAGCTATGACCGACATTAAAACAACAGTGTATGTGGCCGATGGCAATATGCCCTTTGAATTGGCTGAAGTTAAAATCTCTAATGTTTGTCGAGATATTATTGTAGGCACCAGACTTATAACTATTGTCGCTTCAGATACTAACGGTTGCTGGAGCGGCGATTTATAGCGATATTATAGTAGATTTTTCCTATTCTGCCGTGTCTGCTTCATGTCGGCATTAAAATAATTGCAATGAACCGAATTGGTGCATGGAATCCGACCTCAATACAGATGGCAATGTCGAGGTTGAAGATTTATTTATTTTTTTCCGAATACTTACTTGAAGGAACCGGATATTTACAAGCTGCTGTTTGTAAGTCCTAACAGTGACTTAAAGCCATTATAATACGTAGTTAAGCATATACTTACAATCAACTTTGACCGTGCCTTAACACCGAAAACTGCCAATTTAAATTTCGTCCTTATTTTTTTAAAAGCATTCCATATTTTAAATTTTCCACAGAAGGAATCAATGTTTTGGGATTCAGATTCGCCATACATAGTAGATTCACTGTTTCTGTGCTTTTGAGTTAAAAGCTCAAAAAATGTTGTATTCAATAATTTTTTAGGAAAGGGCATGGTCATGACCACGAAACGTATTTTATTAAGTATTGCTATCTCGTTGTGCGTAAGTTGTATTGCATTTGCAGATCGTACTTTGGACAGGTCGGAAATTTTGGAACTTTTTGATAAATTAACAAATCAACCAAAAAAGACCTGGATATCTGCAGGTACGATAGAAGCGATACACGATGAATATCGAGCTGCAAAGACGACAAATGAGGCCGAGATCAGCAACCAAATCAATCAGGAGGTTGAGGAATATAAAAATAGTACCAATAAAGGGGAATTAACAGAAGAACTGCAAAGTATGAAGCTTGATGCCATACCATTTAATGTTCGATATGAGTTATCGAACGAATATTCGATGAACTCGCATGTTGTACTTAAATATGATGGTGAAAAATTCTACTGGGAAATCAGTGTTAACTCACGCACGGATTCCGTAACGCCGGATAAAGACCTGCAAGGCAATTTTATGACCGATCAATTCGATATGGACTGGAACGCCGAACGAGCTTTTGTCTGGGACGGCCAAAAATTCACTTTTTACTCTATTACTGGTAATCAGTCTATTGTTGATGCGAAAGGCAGTTTCCCGCATATAGTTAATGGCCCGTTAACCGCCGGAGTTATTCCCTGGGGTTACGGCCGTCTTACATCAGACAAACTTGCAGCTTATGAAGCTTCTGCCGTCGAGGTGGATGTTGACGGTGGCACAGAGATTCATCTGACGCTCAATGATTCTGACAATACTAAAATGCTTTTTATATTGGTCCCGGAAAAAGATTGCGCCGTACTTTCCTGTTTATTCACAGGTCAGGATTCGATCATAGCCGGACAATATGACAACTTCAAACAGGTTTCGGGAAATTGGATTCCCAACACTATTTTAATTGAAAAATATGATGATTTGGCAAACGATCCGTTGGCCAGTGACCTTTGGATGTTTACGAACATCAGTAGTGCCGCTCCCGCGGCGGACAGTTTTCAAGCAGATTATAAGGTGAGTACATTGGTAGAATACCACTCCTTGAACAATCAAAAAACTTTGATATATCAATATGCCGACACGGTTGATATTGAACGGTTCATAACAGATAACCTTGCTTTTACAGCATCTGAAGATAAAGGCGATATGCGGCAAAACTGTGCAACTGTTGCTTTGGAAAGTGCGGCAAGGCAGTTGGGAAAAGATATTGCGAATCAACCAATAACTCACTTGGTGAGTGGGACGGATAAATCGACAAATCTGTATGAAATGAAGCAGTTTGTACAAAGTCTCGGATTTAACGCTCGAGTGGTGAAGACAGATATTGATACACTAAGGAATTTGTCCGGTTGTAAAGTGATTGTGCATCTTCCCGAAAAGAATCATTTTGTCATGATCGACCACATTGACAATAGGTATGTGTGGATTTTCGATTTAACGAGCAATAAGTTTTTCTATAGCACCGATATAAACTCGTTCGTTACGGACTGGACCGAAGGCACGGCTTTATTGATTTCCAGGACGCCTATAGAATTAAAAGGTAATACTATTGAAATTGCTGATGCCAGTCTTCACAGCTTTGTCGGTGCGGATGGATATACATGCACTGATCTTATTCAGGAATATAATGTAATTTTTTGTGATTATGTAATGGGGTTATGTGCCGGTAAATATGAGATGTTCCTTACGAGGTACGGTTGTGAAGCCGCCGAAAGCGGGACCTGCTCCTATTCCATATATACAAGGAAGGTAACGCAACCCTGTGTAAATGATCCTTACTATCCCATGCATTGCACTATATCCGGAGGTTGGACATGGTATTATATGTATGCATGTAAGTAAATACCTCAAAGATGGTGAACAATTTGGAATAATTTCTTATCTCTGTTGTTTATAATGCTCGGCCGGGATTGACTAAAAGAGGGGATTTTTATAGAATAGAGCATTATGAAACGAAGAGCTTTTACCCTTGTCGAGCTGCTTGTGGTTATAGGTATTATAGCTCTTCTTACGGCTATATTAATTCCTGCGTTGCGGCGTACAAGATTGCAGGCCAAAGCGGTTCTTTGCAGCTCGAATATAAATCAACTGACTCTCGGCTTAATAAGATATGAGATTGAAAATGAGACCTTCCCATACGCTCTTGATACAACCTCCACGGAGCCGCCTCCGGGTGGGTATCCCGGAAATTTAATGTATGATAGAGCGGGATGGTGGTGGTTCAATTATATCGTCGATTATTCGAAAGAGGATTCCGAATCGGTAATTTTATGTCCATCCAGACAGATATTAGATAGCAGATTGAAATACAATGTATTGTGTGGAAATTACGGTGTAAACCAGTCTGTATGTAAAAACTCACGTAGTATAGAAAACCAGACCGAATTTGCAGGAAAACCATTAAGTAGTAGTGATATATCACATCCCGGATGGACTTTTCTCGTGGCCGACTGCGGTTATGGTATGATAAACTGGTTGCATGCAGCGGATACTCTTCCCGAATCCCATAGTAATACGATTGAGGACACCGCATATATTCCCGGCCTTTGGATTAACGAGAACAGAAGTTTATGGCCGGGACAAAGAGACGATGCAGTTTGTGGTCGCCATCCAAATAAAACAGTAAACGTCGGTTTTGCAGATGGGCACATCTCTCATGTAGAAGCCGAGATTTTCTTCGTAGAGAAAACAGGTGATAACTACAGGAATCTCAACCCTTTTTGGTTGCCGAAATGAAAAAACTCTATTTTATAAGAATAGTTTTCAATATCTTTTTGCATTTCGCTTTCATTTAAATATTCCACTTTGGTTATCGATTGTAAAGTATATGTGTTATCAGAAATGTATTTCCTGTAAGTCTCGATTTTGTAAGGCAGATTTGTGACCGGATTGATGAAAAACCGCCACTTTTTATATACAGGAGAACCACTGTAATCTTCTTCAAGCCATGTAAGTTCGTACACTTCAACGCTTGTAATGGAAGTTTCCGGCTTTTCATTAGTTATGTGGTTCCATTCGGCATCGGAGGGAATGTCGATATATTGAAACGGCATCAAGCCTAAGAAGCTGCTTATATTTTGTTCGATATCAGCGATGATGTTATCAGGTAGTTGCGATGTTTGGATTGAGTCGATACCTGCTTGTTTTGTTTTTCTAACCTTGTTTGTGAAGTCCCATTGGACCACCTCATTTTCGGTTTTTATTATTTGGACATTTAACGTACGTGATATCCATTTCTCCTGTACAGGTTCTGTTTTATCGGGGACAAAGGTTGTGGTATAGATATTTTTTGCTTTATCGATAGCTGTATAGAGTTGCTTTAGAGTAACGGCTTCGGCCATGGATGTTCTGAAAAAGAATGTAACTGCCATTAGCAGAACCGCTACCCCTATAACGCCGGTTCTAAATAAATGATTCGTACTTAATGCCGCAATTTTGCGTTTTAAGGTGATAGAGAATTTTATAGTGGAAGCCTGTTGCTGCGGATTTTCTTTATCTTCCCGGTTTTCTATATCCACACTGATCGGGAAACCGGAGTAAAGATTGTCGGGTTCTTCGGTCTCCTTTGTTTCTGCGTAATCATTTATTTTGTATATTGTAACGACCTTGGATTCGGCGCGTTCGGCTATTTGGAAAATAGTGTTATGAAGCTCTTGTATTTTAGACAAACCCGTTGGACATTGTCGTAAATGTTGTGTAAGAGAATCCATGTCTTTGGCGTTTCGATTTTTAAAATGTTCAGGCCCTAATGTAACTACGTAGTCAAATATGTCATTCATTGAAAGCTTCTCGCATGTGGAGCATTTGTGAACGCCTTTTTCTCTCTGATATTCTATGATGACTTTTTCCCGGTGTTCATATAAAGCCTGGCGGCAATTACTGCATTTGTAGAGATGCTTTAATATTTGCTCGTTCGTTTCATGGAAATCCAAAGAAACAACCGCTTTAATAGCGGCCCGGGCTCGTGAGCAGCTTACGGTATCTTTGGCGGTCATATTTGCCAGGAGCCGGCTTAATCTGCATGATTGAATACGGCTCAGATTTAAGCTTGTGATTGTTTCCAGATCCCGGGCGCACGGTCGGCAATGATCCAAATGTGCCGTTATCGGTGTGGGTATTTTTATTCCCAAGTCCGGATCCAGTATGACCGGCAAAAAGGGCTTTACGGTATTACAAACCACCTTGTTGCCGATGTAGGCCAGGTGCAATTTCAGTAAATTTGTCATAGCATTTGCAACCTGACTGTTCTCGAATTTTGTGTTTCTGTATGACGATAACACGGTTTTAAGCATTTTCGCTTTTTCCCGGCAGTATTGGCACTTGTTTATGTGGTCGATAATATTCCTGGGAATAAGCCCAATATTTTCTTTGTTCTGAAAGTCGTAATAGTACTGTTCAGCTTGCCTGCATAATGAATTACTGTTGGAAGTAACCATAATAATTCCCTTATTTTCCTGTTAAAAGCCGTCGTAGCTTTTTCAATCCTATAGATATATATCTGCTTGCGGAAGAACTTTTCACATTCATTTTTTTTGCTACTTCTTTGATGCTCAGATTATCCCCGAAATGGAGAATTATCGCCTGCGAACAACTACTTGGTAGTTGTTCGTAAAGAAGCCTGAGCGTCTCCTTAATTTCTTCTTTCTCTTTAAAGGCGTTTCCGGAAGGGGTTTTATTGATTGAAGTTTTCATTTTTTGACTATATTTTTGAATATGTGTCTTATATCTGACTACCCGGCGGTGGGAATCGGTAATATCGTTGATTATGGCCCGATAAAGAAAGCCTTTTATGTTTTTAATTTTGGGTGGAATAGGTTTGTGAACGAGTGAAAGGAAGAAATCCTGGCATATATCATCCACTTTTTCGTTATTTTGAACTTTGGAACGGATGACAGAATGAATAAACTCGCTATATTCGGTAAATATTTGAGATGCAAGCTCAATATTCTTTTTTTTATTATTTGAGTTATCCGATGGCATTGAACCTGCAATAAAACGAAAGAATTTTATAATTTTTTAAAAAGAGGTAATTGCTAATCGATAATTAGCAATTTTACCATAAATTTGAGCGATATTCTATTGGTCAGGTCGTTTTACTGCAAATAAAGTTTTATATGACGTGTTTTAAGTCTTTATCTCTGCAAGGGTGAATGTATAAATCTAAAGGCAATTCCGTGCTTATAAGTGTTAAAGATTGATATTGGTGGCGGTTTTCAATATAATTTGCCCAAATTACGATTATCGGGGGGGGGCTGTATAAATCACTCATCATCCAAATAAAGTTGCTTTGGATGGGGAATTTTTTGAATAATTTTTAATATGGTTCCTGGGTCCAAAACGGTTCTTACCTGCTGAGAGGGAGAAATTCCGGTCCCCTCGAATAGTTCAAACAGCTACTTCAATTCGAATTTTTTCCTGAAAAAACTCAGAGATTTCATTTCGGCATAAGGTAAAAGGAGGAACGATGTATAGTGGCCGGAAGGAAGGTAAATCACTTCCGGTTTACCGATAGCTTCCCGCAATTTGTCGCCACATTTTCTCGGAACGACTCTGTCAAACGATGCAATATACATTAAGACGTTTCCGGCGTCTATATAACCGGCCAGTTTAAGGGGGTCCGTTGCCACTTTTTCCGACAATTCAGTATGTATATCTTCGGTGCTGGCCCCGTCTTTGATGAATTTTTTAACGGAATCCTTCAACTCTTTCTCTCCGGAAGACAGAGTGATATCTGCAATACTGCCGCCGGCAAGGCCGAACACACAACACTTCAGTCTTTCATCTACTCCTGATACCAGGCTTGCTTTTATACCGCCAAGGCTTAATCCCAAACAACCGAGCTTGTTTTCATCTACTTCTTCTCTTCCAACCAGGTAGTCCAGAACCTGCCTGTTGTCCAACACGGTTTGTCTGAAATAATCTTCAACCTCTTCGGCGCTCCTGGTATTTTCAAGATCAACCTTTCTGTTATGCACGGCGGCACAGTTGAAACCGTGGGCTGCAAAACAGCGGGCAAAGCTTTTAACGGAAAAATCTATTCCGCCTGATATCGGTAAAATAAGCACAGTTGGAAATTTGCCGGGCTGTTTTTGCTCATAATAGTCGATTTTTATATTCTCTGTTCCGAAGATATTTAGTGCCGAAGGAAACTCTATTCTCTTGATTATGTAGCGTTTCTTTTCACTGATTACCTCGGTTTTAGCTTCTATGTCATGCATGGGATAACTGTAGTATTCCAGCATATCGGCACTTCTGGGTATCGGACCGGTATAAGAGGGATCGCACCGGTAGTGCGCACATGAAGAAAACATTATTAGTCCGAGACTCAGGATTGCCCCGAACAGTCCTCTAAGATTTGTATGATTTGTTGGTTTCGTGTCGGTTTTGTATTCCAATTCTGACATATAGCAACACCTTTTTCGGTTGTTTTGTCATCGGTTTCCTGATGTTTTAGAACGTTTTATTTCAGGTACAAATTACTTATGGCATTCTGCCTGTAATTCGACAATACCGAGTAACAGCGGTTTGGATATTGAAGGACCGAGCTTGTTATTAAACTACGTCAAAAACGGAGAGGGCGGGATTTGAACCCGCGGTACGGGTTTAAACCCGTACGACGGTTTAGCAAACCGTTGCCTTAAGCCACTCGGCCACCTCTCCGAACCAGGCTCGTTATATATAATGCGGATAATTTACACATACCTGAGCGGGAATGCAAGAAGTTTTGGGACAATTAATATTTCAGAGTGGATTTGATGTTATCTCTGAAGTAGAATGACTCGTTTTATTGGCTGTGGTTTTTTATGGAACGTTTAACGCAGCAAATATGTCATTATGCGGATTGAGGGAGATTTTTAAAGGAGATTGGCATGAAAAAGGTTATCGGCTTGGCGTTTATTTTAAGCATTTATTTAATCGGTTATGCGGGCGGGCAGACCAATTCTGCCGTCTCTGGTTCGGTATGTGATGAAATTCCGAACAGCACTTTTTATGAGCCTTTTTTGGTTGCTGTGAATTCGGATCAGGAGCAAACAGAGGAACCCAGAAACCCCGATGTAATTTTTGTTCCAACCCCTCCGGAAGTTGTCGATAGGATGCTGGAAATGGCTCAGGTTACAAAGAACGATTTGGTCTATGACCTGGGCTGTGGTGATGGACGGATTGTTATCGCCGCAGCGAAGAAGTATGGCTGTAAGGCCGTCGGGTACGATATCGATCCCGAACGAGTGAAGGCATCTCGGAAAAATGTTGATGCGAACAATGTGGGCGATCTGGTTACAATCGAGCAAAAGGATATTTTCACTCTCGATCTAAGCAAGGCCGATGTAATCACTCTTTACCTGCTGCCGGATCTGAATGTCAAGCTTATCCCGCAACTGGAGAAGCTTAAGCCCGGCTCACGTATTGTCTCGCATGACTTTGATATGAAAGGAATCAGGCCGGATGAAGTGATTACGGTTACTCCGTCAGGTAGTTATGTTGACCATAAAATTTATTTTTGGACAACACCGCTCAAGAGAGAAAGCGGCGGTGACGAGAATACATTTGACGAAGTAATTGAGACTACTCAAAACAATGTCAGCAACAGGGAAACACAGAAAGATGAAAAGCAACAGAAACCCGATGTTATTTTTATTCCAACTCCCCCGGAAGTTGTGAATAAGATGCTGGAGCTGGCGCAGGTTAAAAAAGATGATTTGGTTTATGACCTGGGCTGCGGCGACGGGCGGATAGTTGTGACGGCGGCAAAGAAGTATGGCTGTAAAGCCGTCGGCTATGATATAGATCCAAATCGAGTGAGAGAATCGCGGGAAAACGTGGCTAAAAACAAAGTCGGAGATCTGGTTTCAATCGAACAAAAGGATATTTTCACGCTCGACCTGAGTAAGGCCGATGTAGTTACTCTTTACCTGCTGCCCAGTCTGAATGTCAAGCTTGTTCCGCAGTTGGATAAGCTCAAACCGGGCTCGCGTATTGTTTCGCACGACTTCGATATGCATGGAGTCAAGCCGGACAAAGTTATTAAAGTTTATTCCGAAGTGGACGACAGACAGCACACGGTCTATCTGTGGAGCACACCGCTCAATAAGGAATTAAGGTATATACGCCAACCGGATATTCTCTATGTCCCGACACCTTTGGAAGTTGTGGATAAAATGCTGGAAATGGCTCAGGTGCAACAGGATGATTTGGTTTATGATCTGGGCTGTGGCGATGGGCGGATTATTATCGCCGCGGCAAAGAAGTATGGCTGTAAGGCCGTCGGATATGATATAGATCCCGAACGAGTGAAGGAATCTCGGAAAAACGTTGATGCGAACAATGTAGGCGAATTGGTTACAATCGAACAAAATGACATTTTCACTCTCGATTTAAGCAAGGCCGATGTAATCACTCTCTACCTGCTGCCGAATCTGAATGTCAAGCTTATCCCGCAACTGGAAAAACTCAGACCGGGCTCCAGGATTGTCTCACATGATTTCGATATGAAGGGAATCAAGCCGGACAAGGTTATCAAAATGACTCCCAAAGACAGCTACAGAGAACACGAGATTTATCTGTGGACCACACCCCTTAAGAAAGAACAAAATATGTAGATTTACTCCGTATTACGTTTGACAGCCATAATCATTAAAAGAAATGACTCATATTGTATTTGGTTTCTTGCAATTGGCGCCGACTTGGATATAAATATATCTTTTCGGCGAAGGCCACAGCAGTTTTTCTTTGCCGGTTTTGAAGGCAGCCCCTGGAAGAAAGGCAGTAACTATGATTATATCGTTGTTCCGTCGCTCGAAATTGTGGGCGACCGAGGAAGAGCTTTGGCGTGTAATTTTGCAGCGAAAAGTTTCCCCTAAAATCACGCAGGTGAAAATTGAAAGAAGATTTCTCGTTGATTCGGTCCGGGCTTTGAGAAGTTATGAATTGAATAAGCTAAAATGGCTTCTGAAAGAGACGTATGAACCTGAAATGTTCGGTGAGGAATCATTTTTTCAGGACAACGTGATGGAAGTTGGCCCCAGGCTTGCAATAGTTACTCCGAACAGTACAAACGCCGTTTCGATTTGTTCCGCGTGCGGACTGGATTCTGTTAAAAGAATTGAGCAGACACGGCGGTTTTCAATCTCCCTGGAAAAGGGCTCTGACCTTTCACCTGAACAGCTTAATGATATATACGCGCTCATCCACGACAGGATGACAGAGCAGCCGTACCTTGAACCACCGAAGAGCTTTGAACCGGACATCGAGCCGGAACCGGTACAGCTTATTCCTTTGCTCGAAAACGGAATTGAAATACTCGATGATACAAATAAAAAGCTGGGTCTGGCTCTGGACAAGCAGATGATGCAATATGTGTTCGAGCATTACAGCAAAATAGGTCGCAATCCGACCGATGTCGAGCTGTTTATGTTCGGCCAGCTAAACTCGGAGCATTGCCGACATCACCTTTTCAAGGGAAATTTTGTCATTGACGGCAAGCGGATGAAAAAAAGCCTGTTTGATATGATAAGATCGACTACTCAGGCGAATCCGGGAAATATTGTTGTTGCCTATGAGGACAATGCGGCAGTGACTTCCGGTAGGCCGGTAAATATCTTTCGACCTTCGGATCCCGTGATACCATCCGCTTTTACGGCAGGTATCGAGATGATAAGCGATGCTTTTAAGGCCGAAACGCATAACCACCCGACGACTATCAGTGCCGATCCGGGCGCCGGTACGGGATTGGGCGGCAACATTCGTGACATACAGGGTGTCGGCCGGGGAGGGACCGTATTGGGAGCGCTGGCGATTTATAATGTGGCCAATCTTCTTATCAGCGGCTATGATTTGCCCTGGGAAAAAGAGTATGCTCCGCATCCCTCGCGTTTCCAGACGCCTCTGGAGATTATTATAGAGGCTTCAAACGGAGCCAGTGATTACGGTAATAAGTTCGGCGTTCCTCTTACCGCAGGTTCATGTACATCATACGAGCTGATAAACGGCGGCGAGCATTACGGCTGGAAAAAAACCTGTATGGTCGCAGGCAACTGGGGTATCATTAATCATGTTCATGCCCTCAAAGAAGAACTTCATAAGGGATATTTAATTGTACAGATAGGTGGTGACAGGTATCCGATCGGACTCGGCGGAGGTTCGGGCTCAAGTAAAGATGCCGGAGGTCAGAAGGCGGACCTGGACTTCGATTCGGTCCAGCGTGCTAATCCTGAAATGGAGAATCGCAACGAATCTGTAATTCGGGCCTGTGCCGAGCTTGGTGATAAGTCCCCGATTGTAAGTATTACGGACCTCGGGGCCGGCGGTGAATGTGTGGCATTGCCTGAGATTGTACACCCGCATGGAGCGAGGTACGAATTGCGAAACATCCCTTGTGGTGACAGGACCATGAGCGTGCTTGTTTTCTGGTGTAACGAATCACAGGAAAGTATGGTCATGATAATCAAGAACCGGTCCCTGTCTATTCTCGAACAAATATGCGACAGGAACCGGTGTCCGATGTATGTAGTCGGCGAGGTTACGGCGGACGGTAAATTGGTCCTGACTGATAAAGATGCTCCTGAAACTGCATCAAGAGAGCAACGGGTCCCCATTGACCTGGATATGGAATTTCTCCTGGCGAACCTGCCCGAGATGACAATCGAATGTGAAAGTTTGCCTAATCAGCTTAGTTCTTTGAAGCTGCCTAAAGGTTTGGGCATTTTGAGTGCGCTTGAAAGGGTGCTCCGTTTGCTGAAAGTCGGTTCAAAAAACTTTTTAACTCGTAAGGTGGACCGTTCCGTTGGCGGCCTTAGCGCGCAACAGCAGACTGTTGGGCCGTTGCAGCTTACCTTAGCGGATTGTGCTGTAAGTGCACGAAGTCTTTTTGGAACTACGGGAATAGCGACAGCAATTGGGGAACAGCCGATCAAAGGTCTTCTCAAAACCGAGGCCGGCGGAAGGATGAGTATCGGAGAATCACTCACCAATCTTGTATGGGCGCCGATTGAAGATTTTTCATCGATTAATTTTTCCGCTACGTGGCAGTGGCCATGCAAGCAGCCGGGTGAGGATGCTCGTCTTTATAGTGCAGTACAGGCAACCACTGATTTGTGCAAAGAGCTTGGATTAAGAATACCGGTCGGCAAGGATTCTGTTTCAATGACGGCGTGGACGACGCTTAACGGTAAAAAACATTCCATTAAATCTCCCGGCTCTGTTCAGATGATAAGTTTTGCACCGTGCTCCGATATTACGAAGGTTATTACTCCGGATATAAAAAAGCCCGGCGAGGATTTATTTATTATGCTTGATCTTTCCGGCGGTAATAAAAGACTCGGCGGCTCCGTCCTGGCCCAGGTTTACGAACAGCTCGGCGACCAAACCCCGGATGTGGATGATCCGAATCTTCTTCGCAAAGGTTTTGAGGCCGTCCAGGAGTTAATCGAACAGGATTTGGTGCTCTCCGGCCATGATGTCTCGGACGGCGGTTTGATTACATGCCTGTTAGAGATGGCTTTTGCCGGTAACTGTGGTTTTGATTTGGAATTTGGTAAAACCGGGGTTTTCTCCGGGCAGGATGTTTTCGTATCTCTCTTTGCCGAAGAGCTTGCTCTGGTGTTCGAAATTCTCCCGGCAGACCTGCAGGAAGTTACAAAGATACTCCACACTTACGGATTTGAATTTGAGAAGAACGCTGTTGTATTAGGCAAAGCCACGAAGAATCCCGCGATTCAGATTAAATATCAGCAGCGAGTGGTTCTTGATGCCGACATGCGAGAGCTTCGGGATATCTGGCAGCAGACATCGTTTGAACTGGATAAACTTCAGGCCAATCCGGCCTGTGCTGTCGCCGAACGTGATGTAAATTTTGACCGTAAAGGGCCTGATTATCAGCTCACTTTTAAACCGGCCCGGACTCCCGATAAGAAAATGAAAGCCGGGAACAAGCCCAAAGTTGCGATCCTTCGTGAAGCGGGGACGAACGGTGCTCGTGAAATGGCGGGGGCTTTTTTCGCCGCCGGCTTTGAGGCCTGGGATGTAACTATGGCCGATATTGCCGAGGAAAAGGTTAGTCTTGAGGATTTCCGCGGCGTTGCTTTTTCAGGCGGATTCAGCTTTGCCGATGTTCTGGATGCCGGCAAAGGATGGGCCGGTGTGATTATGTTCAATGAAAAGATACGGGACGAGTTCAGAGCCTTTTGTGAACGGGACGACACATTTTCACTTGGTGTTTGCAACGGCTGTCAGGTTATGGCATTGCTCGGATGGATTCCCTGGCGGGGGATAGATATTCATAAGCAACCGCGTTTTGTGAGGAACGAGTCAAATATATTCGAGTCGCGATTTATTACCGTTAAAATATACCCGAGCCCTTCGATTTTCCTCAAAGATATGGCCGGTTCCGTGCTCGGTGCGTGGGTGGCACATGGAGAAGGAAGATGTTTGTGGCCCGATGAAAAGATTTTCAACCAGGCTGTGGATTCCAAGAGTAATCTAGCGCCTATAAGGTTCGTGGACGATGATGGCAAGCAGACAGAGCAATACCCGTTCAATCCCAATGGTTCCAAACTTGGAATTACCGGTATATGTTCGCGCGATGGAAGACATTTGGCTCTCATGCCCCATCCTGAGAGAGGATTTCAATCTTGGCAGTGGCCGTTCTGGCCGATGGAGTGGACAGACCTTAAGGTTTCTCCGTGGTTAAAGCTGTTCCAGAATGCCAGAGGATGGTGCGAAGAAAATCCGGCGTAAATCGTATGTCTGCATAATTGTCAGGATTTATCAATTAATATAAAATTATGGCCCCTGCCTTTTGTTCGGCAGGGGCCATAAGAAAAAGATAATTAAATACTCTGCAACTTTTAATATCAGTCACAGGTCAAAATACCCAACCATGTCTAATGCCTTGAATTTGCCTGTGTTGGGCAGGTCAAAGCATATATTCCATAGCGTTGAGTAACATCGTCTTGCCCGCATCGGATGTTACCAATAAAGGCTCCTGAATTTTACATAACCTTTTCTTTATCTGACGCTGTCAGACGTGCTCGTATAAGTTACTGACCGGCAAGATAAAGAATCTCCGCCGCCGACAAAGCACGGTTGTAGATATAGACTTCATCGTGCAGACCCTCGGAGAAACGGCCACTCGCCTCGGTATTTGTTCCTATGGCAACATTGTGAGTACTGGTGGCTATACCACCCACGTAGTCTTTCGTGGCCACTTCTGCACCGTCGACATAGATCTTAAGCTGGGTTCCGTCAAACGTTCCTGCTGCATGGTGCCATTCGTTATTAAGATCGCCGACCTCGGCAGAAATCCAGTTCCAAGTACCTTCATAGACGAAGAACTCGATCGCGTAACCCGTCCTGTGACCCTTGATACACCAAGAGTGGTCGCCTTTGTTTATCCAGGGATCATTCTGGCCGTTGCCAAAATCATTGACATTCACCCATATGGCAAGCGTGATCTGCTCCGTGAAATCAAAGAGCGGGTCATTTCCACAGTCAACATAGTCATCCACACCGTCGGTTTGCAAAGCCATACCGATGATACCTTCGACGAAGTTCGGATCGCCCATAATCGTACCATCAAGCTCGTTGCCGGAACTATCTAATACATCACCATCCAGGGGATAGTACGCAACCAAGCCGTCAGTACCGGGATCAACCGGCTTAACAGGCAGCATATACTTGACTGCATTGAGGAACATCTTTTTACCCGCATCGTTCAGGTTCAACACACCCACCGGGGCAATGTTGACGCCGTCCGGTGCGAGGTACGGATCATCCTGTGTACCGGCCATGAATAACATACGTTTTCCGCCGGTAGTCTGTACCGAGCCTGCGTAGTACTCTACGCCGGCAGGCCATTCCACAATCCACGCGGTATTGTAAATACCCAGCGACTGAGCCAGGAGTGTACCATTGCCTACATCGAGGATATCGGTAAGGAATGAGGTATTACCTGAAGCGACGTCCGGATCCAATATCTCGACCAGACCATCTTGATCGAGCTCAACACCATCATAAATAGGATGTGTGGTTTCCAAAGCCATCAAAATCGGAGAGCCGGCATCTTTATTTGCGCTTGTGGAATTCATCCAAACCCACCTGTTACTTCTGATCATCCACGCATTTATGCAGATAGTCGGTGTGGAAATGGCATTCCACTTGTCGGTCTCTGCTCCATCGTATTCACCTGTGGCCATACCACGGCTGGCTATGATCAGGTCCGCAGCTTCCAGCTCTGCGATTTTGTCGTCGTCCAGCGGATCGATCCAGTTGCCCGGTCGGAAATCTACGTTGTAGCCTTCTGCTTCAAGCCAGTCAGCCCAGCTCACATCGTCCTGAACACCGTCGGCGTCATTGTCTTTGACACTCGTTACAAAGACGACCGTTGGCGGTGGGGGTGTAAGCATATATTCAATCGCGTTGTGGAACATCTGCTTGCCCGCATCGTTCAGATTGAGTATGCCGACCGGCATGATATTGCCGTTGGCATCGGTGTACGGATCATCCTGCGTGCCGGCCATGAATAACATACGTCTGCCGCTGGCAATCTGTCCTGCGCCTGTGTAGTATTCCACGCCGGCAGGCCATTCCACGACCCACGCGGTGTTGTAAATACCAAGCGACTGAGCCAGAAGTGTTCCGTTGCCCACATCGAGAATGTCGGTAAGGAATGACGTATGACCTGAACCAACGTCCGGATCCAGTATCTCAACCAGACCGTCAGAATCCAGCTCAACATCGTCAAAGATAGGATGTCTGGTTTCCAGAGCCATCAAAATCGGAGAACCGGCATCTTTATTCGCACTGGTGGAATTCATCCAAACCCACCTGTTGCTTCTGATCATCCACGCATTTATGCAGATAACCGGAGTGGACAGTGAGTTCCACTTGGCGGTCTCTGCTCCATCATATTCACCGGTGGCCATACCACGGCTGGCAATGATCAGGTCCGCGGCTTCCAACTCTGCGATTTTGTTGGGATCCATCGGGTCGATCCAATTGCCCGGTCGGGCATCCACGTTGTAGCCTCTGGCTTTCAGCCAGTCAACCCAGCTCACGTCGTCCTGAATGCCGTCAGCATCATTGTCCTTGACACTCGTGACAAAGACAATTTTTGCACCTGCCGGTGGCAGTGAAACCATATAGTTGATCGCGTTGCGGAACATCATCTCACCGGCGTCGGTGAGGTTCCAAGCACCCTGAGGTAAGAGATTCGCCGTGAGCGAAGCATTTTCCGTACCTGCGCATAAGAGCAAACGCGGACCGGCCTGAACTAAACCGGCGCCTTCATAAGCTTCTACACCGGCCGGCCATTCGGCGACCATGGTCTCATCGCTGAAACTCTGGCCGATCAGAACGCCGTTACCGACATCGGTACCGCCTATAACACAGTTACCCTGATAACCATCGGCGAAACCTTCGGTGAATACCATTTCCACTAAACCGTCTTCGAGAGCTACACCATCGAGTACGGGGTGATCCGTCTCCAGAGCCAGCATGTAGGTATCCAGTGTTCTGTTGACGGTCGTCGAGTTGATCCATTTCAGACGAGAGCTGCGTACATGCCATGCGCTCAAGCTGAGGATCGGTGTGGTTACCGAGCCCCAGGCCTCCACTTCGGCTGCATCAGTAGCATAAGCGCCACTGCTTGCGGTACGGCTGATGATGACTAGATCGGCAAGATTGAGTTCGCCGACATAGTCGGTAGTATCATTCGGATCCTTGTCGTCACCGAGCGTCATCCAGTGGTCCATCTGGACGTCCACATCGTATCCTTCAGCCACGAGCCAGTCGGTCCACACTTGGTCGTCCTGAACGCCGTCCTCGTCACGATCAACCGTTTCGGTGACCCAGACGACATCCACACCTAATGTCATTTCACCATTCAGGGTAATTCCACCATTAGGTAACTTGCTTGACGGCATTAACACAAGCTTGCTACCTCTTGACGGTGCAAGCAGGAATGTAACGATTCCGTCCGTATCGCTGTTGATGAAGTCGTCCAGGGCCTGGCTTGTGTCGGTTGATTTTCTTTCATGTCTGTTAGGAGCAGTAAAGCTAAGCAGCTTATCAGTTAAGTCGTCCATATCCAGTGCGACCGGGAACGCAAACATATGGTCATTATCAACACCGGGAGCATTATTCCATTTAAGTCCTCCGCTAATGTTATCCTGATCTTCGACGACTCCGTAAACGTCCACGTTGCCTGGTATAAAACCAAAAATACTGAAGCTCATGTTTCTGTACGTCTGTTTGTCGTTGCTTTTCAGTCCCGATATGTCATAACTAATTAATGAAACACGTCGTCCTTGTGAAATTCCATTTAGATGGTCGCATACTTGAAGGTAGTAGGTTTTATAGCTTTGATCTGGAAATACGTTCCCATCATTTCCTATTACTGTCTCGACCGCAGGATTCACACTCACTGGTATAGGGGTTGCCTGAGCGACAATCCCTATGCTCAGCACAAAAACGAAAGATACTAAAAAAATCAGTTTTCTGAACATAATACTCCTCCTGTAATTTAAGAGTGATAACAAGAACGACCGATAAATTTTTTACCTTCCCAACATCTTAACATACACCTGCCCAGGATAATGTTTTTGTTCGACGTGGCTTCCACCTCTAAAAATTGCTTAAAATGAAAGGTAAAACATTAGCCCGAAGTGTACAACTTCGGCGGTCACGTTCATCTGCATTATTTTTATGTATTTTTCGGAAAATCCTTGGTGCTACTTAACGTAATATAGTCATAACTGGAACGAATAAATCAGCTTAAGACTTATAATCTCAAAGTTTCTACCTCTGTAATCAAGGCTTTTCCATAAAACCTATTTATACCATGTTAACAGTTTTGTCGTCAAGAAAATTTCCCTGATTTTAAGTGTTTCATATGTGTTTTTTAAGGTTTTATGCATAAATACCTGCTTTTATAGGAACTTGTCGTCATTTATACAAATTTTCCTGTTTTCCGTAATGGATATCTTGAAGTGTGTAAAAACACGGAAAATCAATATTATGGCTTTATCGCAACAATAATGATGTTTATATTACATTTGATGCTGACTGAATTCCTGAATGTGGCCGTTACAAAGCTTTTGAATATCCCTCGCTACAATCTCAGCAATGATTTGCTCTTGTTGTGATAATTTTGGTTGCGATTGAATATTATAGCCTGTTGATCGGATTTCCCGCTTGTTGTTTATAGTTTGATTTATTGTTCCGGGCCCTTTTCTTCTAACTGTAGCTGTTTTACGCTGTTCGGACAATATATGTTCAGCCAGGTCGAATTTGGGTATTTCAGCTTTCTGCTGTGTCGCGTTTTTTGGCTCTACTGGTGGTGTTTCTTTGTGTATTGCCTTATCCTCGATACGGTGTGAGGTTTCCTCCTTCAAAGGCTGCTTTGGTTTTTGGATTATGTCTTTCTTATACGGTGGAATTATATCCTTTGCTCTTAGAACATCGGTATCTCCCGGTTTGTCAGAATTAGTCTTGCCCACAAGAACTTCCTCCTCATAAATCCACTGAAAATAAATTCGGCTATTTTCAAGCCCGGCGCATTGACCTGTTCCAATTGCAATCTCTTAATCTTAAGGTGTAACTTTTTATTGATCGGACAATAAATTGAGTTTCAACATTTTCAACTGCTGTTTTGTACAGGTCCCATGGAAAATTCGGTAAAATCACCTATGTTAAGCTCCTCTATTAAAGAATTAATATCGTCGATTGTAATGGTTTTAATCGAATTGATATCGTCTTCGATAGTGCGATACTCTTTTAAATATATCCAGTTAAAACCGAGCTCAATCAGTCGGCCCATCGGCAGCTCGTCTTTAATAACCAATGCACTTAATATTTTGTTTTTTGCTTTTCTCAATTCGTCTTCGTTTATCCCGTCTTTGCCAAGGCCGTGGAAAATATTATTAACGGTATCAAGCACTTTGCTGAGATTTTCGCTGCTACATCGAAAATAACTATAGAAAACTCCTGTGCCGTCCATGGCTCCGTATTGCATTGTTGCCGATTCGGCCAATGCCTTATCCACCAGTTCCCAGAAATATCGCGATCCGACTTCATCGCCTATGATGGTCCCTAAAAGCAAAGCTGCAAATTTCCTCGGATCCTGAGCGGACAGGCCAGAACTCATCAAGCATATATGCTCACGTGCCAGATTCTCCTTTTCGAGTCTCTGCTTCTTCTTGCTGCCGTCAGAGTGCTCCAGCTCTCTTATTACTGATTGTTCTTTCCAGTTGTCGCAGTATTTTGCGGCGATGGAACAGACTTGCTCCCAGTCAAAATTGCCCGTACAAGTCAACACCATGTTATTCGGAGCGTAGCGGCCGGCAAAATAGCTCCGCATTTGCTCGGCAGTCAAATTATCAATGCTTTCTTCGCTTCCAAGAACGCTGTTCCCGCATGGATGCCCATTGAAGTGGAGAGTTCTGCATTTTTCGACGACATCAAAGCTCGGCAGGTCCTTATACATCGCAATTTCTTCTTTAATTACATTTTTTTCGATATTGAAATCTTCATCACGCAAAGCCGGTCTCATCAGTTCCGACCAGAGCCGGGTTACTTCAGATAAATACTCCGGAAGAACAGCGGCATAAAAGACGGTATTTTCCTCGCTCGTAAAGGCGTTGAATTGTGCTCCTGTCCTATCGAAGGCCTGATTCACTTCGAGTGCATTTAGCTTTTCAGTACCTTTGAATAACATATGTTCCAGAAAGTGTGATACGCCGTTAATCTGTTTTGTCTCGTCACGAGAACCGGTTTTAACAAAAAAACCAACCGCCGCCGATTTGGCTGAACTATTAATCTCACCGATTAGGACCAGGCCGTTTGATAATTTATGGTGTTGAAATTTCATATTTTGCGGTACCGGAAGTATTAATTATGGCTAAACATTCCATAATTAAAATACGATATATTTTCAATATTTATTTTATTTTTGATATTTTTAAGCAATATAAGCAAGGAAATATATTTGTTAAAAAAATAACTAAACGCCTTTAAACTCCGAAATAACATTTGGAGTAATTGTTTTGTATTCTATCACTTTCTCAGCATTTTTGTAAAGCTTTGAAATATAGCATAATTATAGATTGTAATTTAGAAATACTTTGACACTTTAGCTTTTTATTGAAACAATAGATTTTTGGCCCTGATAAAGGGTATATTTTTAGGAATTACGAAAGGATAATATTATGAGAAGTTTTGTTTATAGCATGCGTATTCTGATTTGTCTTGCAATATTTTCAATTGTTTTCACTCTCAGTTGCCGTAAGAAAACCGGCCCTACAGAGCCGGATGTTAATCAGGTTAAAGTTCAAGACTCTGTTCAGACGCTTGCTGCCGGAGTTGCTGCTACTGTCAACGGGATCGATATCAAAGAAATTGAAGTTCAGGAATTAATGGAAATCGGATTAAAGGGAATTTCTGCCAATGCTTCACAACTACCTCCCAATTTTATTGAACAATACAAGGCGCAGCTCAGAGGGCAGATTTTGGAGAAATTGATTGTCGAGAACCTTTTGTCTGAAAAGGTCAAGGAAGATGGTATAAAAATTACCGATGAGGAAGTCGACAACACAATCGCAGCAATGTTATCATCCCAGCCACAGCCATTTTCTTTGGAGGATTACAAGAAAAAATTAGCCGAATACGGACGAAATTTTGAAGAGGAACGAGAACGGATGCGCGAACAACTGGCATATCAAAAGATATTAAAGGCTCAATTGGAAGGTAAAGTCAGTGTAACAGATGAAGAGGCCCAAAAATACTATGATGAAAATATGAAACAGTTTGAGACGGCCGAAAAAATAAGGACAAGTCATATTCTCATAAAACCCGCGTATGTTAAAGGCGGCGATATGAATGAGCCGGAAGCCCAGGCCCTTAAAAAGGCTGAAGATCTGCTTCAGAAGATTAAAAACGGGGCCGATTTTGCCGTGCTTGCCAAAGCCAGTTCGGCTTGTCCCTCGGCTCCGAAGGGCGGCGATCTGGGATTTTTTTCTAAAGGTGAGATGACGCCTGAGTTTGAGGAGGCTGCTTTCAAACTGGAAGTCGGACAAATTAGTGATATCGTTAAAACAGATTATGGATATCATATAATTAAAGTGACCGACCACAAAGATGCCGGCACCATATCGTTTGATGAAGCCAAAGACAAAATAATAGAGCAAATAAAGATAAATAAGCAAATCGAACTTACCGACGAATATATAGAATCACTCAAGGCCGAAGCCGATATAGTTTACGCACCTGATGAATCGACGTAATTCGGAACAAGCCTTTGTGGGCGGATGAGATACAATTAGAAATTTAAGAGCTTACTGGGATTCAGGTTGGCCGATTCTATATCCTTGAAGTATTTTACGGTACCGACTTTCAGTTCCGTCGTAGCCTCATCGTCGCATACAATAATTCCCCTGGCGTGCATTTGCAGTGCGCTGATTGTCCACATATGATTTATGCTACCTTCAACGGCATGTTTTAAAGCACGTGCTTTGTTGTGGCCGTTGACAATAATCAGCACTTCTTCTGCGTCTAGGACCGTTCCGACTCCGACGGTCAGAGCCGTTTTCGGTACTTTGTTTATGTCGCCGTTGAAGAACCGGGAGTTAGCCACGATAGTATCGTAAGTCAGCGTTTTTACACGTGTCCTTGACGACAGTGAAGAGCCCGGCTCGTTAAACGCAATATGACCGTCAGGGCCTATGCCGCCGACAAATAGGTTGACGCCGCCTGCTTTTCGAATTTTTTCCTCGTAACCGGCACATTCCGCTTCGAGATCCGTTTCATTACCGTTGAGAATGTTTACATTTTCTTTTTTGATATCAAGGTGGCTGAAGAAGTTGTTCCACATGAATGAGTGGTAGCTTTCGGGATGTTCCTCCGGGAGGTTCACATATTCGTCCATATTGAAGGTGATAACATTCCTAAACGAAACCAATCCTTCAGTGTTGAGTTTTATTAATCCCTTGTACATACCAAGCGGTGAAGAGCCGGTCGGCAGGCCGAGTACGAAAGGTTTTGACTCATCGGGACCGAAGTCGTTTATCTTCCTTGCGACGTAATTCGCAGCCCACTGCGAAGCAAGCTCATAATTTGGTTCAATTATAACTCTCATAACATACTCTCCTTTTTTTGAAATTTTTTCTTATCCTATCATAGGATAATGTCTCCCTCTTAAAGAAGTTTTTCCATCCGTTCTATAAGCTTGTCGGCGAGGCTTGATTTGCTGGATATGTGTTTTTCAATTTCTGCGACAAAACTGTCTTTCTCAAATGTCCCTCTAACTTCGGCGAAATCCAGATTTTTTGTCATTTCGTCTCCGTCCAGGCCGAAACCGATTTGAGCGGTGGCGGTAAATTCCTTCTTGGCGTCTGCAAAAAGCTGGTGATCAAGATCCACGACGGTTGTTTTCCATCTTGACGTGAGTTCGATAATGTCCTCCGGTACAATTTCCTCTATTTTTTTGTCAAGAATCTGCTGCAGAACGTTCGCCACCCAGGCCCATTCATACATTGGGTAATTATCGTACATCAATTTGAAGGCTCCGGCTAACTGCTCCAGTGTGCGTATTGTTCCGTTTTCGATGTCACTGAGCATTTTCCGTACAACTTGATCCGGTGCGAACAGGCCGGATAAATCTATCCATTGACCCGGTCCCCATTCGGTTTCCGGATGCAGTACCGACCGGAGTTCTTCAACACTGTTGAAATTTTTATTTTCCAGTCGATTGATCAGACAATTACCCAGAAATTTATGAATAGCGATTTCATAAAGTTTAATCCCTCTTTCGAGCGAAGCATTTGTGATTTTGACGTTGTGGTATGTAAAGAAATCCGAGGTCTCACCGGATGTTTTTTTAAGGTTTTTGAGCAGCTCCCGGCCGTTGAGCATCTTTTGGATCGTGTACGGGCTTAGAAGTTTGAAATTGATTAAATCGAGTTTTTCAGAACTTTTTCTCCTGTCTCGCTTCGGCCATTTACGGGCGTCTCGAACGGTTCCGACGCTTCGCAAATTCACTCCGGGGACGAGAATACTTTCGTCTTCGTGCTCGATCAGATATGAGAAAGGCAAATCCGACGTATCTGAGTTCCTGTAATGTCTTCCCATTACAACTGTGAATGCTCCGACTTTTGCCGGCCAGAGCATATATGAATCGCTGCCGGTCTTCGAGCCGCGTTCCACTATTCCCTGGTGTACCGGCCCTAATTTATACATATGATTGCTCTGGTTGGTGCCGCTGCCGGCGTTGAGAAATGAAAATAGCCCTGCGATTAGCAGGGTTGATTTGTGATGTGTCACCGTATAAGGCCCTGCGAAGATAGCACATGCTTCGCCGTGAAAACCGCCGCAGTTCGCGAAGAACACGGAGTTCTCCGCGGAATATTGCTTTGCCAGTACCGTTCCCTGGCCTATGAAACACTTGTCAATTATCGTTCCATCCGTAATCTTTGAGCCGCTGCAGGCGATAAAGTTTTCTGCAAAAACTGCCGGCCCGATATATACAGGGTCCTCATCGCAGCTGTTAACAGAACCGTTGTCCAGTCTGTTGACGCCCTCGATAATACTTGCAGGACCGATTTTAACATTTTTAATAATTCGACAGTTAACAAGTGCAGACCCTTTGCCTACAAGACCCATGGAGCTTGTTACAGAACGGCAGTAGTCTGCTATCATTTCCTGCAGCTTTTTGATTACTTCCGGTTTATGACGGTAAAAAGCTATTACGTAAGCTATATGAGCCGACAGTTGGTCATAGATTGGTATTTCTCTGCCGCCGGCTTCATTGACAACGGTAACTTCAGTTCCATTACCGAAGGAACTTTCGCCATCCACCGCAAGCAGTTCTATGTTTTCGATTACTGTATCTTCTTCGATGATATAATTGGCGATATAGTTCCTGACCTGACTTATATATACGTTGTCACCAATCGTGCAGTTATGAATAGTTGCGTTGCTGATTCCCGACTGTTTCCTGAAGTCGCCGAAAAAAGAAACTTGTTTCTCGAACACACCTAAGCGTATATGCCCGCTGAAGTGCGTCGATTTTACTGCTTTGGCATTAAAACCCTGAGCAACCCGGACTTTCGACCAGTCCTCGCAGCTACATCCCTGGTCGGTCAATTGAATAATTTGTTCTTCAGTTAACGGTTGAAATTCACCTTGATGCCAAATAGATTCTGATACCATTTTTCTCGTTCCTGTTCTTTAAATACATCCGGTATTAAGTTTGCTGAAGCCAACGTAAAAGCCTCCATTATCAGCCTGTGATACCACCGCAGGTTCTCGTTTTAATTTGATTGGAGAAATTTTACATACAACGATTATATAACGCAACATATTTGTAACAATCCATCGGTGAGTTATATTGACCTTAATTCCTGGGATAATGTTAAGGTTGTTAAACGGTGGAAAATTATCCTTTTAGGGGAGTAAGGTTGCAATTATGAGAGCCGATAAAGATAAAATAGAGAATTTTTTTGCAAAAATTTGCAGTAATCTGTTGGCGGGTGCCGATGTTTACTTTATAAAATGGATTTTGCTTTTGTTATAAAAGCTCCGTTCCTTTATTTTCAGACAGAAATCTGAGATTGAAGGATTGTAGATGGTTTTCTGACGTCTATACCGCCTTAGAGTTCAAGGATGGTTGAGAAGTAAAGCCCGTACTATCAGGGATGTAACAATGCCAAATCAGGTAAGAGTGGCAAAAGTCTTGGCGACACTGCTGGCTTCAATGACGATAGGAGCCATCCTCTTAATGGCCTCCGGGCATAATCCTCCATCGGCCGGTCCTTTTTCTCTCTGGACCTATTGTCGTCTTGATCCTGTTAAAGAAACTATCTGCTCCCAGGCCATTCAGTCCCGGGATCGCTGGAACCGTATTGAGATTTTTTATAGCGGCACAACATCCGGTAATATAGAGCAATTGGCGTCACTTGAGGGCTTTTCTGATCCTGAGTATATCAACTGCCATTTCTGTTTATACAACGGCAATGGGGGTGCTGACGGCCAGATACAGCCAACAGAAAAATGGCAAAGGCAGTGGCCGGCCACTCCGGAAAACACCTGGTATGGAGGTGAGCAAACCATCCGCATTTGTGTTGTAGCCGACGGCAAAACCGCCGGCCCAACCGATTGTCAGATTAAAAGGATACAGCTCCTTGTAGAAGAGCTATGCAGGAAATTCAGTGTAATGCCCCAGGCTATCAATTACCCGAGCGGCTGGCGTTGAATTAATCCCTGACACAGGATTACGCTAAAACCAACGGTTCAATCAATTCTCTGATATTTCTTTTGTGATTTTATAGATGCTTTGACAGTATTATGTGGTTTGCTGTTATTGTGTCTTTTGGGCTTGTGATTTCGCAGAACGTATTTTGAGATAAAATATGCAATCTTAAACAGGAAGTCTCGAAAGGCGGCAAGATTTTCGTTTATAATCAATGAGACGGCCGCTTTGATATGGGTGTTGACTTTCCTGGCCATTTTCCCGGCTTCTTTCCTTCTGAGTTTTATTTTCAATCCGCGAGACCGAATACTTATTATTAAGACGGGTTGGTAAACCTGATTTATTGCACCTTTTTTGGGATTGGGTTTGTTTTTTTGACCCTCAAAACAGCAAAATCCCACATATTTATTTGTCAAAAAAGAGCTTACGTCAATTTGGGCTCAAGCCAAATTGGCTTTGTTTTCCATTTTTTTTTGGAATCCATGAGTTTCGGATTTCGGGTTTCGGATTTAGAGCTTCCGGCCATAGGCCGGTGATTTGGCTTTGTTTTTCAAACCGCAGATTCCGCAGAATACGTGGTTTTTGATATAGTCTTTTTATTTCAAAGAAGTTGCGTTTTTCGTCTTGTTTAGAATTTCGAGCTTAGTGCTTTGGATTTCCGGCCGCATGCCGGCGATTTGGCTTCCCTTGGGGATAAATTGTTTTTTCAAACAACGTAGGATGGGCAGGTTTCCTGCCCATGCGGTTCTGATTGTGTAAAATTTATCAGCATGGGCAAACAAGTTGCCCATCCTACCGGTTACGGTTTTCTTTTGAAAATTTGGGGTTTTGAACATTTGATATTGTTTCGGATTTCGGGATTAGAAATTAGAATTTATCTTCGACTTGTATTATTCC
>Ga0315548_1000516_pt1 | contig 35596 bp, 31 predicted proteins | sample SalMarSW160110MG_2_FD_202540 | JGI IMG/M metagenome (GOLD analysis project Ga0315548, IMG submission 202540) | Salt marsh sediment microbial communities from the Plum Island Ecosystem LTER, Massachusetts, United States - Salt Marsh Sediment SW1601-110 ... | reverse complement strand
CCATGCAAAGGCCTTGATTCGTCTTTCGAGGAAAATATCACTTCATTTTTCAATCAGGAATATGACAACTATTTACTGTGGTTCGTAGTGGCCGAAGAGTCGGACCCGGCGTATCCCGAATTATGCAAGCTCAAAAAGCAAATCGGCAAAAAAACCATGGCCCGTGAAGTAAAAGTTTTCGTCGCCGGTCACGGACAATCCTGCAGCCAGAAAAATCACAATCTTTTATATTGTTACGAAAAGATCGGCGATGACATCGACGTCCTCGCCTTTGCCGATTCGGATATCTGTGTAAAAAGCAACTGGCTAAGTCACTTAGTGTATCCGCTTCGTAAATCCAAGCACGGCGCCGCCAGCGGTTATCGCTGGTTCGTTCCCGAAAAGAATAACATCCCCAGCCTTGCCTTATCGGCGTTGAACGCCAAGGTCGCCCAGTTGCTCGGAAATACGATTTTCAATCAGGCCTGGGGCGGGTCCATGGCCATTCGTGTGGATGTTTTTCGCCGGATCGGCCTGGACAAGATATGGAGACAAACTTTAAGCGACGATTTGTCACTCAGTCGCTCCGTAAAAAAAGCAGGTCTGAATGTTGCCTTCGTGCCCGCCTGCCTGGTGGCTTCGTACGAATCCACTACGTGGCGGAAGCTCTTCGAATTCGCACGACGACAATACATGATCACCCGCGTCGCAGCCAGGGGGACATGGCTGTTCGGATTGTTCAGCTCGCTCTACTCGGTACTGGGTCTGTGGGGGGGGATCGTTATCGCGTGGCTTGTAATACGCGGCTCGTGGTTCGACCCGGAATTCACGTCACTGGAAAAATCTATCCTGTTGTCACTGCCTGTCGTTTTCCTCGGGAGCCAGCTTATCAGGGCAATATTACGACAGAATACAATGCAAAAGCTGTTGGAAAAAGACCGGCGTAAAATGAGAATCGCCTCTTTGGCCGACATTCTTTTTTCCTGGGTATGGTCGTTGCTGATGCTGTTTTTTATTCTCTCGTCGGCCTTTGGAAATGTCGTCCGCTGGCGGGGGATCCGCTATAAACTATCAGGGCCCACCGAAACAATCATATTAGACAGCCAAACATAATTTTAACAGTAATCGGTCCCGGATAATTCTCAAGACGTATTGACGTAAGACGAAAGGCTGACAATAAGAAAACCCACCCAAAAATATACCATTGCAAGCATTACAAAACACAATGCAACTTCATCGAATATCTTTATCAACCTCCGCATCTGCGACTCCTCATAGTTTTGTTAAGCTTTTCCTGTGTGCAGAAAGTCCCTCTATATAAAATATAACTTATTTGCTACGAGAAACAAAATTCGGAAAACCCTTTTCAACCTAAGTCCTGACATACCATATGCTTATAAAATCTCAGCTTTTTGTGTGATTTGCTTTGCAGGTTCTTTTGAGGAAATGTTTGCCCGAATGGATGAGAGATTTTAAGGATTACCTAAGGATTTATTTCAAATCGTGAATCAGTCCGTCAGGACGTATGACGCAAAAACCGGCTGTCAAAGACATAAGATTATAATATATCATCGATAACTTCGCTGTTTATATCACTCGATTCCATAAAGTCAGCCGCTGTCTGCGGAGAGCCGACAAGATATATCCTGTTTTTTCCGCTCCGCTTGGCCTCCAGCAGCGCACTGTCGGCCTTCTGAAAAAGCTCCTCTGCGGTCCTGCCGTCACGAGGGAAGCTTGCCAGCCCACCGCTTATTGTCAGAACACCCTTACCTTCCGGCCCCAGCCAACCGCCGCTTTTGCCTCCAAGAGAAGTATGCGCCTTTTCCAGCTCTGAGACAAACCGCCGTGCTATTGATATCGCATCGTCAGGATGGTCGGCGGCTGCCGATCGCCTTTCATTCTTCGCGGTTTGTTCGGCACTCGCATCAGACCTCCGGCCGGGCCAAATCGAAGGGTCGTCCCAGAAAACGACGGCGAACTCGTCACCGCCTATCCTGCCGATAACATCGTGACTCCGACAGCACCGTTTCATCAAAGCACCGGCCTGTTTTAAAATCTCATCGCCGGCGCCGTGGCCGTAAAGATCGTTGTAATGTTTGAAATCGTCGATATCGAAAACCAGTAACGTCACCCGCTTATTCTCCGCCCCGGCGTGCTCGATAATCTGTCTGGAAAATTCCCAGATATATCTGCGGTTCTTCAGGCCCGTCAAGTCATCCTCCGTCGCCAGTTTTTCGAGGTGTTTAATCCGCATCTCTATCGACTTCTCAACCACGACGTTCGCTGCAAGGTCGTCCCGGATACGTTTGCCGGTATTAATCATAGACTCGGAAAAATCATCGGAGTTGATCGGACAAATCATGTAATCGTCAACAAGGGACCGGCCGTTATATGTCAGGCCGGCCAGCCGGATTGCTATCGGTTCTTCATACATTTGTGCAAAAAGGATGATTCTCGAATCGCACGTATTTCTTACGGCTTTAATGCCGGACTCCAGCCTGACAATGTTTCCGGATATTACAATCACTATCGTGGAACAGTCCTTAAGCACCGCCGCTCCGATTGCATCGGCCAAAGAGGGCATAGTGACAATTTCAATGTTCGTCGATGAAACATTATCAACGAACGATGAACTCAAAAAAGCTTTGTGGGTATCGCCTATCAGCAGTATCTTTTTTATGGGATTCGAAGATTTTTCTTTCTCGATTACCACCTGTTATCACCTCCAGATGAATTTATAGCTGTCCGAAGAACAACGATCAATGAACTTTGTACAGTATATCAGCTTGCGGGTAATCCTTCCAGATTCCTTTTGACCTGCTCGGTATAAAAGCTATCGGGGTACAAACTGAGGAAGCTTGTGAGGACCGCTCTTGCCTCATCGAGGCACTTTTTCTTCAATTCCGTATCCGATTCGTCCTGCTGACGCCAGAGACTAATCTTCAAAAGACCAAGCTCGTACAAAGCATGTATTCCACCGTCGGTATCCTGATGCTCTTTGTACAGTTCGGTCAGTTTCTGAGCTCGAAGTTGCTCGTTTTCAATGAGTTTGGCCTGTGCCAGCAGAATATTGTCGCGAATAGGGTCACCGTCTTTCGTGCGTTGAAGCAGTCTGTCAAGTTGCTGCGGGTAACTCAGGGAGTGCGGATTAAGTATAACAAACTGGGCCAGCAGTTCCGTCGAATCGGTTTGGCCGGTCCTGTTCTGCTTTCCTATAAGTGTCCGTAGCTGGTCCAGTTTTCTTTGCAGTTCATTCAATCTGGGTATTGTCATAATAGTATCGGCCGGGAGCTGGAACAATCCGAATATCGACTCGTTCGGCCTTTGTGTCGCCCGGAGTAATTTCAGTTGTTCGGATACCAGGGACTGGGTCTGGGCAAGAAGCTCATCGGCCTGGTCAAATATGCCCCTTCCGGCCCACAGTTTTGCAACGCGCCATCGCGCTTCGAGGGATTCCGGGCTGTTCCCAAAATCCCGATAAAGCTTAAACCATATTTCTGCCGACCTTTCCTGCGGGTAATCGCTATAGAAATGCAGGACTTCCTCTTCGCCAAGGACTCTTATATCGGGGCTGTATTCACTTAAAATCGCTTTGAAGTAAAGTGCGATAGGCATCCGACGGCTGCTGGGACGCTTGGCTATAAACAGATCATATTGCCTGAGCAGCCATTCCTTTTTCGTCTTGTACTCCAGCTCCGGAGGTACTTTGAACCATGTAGGCCAGCGGTCGTAATTTAGCTGAAGCTGAATTTCCCTTTTGAGTTCCGCCCGAAGAGCAGCCTGCTCGGTAGGATAGAAGAAACCCTGTAAATATTTTTGAATCGTTGGATCCCGGGTCGTTCCGTTCAGCGCATCGGTAATACTATGGTCGTGAAATTCACCGACGTTCTCTGGATTGTTTTTAGCTACATAAAGCTGATAATCCAGCTCATCAAAGCCGATTGCAACCTCAAATACAACCACAGCTATTATCAGTGTAATAGAGGTGAAAATCCAGACCAGGCCCGGTTTGTAACGAGTAAAGTGCCCTATGCCGAGCACAAATCCCGCAATAATCAAACTCTCGATCCATGCACAAATCCACGGCGCAAAAGAAAAGCCCCATTCAATCGGCTCCACCCCCCGTGCGCCGCCGAAATACCCCCAGTAAACAAGTTGCGGAGCCGCGCATAGAGCCGCTGCAATAAAGCGCGAGCGAAAGCGCAGCGGCCGAGATGCAACCGCAAAACAGCTTATCAAAAGGCAGATTGCAAAACCCGGCAGATTGGCTAAAAAAACTACTTCCAGTATAAAGGGAAGACTGTATTCGAAGCTCATCAGTTGCGATATCAAAACCGGTGAAATCGCCAGAATACCCATAAGCAGTCCCAAAACAACAATCTGCCAGGGATATTCAAATATGCTCACAACGGTGATAAGAGATTTGTCCAGGCGCCAAAACTCGGAAGTCGGCACGGATTCGATCTCCAGCGACCAAAACGTGCCCGTCGCTATCTTCGACCAAAACAGGCAGCTTATCCCAAAAGCCACGATAGCAAGAATCCAGCACCTTTGAACGTTTTTATGACTGTAGTGCAGCGTGGGACCAAAGGTCATAAAAGACTTCGAGACTACCAATGGCGCCTTTTCTGTCTCTTTGCTTTCCATAAGCATCACCTCGTCGCGACTCGTTAGCCACGGCACGCAACTCGAACCATAAACAACAAGAGACGGGGTGCGGATTTACGTCCCTTCACCGCTGGAGGCCAGATAAGCAATCTGCTCGGCAGTAAGCTTGTCAATATTTATCGACATTGACTTTAGTTTGAGCCTGCCGATCTGTTGTTCTATCTGCATTGGAACATCGTGAACGGCAACGGACAGCCTGCTCTGATTTTTAACTACATATTCAGCCTGTAAGGCCTGCGTCGCAAAGCTCATATCCATCACGCTTGCAGGGTGTCCTTCAGCGGCGGCAAGATTAATCAGCCGTCCTTCGGCAAGAAGATAGATACGCTTGTTATTTTTCAGCACATATTCATCTACGCAGTGACGCACATTACATATTATCTTTTTGCTTAGCTTCTTCAGGCCCGGTATATCCAGCTCAACGTTGAAATGTCCGCTGTTGGCAACAACGGCCCTGTCTTTCATCGCACGGAAGTGCTCCGCCCGTATGACGTTTTTATTACCTGTAAGTGTCACAAACAATTCACCGACCTTTACAGCTTCGGCCATGGGCATAACCAGAAAACCGTCCATAGACGCTTCGAGCGCCTTGATTGCATCCACTTCGGTAACGATAACATTTGCCCCCATTCCCCTGGCCCGCATGGCGAAGCCACGCCCGCACCAGCCGTAACCGGCCGCAACAACTCTTTTGCCGGCCATTAGAAAATCCGTCGCCCGGATGATTCCATCGACGGTTGACTGGCCCGTGCCGTAACGATTGTCGAACAAATGCTTGGTCGCTGCGTCATTGACTGCAATAACAGGAAATTTCAACTTACCTTCATTCGCCATAGCCCTTAAACGAATGACACCGGTAGTAGTTTCTTCCATACTTGCGATAATCCGGCCGGCGTCTTTCTTCCTTCGTGTGTGCAGCTCGTTCACGAGGTCGGCGCCGTCATCGAATGTCATAACGGGCTTATGGTCGATAGCCGCATTAATATGTTTATAGTAGGTGCTTCGGTTCTCGCCACAGATGGAAAAAACCGAAATCTTAAAATCCTTGACCAGCGAAGCCGCCACATCGTCCTGAGTACTGAGCGGATTGGATGCACAAAGAACAACATTCGCTCCGCTGGCTTTCAATGTTCTGGCTAAATTCGCCGTCTCAGCAGTAACATGCAGGCAGGCCGAGATGTTTTTGCCTTTTAAGGGCTTCGATTTTGCGAACCTTTCACGAATAGTCGCTAAAACCGGCATATCATTATCGGCCCAGAGAATACGTTTCTTGCCCACCGGGGCCAATGACAAATCAGCTACGTCATACTTCATTCATAATCCTTTCAAAAATAGGGAAGAACCACATATATAAGACTAAATAGGGTAATTTGCAACACTTATTTGAATAAATCTATCACTCGATATAAATAGAAAAAAAATGAAAAAAATGCTTGACAGTAACGGCGGGGCGTGTTAAAATCATAATAAAGACAGGTAGGTCCGATTTATTATCATAATAAAATCTGTCATCATATTTGTCTGTAATATCATATCTTAAACCCACCTGCCTGGTAAAAGGCTCCTTTACAATTTGGATCAGCTTTATTGTCGAAGGCGGTTTTGCGCATTGAACTTGCGCCGATATGAAGTTAAGACAGGCATGAAAGAATCATAACAATCTCCGTCGTCATTATATTTATTTGTTGTTTCATTTCTTAGACCTGCCTGCCGACAATCGACATAAGTCCCGCGGTACCAAGGCCGTCCTGAGCGTCGAACGACCGGATTGCGCAAAGCTTATCGGCAAATTCTCTGAATTTGGATGAACCGACCGTTTTTGAGCGAAAAAAGAAGAACTCTGGAGATTCGCAAAAAAACGGTGTTTAGTGCTACGCGTTACGTTGTTAGCAGGGACAGTCTTGCGATCCCAATATTTAGCTGTACTTATTCATTATCAGAAAGATTGTTGAAACGTGCTCAAAAACGCTCGGCCGTGCGAATCTCCGAAAAATTAAAGGAGAAACAAAATGAGACGCAAAGGTTTTACCTTAGTTGAGCTGTTGGTCGTAATCGCGATCATAGCTCTGTTAATGGGCATTCTGATGCCCGCACTGGCGAAGGTCAGGCAGATCGCCTTTAGGATGGTCTGCGGGACCAACCTCTCCGGTATCGGCAAGGCAATGATGCTCTATGCAAACGATTATGACGATGAGCTCCCGCGAGCAGGAGGCAGATCAACCACATGGGGTACTCAGATATCCCAATGGATGGCTCCTGATCGAAAAACTGCATATCAATTAGGCTCGAACGGCAGCGGCGGTTATGCTACTATCACATCCTGCTTCTATCTTCTGGTCAAGTACACCGAGGTAACTCCTAAATCGTTTGTTTGTAAGAGCGATTCCGGGGTCAGCGAGTTTAATCCTATCGATACGGGTGTGGATACAGGCGATATGGAAATCACCGACTTTTGGGATTTCGGACCGTTCACCAGTGAAGAGATTAATCCAAATAATTATTGCAGCTACTCCTATCATATGCCGTTCGGTCTCTATGCCCTGACAACATCGAGCGAGCCGGGCTTGGCGGTGGCGGCCGACAGGAATCCATGGATTACATCTCCTTCAGGAGAGGTTAAAGAATTCCCGGGAATGTACGCATATAACGGCAGCAGAGAGGAAATAAATTACGGCAATTCACCTTCGCACCAGGGAGACTCACAAAACGTGCTGTTTTTGGACATTCATGTAGGTCAGGAGAAAACCCCGGCCTGTGGTATTAACGATGATAATATCTACACGTACTGGAACAGTACAGTAGGTACGACAGGTTATTTGGGTGCTCAACCGTTAGCAGCTTCCGAGCCTTCGGGCAGAGATGATTCGTACCTTGTAAATGACTTTACAACAGGTACAAAGCCACGCGAAGGCAGGCAACCACGGCAGTAAGTTGAAGGTTTATCAGGTGAAGGTCCAAAATTCGGTGTTGTGTATCATCGGTGAAGACAGAGCAAACATACGTGATTGGGAAACAAAGATGTCTTTGAAATTCTAACGTTGGAATAGCTGGATCGCAAAAAAGGCAGCCCTGGTATGGTTGTTTTAGGGCGGCTTTGTTCGGCGGAGGACAAGGTCGCCCGTTTTTTCAATTCACAATGGCATACAAAATAATCCCACGCTAAAATTTGTTCCCGGCCCACAAATATGTTAAATTACCTTCTTTGTGGATTCCAAGGAGCTAAAAAATGGGACAAACATTAGTTTATAAAATACTAAGCAGACATCTGGTTGAAGGCAAGCTCGCCGCCGGCGAGCGGATCGGGATTCGTATCGACCAGACGCTGACACAGGACGCCACGGGAACTACCGCGTTCCTGCTGTATGAATCGATTGGGCAGGCCGGAGTTAAAACCGATTTGTCGGTCAGTTACGTTGACCATAATCTGGCGGGCTTCGGTCCGGAGAACCATAACGATCATCTGTACCTGCAAACAATAGCAGCAAAGTGCGGCGTATATTTTTCACGGCCGGGCAACGGCATCTGCCACCAGGTTCATCTGGAACGATTCGGCAAACCCGGCGCCACGCTCCTTGGGAGCGATTCGCACACGCCGACCGGCGGCGGTATAGGTATGCTGGCAATCGGGGCCGGCGGTCTGGACGTGGCGGTCGCTATGGCGGGCGGGCCGTTCTATCTGAATTGTCCGAAGGTACTGAGAGTAAAACTTACCGGCAAATTGAACGACTGGGTCGCTGCAAAAGATGTAATTCTCAAGCTTCTTAGCATTCTTTCGACAAAGGGCAATGTCGGGTGGGTGGCCGAATATTTCGGACCCGGCGCCGAACAGCTCTCCGTCCCCCAGCGGGCGACGATAACAAATATGGGAGCCGAATTAGGCGTAACGACAAGCGTCTTTGCCAGCGATGAGCAAACAAGAAAATTCCTCGCCGCCCAGAAACGCGAGCAGGATTATCAGCCATTAACGGCCGATCCGGATGCTGAATATGACCGTATCATCGAGATAAACTTAACTGAGCTTGAGCCGATGGCTGCGTGTCCTTCTTCGCCGGATAACGTAAAAACCATCAAAGAAATTGCCGGCCCCGAAATATCTCAGGTCGTTATAGGCAGTTGCACAAACTCCAGCTTCTCCGATTTGATGATGGTGGCCAAAGTTCTCAAAGGGCGCTGTATAAACAATATGGTCGAACTTGCAATCGCTCCCGGCAGCAAGGAAGTTCTAAATATGCTGGCCGGGAACGGCGCACTGGCGGATTTGATTTCGGCCGGTGCGAGGATTCTGGAATCCGGCTGCGGGCCGTGCATCGGCCAGGGATTTTCGCCTGCGAACGATACGGTGACTTTGCGTACATTCAACAGGAACTTTGCCGGCCGGACAGGCACCAAAGGCGACCGGGCCTTTCTTGTCAGCCCGGAGACGGCGGTCGCTTCCGCTCTGACGGGTAAGATTACCGACCCGCGCGAGCTGCCGAAACTATTCGGACTCAAATACCCGAAAATTGAAATGTCGGACGAATTTATAATCAATGACAATATGATAGAAAAACCTTTGCCCGAAAAGCAGGCTGCAAAAGTAAAAGTCCTGCGGGGGCCGACAATTGTAGTACCTCAAATGCCGAGCCCATTGCCGGAAAATCTAAAAGGCAAAGTTTTGCTCAAATGCGGCGACAAAATCACTACCGACCATATTATGCCGGCGGGGACTTTTCTTAAACTTCGCTCGAACGTTCCGGAATATGCGAAGGTGGTCTTCAACTGCTTCAATGAAAACGGCAAGCCGACTTTCGCACAGCGCGCACTCGATTTAAAGAAAAAATCAATAGCCGGTATCGTCGTGGCGGGCGAAAGCTACGGCCAGGGCTCGTCGAGAGAGCACGCTGCGCTTTGTCCGATGTACCTGGGCGTGCGTCTGGTCATCGCAAAAAGTATCGAGCGAATCCACAAAGCGAACCTGATAAATTTCTGCATCGTGCCGATAGAATTCGCCAAGCCTGCCGATTACGAAAAAATCGAAGCCGACGATGAACTGCGGATAGACAACCTGCTCGAAGCAATAAAGAGCGGCGAGACAATTAAAATCACCAAAGCAGACGGCTCGTTCGGGTTTATCGGCAGGCTGGAGCTTTCCGATCGCGACAGAGAAATACTGCTTTCCGCCGGACTTCTAAATTACATACGTGAACGGGCGCAAAAATAATGGACGAAAAAATCGTAACAATTTTCGGGACAGGCCGGGCAAAGCCGGGCGATTCGGCTTATGAGCTGGCCGAAGAGACGGGCAAGCTGTTGGCCCGGGCCGGTTTTACAATCGCAAACGGCGGTTACGGTGGAACAATGTCGGCCGCGGCAAAAGGCGCCACCGAAGCCGGTGGTGAAATTATCGGCGTTACCTGCACGGCGTTTAAGAGAAGCAAAGCCAATCAATATATAACCCGTGAAATCACAACCGGCTCACTCGACGAACGGCTCGATACGCTGATAAAACTGGGACAGGCCTATATCGCTCTGCCCGGCGGGACAGGAACACTGCTGGAACTGGCTAAGGTCTGGGAATTAAAAAACAAAGGCTTTATAAAAACAGACAAACCGATTATACTCATGGGAAGTTTCTGGAGGCCGTTGGTTGACCTTCTTGAAATCGACGACCCCGACTGCAGCCGGCATTTGAAGTTCGCGGACGAGCCTAAGCAGGCCGTCGAGTTGATTACTGAAAACTAAAACAAAAAGCAGATATTGATAAAACGTTTGCCGGGACAAAAAACCTTAAATATGAGTAAGAGACTGTTAATCCTGATTATGCTTTTTTCAATCGTCACCGCAGCACACGGCGCACAGGCGATTCGCCCGATTCTGCTACGGGACGGTTTTGCTCTAAACGGCATCGACGGCAAACTGGTCGGCATCGACGGCAATGATATATGGCTCTTTGAACTAAGCTCCGACGTTACCGACGACAGAGCGGTTGTCAAAGCGGGGACGAGCCTGAAAATACTGCCGTCGGCGACACTGGAAAATATGGTCGTCGATGCGAACGAGCGTTCCGAAAATCACTACCTGCTCTGGGGCACAGTTACAAAATACAAGGGTATGAACTTCATATTCCCGGATTATTTTTCACCCCTGAAAACTCCGCCCGGAATTCAATTCATCCCCGAAAAAAAGCAGGATCAAAACGAACCTGAAAAGGTATCGCCCGCCGAAGAAACCGGGCAAAAGCCTGCCATTAACGATCCGAACGACCTGCTGACCATGCCGGAAGAGGTCATTGAAAAGCTCAAAGCAGCCGGAGATAAAACGCCGCCCAGCGCGCAAAGACCGGCGGACAGCAGTCCCATCAGGGACACCTTACGGCGGAAAATACAAAACGAGCGACTACTTCCTGCGACCAAAGAAACCACATCAACAATTGTTAAACGATATTCGCAAAACATCAATTCAGTTTTCGTTGACAGGACCGCGTTTTTAGCCGGAAATAAAAGCGGAAAACTGATATTCGTATTAGACGCTCTCGGCCGGAACACGCCGCGGTTCTCTTTCCGGCTGCTGCCGTGTGAGGTACTGGAACTGACCGAGCAGAGACAATCCGCAGTGCCAGAGCCGGTGCGGTTCAAAATAGCAGGGATCGTGACTAAATACAAAGGCAACAAATACCTGCTGCTGCAGAAGGCAACGCGAGTTTACAGCAATGGTAACTTTGGAAGATAAAGGATAAAATCAATGCCCGACAAACTTGATAAAATTCTCATTTCCTCGTCACAGCCGGACTTCGACAAACGAATCGGGAAACTTCGCTCGAATATGAAACAAGCGGCACAATTCGCAGGTTACGGCAGCAGTGAAAGCCGGCAGGTGATAAAAATTCTTCGCGACGTCGCAGACCGCGGCGACCAGGCCGTCGCAGAGTACACGGAGAAATTCGATGGACTAAAGCTTACACCCGAGCAATTCCGGGTAACCAAGGAAGAGATGAAAAAAGCTTATCTTGAAATTGGTAAAAATATTTTAACTTCACTGCGACAGGCGATTGATAACGTCAAGAACTATCAGACAGATATATTTATCGGCAACTTCGAACATCCCGGAATAAAATATACTCCCATAAGGAGGGTCGGCATTTGCGTGCCGGGCGCTTCGGCGCCACTGCCTTCGACGGTGATTATGACCGCCGTGCCGGCCCAGGTGGCAGGCGTCAAAGAGATAGTCATTGTTTCACCGCCGAGGCACAAGGAAAGTATCCATCCGGTAATTCTGGCGGTCTGTAACGAACTGGAGATTGACGAAGTTTACAAAATCGGCGGCGCACAGGCGGTCGGCGCTTTGGCCGCCGGGACCGAGACCATCGGTAAAGTTGACAAGATTGTCGGCCCCGGCAACAAATGGGTACAGTCGGCCAAAAAGGAAGTCTGCTCCAACTACGTCGGGATAGATTCGATTGCAGGGCCGAGCGAAGTATTAATCATAGCAAACGAAGACGCCAATCCGGCGTGGGTTGCAGCCGATATGCTAAGCCAGGCCGAGCACGCCGAAGACAGCAGTGCAATCGTTGTCACCGACTCGCAGCAGCTTGCAAAAGAAACGCTTGCAGAGCTGAAAAAACAAATCAAGACACTGCAAAGGGCCGCGGCGGCGAAAAAATCCCTTGAGAAGTTCGGCGCCATCGTGGTTGTGAACGATTTGGAAAAAGCCGTTGAAATGGCGGACGAATTCGCATGTGAACATCTGGAAATTCAATGCGGCGACAAGAGCAGGGAAATCGCCGGCAGGATCAACAACGCCGGGGCGATCTTTATAGGCTCCTACACACCCGTAGCGGTAGGTGACTACTGGGCCGGGCCGAGCCACACCCTGCCGACCGGAATGCGGGCAAAGTTTTCAAGTGCTCTGACAAGCAACGACTTTATAAAATCGACCAGCATCATCGAATACGACAATGACCAGTTGGCTCAATGCGCCGATGACATCGTTCGCCTGGCCGAAGTCGAAGGACTCGACGCCCACGCAAAAAGCGTAAAAATACGACACGAAACATAATTGTCGAAGCAGCCGTCACACATCCCAACTTAATTGCTGCCTGTATCGATCATAAAACCACCCCAACAGATGAGCCGTAACCATCAGCAGATACATCACGACGCAGTGAATGACAAACTTCTGGATGAGTGTAAAATCCATGTCCTGTACAATAGTGATAATGAAAAAACCTGCCAACAGGAATACCAAAATCATGGCGGAATACGGCAAAAAAGTGCTCCGAATCGAGCCGATAAGCAGGATAGGATTCAGGCCGGAGAGAGAATCAAACATCACTAATGCCAACAATCCCATCGGCAAAAATATCGCCCCACAAGAAAACAATACCCAGAAGATGGTATCGGTCTGTCGAACGGATAAATAATATCCAAGACCTGGTGCTGCTATAAATACAATACCAATGAGCGTTCTCAAAAACAACCAGAGCAGTTCCCAAAGACCGGGAGTTTTGGCAAACGTTTCCGGTGCCCTGACGCCGCCTTCGGCGCTGTCGCGGATACATTCACACAAATACCAGTAAAAATATAAATAAAGAATGATCCGGACAAGAATAGAGATACATATCAAAGGCACAATAATGACAACCATAGGCGATAATGACGGAGTCGAGAAGCCGAGACTTCTTACGACGATTATTGAAAACCATCTTATTGCGATAATAACCCCCAGAATCACCAGCCCGGACCTGTTGGCCGGATAAAAGAAGATATCAATCGGCCAGGGGAATCTGCGTCTGGTTTCGGATTCGTCCCCATATTGTTCCGAGCTTTTTATAATTTTGCCGGTTTGCCCGGCAGCTTGACTATATTCGCTGGCTGGCTTCTCCTGAGCCTCGCCAATCTGAGGTACTTCCAGCAAGGTTAAATCATAGGCGGAGAACTTCGAGTCGATTTCCTTCTTTTCGGGGTCGCTTTGCTTTGGAGCCGAGCTTATATTCTGAATTTCCGGAATAATAACTACATTCTTACACTTCGGGCATGTGCCTTTTTTGCCGGCGTGACTTTCGGGGACGCTTAATTTCCGCCCGCATTTGTTGCAGCTAAACTCAATCATAAATACAATCCTGTTTTAAGATTGTAAATTCCATTTCAGCTTTTCTTTGTACCGCCAGTAAAACCGCCCCGTCAGATGGGCGACTATAAAGGCCGTATAAAACATAAAAAAACGCATGACCAAAATCCGTAATATTGAGTCTTGTCCCACCAATAACATCCTCCAAATCAACCAGGCAAGAAAAACATACAAAAGAACAAGCCCGACGTACGGGAAAAAAGCATTATAAATAGAACGAACCAAAACCCGGGGATTGAAACCGGAAACGGAGTCGAACAAAATAACCGACAAGAACCCAATCGGATAGAAAAAAACTGCAATGCTCAACAACAGCAGGAAATAATTGTCGATTTTCCCGGTTATTCCGATATAAATCACCGCCGGCATCAAAAAAAACATAAGGCAGCCGATCACATGCATCATTTGTTTTAACAAATCGGACATATCGGGAAGGGCGCCCATCCCCTGGGGCGCTCTCACCCATCCATCGGCGCTGTCACGGATACATTCGGCCAGATACCAAAATATGTACAAAATGATCAGGCAGTTCACAACTAAACGTACTATGGAAAATAAACACACTAACATGCCCGGAAGAATGAACAGCAGAACGAACATTAGCGGGGGCAGGCCGACAAAAATCACAAGATTCTTCAGGCCCGGCAGACTCAGCGGATACAGAAATATATCTATCAGCCAGGGAAATTTGCGCTCCGCTGCATTTTCATCTTTTTTCTTTTTTTCCCCCGAATCCTGCTTAACAACGCTGGTTTCTTCGGAGATTTCGGATTGACTATCTGCAAGATTCCTGAGTTCTATCTTTTCCTGAATATTCAAAAGAGTTAAATCGTAATTTGAATATTTCAGGGTGGTTTGCGGTTCAAATCCATTGCTCTGATCCGGAGCAGAGTCTGTACTGTCTTCCTGTGGTACATCGACCGAATTCCTGCATTTCGGGCACCTGAATTTTCTACCTGAATGGACTTTGGGTGCACTAATCTTCCGGCCACAGTATTCGCAGTAAAACTCTATCATGAAATCTTTCTCTCCAGTGCTTGTTATCGACTCTGATTCTACCTTTTTTCGGTATAATTGACAAGAAAACGACATTGCACAAAGCGATTGCCGAACGAGAAAAAAAGCCAGCAACGCCCCTGGAATTTATGGTTTTTTGAGTTAAACCGCCTTATTTTGTTTTCAATTTTCTTGCATTTTCGGCCATTTATATGTAAAGTAATAGGTTTTAAAAGCTGACTTACTACATAGCTTTTAGAGCGGTTATGCCAACGTAGCTCAACGGTAGAGCTCTGGTTTTGTAAACCAGGGGTTCTCGGTTCGAATCCGAGCGTTGGCTTTGGAAACATACACTCTTTCTTCCCCGGCCGTTATCCTAACCATTCCCTGGACTACTATGTCTGGAAAAAGAAATAGATCCATATTCGGCCCCAATTGTCAAAGAAATCGCTTGCTTTTTCGATTAACCCAAAGGATTTTGTGCCTTTTGTGGTAACCACATATCATAATTTACATAACTATCTATCGTAAATCAGGTTATAAAGGGTTTTCTGATCTCTCGAACTCATATAAAAAGAAAAAATATCCAAAAAAATGTAAAATATACTTGACAATATGTAAAGTTTACTTTACATTTACAAATATGAGACGCTCAAATATAAAAAACAGGATAAATGAAAGGGCGGATTATGAATAGGACACAGAAAGGGGCGTTGTTCACATTAGCAGTGTCGGTTCTGCTCCTGGCTTTTGGCATTATTATATTCATTGCAGCATTCACGCCCGGAAGCAGAACAACGGGGACAGGACTGGCCAAAGTCTGGTCCTGGATAATTATACTATTCATAGTCGTCTCATTGTTTTTCATGCGCAGAAAACAAAGCCTCGCCGAACCCGATGCCGATGAACGTGACAGTATTATCAAGAAAAACGCATTAACAATCGCGTTCATTTCGCTTTGCATTCTACTTTTTGTTGCCGGTGTTATTCCGAGCATGATTGCCGGCGATCAAGGCGAGATTCCGGTCTGCCTGCTCCCCGTTATCAATATGGGCGTGTTCCTTGTTGCTATGCTCGTTTACTCTGCCGCGGTTTTGATTCAATATGGCCGGGGAATAAAAGGGGAAAAAACATGAATATATGGCAAAGAAACGCTTGGATTTCATTATTATTAGTCGCGCCGCTCTGGTTGATTTTCGGTCAATTACCCATACTACTTGTTTACCTTGAAGGGCCATCTTTCCTGCATCTTTTCTCGTTTGCATGTTCAACCATTGTAGGTGGATTAGCATGGTTGTTTCTTTTCTTTTTTAACAAAAGCAGGAAAAGAACAGGGACAACAGAATTTGACGAACGAGACCAACTGATTCTCATAAGAGCTACTTTGGCCGCATACACTGTGCTTTGGTTGTATTTCATTGTCGCTTGCATCTACGCCTGGCTATCCGCTGCTCCTGAGCGCTTCATCTCAGTGAATGTAATGCCTATGGTGATAGTTGGAGGTATTGCAGTTTTTCTTGTCGTTCAAAGCATAGCTACTTTGATTCAGTACAGCAGGGGAGGCAAAGGAGAAAAAACATGAATAGATGGCAAAAAATTGCGTGGTTCAATATAATTGTAATGATAGTATGTTTTATAGCCTGCCTGATATTAGCTGCTACAATGCAGCTCAAACGGATCGCAAAACCACCCACTCCTTTGTCTTTGGTGATCATTCCTTCATTGGTTTTAGTGGCAATATCAAAATTTATCTTCCACAAGGAATCAAAACGAGTTGATTTCGACGAGCGTGACATACAAATACATAAAAAATCTCATTACTTCGGATTGTGGGCATTCATCATCTCCATAGTTGTCCAAAATGTGATTTGTGTCTTATTGCTCGGGCCGCAGAGAGCACTTGATTATCCTCTTGTCCTACTGTTAATGATATGTGCAGCCGGTGGAATCTGGATAATTGCCGAATCTATCGCAACGCTGATTATATACGGCCGGGATGCAAGAGGAGAAAAATTATGAATAGAGTACAGAAAATATCCTTAACAATGGTCATCACATTTTCGCTCGGTCTGTTTCTTGCAATTGTATTCATCGTCATGCGACTTTTTGATGTGGATATGCCCAAAATTGCCTTTCTTTTTCCAGTTTTTATTGCAGGCAGTGGGGGGATTATATCGATTACCTGCTTTAAAAAGGATAAAGGCGACATTATATTCGACGAACGAGATAAGCTGATCGAGAAAAATGCAAACTTAGCCGGCTTCGGTGCAGTATATTTGTACGTTATTCTCATGTCTTTCCTCCCGATCGGCATCCTGGGTGAGGAAGGATCCATACCAGTGACATGGTGCCCGGCACTGCTCATAGGAGCCGGATTCTGTCAGGCCTTTGCGCAATCCATAGCAATTCTCGTTCAATATAGCAGGGGGGGCAAAGATGGGTAGCGACAGGCTCAGCAATCAGATTCGCAGGCTTCGCCTGGACAACGGCCAGATGACCCAGCAGGAACTGGCCGACAAGGTCGGGGTGACACGCCAGACAATTATTGCCACCGAAGCCGGCAGGTATGCCCCGTCGCTGCCGCTGGCCTTTAGAATCGCACAAACCTTCGGCGTTCCGATAGAACAGGTCTTCCAGTACGATAAAGAACAGCCTTAACTTTCAGAAATAGATTGCATACTTCTAATTTGTTGTCATTTCTGGTATAATCCGGTTTTTCAATTAGATACAGTAAATCGGATATTTTATGGCGTTACCAGTAATTGCAATAATCGGTCGGCCGAATGTCGGTAAAAGCAGTCTGCTCAACGCCCTGACGGGCAAGATGATAAGTATCGTCGAGCCGAGGGCCGGTGTTACGAGAGACCGCGTCAGCGCCTTTATCGGCAGAGACGAGAAGTATTTCGAGCTTATCGATACCGGCGGATACGGAATCGTTGACAGCGACCAGTTAAGCGGGCATATCGAGCAGCAAATCCTCCAGGCAATCGAATTGGCGGACATCGTGCTGTTTATGGTCGATATTCGCGACGGGCTTGTCCCGCTGGACAAAACAATCGCCCAACTGCTGCGCAAGAACAATCTCGACGTTATCGGCGTGGCCAATAAGGCGGACACGGCAAAAATGTTCCACGCCGCGGGGGAATTTACAAAGCTCGGCTTCGGCGAATTTTTGTGCATCTCAGCGCAAAACAATCTCAATAAAGCGGTACTCCTGGACAGGATTTTCGAAAAACTCGCTTCCGTGGAAACAGGCAAACCAAAAAAGGCGGTTATGAAATTAGCGATAGTCGGCAAGCGAAACGCCGGTAAAAGTACCATTGTAAACGCCATGGTCGGTTCCGAACGCGTCATCGTAAGCGAAGTTCCCGGAACAACAAGAGACTCCGTCGATGTTCGATTCGAAAAAGACGGCAAGACCATTACTGTCATCGATACGGCGGGAGTAAGAAAAAAGAGCAAGATGACCGACAGCGTCGAGTTTTACAGTTATGTTCGTGCGACACGGTCTATTCAGCGCGCCGACGTCGTGCTGTTTATAATTGACTCCACCGTACCAATCTCACAGGTCGATAAAAAGCTGGCTAAATTTATTGCCGATGAATATAAAAGCTGCATAATAGTTATCAACAAATGGGACCTGGCTAAGGATTCGGCCGCAACCGGGGACTACCAAGAGTATTTGACTAAACTGCTGCCGGGATTAAAATATGCACCAATAGCCTTTACTACGGCGACAGAAGCCAAAAATATTCAGAGCGTTCTGGATTTGGCTATGGAACTATTCAAGCAGGCCACAACATGGATACCTACAGCAAAACTAAACAAGGCATTCGATACAATAAAAGAAGAAAAAATCGGCACGGCGAAAGGCAAAAAGAAAGGCTGGCCGAAGTTCTATTACGTAACTCAGGTTGCCGTCAATCCGGTGACTATACTTATGTTCGTAAACAGACAGGAACTGTTCGAGGAAAACTTTCGCAGATTTATTATCAATCGACTACGAACCATGCTGCCGATAGAGGAAGTGCCGATCAGGCTTCTGGCACGACCGCACAGGAAATAGTGATTTGCATAAAAAAATTTAAGGAGTTCACAAAATGAATTCTTTGTTTATTGCAGCAATCGCGCTTTTTCTACTATTGTTAGGCTATATTTTTTATAGTCAAAAAGTCAAACGCTGGGTGAGACTTGATGAAAATGATGAGCCCCCGTCCGTGACTATGAACGACGGCGTCGATTATGTCCCGGCAAAACATTGGACAATCTTATTTGGGCATCATTTTGCCTCTATCGCAGGGGCAGCGCCGATATTGGGCCCTGTGATAGCTTGTCTGTATTGGGGCTGGCTTCCGGCTCTTATCTGGATTGTCTTAGGCGGTATTTTATTCGGTGCTGTACATGATTTCACGGCACTTTTTCTTTCTCTCAAACATAAGGGAAAATCGATCACTACCATTACTGAATCTGTAATGGGAAAAACGAGCAAGATCCTTTTCAGTATATTCGCATTTTTAACTTTGATACTTGTGGTCGCGGTTTTTGCGGCGGTCGCGGGACAAACTCTATCAACTACACCAGAGGTTGTAATACCTACTTTCGGACTCGTCGTAGTTGCGCTGATTGTTGGTGTTCTAATGTATCGTTTAAAGTTGTCCGTTTTGTTGTGTTCTATTATGGGTGTATTGTTGCTGTTGGGTTTGATTATAGCTGGATACTATTTCCCGATCACACTTGGTGTATCGAATGCTGCAAAGTGGTGGACTGTAATACTTCTTCTTTACGGTATGATTGCATCAGTGACACCAGTAACTCTATTGCTTCAGCCGAGAGACCATCTCGCCGGTGCTGTACTGTTTCTGGGTATGTTTTTTGGATTACTGGGAATTCTGGTTGAACACCCGGATATGAAAGCACCCAGTGTCATCTCTTTCACAACTACCCAAGGATGGATGTGGCCAATGCTGTTTGTCACTATCGCATGTGGCGCCATTTCCGGATTTCATAGTCTCGTAGCAAGCGGCACAACTTCAAAGCAGATTCCGCGAATGAAGGATGCCAGAGTCATCGGCTACGGAGCCATGATTATGGAAAGCGCGCTGGCTGTGTTGGCTGTTATAGCGGTTACAGCAGGATTGTACTGGAAAAAAGCACCAGAGGGTTCCGAGGGATTAGTATATCAGGAACTATTTAAGCAAGGCGGATGGATTAAAGCTTTCGGTGTAGGATATGGTGAAATTACGAAGTTGTTTTTCGGCAGTCTGGGGACATTGATAGGTATAACTATGCTCAAAACCTTTATTATGACCACTCTTGATACAGCAACAAGAATCACCCGCTATATGTGCAATGAACTGCTTGGAGAAACATTCAACATAACCTGTATGAAGAATAAGTATGCTGCAACGCTACTTGTTGGTGTTTTAGTTGGCGCTCTGGCTCTGGGCAATTGGCAGGCTATCTGGCCGGTATTTGGAGCTGCAAATCAGTTAATTGCCAGCCTGGTTCTTATTGTTATAAGTTTATATCTTCTTTCCCGAAAGCGCAGCTATTTATTCACGGCTATCCCGGCTGTTATCATGCTTATAACTACACTTGCTGCTTTGGTGTATAACACATACGGCTTTGTTACAGCCGAGACACCTAATGTCATGCTCGCAACAATTGACGTAGTACTTATAATTCTCGCAATATTCCTTACATATACAGCATTGACTCACATTGGAAGGATAAAACGACACGTTACCAGCAAAACTTAAGAACGGGATACAAACATTTTTTCTATTTCTGTCATTGTGGATGACAATCGAAGCGTTTATCGCCTTCGGATCGCGAAGTTTTACTGGCCCTCGGGAGATATCTGCTCAAGCCTGAACTCGGCCTTGACCGGCTCGTTAACGAGCAGGATATCGCCTTTTTCGACATACTCCCTCGGGAAATTGTATCTCACGACCCGTGGATTACTCCCTTCCTCAAATTCGTCGCTGTCGATGATATCTAAAGTAACATGATATTGTGTATTTTCCTCGTAAGCCTGTATAGCAGCGGGAGTAGCCCTGATAGTAATGATTAATACTTCTCGTAAATTTTCAACTTCTGCCCTGTATTTACCCTGCAGGTTATAGCTAAAACAATATCCCAGCTTCGGATTTTTTATAGTGTATTGCTTGAGGAGGTCCCCTTCCGGCGGCATTTTGATCTTCACGCTTGCCGTCGCCTGCCTTGGCGGCTGGCCGGACGCCAGAACGATGTACGGCGTCTTCTCAATTACTTCCGAGCGGGCCTTCTCGATATCGCCACGTGTCAAATTTACACGTGCGATTAATCTCTCGCCACTCCAAATTCCCGGCACAAACATCAGTATCTTCTCCGGCTCGATACTCTCGGGCCTGCGGGGATTGTTTTCTCCATCGAAACATCGAACAGTCAATTCTTTTTGGACAAGCTCAACAACATTGACATCAACTACTTCCGGCTCACATGACTCGACCATGAGGCCTAACTCCCGTATCCAAATGCTCTCTCTTAGAAACTCACGTACATCCAGTGGGTATTCTCCCGGACTGACGAAACCGTGTTGTTCCGCATCAAGATTAAATTTCAGTTTCTCGGGATTATTACTTATGATCTGTTTCACTTCGCTTATTTTAGATACAGGTCCTTTGAGGACAATTTCATTAATATCCACAGCAGATTCGCCTCTTAAGCTGATCCATAAATTTGACCTGGATCTGCCTAATGTTATCGATGCACCCGAAAAAGTTTGTTCATCATCGAGCGCCAGATCCGCCCAGACCCAGATCAGGACCGTCAAAAAGACCACAACCGCTATTTTTTTATATTTGAACTTTCTCAGCTTTACCATTTGCATCGTATAATCGGCACCGCTCACTTCATGGGAGCTTTTTAGTAAGATATTTTTTCAATTCGTCCTCTTTTACATTTCGTGTAAGCTTGCCGTTCTCAACAATAGAAATTATACCGGTCTCCTCGCTCACAACCAAACAGGACGCATCCGAACCGGCGGTTATACCCAAAGCGGCCCGATGACGCGAGCCAAGCTCGATACCACTGGTCCCGGAAGCTTCAGCCAAGGGCAATTGTACCCTGGCGGCAATAATCCGATCGCCCCGTATTATAACAGCCATATCGTGCAGGGCCGTTCCGGGATGGAAAATTGTCTTGATCAGTTCGGCCGTCACTGCGGCATCGACTCTAACTCCGGTTTCGATAAATTCACCCAGTGCAACCCGCCTCTCGATTACAATAATAGCCCCTATTCTGACGGCGGAAAGATCCATTACCGCGGAGGTGAGCTCCTCGACCGTTTTGGATAGCTGTTGCGAAGACGCCGACCAAAAACCGCTCTGGCCTATTCGCATCATGGCCCTTCGCACTTCCGGCTGGAACGCTGCAACGGCAATAATCAATACACCAATCAAAAAACCGCTGTAAAGATACTGCAATCGTTCTAATCCCAAACTACCGACGACCAGCTTAAGAATGATAAATCCCACAATGAGAATGAATATAACACCGCGGAACAACCTTTCCCCGCGAGTGCCTTCGAGAAAATCCACCGCCCAATAGACCACCAGCCCGATGAAGAGCAGCTCGACAGCAACCCGCCACCAATCATAACTCGCAACCCGGCTGAGATAATCGACAAGCGTTTCCACAAGTCAAATCCTTTTTATAGGTTTACCCCGTGAGATAAATAAAAAACTATCTCACTGGGTGAATACTTAGCCCCCCGGATTTCCTGGGGGTTTGAGCCAATTCTATGACCCGTGCTCTGCATATCAGGGTATCCTTTTGTCGGTGAGCCTGCTGGGTTCATCAAGAAGCACCGCCTTGTCAATATCCGCCATCATCTGTTGTTGATTGATACGGAGGTTACGTTGATGCCTTATTTGGCCCTGGGCGGTTGTTTCTCCCATCTGTCGGGAAGAGCAACCTGCAAACAGAAAAAACAATGCACACAACATGACAGCAAAGACCACCTTACATACAGAAGCCGAAACGCTTTTCATCATGTCTCCCTTTTTGAACATTACTGTGCCGATTGTAATCTCAAAGAAAATTCTCCTGGTCTTCCAACCGGCTTTTTTAAAGGCAGTATTAAAAATACTCCCGAACATGCTGAAATTATAGCGGGCCTTCAAACCACTGTCAACGCAAAAACGTTATAGTTCATAGTTTGTAGTTCTTTGTTCATCGATGAACTCTGCGACAATGAACGATGAACACAAATATGTTGTATTTGAATCAATACCGTACTAACATTGATAACTGTGTCTTTTAACCGTTAATCCAAAGCATATTCTTGTGGAGTTGGAAAATGAAGAAGCTCATAGATTACTTCATTAAAGGCCTCTTAATTTTTATCCCTATAGCCCTGACCGTATTCCTGCTTTTCTGGGTGTTTAACAGCGTGGATTCGGTCATCCGAAATATCCTTCCCAAAAAGATTCCGGGCCTGGGGCTGCTGCTGACAGTTGTTTTGATAACCGTTATAGGCTTTCTCGCTTCCAACTTTCTCGGCCGGAAGTTTTTCGAGCTTATAGAAAAGATTTTCAGGGGGCTGCCTTTGGTAAAGCTGCTTTATTCGGCCGTCAAAGATATGATCGAGGCCTTCGCGGGCGAGAAAAAAAGCTTCGACAAACCCGTACTTGCCACAATCGCCCCCGGCTCAAAAACCAAAGTGATCGGTTTTATTACAAGAGAAAGTCTTGAAAATTTCGGGCTTGCAGACTATGTCTCCGTTTATGTTCCTCAATCCTACAACTTCGCAGGCAATGTCCTGCTGTTTCCAAAAGAGGCGATTGTGCCGCTGGATATTGAAAGCTCGCAGGCGATGGCTTTTATCGTATCAGGCGGAGTTTCAGGCGGCTCTTCATAAACAGCCGTCTCCAGGATTCATCCCGTGAGATGGCGGCTTCGGTGCCTATCTCATGGGACGTATTTATGCTTGTACCGGAACCGCTAAAAAGTTACAATGTTGTTAACAGGTAAAACCGATATCCGGCTTAAATCACCCCATGAGATGGCGGCCTTTGGCCTATCTGCCGTAAGGCATGGCCAAGTCCATCACGGGGCCAAATGGGAGGTTATAACCAACGTAATGAAGTTGCGAGTTTTATTTCTGGTCTCATTGCTGATATGCTCGGTGCACCTGAAAGTTTCACACGGCCGTTTATTACAAAAGCAAAAAAAAGAAAGCCGGCCCGGAACTACGAAGACGGCTATTCAGAATAATATAGTAGATTTCGATCTGAATTATGATTTCTCGGTGCCGGGAGAAACTCACAGAATAAGCTTAACCGTCGTACTTCCGGAAACCATACCCGACAGACAGAAGATTCTAAGCACAGATTATTCGCCGAAGCCGTCGAGAGTATTCAAGAAAAACGGGAACCGCTACGCCGAGTTCATTTTTGAGAAACCCCAGAAGCGAATCAAAATAGACATAAGCATCAAAGCGGAATTGTTCAGGTACGACCTGAAAACAGCAAAATCAAATCGCCGCAAAGACAATTTTAATAACTCGGAACTCGCCGCTTTCCTCAGGGAAGAAAAACATATAGAAAAAGGTCACACCGAAATTCAAAACATCGCAAGCGACATAGAAGGACATACAGAAGAAGAAATTGTGAAAAACATATATGACTACGTAATTGATAATATGGAATATATCAAACACGGCAGACGAGAGTGGGGGGCCGTTAAAGCTCTCCAGAAAGGAAAAGGAGACTGTTCCGAGTACTCCGATCTGTTCGTGGCACTATGCAGGGCAAAAAACATTCCCGCCAGGATCGTCTCAGGCTACCTTTTACGGCCGGATTTGACTTCACTAAAACATAATTGGGCGGAAGTTTATCTAAACGACAACGGCTGGGTCCCCTTCGAGCCAAGCATTGAAAACGGCGAAAACGTCGTACTACGAAACAGAGCCTTCCGCATAATGAGCCCTGTGTATGTCTATTTTTCCCACATCCGCAACGATGAAGTTCTTCAGAGCTATCATTTCGCTTCATACCAGTACTGGGGCGAGAAAGTCACGCTAAAAGACTCAATCGATCTCAAATACTCCTCCTATTTTCTACCACAATAATCACATTAAAAAACAGAAAGAGGTCCCGTGGTCACCCCATGAGATGGCGGCTTATAGCCTATCTCACGGGGTAAACTCCATAGCAACTGTTTTTGAATATCTATATATTAATGAGACCAAAAATATCCTTTACACCTCCCAATTCAGCTTGTCCTGATATTTATAATAGAAACGCCCGAGCAAATGCGCCACAACAAAGACAATGTAAAGTAGAATGAAATAAAAAATCCCCCCAAGGATAAGCGTCGTCACTCTGACCTGTTCCGTATTTTCTGTTTCTACTATCCCTAACAGACTCCTAACGGCTAAGATAATTATCATAATTAGCAATACAAGCCCGCAGTATTGGAAAAATGTGCTAAACATTGAGCCGATGAGTAAAATCGGATTGAGGGCTGTAAAAGAATCAAACATAACACAGGCCAGCAAACCCATCGGCAAAAAGAAAACACCATAGGCCAAAAGAGACCAGAAAATTGCGTTTGTTTTCTGAGTGTATAGCGAATAAAAAAGTACTGGTCCCAAAAAGATCAAATAACATCCGATGTAGTGCTGTGCCTGCGACCACATATCACCCAATCCCATTGAGGCAAAAGATTCCGGAGCCCTTACACCTCCATTGGCGCTGTCACGGACACACTCAGCAATATACCAGCATAGGTAGAGCCCAAGAGCAAGATTCACAAGAAAACCCAGCAATCCAACGACTAAACCGATTTGTCCAAGAAGTGCCCTGAAAATAGCGATGAGAAGGGGAATTCCGGTAAATATTCCCAGATGAGTCAATCCGGAGGTACTTATCGGATATAGAAATATATCTATAGGCCACGGTAGCCTGCGTTGAACTGTGAGTTCAGTTTCTTTCCCAATGTAATCTTCTTCGGATCCGGATTCCTGTTCAATAGCTGTTTTTACCGTGCCGAATTCATTGACAGATTCATCCTTAAGCCTGTATTCCTCCGGGACTTCAAGAAGAGTCAGGCCGGCATCGTTGCCCGCCAGGCGCGGAGTCATATCAACAAAATCTTCTTGTTCAGGTTTATGAACGGTTCTCTCGACTGCCGGTACGACGATTGGACTTTTACACTCCGGACAATGACCCTTTTTACCCGAGTAAATCATTGGGACACTTATTCTCTGGCCGCAACTTTGGCACTGAAATTCAATTGTGGTCGATTTATCCGGCACAACAAAAAAGGTGCCGCAACTGGAGCATTTTCCCCTTTTGCCTGCGTACCTATCCTGAACGCTCATTTTATGTCCACAATGCTCGCAGCAAACCAGAATCATAAATACCTTCCATATTCAGGGAAAAAACGAAAATCCTGTTCTACTAAAAAGGACGCTTAAATACCGATTTTCTTCAGTGGAAATCGCTTGAAGTTATTGTGTCATGGGCTTCCAGCCCATGAATGCATGGCCAGGCCTGTCCCGAGCGGAGCCGAGGGGATGGTTATGCCACGGGATGGCCAGGCAATCAGGTGCTCAATTTTGCTTTTATTATTTCGGTGGCCTTAGCCAGAGCATCGTTGATTTTTTGTGGATTTTTACCGCCTGCCTGCGCCATTTGCGGTCGTCCGCCGCCGCCGCCGTCCACGATAGGCGCTATTGTTTTTACGACCTGGCCTGCGCTGAGGCCTTTTTCAATAATGTCGTTGGTCATACCCGCCAGAAGTGTCACCTTACCGTCGTCGTCGAAGGCCAAAACTATAGCCGCTGATTTGGACTTCTTTTTGAGCATATCGATTGCCTCTCGCGCCCTCTCAACGGAGTCTGTCAAAAGCCGGCCGACAATTACGGAGGAATCGCCGATTTTCTCGCAATTCTCAAGTAAATCACGCGCCTGGCTCATTACATCGGAGCCTGATGATCTGGAAGCCTTTTTGAGCTTCTTCGATAATTCCTTGTTATCTTTTACCAACTGGCCGACCCGCTCGATTATACCCTCTGAGGGAACCTTCAGCATTACAGAAAGCTCATCGACTATATCACTCGCCTTTTCGAGATAGTCGTTAAGTCCCCGGCCGGTCAGCGCGGTAATCCTGCGTACTCCGGCCGAAATACTTTCTTCTTTAATAATCTTGAATCCGCCGATGGAACCGAGCCTGTCAACATGCGTTCCGCCGCAAAATTCCTTGCTGAACGCATCTTCGATCCGTGTATCGCTACCGGCGCCGACAGCCACCACCCGAACCTCGCTGCCGTACTTTTCACCGAACAGCGCCATCGCGCCCAGTTGCTGCGCCTGGTCTTTGGGTAATACTGTCCATGTCACCGGCAGGTCCTCGATGATTCTTTCTTTAACCAGCTCCTCGACCTTCTCCACCTGCTCGGCGGTAAGTGCCTTCGGATATGTAAAATCAAACCTAAGATAATCCGGTCCGACGTGGCTTCCCTGCTGCGCGATCGATTTGCCCATTGTTTTCTGTAACGCCCATTGAAGCAGATGTGTTGCGGTGTGGTTTTTCTTAATCGCCGCTCTGTCCCTGCTGACAACCGCCCTGACAACGTGGCCCACGCCAAACGAACCATCGGTGACTTTCCCCCGATGAACAACACAATTGGCAATTTTTATAGTTTCCTCGACGACAAAGCATGCTTCATTCGATTCGATTATTCCACAATCGCCCACCTGGCCTCCCGCTTCGGCATAGAAACAAGTCTTATCGAGAATCAGACCGACTTCGGCGCCGTTTCGGATATGGCCCTGTGTTTTGAGACCATCTTTATCTATCCACCCGAGGATTCTACTTTCGCAACTGTCGGCGTGAAATTTTTGGACATCTTCGGTTACCGGCAGCTCCGTGTCGGTCAGTACCGCCATAATGGAATCGCTTTTTTGCGCCGACCTTGCACGTTCCCTCTGCTGTTCCATCAACTCGTTAAATTTAACCGTATCGACCTTGAGGTTGCGTTCGGCAGCCATAAGCTCGGTCAAATCGAGGGGAAAGCCATAAGTATCATAAAGCTGGAAGGCATTTTCGCCGCTGATGACTTTATCTTTCGATTTTTCCACCCGTTTGGCGGCGGTATTGAATATTTCGAGGCCCCGGTCGAGGGTCCGGCCGAAACTTGCCTCTTCGGATTCGATGACGGTTGAGACGTGTTCGGCCCTTTCCTTTATCTCGCCGAACGCTTCGCCTAAATAATCCACTATTACCGGCACAAGCTTATAAAGAAACGGCTCATGCATTCCCAATTCCCTGCCGAACCTCGAAGCCCTGCGGAGTATCCGGCGAATTACGTATCCCCTGCCTTCGTTCGAGGGTGTCGCACCGTCGGTTATCGCAAAAACAAGCGAGCGAATATGGTCCGCGATGACCCTGAATGCGTTGTCGGTTTTATTGCCCAATCGAGCGGTATATTTATGACCGGTAATTTCAGCGGTGTAATCGATAATGGGCATAAATAAATCTGTGTCATAATTGCTCTTTTTATTTTGCAGTACCGCTACGATTCTTTCCAGGCCTGCACCGGTATCAACGTATTTCGCCGAAAGCGGCAACAGCCTGCCGTCGGGGTGGCGATTAAACTGTATGAACACAAGGTTCCACAGCTCTATGTACCTCGCGCAACCGGCGTTGACTCTACACTTGTGGCCGGGTACATCCTGCATATCGCACCTGTCCGGGCCGAGGTCGATATGTATTTCGCTGCACGGCCCGCAGGGACCCGTCTCACCCATCTCCCAGAAATTATCTTTTTTGCCGAATGCAAGGACCCTCTCGGCAGGTATGGATGTCACCTTTGTCCAGAGCCTGGCGGCTTCGTCATCCGGGGGAAGTCCGTCGGCCAAGTCGCCGGCGAAAACCGTTGCCCATAAACGGCTCGGCTCTATTTGCCATACCTTTGTAAGCAGCTCCCACGCCCATTCAATCGCTTCGGCTTTGAAGTAATCGTCGAACGACCAGTTGCCTAACATCTCGAAAAACGTATGGTGATATGTGTCCCTGCCTACCTGCTCGAGATCGTTGTGCTTGCCGCTCACGCGCAGGCATTTCTGACTGTTGACCGCCCGCGGATATTCAGGAGAAACAAGCCCGATGAAAATATCCTTGAACTGGTTCATGCCCGCATTGGCAAAGAGCAGGGACTCGTCGCCTATGGGCACAATCGGCGAGCTCGGCACGAACGTGTGACCTTTGTCCCTGAAATAATCGATAAATTCACTTCTAATCTGCTTTGCGCTTCTCATCTGATTTTTATACTCTGCTTTACGAAATCAAACAAGGCCTTTGGCGGCGAGAATCTTGCCCTTTATCTCTTCGCACAGGTCCTTGTTCTCGACCATGAACTTCTTGGCGTTCTCTCTGCCCTGGCCCAGGCGCATACTCCCGTAATTCAGCCAGGCGCCGCTTTTCTCGACGACCTCGCAACCGACCGCCAAATCGAGCAAATCACCCTCGTAGCTGATTCCGCTGTCGAACATAATATCGAACTCGGAGTCACGGAAGGGCGGTGCGATTTTATTTTTAACTACTCTGGCCCTTACCCTGGAACCGACGGCGCCGGTGCTGTCCTTTATGGTCGTTATTCTTCTAAGATCGATCCGCACGGAACTGTAAAACTTCAGGGCCCTTCCGCCGGTGGTCGTCTCCGGATTGCCGAACATCACACCGATTTTCATACGAATCTGATTGATAAAAACCAGGGCCGTCTTGCTCCTGTTAATGACGCTGGTCAGCTTCCGCATCGCCTGGCTCATCAATCTCGCCTGGAGCCCCATATGGGCATCACCCATCTCGCCTTCGATTTCCGCCTTGGGTGTCAGGGCGGCGACCGAATCGACGACGATGACATCGACCGAATTGGAGCTGATTAACATTTCAGTAATATCAAGCGCCTGCTCGCCCGTATCGGGCTGGCTGACTAACAGGCCGCTGACATCGACGCCGAGCCTTTTCGCCCATGTAGTATCCAGGGCGTGTTCGGCATCGATAAAAGCTGCGATGCCGCCCTTACGTTGTGCGCTGGCGATGATGTGCAGCGCAAGAGTCGTCTTTCCGGACGACTCCGGGCCGAACAATTCGGTGACCCTGCCGCAAGGAATACCCGCTCCGCCGAGAGCGATATCCAGTGACAGCGAGCCTGTGCTGATGCCCTCGATTTTTGCATACTTGTTTTCGTCCATCCGCATGATAGAGCCCTGGCCGTATTGCTTTTCGATTTGTGCCATCACACGCTGCAGAGCGTCTTCTTTACTGGTCGTTTTGGATGTAACTTTTGCTTCTTTTGTTTTCGCCATTTTCTCATCTCTCCTTTTCCGCAAAATGTTAAAAAATAAAAATTATAAACTATAAGTCCAAATTCCGTTTCACATTTTGCAAAGGTTTATTGTAATTCGTAATTTCCCAACACAGTATAAAAAGGACCTTCGGGTCTAAGCTCGCTCTGGTAAACACGGAGCGAATCAGCCGGCATAACACCAAGCTTGTAATCGCCGTATTCTTCCGTCAGACGCGCCAGTTTCATACCGGCCCCTGAGTTTCTCACGCGGCAGAGCGTCAGGTGCCCGGCGAACTTTCTGGTCTCCCGCGGCCAGCCGGCCGAAGCCAGACTTTGCTCAAGGTCTTCCTGCAATTGTAGCAGATTTTCGTTGTCCTGTCCCGCGCCGACCCATAAGACCCTTGCACTTCGACCGCCAAAAAAACCTACGCTCTCTACATCGATATCGAAGCTTTTATGCCGACCGGCGACCTCTTTTGTTATATTGCAGATATCGACCGACTGGACATCCCTAATCTCGCCCAGAAACTTCAGCGTAAGATGCATGGTCTCGGGATTGACCCATTTGGCATCGCCCTTTTTGATGTCCGCCTTGCCGAGCATTTCGCGCTGCAGCTTCGCCAGAGCTTTTCTTATCCCCTGGTCAATATCAATCGCAATAAATACACGCATCTTTCTTAGCCGACTAAAACCTTGTCATTTCCCTCAGGGCTTCGAGCCTGTCATCGATGTCGGATTTGTTTATCGAAGTCAGGCCCTTGAGAGAAAAATCGTTAATTGTAAACGAGGCCGTTACTGTGCCGTAAGCAACCGCCGTCCTTAATATTTCAAAATTGGCTTTTCCTTTTTGCGCCAGATAGCCCATGAAACCACCGGCGAAGCTGTCACCGGCGCCGGTCGGGTCTTTGACGTCGTCGGCCGGGAAAGCGGGCAGTAAAAATTTCTCACCGTCGCTGCTGCATAACAGCGATCCTGAGCCGCCTTTTTTCACAACAACCTCATCCGGCCCCATATCGAGAATCATCTGTGAGGCTTTTATCAGGTTCTGCTCACAGGCAAGCAACCGGGCCTCGTCCTCATTGATAATCAGGCAGTCGATTTTTTTGAGCAGCTTTTTAAGGTCGTCGGTATGCTCCTGAATCCAGCAGTTCATCGTATCGGCGGCAACAAAAACAGGCTCGCGTATTTGCTCAAGCAGCTCAAGCTGGAGCAACGGAGCCGTGTTGGCAAGGAACACGAATTTGCTGTCCCTGAACGAGACCGGCACTTTCGGCGGCGCTTCGGCGAGGACATTAAGTTCGAGGCGGTCGGTCGTCCTCTCGTCCATATCTTCGTGATACGTGCCTGTCCAGCGGAAAGTCTTGCTCTGTGGCCGGACTTCAAGGCCGGCAAGGTCAACGTCCCTGCCGGCAAAAACTTCCGACAGCTCGTATGGGCAGTCCGCACCGATAACGCCCACGAACCGCACCGGGTTAAAAAAACTGGCCGCCATGGAAAAATAAATCGCCGAGCCACCTAAGCATTCCTCGCTGACTCCGTAAGGCGTCCTGACCGTATCAATACCAATCGAACCTGTAACAAGTAATGACAATTACGCTCCTCCTGATGCATGTTTTGATTCGACATATTTTATCGTATTATCGATTCTTTTCAATGTTCTTTCTTTGCCTAACATTTGTATCGAATCGAAGATTTGCAGGCTGACCGTCCCGCCGCAAATAGCCACACGCAAAGGCTGGGCAACTTTACCCAGGCCGACCTGCTTTACTTCGGCTAAGCCGCGAAGCATATCCTCGATGGCCTGCTCGGTCAGCTCGTCCATATCAGCAAGCTTATCGCGAACTATTGCCAAAAAGGCCAGGCCGTCGCTTTTGAGCAGAACTTTCTTGACCGCTTTGTCGTCATACTCGATGCCGTCGTCTTCCACAAAGAGGAACCTGCTCTTGCGTTCGATATCCGCAAGCGTCCGAGCACCTTCGCACAGCTTTACAATTCTCGATAGCATTTCATCATTGGCGACTATCATCGGCGATTCAACAACCTTTAAGTAATCTTTGAAATGCCCAAGCAATTTCTCTCTCGATACCATCTTTATATGCTCGGTATTAAAGGCAAGCAGTTTCTGACGGTCGAATAAACTGTTCGATTTTGTCAGGCGGGAAATATCGAAAGCTTCAATCAGCTCGTCAATCTTCATAATCTCGCGGTCGTCGCCGGGATTCCAGCCCAAAAGCGAAAGAAAATTGACCATCGTCTCCGGCAGATAGCCGTTCCTGAAAAAATCGACGATATTTATTTCCGGCAGCGAAATATTAAGATAATCGGCCATTGTGTCTATGTTAGGCATATCAGGCGTGCTCTTGCCTTTAATAAAGGCATCGAACTGTTCACGAGTCAGATTGGCTTTTCCGGCAATAGCTTCGTAATCCAAATCCTGCATCGCCTTAATTGCTTTTCGTAATGCCGCCGGTCGTTCGCGCTTGGATAGCTTTCCGCCGGTGTCACTAATCGTAACCGACATGTGGGCATACTTCGGCAATTGCCCGAAATCCAGGGCCTCCCACAGGGCCTGCTGACCGGGCGTATTATTGAGATGTTCCTGGCCGCGAATAATGTGAGTGACCTTCATCAAATAATCATCAACCACACACGCAAAATTATAGGTTGGAAAACCATCGCTTTTGAGGATGATAAAATCGCCAATTTCACCGGCCGCGAAAGTAATCTCGCCCCGTACCATATCCTGCACAACGACGGGGCTGTCCTGCGGTACGGCAAAACGGACAGTAACAGGCCTACCTTCGGCTCGGGCCTTCTGGGCATCTGCGGCAGTGGGAAAATCCTTCGGCCGATTATAATTCAATGTATTTTTCTTAGACTCGGCCTTTTTGCGAAGGACGTCAAGCTCTTCGGTAGTATCGAAACAGTAATAGGCCTTTTTCTCATCGAGCAGTTTTTTGATATATTTATCGTATATATCTTTGCGCTGCGACTGCAGGTACGGCCCGTTCGGCCCGCCGTGCTCCGGGCCTTCGTCCCAGGTAATACCAAGCCACTTCAAATCCTCCATGACCTGATGAGCGGCGGTAGGCGTGTTTCGCTTCTGGTCCGTATCCTCGATGCGCAGGATGAAAGTTCCGCCATTCCGTCGCGCCCAAAGCCAGTTAAAAAGGGCGGTTCTGGCCCCGCCGACATGCAAATATCCGGTCGGAGACGGTGCAAAACGCGTTACAACCTTATCAGGCATTGTGAGTCGTTCCTCGTTAGTTGCCATTTATGCAAAACAGATAGGTTAAACTTGATGCGGGATATTGTCAAGAACAGCGTTCCGGACCGGGCAAATAAAGTATTCCCAGCGGCAAATCCATAATGTAAACGCAACAAAAAAGAATTAAATCCACGGGAATACAGAAATGCAGCCATTATGCAAACTGCCGCAAATCAGGCTACTTAAGCAGCCACTGATGAAGGAACGCAGCAAAGACCCAGACCGCAAAGCTCGCACAAATAACTATCCACAAAGAGAGATGTTTCTGGAAACAAATGTAGGCTACGAGAAAGAACAAAATCGTCGGCAAAATACCAAACAACGCACCCTTCGTATAGGAGGTCATCAAAGCGACATCGCCGGGGTGGTCGGAATATAACCAGAGCATTACAATCAGCCCGGTCAGCGGCATGACCGCAATCAGGCCCGCCAGCTTCGGCAGCCTGATTCCTATCTGGGTACATAAAACGATAATGCAGACACTAATTAATAGCTTGACGATAAACTGCATACAAAATCGCCGTTTGTTGTAACGACCGCCACCGGTTCGTCTTTTATTTAATGAAGCGAATGCTTACCGGATAGCGATATGCTTCTCCGCGGCTGGCCTTGATAGAAGCCAAAATACAGAAAATTATGTCCACTACCCACACCGCCACGAGCAGAACAACTCCTATACAGATAATAGTCAGGAAGCTGGAAACAAGGATCGCTATCAGCACCGTAAGCTGAAAATTCAGCGCCTCTTTACCCTGGTCGTCTACAAACGGTGCATCTTCCTTTTTTATAAGCCAGATAATCAGCGGTCCCAGGAAGCCGGTGAAGATAGCCAGCAAGTGACACAACATCGCCATATTCCTGTCATCTTTTTTAATTTCCGTCTGCGCTGTGCCGACTGGTTGTTCAGGGCTGACATTCTGCTCGGCCGGTGTTTCGTTTGTCTCTGCCATCGTTCAACTCCCTTAAACTTTTAAAAAATTATCCTCATTCGACAAACCGATACTTATTATGAATTATGACCGACACAATAGTCAAGGGCAAAATGCCGAGCAGTGACACGTTTTCGGCAAAACGCTTGCTACAGCCGTTATTTCACAGGTTTCCTGTTTTCCCGGCAGAATTTGCCCATTAGCTCCATCGCTTTGTTCATTTTTTCGGCAGAACCGTCCATCCCGGCATAGGCATCGACCATCTCCAGCAATTCCGGGTCTGGCTCAACCGTTCCGTAGTGATGAGCCACGTTAACAATCCCGGCGTCAAGGCCGTACTCAATCGCCTTCGCAACATAGGCCCTGCAGACACCTATCTTTCTGCCCGGCAAATCCCGGACGGAGTTACTGACTCCAAGCGAACAATGCACGCCTTTCATCTGCGGGTCGGTTTTAATCTTTTTTATCGTCTCGAACGCTCGGTACGTGTACCCGGGGACATTCGGCTCCATCGGCATATCTATCGCTAATGGAAACACGGTGCTGTCAAAGTAAATATCGCCCGGTTTGAAACCATATTCGCCGAGAGCTTTTTCATACAGGCGCTTCGCCAGGGAATAAAGCTCATCAACCGAATGCGAGCCGCCCGGGCCGGTGGCCGCCTCTTCGCTGACCAGCAGTCCTATGAAAGCGAAATCATAATCCTTCTTGAGCGCCAGCATTTGTCCCATCGTATAGACTTTTATCGAATTTATCAACGGCTGCCTGACTTGCCTGTCCGTATCGTACCATTGCTTCAGGCCGGCCTTCAACACCTCGTCGTTACTACTGTCGATACACACCGGCACGCCGACGCCCCATTTTTGTATCAGCCTGACATATTCGACCATCATATCGACAGCCACCTGCGGATTGTTTTCGCCGAAGGCATCGAGATTGACCGCTATGAAATCGGCCCCGTCGTCAACCTGAGATTCAATCAGAGCTTTTATATAATTCAAAGGCCCGCTCTCCTCCGTATAGGCGCTGGGACCGAGCTCGCTCAATTGTTTCATAATCTTGCCCGTCTTGGGAATCGAAGCATGGATAGATTCACCGATACTAATCAGGGCGTTTTTCATCGTGTGGTCCTTCCCAAAGAGATAATTCAAAATCGAAGCGGTATGCTCGAGCGCCGGGTTTCTTGGCTTGTTTATTATGGCTTTGAGCTTTTCAATCCCACCATCCTGAGCGGCCGCCGCCTCGTAAATCAGCTCGCCTATGCAGACACGGTCGAGATTATTTCCGCATCGACCGTCAACGGTCGAGTCG